>Ga0233425_10007154_pt1 | contig 15891 bp, 15 predicted proteins | sample Watercolumn_Towu_2_FD_181712 | JGI IMG/M metagenome (GOLD analysis project Ga0233425, IMG submission 181712) | Freshwater microbial communities from Lake Towuti, South Sulawesi, Indonesia - Watercolumn_Towuti2014_140_MG | ecosystem: Environmental > Aquatic > Freshwater > Lake | place...
GTAGGGGCAGTTGTACGGGGTCTCGCCGGGGCTACACCAGCCGTCGCCGCAGTAGCCGCCGTAGCCGCAGTCGTACGGGCAGTTGTAGGGGCTCTCGCCGGGGCCGCACCAACCGTCGCCGCAGTACGACGGGTAGCCGCAGTCCTGCGGGCAGCTGTACTGCGTCTCGCCCGGCTCGCAGACGTAGTTGCCGCAGTACGACGGGTAGCCGCAGTCGGTCGGGCAGTTGTACTGGGTCTCGCCCGGCTCGCAGACGTAGTTGCCGCAGTACACCGGCTGACCGCAGTCCTTCGGGCAGCTCTTCGGATCTTCACCGACGCCGCACAAGCCGTCGCCGCAGAAGCCGGGGCAGTCGGCGGGGCAGCTCTTCTGGCTCTCACCGGGGCCGCAGATGCCGTCACCGCACTGCTGCGGGCAGTCGAGCGGGCATGTCTTCGCGCTCTCACCGACGCCGCAGATGCCGTCGCCGCACTTGCCGGGGCAGTCCTTGGGGCAGCTCAGTTGGTTCTCGCTGCCGTCGCAGATGCCGTTGCCGCAATAGACCGGCTGACCGCAGTCCTTCGGGCAGCTGTACTGGGTCTCACCCGGCTCGCACAGACCGTTGCCGCAATAGACCGGCTGACCGCAGTCCTTCGGGCAGCTGTACTGATTCTCCGGCGGCACGCACTTGCCGTCGCCGCAGTACCCCGTCGACCCACAGTCCATGGGGCAGTTGTACTGGGTCTCACCCGGCTCGCAGACACCGTTGCCGCAGTAGACGGGCGGGCCGCAGTCCTTCGGGCAGTTGTACTGGTTCTCGGGCGGCACGCACTTGCCGTCGCCGCAGTACCCCGTCGACCCGCAGTCGGAGGGACAGTTGTATTGATCCTCCCAGGGCTCGCACTGGTAGTTCCCGCAGTAGCCGCAGTCGTTCGGGCAGGTGTAGGGATCTTCACCCATCTCGCACAGCCCGTTGCCGCAGTACTGGGTGCCGCAGTCCTGCGGGCACACGTAGCCGTCCTCGCCCGGCCCGCACCAACCGTCGCCGCAGTAGCCGGCACCGCAGTCCTGCGGGCAGGTGTTCGGCTCTTCGGGATACGAGCAGATGCCGTCACCACAGGAGCCGCAGTCCTGCGGGCAGCTCATCGGGCTCTCCATCGCGTCGCAGACGCCGTCACCGCAGTAGTAGCCGCAGTCGTTGGGGCAGCTCTCGAGCGTCTCGTTCGGCTCGCACACGCCGTTGCCGCAAACGGTCGGGCAGTCCTTGGGGCAGACGCCGCTCTCGCCCGGGTCGCACACGCCATTGCCGCACGACGAGGCGCAGTCGTTGGGACAGCTCGAAGGGTTCTCCTTCGCTCCGCAGATGCCGTCGCCGCAGAAGCCCCCGCAGTCGGCGGGACAGCTGGCCTCGCTCTCACCGGGGTCGCACGAGCCGTTCCCGCACACTTGCCCAGTGCCGCCCGTACCGCCCGTGCCGCTGCCCTCGACATCGGAGCGGCTGCAGCCGGGAAGACCCCAGAACACCGTGGCCGCCACCGCGGCCCCGAGAACCCAAGAGCTCAGCTTTGCCATGGCATCGGGTTTTCGTAGCAAGAGCCAGGCCAGTGCGAAAAACACGCCGCGATCTCCTCGAGCGCGAATTATCGGCTGACCCGAGTGACCTGTGCCAAGAACCGCGCTCGAGTCGCTGGCACAACGCCGACGTTCCGCGCGGCGCGCACGTGCATCCACCCGGGCGAAATCAGAAACGCCCGAGCAGGTTCAGCGTGCTCCGAGACCTCGTGATGCTCGGCGCGAGACCGAGGCCCGCGCCGTCACGCACCAAGAGCGTCCTGGGCGCCGCGAGCCCGTAGACGAAGGACGCGACGCCGAGGCTGTGTGCAGCGGAGTGGAGCAGCAGGATGGAGCAAGCGCCGTCGCACGTGCTCACGTGTCCCCAGAGTACGCGTACGGGTACGCGGACACCCAGGGCTGCGGAGTACGGGCGGTGCGGGGGCGACGGTGGCCACGGGCGTCGCGCTCACCTACGGATATCCGAGAGCGCGGATGTGGCAAGAGTTGGGGAACCCGTGCGCGATGCACCAGCAACGCCGGCCGGAACGTGGCGACGCACGCATGCTACGCTCAGCAGGGCATGCGCGCGCTCCCGGCACTGGTTCTCTTGGTCCTGATCGACTGCGGCGGACAGAGCGAGGAGAACGGCGGGACCGGCGGCTCCGGCGGAGGCATCCCGGGCCTCGCAGCGTGCACCGCCAACGCGGACTGCATCGTGGTGCCGAAGAGCTGCTGCGGCAGCTGCGGCGCTGCGACGCGGGAGGACTCCATCGCCGTCAACGCCAAGAAAGCGAGCGACTACCGCAGCAGCGTGTGCGACAGCATGGGCTGCCCGGCCTGCTACATGCCGACGGATCCGACGCTCGTCGCGACGTGCAGCGCGGGCACCTGCCAGGTGGTGGACTTGCTGAAGCACGCCGCCACGAGCTGCACGAGTGAGAACGACTGCCGCGTCCGCACGACCGCGTGCTGCGAGTGTGGCGGCCCCACCGACGACGAGCACCTGATCGCCGTAGCGCAGGAGCCGGCGTACTCCGCGCTGGTCTGCGACGGGCAGGGCTGCCCGGAGTGCGCGCCGCAGTACCCACCGAAGGCGCTCGTTTGCGAGGCGGGGCACTGCAAAATTCAGAGCACACAGTGAGCCACGTGGCGAGCTGGCGCACCTGCGCCCGTTGACGAACGCTACGCGCTGGGGGAGAAGCCGTGCCGTCCGTCCGTAACAGGCGGCGACCGCGCGTGGGCGGGTCCCTGAAGAGGAGCGCAGCATGTTCTCGAATTTGAGCAAGGTGGGTGTGTTGATGGCGTTCGCGCTGGGCGCGGTCGCGTGCTCGGCGGCGTCGGGCGGACCCGAGTCCAACGAGCCGACCGACGACAGCGAAAACGAAGCGAAGCTGTTCTGCGGCGGCTTTGCGGGCATCGCCTGCCCCGAAGGCTACGTGTGCGTCGACGACCCGAGCGACGGCTGCGACCCGAAGAAGGGCGGCGCGGACTGCGGCGGGGTCTGCCGTCACGCCCCGCCCGTCAAGTGCAACTACGGCGATCCGAAGAAGAACTGGGTGTCGAAGGATCCGAACCAGTGCATGGTCATCAGGTTCGTTTGTGCCGAGGGCCAGTCGTACTTCGCCAACGAGTGCGGCTGCGGTTGCGAGGAACAGACCGGCGGGACGCCCTGCGGCCCCACGACCTGCGGCGCGGGGCAGGAGTGCTGCAATCCGAGCTGCGGCATCTGCGTGCCGACCGGCGGTTTCTGCACCCAGCAGGTCTGCTACTAGAGCGTGGTGACGTGACACGGCGCGACCACGCGGCCGAAATTGCGGCGTTCGAGGTCGCGGCCAAGCTCGAGCAGCACGTGGTCGCGCTGCGCGGCAGGCACTGACCCTGCTCGCGCGCGCGACGTTTCGCCCCGAGCCGACCGCGGCTCAGCCGATCTGCACGCAGCACCCCGCCTGGCAGGCGTTGCCCGTCGGGCACGGCGGCAGGCCGGTACCACACGCTTGCTTGCCGACCGGGCACTGGCTGACGCAGCAGCTGCCCTGGCAGAGCTGCCCAGCCGGGCAAGCCTGGCCGCCGCCGCAGTACTGCTGCCCGTTCGTGCACGGGTTCGTGCTGCAGCAGCCGCCGACGCAGATCTCCCCGGAGGCGCAAGCCGGCAGGTTGCCGCCGCAGGCCTGCTTGCCGAGCGGACACGGCTCGAGGTCTTCCTGGATGTCGCCGCCGCCGATCTCGATGAGCGTGCTGCCGCCGGTGGCCCAGAAGTGCTTCAACGCGCCGAAGGTGAAGCCCTCGACCGCCGAAGAGGTGGCGTCCGTGTACTTGTAGAGCCCTTCCTGCTTCCAGCCCGACGCCGCCGTGTCATCACGCACGTACTGGCCGATGAAGTCGGAGGTCATGTCGGAGACGTAGACGTACTGGATGCCGGTCTTCGGCGAGACCACCACGTCCATGCCGTCCATGTGGCTGCCGGCGAGGTCCGGATAGCAGAACTCGACCCCCCAAGCCTTCGAGGGGTCGTGGAACGAGTAGACGCGTCGCCCCGACTCGTTGGCGCCGTACCACACCTTCTCGTCCGAGCCGTAGCCGTAGAACGAGGGCATGAGCGTCGCAGCCGCCGGCGTCAGGACGTTCGTGGTCGCCTTGGACGTGAAGTCGTACAGCCGGATCCCGCCGTTCTTGGTCGGGCCGAGCGAGTGGATCTCCGTGTTGCTCAGCGCGCGGAGCGACGTCACGCTCCCGGGACCGACCGGGGCGTTGTCCGGAGCCGCCTTCGCGATGCTCTTCTCGAACGTGAGCTGGCGCTGCTCGACGGGGCCCGTCTCCTTGGGGTTGCTCGGGTGCTGGTTCGGCTCGAGCTTGCCGTCGCCGTCGCTGTCGAGCAGCGTGACCTTGTAGACGTCGATGTAGGCCGACGACCGGCTCACGTAGATGTAGTCGCCGTAGCTGGCCACGTCGTAGCCGCCCTTGAAGATGCCGCCGCTGGTGTTGAAGATGGCGTACTGGTAGTACTCGCCCGTCGGCGTCGCGGAGCCGACGATGGGGCACGCGACGCAGGTCCCGGTCTTGGCGTCGCACTTGTTCGTCCCGCTGCACACGGTGGACGGCGACTTCGGCACCCACTTCGCGGGCGGACCGGGGTCGCACTGCTCCACCGTGTTGCCGGCGCAGTTGAACTCACCGGCCACGCACGCCGTCTTGCACTTGCCGGTCGCCGAGTCGCAACCGAACTGGCAGGCCGTCTTCGGGCCCCACTCGGCGTCCGTACCGCAGGTCTGCGTCTTGCCGAGCTTGCACTGGTCGGTGCCGGGGGCGCACGACCCGTAGCAGTCGCCGTCCTTGCACGCGAACGCGCACTGCGTGCCTTGCGACCACTTGCCGTCGGCTTCACAGAACTGCGGTACCTGGCCCGAGCAGCTCTTCGTGCCGGGCGTGCACCCCGTCGGCGCGTCGGGACCGCTGTCGTTGACGCCGCCACCGATGTTGAGGCCGCCACCGCTGCCGCCGACCACGATGCCCCCGCCGGTACCAGCATCACCGCCGGTGTTGCCCACGCCACCGGTGCCAGTGACCGCGCCGGTGCCCATGATGTCGCCACCGCCGGTGTCGGAGCCACAAGCCACCGCCACGATCACGAACGCACTCGCGTAAAGCTTCCGCATCTCGAGCCTCCGTCGCCTGAGAGACGGAATGTACCACGCTCACCGCAGCCGTCCCATGTTCGGCGTGCTTCGGCCCGCCAGCCGTCGGCCGGGTCCTGCCCGCCTGAACGCTTGCGCCCGCTGGCTCATGCAGACCTACATTGTGCCCTTCGGCCCGCGAGAGCTCATTCACTTCGGGTGGAAGCGGCGTACCCTCGTAGCGCGATGTCGACCCGCTGGAACCCAGCGCTGGCGCTGTGCGCCGTCGTCTCGAGCTTCGGCTGCTCTTCGAGCGAAGGCGGGCAGGGGCCTGGCAGCGTGGACGAGTGCGAAAGCGTGGTGTGCGTGGACGCGCTGCCGGCCAAGCTCCCCGGGACCACGGCGGGAGCGGCGCGCGTCACGCTGGACGGCTACTCGTGCGCGTCAGCGTCGGGTCGCGACCTGTCGGGTGCGGAGGTCGTGCACCGCATCAAGGTCCTCGAAGAGGGCTTCGTCTCGGTCGCCAAGAGCGCCGGCGCGACCGACAGCTTCTTGCTCCTGCTCGGAGCCAACGACGCCGCGACCTGCATCGACGCGCACGCCACGAACGTGGGCGCTTGGCTCGTACCGGGGTCGTACTACGTCGTCGTCGACGGCCCGGCTGGGCAGGAGGGCGACTTCGAGCTGCGCGCCGCGCACACCACGCCGGCCTCGCTCGCCGCGGCTGGCGTCGATGGCGCGCTCGCGGCCGACGCGCTCACCATCTACCGGAACGCCTGGGCTTGGGGCGCGAGCCGCCGGCCCGAGTACGTCGTCGTCGACTTCCGCGCCCACTCGGCGGACGAGCGCGAGTGGGTCTTCGACCTCTCGACCGGCGAGCTGCTCTGGAACCTGCGCGTCGCGCACGGTCGCAAGTCGACGGACGGCGTGGACCTCGCGCACGCCATCCAGTTCTCGAACGTGTCCGGCTCGAACCAGTCGAGCCTGGGCCTGTTGCGCTCGGCGGGGACGTATACCGGGACCTTCGGTCCATCGTTCCGCCTGGAAGGCCTGGAGCCCGGCTTCAACGACAACGTGTGCGATCGCGACATCGTGATGCACCCGTGGGGGCCGGTCGGCGATGCCTACGTCGCCAAGTGCGGCTGGGCCCGCCCCAGCCTGGGTTGTCCGGCCATCGACGACACGCTCTCCCTTCCGGTACGCGACCGCCTCGCCCGCCCCGACGGTCAGCCGCTCGACGCCGGCGTGCTGATGCTGTTCTGGTACCCGGACACGACCTGGCACGCGCAATCGGAGTACCTGCACGGCGGCGCGCCGACGCCCGCGCTCACGACCCAGCAGGCCGTCGAGTGCGACTCCAGCCAGGACGGCACGCCGCAGGCCACTGGCACCTATCCTTGCGACTGATACTCTCGGCCGCATGCGCTGGCTCTTGGTGCTGTTGGGTGTGGTGGGCTGCAGCGGTGGCGGCGACGACGCCGGTGGCGGCTCCACGCCGAGCTTCGGCGGCAAGAAGCTCGCGAGCCTCGCGGACACTTGTGAGGGCATCGCAGGCCTCACTGGACAAGCGGTGCTCGACCAGAAGGCCGAGAACGTCCAGGCGAAGCTCGGCTACGTCACCGCTCAGGGCACCAAGGTATCGCCCACGGACCTCACGCTCGACCTGACCTGGCCTGCATCGCCCGTGGCGACCTGCTACCCGGCGCACGAGGAGGTCGGGGCCGCCACCGGTCCTCGCGTCGGCATCGCGGGCCTCGAGATGCGCTTCGTCACCGCCGACGGGAAGTTCGACGAGACGCTGGACGCCACGGGCTGGTTGACGACGCAGAGCGGCGCACTGGGCACCGCGGGCGTAGTCGGGGTCACGACGAGGAGCGCGCTCCACGGCAGCTGGGAGCCCTTCCCCGACTACGGGCAGGCCGGCAGCACGCTGTCCTTCGTGAACCGCCTGACCGGCGCCACCTCGGCGCAGGCCGGCGGGAACATCAACATGACCGCGGGAACACCCGACGAGATCCGCGCGGGGATCTTCCGCAGCGGCTTCGCGATGGCGGTGTGGCCGACTGCGCCGTGAGTCACCAGGCGTTCCGACTCACACAGGGAGCGGAGGGGCGAGCTCCTGCACGAGGCTGGCCAAGGGTGGCCACGCAGCGTAACATGCTCGCGTGAGCTTCCTGTCGAAGGGCGTGCTGATCGCAGTCGCGTCCTTGGCGGCTTCGTTGCTCGCAGCGTCGTGCAGCCTCAACTCGCTCGACGAGCTCAAGGGGGCGGCCGCGCCGGACGCCGACGCTGGAACCGACGGGACCGCGGGCACCGGCGGCTCCAGCTCGAACGACGGCGGTGACGGCGGCGGGTGTGTGCCCACGACCTGCGCGATCGCGAAGGCGGAGTGCGGCAGCGTCCCGGACGGGTGCGGCGCGAGCGTCGAGTGCGGCGAGTGCGAGACGGGCTTGTTCTGCGGCGGCAGCGGACCGAATCGTTGCGGGACGACGCCGTGCCTGCCGAAGACCTGTGCCGACCTCGGGGCCAGCTGCGGAACGGTGTCCGACGGGTGCGGCGAGGTTCTGGATTGCGGCAAGTGCACGGCTCCGGAGAGCTGCGGAGGCGGCGGCATCGCCAATGCCTGCGGCTGCACGGCCAAGACCTGCGCAGCGCAGGGCGCGGCGTGCGGCACCATCTCCGACGGCTGCGGCAACAACATCGTTTGCGGCACCTGTCAGCTCCCTCAGGTCTGCAACGCCAACCAATGCAGCTGCACGCCGGTGAAGTGCGCGGACATCGGCGCGAACTGCGGCAGCATCTCGGACGGCTGCGGCGGCACCGTGAGCTGCGGCACCTGCCCGAGCGGGCAGTCCTGCGGCGGCGGCGGGCCGAACAAGTGCGGAACGAACCCCTGCGTTCCCACCTCGTGTGCGGCCGCGGGCAAGAACTGCGGCAGCATCTCCGATGGTTGCGGCAACACGCTCGCCTGCGGCACCTGCACCAGCCCCGACACCTGCGGCGGCGGCGGAACCGCCAACGTCTGCGGCTGCACGCCCACGACTTGCGCCGCGCAGGGCAAGAACTGCGGGTCCATTTCCAACGGCTGCGGCAGCAACCTGAGCTGTGGCAACTGCTCCAGCCCGAACAGCTGCGGCGGCGGCGGCACCGCCAACGTCTGTGGCTGCGCCGCGACGACCTGCGCCGCGCAGGGCAAGAACTGCGGCAGCATCTCCAACGGCTGTGGCGGCAACCTGAGCTGCGGCAGCTGCACGGCTCCGAGCACCTGCGGCGGCGGCGGCACCGCGAACGTCTGCGGCTGCACGCCCACCACCTGCGCCGCTCAAGGCAAGGACTGCGGCTCCATCTCCAACGGCTGCGGCGGCAACCTGAGCTGTGGCAACTGCTCCAGCCCGAGCAGCTGCGGCGGCGGCGGCACCGCCAACGTTTGCGGCTGCACGCCCACGACTTGCGCCGCGCAGGGCAAGAACTGCGGCAGCATCTCCAACGGCTGCGGCGGCAGCCTCAACTGCGGCAGTTGCTCCGGAACCGACACCTGCACCAACAACGTCTGCACGGCGTGCGTGCCCAACCCGGACCCTTGCCCGCCCAGCCAGTGCGCCGGCACGGCTCCGAACGGCTGCGGCGGCACGGTGACCTGCACCGCCAACTGCGGCCTCGCGGGCGAGTGTCCCTGCGCGGGCGGCAACTGCTCGGGCAACTACTGCTCGTGCAAGCCCCCACCTTGCCTTTGAGGGTCAGCGCGGCGGCAGCTCCAGCGCCTCGCACAGCTCCGCCTCGAGCTCTTCGAGCGCGGAAGGCGCGAGGCCGGGCGCGGCGAAGAGCTGAAGGTGCAGCTCGCCGCGATACCCGAGCGCGACCACCGCGGGCACGCGCACGCCCGCCACGGTGGGCCCTATCACCCGCACGCGCTCGACGTCGGCGCCGAACGCCGAGAGGCCCGCGTCGATGCGACCGACGTTGGTGAACACCAGGCCGCGCTGCAGCGGCAGCTCGATCAAGACCGGGTGAAGCCAGCGCGTCACCTGCCGCGCCCAGGCATGGGGTGCGCCGAATGCCAGCGCGAGCGGGGTGAGCAGGAACGCCGGTCCCGCCAGGCCGCGGTGCTGGCGCGAGGTGACGCGCGAGACGGCCTCCGCGGTGGTCGCGAGGTCTCCGACCGAGCTCCGGGGAACGATCACCGACAGGATGCTGGAGGTGTTCGCGGCCGTGAGCCGCGGCGAACCGGCGAAGCGCCGCAAGTCCATGGTGTACATGACGGCGAGCGGGCCTCGGCTCGAGCGCGCCGCGGCCACGCGCGCCAGGGCAGCGATGAGCGCGTCGTTGACGCTGGCGCCGCGCGGACGGCAGCGGGCCTTGATCTCGTCGACCTCGGCGGCCGAGAACGTGACGTGACGCCAGCTGGCCTCGCTCGCGACCTGCGTGGGGAAGTGTCGCTCGCGCTTCGCCGCCAGGTAGGTGCGGATGGGCAAAGCGAGCGTGCCGGCGACGTCGCGCATGAGCACCGGCAGGTGATACCAGCGCAACCCTTCCAGCGAGCTCGCGATGCTGCGCCGGGCATCGGTCGGCGCCACCGGCTCGGAGCCGTACAGGTGCGAGCCGAGCACGTGCCCGACCGCGGCGGCTCCCGCGCCGTCCACGGCCAGGTGGGTGATGCTGAAGATCAAGCGCGAGCCCGAGCCGCGCGCCAGGCTCACCACTCGAAGCGGGCGCTCGCGAGCGGTGTCGATGGGGCGGCGCGCCCAAGACTCCGTGACCGCCTCCAGATCGGGAGATTCCTCCTCCTCGACGTGCACGGCGGCGGAGAGCGGGTCTTCGACCTCCTGCCAGCGATCGCGCCAGAAGCCCATGACGTAGCGGCGGCCGAGCACGGGAAAGGCTCGGATGGTCGCGCCCAGCGCCCGCTCGAGCTCGGCTCGCTCGAAGCGCCGCCGCAGGTCGATGACCGCATGGATGCCGAGGTCACCGTAGCGTTCCGCCGACCCGAAGAGGGCGACGTCGGGCAGCTCGGCTTGGATCATCGGGGCAGTCTCACCCGAACGCCGGAAGACTGCGAGACAGTCCTGTTCGGTCGGCCAGGCCGGACCGGCCCCGAGCTGTTCGAACGCTGTCCGGACAGCGAAAAGCGCGCCCAGCGTCGTGCCCAGCGACGGAACCTACTCGTTCGCGATCACCTCGAGCGATCCCGATGGCTCTGGGTTTCACTCCCGCGAGTCGAGCGTGGCGCAGCCCATCCTGGAGGTCGTGGCGGGCCCACACCCGACGCCGCCGGTCGACGCGGGGCGGTCGCCGCCCGTCCTGGACGCCGGCACCGAGGCCCCGGGCTGGTCGGACGCCGCGAGCGAGCCGCCGAAGCTTCTCGACGCGGGCGCTCAGCCCGAAGCACCCCCGCTCGAGGCCGCGGGCAGTGAGCAGGGCTCGTGCGCGATCGGACCTGCGCCCGGCGCGCCGCCCAGCAGCGCTCCCTTTGCGTGCGTCGCACTACTCGCGCTGCGCCGCTCGGCCAGGCTCAGCGCGGGCACGGGACGCTGCAACTCCGCTCGCAGCTCCTGAGCCCGCCGCTGCGCTGCGAGACGCGAGCAACGACGCGTGCGAGACTCCCGCTGATGCTGAGCCATGCTGGCGCCCTCGCGCTTCTGGTCGACCGCCGCAGGTGAACCATGCGCATGCGAAGCTCCTGGAACCGCGTGGTGTACCGGCTTTGGTCGCCGCTCTACGACCCGCTGCTCGCGCGGGTGTTCCGGCCCGGGCGCGTGCGCGCCTTCGAGCTCCTGGCGCTCGAGCCCGGGGAGCGCGTGCTGCTCTTGGGCGTGGGCACCGGCGCGGATCTCCCGCTTCTACCCGTTGGGGTGCAGGCGCTCGGGGTGGACCTCAGCGAGGCGATGCTGGCGCGCGCTCGCGCCAAGCTGCCGCTACCAGGGCGCGAGATCGAGCTCCGTGTCGGTGACGCCCAGCGGCTCGACGTGGAGAGCGGCGCGTTCGACGCGGCCGTCCTGAACCTGGTGCTGAGCGTGGTACCGGACCCCGTGTCCTGCCTGCACGAAGCGCTGCGCGCGCTTCGCCCCGGGGGAAGGGCCGTGATCTTCGACAAGTTCCTCCCGGACGGGCAGCGCGGGACGCTCGGCCGGCGCATCGCGAACCAGGTCTCCACGGTGCTCGGCACCGACATCACGCGCCACTTCGGCGAGATCGCCGCCGGCGCGCCCTGCAGCATCGAGCGCGACGAGCCCAGCATCGGGCGCGGGATGTACCGGGTCATCGTGCTGCGGCGGACCTGAGCGCTGCCCCTTGCCAAGCGCGCGGCCGCGGCTCATAGTTACCCCACCCCTCCCGGGGAGGGGTAAGGAGCCAGGATGATCACGCTGAAAGTCACCGGAATGACCTGCGGGCACTGCGAGGCGGCCGTGAAGAAGGCGCTGGGCGCGGTGCCCGGCGTCGAGCGCGTCGTGTCCGTCGACCGCAACAAGCAGGAGGCCGTCGTCGAGGGCGCGCCCGACATGGCGGCACTGATCGCAGCCATCACCGAGGAGGGCTACCAGGCCCAACCCGTCTCATGAAGCACTGCTGCGAGCACGGGCTGCGCCTCGACGAGACCACGCGCCAGGAAGCGCGCCGCCGCCTGCTCTCGATCCGAGGCCACGTCGACGGGGTGATGCGCATGCTCGACGACGAGTCCGTGTACTGCGTGGACGCCCTCAAGCAGATCAAGGCGATCAACGGCGCGCTGGAAAAGGTCGGCGCGATGGTGCTGCAGAGCCACCTCAAGGACCACGTCGTGACGGCGCAGCAGCGCGGCGACGCGGACCAGATCGTGAAGGAGCTGATGGAGGTCCTGAAGTACCGCTGAGGCGCGCCGATGGAGCACGCAGCCACCCCTCCGGTCGAAGCCGCGCGCTTGGAGCTCGGCGTGAAGGGCATGACCTGCGCGAGCTGCGTGGCTCGCGTCGAGCGTGCCTTGAAGAAGCAGCCCGGGGTCCGGGAAGCGAGCGTCAACCTGGGCACGGAGCGGGCCAGCATCCAGTTCTCGCCGGAGCTGGTGAGCCGCGAGCGGTTGGCGCGAGCCATCAGCGACGCCGGCTACGAGCCCGTCGTGCTGGTGCCCGAGGTGGACGCGCAGGAGCAAGGCAGGCGTGCCGACGAGCGCGAGCTCCGGACCGACTTCCTCGTCGCGGCTGGGCTCGCGACGCCGCTCCTCGGGGTCGCCATGTTGCCCATGGCCGTGCCGCCGCTGATGTCGGCGATGCACGCGCTGGCCTCGCACCGCACCTGGGGCCTGCTTCAGCTCGCGCTGGCCACGCCCGTGCAGCTCTGGGCGGCCCGGCGTTTTCACCGGGCTGCGTGGGCCGAGCTCCGGCACGCGAGCCCGGGCATGAACCTGCTCGTGAGCCTGGGCTCGAGCGCGGCGTACCTCTACTCGCTGGTCGCGCTGGTCGCGCCCGGCATCTTCCCCGCGGGCACCGCGCACCTCTACTTCGAGGCCGCGGCCGTGATCGTCGCGCTCATCTTGCTCGGCAAGCTGCTCGAGGGGCGCGCGAAGGGGCGCACGTCCGACGCCATCAAGAAGCTGCTCTCGCTCAAGCCCAAGACCGCGCGTGTGCTCGCGGAAGGCGAGGAGAAGGAGCTGCCCGTCGACGCCGTGATCCCCGGCGACAGCCTGCGAGTGCGCCCGGGCGAGCGCGTGCCGGTGGACGGCGTCGTGCTGGAAGGGACGAGTTGGGTCGACGAGAGCATGATCAGCGGCGAGTCGATGCCGGTGGAGAAGGCCGCCGGCGCGGAGGTCGTCGGCGGCAGCATGAACAGCAGGGGCACGTTCGTGTTCCGGGCGTCGCGCGTCGGCGCGGACATGGTGCTGTCCCGGATCATCGCGCTGGTCGAGCGCGCGCAGGGCTCGAAGCCTCCCATCCAGCGCGTCGCCGATCGCATCGCGGAAGTGTTCGTGCCCATCGTGCTCGTGATCGCGGCCGCGACGTTCGGGCTCTGGCTCTGGCTCGGCCCGAGCCCCGCCTTGAGCCAAGCCTTCGTCGCGAGCGTGAGCGTGCTGCTGATCGCCTGCCCCTGCGCCATGGGGCTCGCCACCCCAACCGCGATCATGGTCGGCACGGGGCGCGCGGCCGAGCTCGGTGTCCTGATCCGCGAAGGCGCGGCCCTGGAGGGCCTCGCCAAGGTGGACACCATCCTGCTCGACAAGACGGGCACCCTCACCAAAGGCCGGCCCGAGCTGACGGACAGCGAGGTCTTCTCGGGCACGGAGCGCGAGCTGCTCGGCTGGGTCGCCTCGCTGGAGCACGCGAGCGAGCACCCGCTGGCGCTGGCGCTGGTCGACGCGGCCAAGTCGCGCGGCATCGAGCTCGCCCCTGTGGAGGACTTCGTGTCCGAGGCCGGGCACGGCGTGTCGGGGCGCGTCGCTGGCCGGCTGCTGCAGGTCGGCTCGGAGCGCTTCCTGAGCGGGCTCGGCGTCGACCTCGCGCGTGCCGAAAGCGTAGCGAGCGAGCTGGCCGGGCAGGGCAAGACCGTGATCTACGCGGCCGTCGACGGCGAGCTCGCCGCCATGTTCGGCGTGGCCGACGCGCTCAAGCCCGGAAGCCGCGAAGCGGTCGCGGCGTTCGCACGGCTGGGTCTCGAGGTCGCGATGCTGACCGGTGACGAGCGCGCGACGGCAGAAGCGATCGCGAAGCAAGCGGGGATTTCGCGCGTCATCGCCAACGTGCTCCCCGCCGACAAGGCCGGAGAGGTGGAGCGACTGCAGGCGCAGAGTCGTCGCGTGGCATTCGTCGGCGACGGCATCAACGACGCCCCCGCCCTCGCGCAGGCCGACGTCGGCATCGCCATCGGCACCGGGACGGACATCGCCATCGAGGCCGGGGATCTGATCCTGATGAGTGGCGACGTGCGCGGCGTGGTGGACGCGCTGGCTCTGGCGCGGCGCACGCTGCGCACCATCCAGATGAACTTCTTCTGGGCCTACGCCTACAACGTGGCGTTGATCCCGCTGGCCGCGGGCGCGTTGAAGCCGCTCTTCGGCATCGGCCTCGACCCCATGTTGGCCGCGGGCGCGATGAGCCTCTCGAGCGTGTTCGTGGTGACGAACAGCTTGCGGCTCAGGAGCTTCGTGTCGGCTTCAGCGCGCTGACCCTCACTGCGCGCCGTGCACCTCGATCTCGACGCGCCGGTTCCTGGCGCGACCCTCGTCCGTCTCGTTGCTGGCGACGGGCAGCGTCGCGCCGCGACCGCGCGCGCGCAGACGTGCCGCAGGCACCCCTTGGGTGGCGAGGTAGCCGACTACGGCGCGAGCACGACGGAGCGAGAGCTCCGTGTTGTGCGCGGCGCTCCCGGTGGCGTCGGTGTGCCCCTCGACCAGGACCCTGCCGCGGCCGCCGCGGAGCTTCGCGGCGACCTCGTCCAGGGCCGCCTTGGCCTGCGCGCGCAGCGTGGCCTGGTCGGTCTCGAACAGGACCTCACCCGGTAGCACGAAGCGGCTCGCCTCTCCGGCCACGACCGACACCACGTCGACCTGGACGAACTGGCCATCGAACGCCTTCGGTGACGGCGGCACGTCCGGCACCACGATGGGTACGCCCTTGTCGTCACCGTTCGCTATCAGCTGGCCGTCCTGCGCGCGGGCACGGAGCTCGACCTTGGCGCCGCCCTTGGCGCGGACGGTGCGCACGTAGTCGATGGCGAAGGTACGTCGGATGCCCGCCCGGCCAGCGTTGAGGAAATACGTCTGCGGCGGGTCCGAGATGGTGACCTCGTAGACGTTGTAGCTGCCGTTGTCGGGTCGTCCTCCCTCGTACCAGAGGTCATCGGCCTTCCCACCGGTGTAGCTCTCTTGCTCGACCACTCCGCGGAAGCGCAGCGTGAGCTGGTGGACGACGGCGGGGTCGCCGCCGAGCACGAAGCTCGCGCCGGGGTTCGCGTCGACGGGTGCGCAGGAGTCCTTGTGCGGCCCGGGCTTGCAGGGCATCTCCCAGCGCAGGCGATCGAGCGCTGTGGCGACGCGCGCGCATGACTCACCGTCCCCGGCAAAACCCGCCTTGCACTCGCAGAAGCGCTCCGTTGCTTCGCCCTGACAGGTCGCGTCGCTCGCGCACTTCGCGCAGGGGTCGGGCTCGGCGGATGCGCTCTGCCCACCCGCGTCGCTCGGGACGGTCGTGCTCGGCGCTTTCGCGCCCGCACCGGTGCACGCGGCGAGCACGATGCCCACGATCACCGTCCACCCACCCGTCGCGTACCTCACGAGAACGACGGTAGCGCCGCGCCCCCTGGGATGTCGACTCTCTGATGTCCCGAGCTGAAGGGTGCACCGAGCGGTGTGTACCCGACGGAAGCACGTCCGTCTCAGTTCACCGTGACGTCGTCCACCCACCAGCCGGGGTTCTGCAGGCGCCACACGCTCGTGCCCTTGGCCTGGAAGCGGAAGCGCGCGGTCGCCGTGCGACAAGCGGCGGGGAGCGTCAGCGTCTGGCTGGTCCAGGGGAAGCTCCGGTTCAGGCCCTCGCCGCCGTCGCAGTAGCTCGTAGCGCAGGGGCTCTGGTTCGCGGGCCACGCGGTCGGCGTGAGGTTGTTCCAGCTTCCGCCGCCGTCGCCCGAGCACTGCACCCAGAGTCGTTCGGACTTGTCCACGTCGGGTGACCAGGTGCTGTCGTCGGAGAGCTTCACACTGAACTTCAGTGTCGCGCTCGTGCAGCTCAGGAGGTTGACGTTGGTGCCGTAAGTCAGGTTCTGGGTGTACGGGCTGTTGTAGGAG
>Ga0233425_10007155_pt1 | contig 15890 bp, 20 predicted proteins | sample Watercolumn_Towu_2_FD_181712 | JGI IMG/M metagenome (GOLD analysis project Ga0233425, IMG submission 181712) | Freshwater microbial communities from Lake Towuti, South Sulawesi, Indonesia - Watercolumn_Towuti2014_140_MG | ecosystem: Environmental > Aquatic > Freshwater > Lake | place...
GTTTATTTGTTCCTGTTTCAATTCCTGATTATTTCATCAGTTTCTGCTCAACCACCTGAAATCACAAACGGCCTTAGCTACCTCACATCTATCCAAAACCCTGACGGCTCATGGGGAAGTGAAATAACCGGCACTGAAACAATCCCCTCCACTGTTTCAGTCATGGAATCATTCAAATCCCTCAATCAAACAGGCACATCCAGTTACACGAATGCCCTTGCCTGGCTTCAATTGCAGGGAATATATACAACAGATTATCTTTCAGAACGAATCCATGGGCGAACATGTCCCGGTTGTTATAACAGGCACTGCCGGGACAATTACTTTTGAGGGTATTGACTGGATAAGGGTGATTCCGTAGAAAGCGATGGCAGAATACCGGACATTTCTAAATTGACAAGAATAGGACATTTCTTTTTTGGCTTTACAGATATTAATTATTCTGTTTACCAATAAACCTTGAACATGTTATATTAGAAAAGAGTTTCGGAAGTTTTTTTGTCCACACAAGGCCACAAAGACTTTTAGCTTTGTGGCCTTTTTCTATGTATCTGGTGCTTCTGAAACTTCAATCCACAAACAAGGAGGTACTCAGATGGCGAACGGAACAGTGAAGTGGTTCAATGAATCAAAAGGTTTTGGCTTTATTACAAGCGAAGACGGTAGCGATGTATTTGTCCACTATTCTTCGATCCAGAGCAATGGCTTCAAATCCCTTGCCGAGGGCGATAAAGTCACCTTCGATGTCGAGAGCGGTCCGAAAGGCCCCAAGGCGATTAACGTAGTAAGACAGTAAGTCAATAAAACAGCCCCCTGCAGAACGCAGGGGGCTGTCTTCGAGGAGAAAACTAATGATCAGTAAGCAGCGGAATGTTGAATGGACTGAGAGAAAACAGCAGAAGATAGACGCAGGTCTGATTTCTGCACGCTATCCGTCTATTGCTTCGATCGTAATCACGATGGATTACTACCAGAAGGGCTCCGGCCCGGTTATCATGAAACGCACCGTGAATTTTACACCGGGAAGCCCTGCCTATTTTCTCATGGAGTGCATGAAGAACGACTGTATTAACGGTGGGTTTGATCTGGACCCTGTGATTGCCAAAATGGTAAAAGGCCGTCTGGAATCAGGGGATGGAGAGCTTACATGTCCGGGAAACAATGCTTCCGGTCATGCCCGGATCTGCTACTCGATTGCCATTCAATATAACTGAACTTCCGGATAAAGATGCTGATTACCCGAGGCTTGCTGCCTGAAACAGCCAGCCCGGGCTGCTAAGGATTATAAAACAGTAAAGAAAAACTACCTGGCTGGTTTGCGATGCTTTTTGGATATCTCCGGATAGTCAATACTGTGTTGATTTAAAACAACCTGTATCTCGTCCATTGAATATTTATAACGCAGAGCCTCTTCAACGCAAAACCCCGCGTCATTCGGATAAGATTCAAGGCATTTATACAAAAAAGGCTTCAGTTTGTCTTTCTTCACAATATTATCTTTCGCGTCTTCGGTTATGCCGGAAACAAATGCAAGCCCGAGCAAAATAACAATCGCCGCAATCCACAAAGACATGCCCTGACTTTTCCGGCAATAAGGACATACCCTGGCCTCTGTGGCTATTGCCATTTTGCAAGCTCTGCATTTTTTCTCAGCCATATTACAAATTTTAAAGCTAAAAAAATAAAAATACAACCGCCTGTTTCATGCTTTCCTGAATGGCATGGGTTTACCGGCCTGTCAGCGGCTCAGCAATCCTTCAGGGCTCAGTTCAAACTGACTGGGATTGCGACATTGACGTGGATACGAACGACGTCCGCCTCAGAATAACCGGCAAGTCTTCGACAACATGAGCAGCTGTTATGTGGTTTTTTATTTTAATTTTATTTAATGCCTTCAGATTGTAGTCAAATATGTAGTCAACTCATTTCTATATTAACCCCTTTACAAATGGCTTAAATGTTGGCGCGCCCAGAGGGATTCGAACCCCCGGCCTGCGGATTCGTAGTCCGACGCTCTATCCAGCTGAGCTATGGGCGCATATGCCTTGTTATCCTTTTTTAATGCCTTCTTTCAGGATAATGTTATATCTCGGGTGCTTTAGCGGGTGCACCGTCGGGAGTTTTGCAAAAAGCCATCCCCATTTCCTGCCCGGCGTGGGGAATATCTGTTTGTCACCTTCAGTAACCTGGATTCCAACAGCCGGGTTTTTGGGATCATTGGAACCTGATGTGAGTGAATCAGCGCCCATCTTGAAATCAGGCAGAAAATCCCCGACGGAAAGTTTAAGGTTGGAATTAGGGACGGTGAAGCTGCTGTGCAGGTTAACTTTGTATTCCTGGACCTGCTTTGTTGTCTTATCTTCTATCGCAAGTTTTACCGCAGACCACTTTCCTTTTACCAGGTCAGGAACGACCACCTTTTTTTCGCCGGCAGGCATTGTCATTGCAGTCGCCGGCGCCTTTTTCTGCATACCTCCGGGAACTGGCTGCCCGGGCATCATAGGCCCCGGGGGCATTGGAGACTGGGGAGGCATTACAGGACCTGCTCCAGGCGGCATGGTTCCAGGCGGCATGGGCCCGGGTGCCATGGGGCCTGGCATCATTTGCCCGGGCATCTGCTGAACATTCGCCGGTTTTTCTTTTTCCTTACATCCCAGGAAAGGGATGGTCAAAACAAGACATAGAGCTGCGGCTAATACTTTTTTGTTCATTTGTCAATCCTCCGTATTCAATCGGTAATCAATCCAAACCTGCCATTATTAACCCGGCAATGATTTGCTGCCGGAAAACGCTCAATAAATACCGCGAATTCTGGCGGAGAGGCAGGGATTCGAACCCTGGGTGAGATTTTACTCCCACAACCGCTTAGCAGGCGGCTGCCTTCGACCGACTCGGCCACCTCTCCATTAACAGTAAAACCACAGGGAGCAGAGCAATAAAAAAATACGCGGTACAACGGCCTTGCCCTGATTCTTATGCGATCCCTGTGGCTGCCTTTGTGGTTGTTTATATTAGCAACTTAACGTGACTTTGTAAAGGGAGCTGACATCCTGCGCCTGGTGGAACACACTGCAGGACTTCAGGTAATGTCACGGTGAACTACCTTGACGTCCACCTGATGTTTTTTCAGAAATTTACTGAACCTCTCAACGATGGCTGGTGAGCGATGGTTGCCTCCGGTACATCCGATACCAATGGTAAGGTTTGCCCGTCCTTCTCTGATATAGAGCGGAATGAGGAAGTCAAAAAGGTCCTGAATTTTATTGAGCAATAACTTTGTTTCAGGTTTATTAAGCACAAAACCGGCAACTTTCCTTTCTGTCCCTTTAAGATGCTTCAATTCAGCGACAAAGTAAGGGTTCGGGAGGAACCTGACATCAAAGAGCATGTCAATGTTTTGTGGTGTTCCGAACTTGAACCCAAAGGATATCAGCGTAACCGCCAGGGATTTGCTGATTTTCAACATTCCGTATTGTGATATTATCAACTGCCTCAGCTGGTGTGGTGAAAAAGATGAGGTATCGATAACCTTGTCAGCAGTTTCCCTGAGGGGAGCAAGTATCTTTTGTTCTTTTTTAATGGATTCCTCTATCCTGCTGCCGAGGGGGTGTGGCCTCCTTGTCTCCTTGAAGCGCCGGAAAAGCACATCCTTTTCTGTTTCGAGGAAGAGGATGCTGGTTCTGTATTTTTTTCTGAGAACCGTCAACACACCGGCTGCATCAGACAGAAATCCCTTTTCACGTATGTCAATGCCTATTCCGATTTTTTGGATCCCCCTGTCGCGGGAGATGTTGGAAATGAAGGAATTGATCAGGGCGATTGGAAGATTATCAACACAAAAGAATTTGGAATCCTCAAGTGCCCTGAGCGCGACTGTTTTTCCGGAACCTGACAATCCTGTGATAATAACAATAACCGGTTTCATTCTGTCAGCATTTCATGGTGCCATCAGTTACTGAGAAGACATTAAGTATGGGCAGATTATCTATAAAATCCCTCCTGCCCTCCCTTTGCCAAAGGGAGGCAATATCCCCCTCTTTGGCAAAGAGGGGAAAGGGGAGATTTATCAATAATGTCACTTTACCAATGACCGCCTTAGTATGTCGTTTACGCGGATTTCCCTATTTTACCGGTTCAATAAGGCCGAAGTTGCCGTCTTTCCGCCGGTAGATTACATTAATCTTTCCACTGGCTTCATTTGTAAATACAAAGAATTCCTGGCCGAGCAGTTCCATTTGCATGGCGGCTTCATCAGGACTCATTGGTTTCAGCTCAAACCTCTTGTTCTTGATAATTTTTATGGTTTCAGAAGTTTCCGCTGCCTGAAGGAGGTCTTTGCCGGACTTTGTATCAGATTTTCTGTGTTCGATGAGTTTTTCCTTGTGTTTCTTGATCTGCCGTTTGAGTTTCTCTATTACCTCATCGATTGAGGAATAGAGTTCCCCTGTGATGCTCTCAGCCTGGATCAGAGAGCCGTTGACTTTCAGTAATACCTCTGCCTTATGACGGTACTTTTCAACGCTTAGGGTGACATTGGCTTCGGAAATATGCGTCAGATAGCGGGTAAATTTATTGATTTTCTCCTCTACATAGCTTTTTAAAGCGGGCGTAACTTCAAGATGCCTTCCTGTAATGCTGATGTTCATAAGCTCTCCTTTCGGTTAATCGGGTTTTTTCCGTTGCAGCTGCGAAGGGATTCCAAGTTCCTCGCGGTATTTTGCAACGGTCCTTCTGGCAACAAAGATGCCCTGTTCTTTCAGAATTTCCACGACAAGCTTGTCGCTGAGAGGCTTTCTGGAATTCTCTTCGCTTATTATTTTTCTTATAAGATCTTTTACTGAGGTGGATGATACGTCCCCCGCGTTGCTCCTGAGCGCGCTGCTGAAAAAATGTCTGAAGCAGAAAAGCCCGTGTGAACATGACAAATACTTGTTTGATGTTACGCGGCTGATAGTGCTTTCATGCATGTCGAGCATGGAAGCAATATCTTTAAGCGTCAGCGGTTTCATGCACGAGGTGCCTTTTTCAAAGAAATCCTGCTGCAGTTTGAGAATGCATTCGGTCACCATGTGAATGGTTTTGTTCCGCTGATCGAGGCTCTTGAGGAGTTCTATCGCGGACCGGAGTTTTTCCACCATGAACTGTTTATCTTCCTTAAGCATGGAGTTTTTCTGCTGAACAAGATTGCGGTAATAACTGCTGATACGCAATTTGGGAAGCCCCTCGTCATTGAGAATAATCTGATAGCCTTCAGCGGTTTTAATCACATACACGTCGGGCACAATATATGTTGTGCTTGTGCTGGAAAAGCTTCTGCCGGGCTTTGGATCAAGTCCTTCAATGACCTTGACTGCTGCCATGATATCATTCTGGGGAGCTCCATGCTGCTGCGCGATGTAATGGTATTTTTTCTTTTCAAGGTCATCAAGGTTGTTGATAATTATCTTTTCCACAAGGGTATCATGAAGGTTCAGGTGCCTGACCTGAAGGAGCAGGCATTCCGTGATATCGCGCGCGCAGACCCCGGAAGGATCAAACGTCTGTATCAGGGCAATCGCCTTTTCAATCGTATCCCTGTCGGCCGAAGCCTCCTGCATAAGTTCTTCAACTGAAGAACGCAGGTAACCGTTTTCATCAATGTTCCCGATAACAACTTCTCCTGTCTTTCTGATGTCTTCCCGTTCGTGTGAAAGCCTGAGCTGCCAGAAGAGATGATCGTATATGTCCGGAGTCCTGGAAAGAAAATTGTCTGACGATGGGGTATTAACCGTTCCCGGATTGAAATATCCGAGATCCCTTCCATCGCTGCCCCGCTCTTCAAAATACTCTTCAACCGAGAAGTCCATTCCCTCAAGCGGCGCGTCCGGGATTTCGTTATCCCCGGGAGGTTCTTCAGTATCTGAAAATTCCCGCTCCTCCGGCGTCATGCTTTCATGTGATGTTTCTTCAAGCGACTCCTCGAGAAACGGATTCTCAATCAGTTCCTGTCCAAGTGTCTGGGAAAGCTCCAGTTGCGGCAGTTGCAGCAGCTTGATTGCCTGCTGAAGCTGGGGCGTCAGAATCAGTTTCTGCGATAATTTAAGTTCCAGCCTGTGTTCAAGTGCCATTAAAGTACAAACTCCTCTCCGAGAAATGCCTCTTTTACCCTTTTATCTGCAACTATTCTTTCAGGCGTTCCTTCCTGGAGGATGGCTCCATTGCTTATTATATATGCCCTGTCTGTAACTGACAGCGTTTCCCTGACATTGTGGTCGGTAATGAGAATTCCGAGTCCCCTGCCTTTAAGATAGGTAAGCATTTTCTTCAGTTCAATAATGGTGATGGGATCAATGCCGGCGAACGGCTCATCAAAAAGAAGAAACAACGGGTTGATTGCAATAGACCTTGCGATCTCGGTTTTGCGTCTCTCGCCTCCGGAGAGCTTGAACCCTTCACGTTTTGAAAATGCTGCAAGGCTGAATTCTTTTAACAGGTGGTCTGTCTGAATACTGATTTCATCGCCTGTCAGACCTTTAATCTCAAGGACAGCCCTGATGTTATCCTCAACAGAGAGCTTTCTGAATATCGAAGGTTCCTGCGGCAGATAACTTATGCCAAGTCTTGCCCTATGATACATGGGAAGGGAGGTTATCTCACTGTGGTCGAGATAGATGCTTCCATTGTCAGGTTTAACAAGGCCTGCCATTATAGAGAATGTAGTGGTTTTACCGGCACCATTCGGACCAAGTAGCCCAACGATTTCACCGGTTGTCAGTGAAAGGTTAATGTGTTTGACGACCTGGCGTTTCCCATATGATTTAGAGAGCTCCTTTGCCTCAAGGGTATGCATGTTATTGCCCTCTTGTTTTTATCATGAAGACCTTGCTTCCTTCGACAAGAAATTGTTCTTCCAGCATAAGATAGGTGATTTTTTTGCCTGTTACGACATTTTCTCCTTCCACAGCCCTCGGATCGCCTGAAAAGACAATCTTGTTTTCATCGGCAAAGAAAACTGCCTCTTTTGAGACTATAGCCTGTGTTTTTCTGATAAGACTGACGTTTCCTTTCGCTTCTATCTTTATAATGCGGCTGTTTTCGCGTCCGTAATACACCAGCATACTGTCCGCGTGCATTGTCATGTCTGATGTCCGCGCGACTACGGATTTCTCGAAGAGCGCCGTATTGGTTTTGTTGTCAGCTGTCAGTGTATCGGATGTTATGATAATCGGGCCTTTCATATGCTGTTTATCTTCTTCCGGGGAGGCATGCGCTGCAGATAATGAAGTGATGTAAAAGCCAAGAAGAAAAACAAGAAAAACATAGCCGGGCGATTTCCACCGCCAGGATGGATTGCCATGCATGACAATATGCGGACCCTTACCTGTAAAATGTTGCCTGAACATTTTTTAATACCTTTACCCGGTGTCCTGCTTCAGTCTTCATGCCCTTGCCGGAAATTCTGAACTTCTTGCCTTCAACCTGCACCATGCCGTCAGTTCGCATTTCTCCGGTGGCGGCATCATAGTCAATTGCGGTTGTTTTTATCGAATACGTACTTCCCATGGCTGTTACTTCGCCGGATGTAGAAAAATTCCCGGTTGATATATTGTATATTCCTTTCCCGGAATGGAGCAGTAAGTTATTCCCCGGCACCTCCATTTCAATTCCTGACAGCTCGGGGCTGTTTCCGTCGAGGCGGAAATCAGCTTTTTGTGCCCTTACAGTCCAGATAATATTTCCGTTTTCCCTGTGTATAATCTTCAGCCCTTCAATGGAGGATAAGGCTTCAGAGGGGAAGCCGGCTGTGTTTTTTTTGTCATTTCCGAACAATAAGAGGGCAAGCGCAGTTATGGATATAAGGAAAAGCCCGGGAATCAAAAAGCGTTTCATAAAAAAGTTTATCACAGAGTGATAGCCGTGTAAAGGCAATAATATGCAAATATTATGCCGGTATGTGATTTAAGCGGGTGTACAGGGCATCCCTCATTATGTCAATCGGAGGTTTCATGCCTGTCCAGAGTTCAAACGAGAGTGCGCCCTGCCAGAGAAGCATTCCTCTGCCGTCCAGGGTTTTACATCCTTTCCGTGACGCCCTGTCAAGAATGGGAGTCTGCCGGTAAATAATATCGCATACTGCCTGTGACGGCCCAAGCCGGGATGCATCAAAGGGCAGGGGGTCAGTTTTTTTAAGGCCCAAAGGGGTTGTGTTGATGATAACGTCATATTTCTCAAGATCCGAAAGATCAACGGCGGAAACATTACCGAACATCGGTTTAAGATCGTTGGAGAGCTTTAACGCTTTTTCCCTCGTCCTGTTATATATGGACAGTCTTTTTGCCTCCTGACCGGCATAATATGAGATTGCTCTTGCTGCCCCTCCAGCGCCTATTATGAGGACCTCCCTGTCTTTAACCGTGATGCCGCTCTCGGAAAGCGAATGCATGAAACCCCTGCCGTCGGTATTGAAGCCGGTGAGAATGCCTCCTGAATTCACAATCGTATTGACCGCTCCGATAAATGATGCCTCAGCATCTATCTTTTCAAGTAAGGGAATTACTTTTTCCTTGTGGGGGATGGTGATATTTACTCCGCAAAGGCTGAGAGCTTTTATCCCCTCGACAGCATTGCCCAGGAAGTCCGGATGAACAGGGAATGCAACATAACAGTAATCTATCCCGAGAGCTTTAAAGGCCGCATTATGCATCACGGGTGAGAGAGAATGGGAAACAGGGTATCCGAAGATGCCGGTTATTGCCGTAGAACCTGATATTGTCATAAACCATTACCGCAGATGCCGCTTATAAGGCCATCAGGAGTTGAAGATATCTTCCTGACCGGAGTGCCAAGGCTTTTTTCCATATCCCCAAGAGATATGTCATCGAGGAATATGTCTTCCCCGCTCTTCAGCACTACATCCGGAACAAGGATGATTTCATGGGAATCCATCCTGTCTGAGAGTTCCCTGATGACATCTCTTCCGGTAAGCAGCCCTGTGACGGTAATTGAATTGCCGAAGAACCTGTTCTCGACAGGAACCACGTCTATCTCAAAGGCTTCTTTTTCAGCCAGCCTTCCTGTAAATTTCTGCAGGAAAGGATAGAACGAAATCCCGGTGAATGTAAGCGCTTTTCTTTTGGGGCATGTTGTTTTCGGAAATTTAAATTTCCGGACCTGGTTCATGAACTGTGGAACCATCCCGACCCCGTTTTCTATCTGGGGAAGTTCCCCGTACTCCCTGAGAGAAGGGAAGGAGGTTTCCGCTTTTATATAGAGTTCGTCTGCTCCGTACACAAGAGGGTCTCCATGTTTTTTCATAAAACGTTTCTGGAAAGATTTGATAAGCTGCAGCGCGGCCTTTGCGTTTTCTTTCTCAACCGGCTGAAGTGTTTGTCTCCTGTGCATTGTTAATCCGACCGGGACAACTGCTATAGACAGGATATATGGATAGAACCGGTAAAGATCATTGATGGTTTTTGAGAGTTCTTCCCCGTCATTATGACCGGGACAAAGAACAATCTGTGCATGCAGCCGTATCTTGTTATCTGTAAGGAATTTGAGTTCTTTTATTATGTCAGGTGCTTTTGCATTTCCAAGAAGCCTGTTCCTTATTGTTTTATCTGTTGAGTGGACGGAAATATATAACGGGCTTAAACGCTGTTCCGAGATGCGCCTGCGGTCTTCTGCGCTGAGACTGGTCAGGGTAATGTAATTCCCATAGAGGAACGACATGCGGTAATCCTCATCTTTTACGTAGAGTGTTTTCCTTAATCCCCTGGGGAGCTGGTTTACAAAGCAGAAGATGCAGTTATTCCGGCACTGCATGACCCTGAACGGTTTAAAGACAATTCCTATATCCTTTCCGGATTCCCTTGTGAGGCGGAGGTTTTTCACTATGCCATCCCTTTTCAGTTCAATGGTCAGACGGTCTTCTGAACTATAGAACATGAAATCGACCGGGTCGTGCAGTTTATGGCTGTTTACGGATAAAATGACATCTCCTCTCATAAGACCGGACCCTGCGGCCCGGCTGTCCGGACGGATATCCTCTATTTCCAGTCCGTGCTTAGTCTGCATGCGTTACGTTCAGCCCCTTATATGTATAATGAAGTCCGGAAAAAATGGTAAATCCTGCCGTGATAACGCAAAGCACCGGTTTTATGTCAGGAAGGTGCAGATTGATATCAACAAGAATATATCCTATGAACAGGCTCTGTACCCATATTGTTGTCTTCCCGAGGAGTGTCGGTTCTACTCTGGAGATGCCTTTCAGGAGATATAGAAGAACCCAGCCGGTCAGGATAACAATATCCCTGCTGATTACCGTTATAGTGAGCCATTTAGGTATAAGGTCATACGTGGAAAGAATAATGAAAGAAGAAACCAGCAGGAATTTGTCCGCGAGCGGGTCGAGGAACATCCCGAGTTCTGTCTTCTGATTCCTGATGCGCGCAATCAGTCCGTCAAAGAGGTCTGTGAGGGCTGCAAAAAGGAACAGGTAAAACGCATACTGATACCAGCGGTATACGATTGCTGTTATAAATATCGGGATGATTATAATCCGGGCTATGGTAAGTGTGTTCGGAAGATTCAGAACCCCCAATTCAACCTCGCAAAGTGAAATCAGAATTACCTGAAACGAATCTGTTGTTATGTTACGGAATATTAAAAGGCAACCCCTGAAACCTGATTTTTATCCGGAGATTATTATAACATTTATTATCTGACATGCCTTCATTGACAAAGGACAGAACAGTTTTTGCATGGCATTCCTCAACCGCAAAACAGTGTCCGGCAGCTTCTGTAGCCGCAAGAGTCAACTTTTTCTTTGCGTTTGCAGGACGCCCTTCGAGAAAATCAGCTTCCGCAAAACCAATTCTGCAGTATATAACCCCCCGGGGGTCTTTTGTTTTTCTGAAAAGCCTCATGGCACTGTTGAAGTGTTCCCTCGATTTTTTATATTTGCCGGTCATCAGATATGTTGCTCCGAGGCTCCATAGCGTGTAAGCATAACTTACCGTATCGCCTATCCTGATATAAATCCGTGTCGCTTTACCAAGAAATTTCAGAGCATTACCGAAATCTCCTTTCATCCTTAGGGCATTCCCTGTCCCGCAGTATGAATATGCCATGCCAAAAGAATCCCGAATCGAAGTGAAAAGGCTGTTTGCAGCAGAGTAGTATCTGAGTGAATCATCGAAAAGCCCGGCAACACGGGAAGTGCCGCCGAGTCCACATAAACAATAGCCGGTTCCAGATGGCTGTTTCAGGGTTTTAAACATGGCAAGCGCTTTTTTGAAAGTTGCGATCGCCTGCCGGATTTGTCCGCTTATCCTGAATGTTCCGGCCTCTGCCCATACAGTAAAGGCAACGCCTTCAAGGTCGTTTATCTTTTCATAAACCTTTCTTGATTCTGAAATACATTTCAATGCCTCTTGCCAATTGCCCTGCGCCCTCAGCGACAGGCCAAGCCCGACGCGGGCATCAGCCGCAGTGGTTTTATGCATCAGTTTTTTTGCAAGAGCGATTGCGCCATTATAATGATTGACCGCGGCATCAAAGCTGCCTGTCATTCTGCAGACATCTCCCATTGAAAGGAGGCATTGCAGGACCTCTGCCGGGCTGTCTTCACGGGAGAAAGACAGGTATGCCTTTTTAAACAGGGTGAGGGCTTTCCTGTATTGTGATTGCTCCTTCAGCTGCTCTGCCTGTTCAAGAACGTTCAATTTATCCAAGATTCCCCCTGACGCTTTTTAAAAGTGCGGAATAGTCTCCGGAATGAAAAAAGGCAGAGCCCATAACGAGTATGTCTGCCCCTGCGGAGGCGATTTCCTTTGCGTTGTCGGGTTTGATTCCGCCGTCTACCTCGATAATTGTGTTAAGACCTTTTCCATTAATGAGCGTCCTGAGGGTTTTTAATTTGTCAAGTGTGTGGTGGATAAACTCCTGTCCTCCGAATCCCGGATTAACTGACATTATCAGCACCATGTCTGCATCCGGAAGTATCTGCTCAAGCTGCCAGACCGGGGTGGCCGGATTTGCTGAGACTCCTGCCTTGATTCCGGCTGATTTGATGAGCTGTACTGTCCTGTGAAGGTGAACTGAAGTCTCGACATGAACAGTCAGATAATCGGCTCCCGCGTCTATGAAATCAGACAGATATTTCTCTGGCTCATCGATCATAAGGTGGACATCCAGTGGCAGCGAGGTAATGCTGCGGATCTGTTTGACTATAAAGGGGCCAATTGTAATGTTCGGGACAAAGTGGCCGTCCATGACATCGATGTGAAGCAGGTCGGCCCCGGCTGTCTCAGCTGCCTGTATTTCTTGACCGAGCCTGAGAAAGTCAGCGGATAATAATGAAGGTGCAATTTTAACCATTTTTTGTAAGCTCCGTTTCGGATTAATAAATATCAGAATCCTGGAAATGCGTTTTATCTAACACTAAGCCACAGAGGTTACAGAGAAATACTCTGGAGATTAGTTGTAATTTATTGAGACTTATTGAGTACTAATTATAACTGAAACCCGTAGAGACTCATTTTAGTTCGACCAATCTCGCGAAGCTAATCTCTAAGTCTCAACAAATCTCTTGACTCCTTGAACCCTTTCTTTCATGCAATGCCGCAGTGGTCACAGAGAACACAGAGCAATTTCAATCAATTACAGCCAGTCTCAATGAATCTCTGTCAGTTATCCTGCCTCGCGACTTCATTGTTCTTCTGCAAGTTTCAGAAAAACCGTTTCTCCCTTTTTCATAGGCGCACCAGGGAGGGGTTTCTGTGTTTTTACAAGGGAGCCGGTCCCTGCAACCTCTATCTTCAGACTCAGTTTGCCTGCTATTTCCCGTGACTGGTCCGGTGACATCTCCCTGAAATCAGGACAGTAATAGATTACCTCATGAGGGCCGAGACTCACAAGTACGGTCATGGAGTCACTTGTCCTGTCGTCAGGTTCCGGCTTCTGGGATATTATTATATCTTTGGCGATGGTATCGGAGTGAACCCTGATTACCCTGGTAATTTTCAACCCCTTCTGCATGAGAATATATTCAGCGTTTGAGAGGGTCTCGCCGACAAGCAATGGGACAGAAAAGACCCTCGGCCCTTTGCTGATGACAACCTTGATGCTCCTTTTTTCCTTTACCGAATTCCCTGCAGGAGTATCCTGTCTGATGATATACCCCGGAGGTATTGAGGCATCGTAGTCTTCCCCTCCGATTTTCAGATGGAGACCCTTCCCGGTGAGCAATTCATTTGCTTCAATGAGATTTTTCCCTGAAAGGGAAGGGACCTCGACTGTCCTGCTGAAGCTCAGTATCTTGAAGGTAAGAAACCCGAAGACGAGACCTATGAATATAAATGCAAAAAGGTAAACTGGAAATTTTAGTAGATTATTCATAGCGTGTACTGAAGAATTCTATGGCCTCCTTTACCTGATCAAGGTCAACGCTTGTATTGATACATGGCCCGAAAGGACGTTTGTTCGGTATCCCCAGCACTGGAAGGGGAAAAGTATCTGCAATGCCGCTGCTCAGGTCGTTTTCACAGGCGACTGCAATTACAGCCCCTGGCTTGACGTCATTTACTATCCTCCGCGCAAGAGAACCGCCTGTTGCAATAAACAGACTGATCCTGTTGTCGTCGGCAATACGGATCAGGTCACATATCCTGCATTTCCCGCACTTCTTGCAGTTGTAAATATTGAAAGTCAGCCTCACATCACATTCGTTAATCTGCAGGCAGTGAGGCAATAAGAGCAGTATTTTACGGATGCCGAGCTTTTCTTTTTTTACAAGACGGTTATTGAGGCTGATGATGAATCTCTGATAAGCCTCCTTCTTTTTCCTGGAAAAAGACCCTGCAAGCATCAGCAGGGGAAACAGGACTCTAAGCGCAAGCCCCCTGACTGTTTTATATACCATCGAACGAAGTACCTTCCATGATTTTCCTCCCAAGGAGGAATGAACCCGAAGACATCGGTTTTTTGCCTTCCGGCTGAACAGTAACTATAGACAATAGCCCGTTGCCTGTACCTACGAGGAACTCTCCTTCACGGGCCTTTTCAATCCGTGATGGAATTCCATGACCTTCAACGAATTCTGCCCTGATGATTTTAATCCGTTCACCATTCAAATAACAATAAGCACCTGGCCAGGGATATACTCCCCTGACAAGGCTGGATATCTCGCGTGAGGTTTTGGTCCAGTCTATCCTTCCGTGCTCTTTCTTAAGGGGAGGAGCATAACTCGGAATGCCTGACTGTGGAAACGGACGGACTGTGCCCCTTTCTCTTGCTTCAAGTGTTTTTATCAGGAGTGATGCACCTGTCTCGGAAAGCCGCCTGCCAAGTGTCTCCACGGTATCATCCTTGTCTATTACTGCTTCTTCCTGCATCAGGATATCACCGGTATCAAGGCCTTCATTCATAAGCATTGTGGTCACCCCTGTGCGCTCTTCGCCGTTAATCAACGCCCATTGAACCGGAGCCGCTCCCCTGTATGCTGGCAGAAGCGAGGCATGTACATTGATGCAGCCATATGCCGGGAGTCCGAGTATTTCCACGGGAAGTATTTTACCGTAAGCAACAACAACAATTGCGTCAGGGCTGAGCAGGCTCAATTCACCCTTGAATATGGAATCCTTCAGGGAAGACGGCTGGAAAAGCCTTATGCCTCTGCTGACGGCGAATTCTTTTACGGGAGAAGGCGCCGGGAGGGTGTTTCTTCCTTTGCGTTTATCGGTTCTGGTAACAGCCGCAACTAAGTGATGCCCTGACTGGATGAGGGCATTGAGTGATGGTATGGCAAAAGATGGCGTTCCAAAAAAAACTATGCGCATACAGGCAAACCCATATTGAAAGGATCAACTGTCGATAGGCTTATAGCATGGGCAATGGGAAATTATCATTGCATGCAGTCAGGGTTGAGTTTATTTCGCACGGATTATTTCCCGGCGCTCTTTAAAGACTTCTTATACCGCCGCTTGAAGAATTCGCGCTTTAAGGGACTCATCCGGTCAATGAACAGGAGCCCTTCAAGATGATCAATCTCGTGCTGAATCGCTTTGGCAAGTAGCCCTTCAGCTTCAATTTCAACCGGGTCTCCTTTTCTGTTAAGTCCCTTGACAAAAACCTTCTCAGCCCGCTTGACCTTGCTCATATATCCGGGTATGCTCAGGCAGCCTTCTTCCGCCTCTTTTATCCCGTCCGTCTGGATAATCCGTGGATTGATGATGATAAGCAGAGGGAGTTGCTCTTCCTGCGAACTGACATCTATTACGCATAGCCTCTTGGAAATTCCCACCTGATTTGCGGCAAGGCCAACTCCGTGTGCGGAATACATGGTTTCAATCATGTTGTCTATAAGTATCTGGGTGTCCGCATCGATGTCTTCAACAAGACAGGTCTTTTCTCTCAGTATTTTTTCCGGGTATTTGACTATTTCCAGCACTGCCATAGGTAATTATAGAACATTTCTGAAATAATTTTCTTTTGAAACCCGGCGTCAAATGTTCAGAAATAATTCAGTAATTCTCTGTCAGGGATTTTTTTAAAGTGAACTGTTCAGGAATTAAAAGTGAACCGCTGATCAGGGGAGAAATATAAAGGAAATGAGCGAAGTGAAGACGTAGAGATTCACTTCACTCATGTTAATTTTTACCTTTACCTGATCATCTGTAAACTTCCTGTGTAACTGTACCAAAATATAAGCCTCCTTTTTTGAGGCTCATATTACACTTTCTCAGGTGTTCACTTTTAATTCGTAAATGGCAAAAAGATTAAAAAATGCCCGTTGCCTCAAATAGAAATCGATACCAAATGATAATCGTTGCCTCACGTAAAAATCTATACGAAATGGTATAGGTCATTAAGCTGCTACTTTCTTTTTTGGCAACTGTTTTTTAGTATTGAGC
>Ga0233425_10007156_pt1 | contig 15888 bp, 7 predicted proteins | sample Watercolumn_Towu_2_FD_181712 | JGI IMG/M metagenome (GOLD analysis project Ga0233425, IMG submission 181712) | Freshwater microbial communities from Lake Towuti, South Sulawesi, Indonesia - Watercolumn_Towuti2014_140_MG | ecosystem: Environmental > Aquatic > Freshwater > Lake | place: Indonesia...
AATCCCACCCAGTTAATCTTTTACCACATTAAGCTTATAAAGCACACTCACCTACTCTCAACAACTATTTCAATTTTTACTGAAATTTTTCTTTTCCCTACGCGTTCGATTATTTTTCCAATGCGCGAACCATCGCCTTAATAAACACATAATACACATATATTATGTGATTAACATGGTAAATGTAACATTAACTGTCTCTACTGACCTGAAGAAAAAAATGGACGAATTTCCAGAGATAAACTGGAGCGAGATCGCACGCCAGGCAATAAACCAAAGAATCCAGGAACTCACTCTTCTTAGATCAATTACTTCAAAAAGCAAACTTACTGAAGCGAATGTCGAGGAAATTGGAAAAAAAATAAAAATCGCAATCTCGGAAAAGCATGGGTAATCCAATGCAATTGGTTGTTGATACCAACGTTATTATTTCGGCTTTGTTAGCCAAATCAAGAACTTTCGAGTTGATTGTGCTGGGCGATCTTGACTTATTCGTTCCAGACTACTCCCTCCAGGAAATCGAGAATCACAGTGAAGAACTGGTGGGGCGGATGGGAGTTTCAAAGGAGGAATTTTCACTTGTTCTTGGCATTATCCTTTCGCACGTGACAGTGGTAAACCGGCAAAGCTACACCAAGTTTGAGTCCCACGCAAAAAACATATGTCCTGATCCAGATGATTTTGCCTTTTTTGCATTGGCCCTTTCGATGAAAATTCCCCTCTGGACGAACGATGCAAAATTAAAAAAACAGAACGAAATCCGGATTTATAACACCAAGGACCTTATCGAACTTCTAATCTGACTTTCCCTACGCGTTCGATTATTTTTTAGAATTTTCAGACCATCGCCTATATATTACTTGTCATTTTAACTCTCCAATCAGATCCTTATGGAACTCATAGTTGCAGAAAAGCCAAAAGTCGCAGAGAAAATCGCAATGGCCATCAGCGAAAAAGTCGAGAAAAAAAGCCTGAATGGCATATCTTATTATGAATTAGTCTCATCTAGTGGTGAAGAGGTCATCATCACTCCTGCCGTTGGCCATGTCTACACCCTCACGGAAAGGGAAAAATCCAGAAATTATCCTGTTTTTGACATTGAGTGGGTCCCATCCTACCAGGTTTCAAAGGAAGCTGCATATACCAAGGCATATGTTGAGAATATTCAAAAACTCGCAAAAAAAGCAGATACATTTGTTTCTGCCTGTGACTATGATATTGAAGGCAGCACCATTGCCTATAATGTTTTCAGGTTTGCTACAATCATCAGGGAAGGAAAAAGAATGAAATTCTCTGCCTTAACAAAGGAAGATCTAGCAGAAGCCTATGCAAATTGCACTGATTTTGACTACAATAATGCCTATGCCGGCGAAGCAAGGCACATTTTGGACTGGTATTATGGTATAAATTTAAGCCGTGCATTGATGAGTGCATTGCACAAGGTACATGGCTACAGGGTTCTTTCTATTGGCCGTGTCCAAGGCCCTGCCCTTCACATAATGGCAGGATTAGAAAAAAATATCCGCGCTTTCATTCCCACCCCCTACTGGGAACTAACAGTAAATATAAAGAAAGTTGAATTTAAGCATAAAAAAGACAGATTTTTAGTTGAAGAAGAAGCAAATTCTTCGCTTGACAATACAACATCAACTGGCCAGGTAAAGGAAGTTGAGCAAAAGCCGCAGGAACTTGCACCAAAACCCTGTTTTGACCTTACTAGTTTGCAAGTTGAAGCCTACCGCCTTTTTGGCTATTCGCCATCTAGAACGCTTGAAATTTCACAGACTCTTTACGAGGCTTCAGTAATAACCTATCCGAGAACTTCCTCCCAACAAATCCCGCCTTCAATAAAGCTCGCTCCAATCCTGGGTGCGCTTGCTTCAAATCCTGATTATTCCAAGCTGGTGAAAAAAATCCAAGATAACAATTGGACAAAACCAACCCAGGGAACAAAATCTGACCCAGCCCATCCAGCAATTCATCCAACAGGACAAAAAATAGGAAAACTCGGCCAGCCGGAAATGAACCTTTATGACCTTATCGTCCGAAGGTTCCTCGCATCATTTGCGCCAAAGGCAAAGCGGGAACTTAATCGCGTATCTGTCGAATCAGGAGGCGAGTTATATGGTGCTTCCGGCAGCAGACTGACCGAACCTGGCTGGACAGAATTCTATGGCAAATACTATACTTCCGAAGATGTAGAGCTTCCGCCATTCAAAGTCGGTGAAAACGTAGATTTGGATGGAAAGAAGAAAACCAAAAAGGAAACAAAACCCCCAAAACGCTATACTCAGGCTTCCATTGTTTCAGAACTTGAAAAGCTGCATCTAGGTACCAAAGCAACGCGCTCAGTGGTGGTCGATACCCTTTTCAAAAGAGGATACACTGCAGGTGTAAAGTCGATCGAAGTATCTGATTTTGGCATAAAAGTAATTGAGATCTTGGAAAAATACGCTCCAGAAATATTAGATGAAAATTTAACGAGAAAAATAGAAGAGGAAATGGAACTCATCCAAGATGGCAAGCTCGATAAGGATGAAGTCATCAAAGAAGGTAAAGAAATTCTCACCCAGCTTCTTGATAAGTGGAAAAAGAATGAAACTAAAATTGGGACTGATCTTGCGGAAGCCCTTAAACTTACTCAATACCAACAAAATACCATCGGGCCATGCGACAAATGTGGCAAGCAGCTCAGGATAATCAGAATGAAAGACAAGCGCCAGTTTGTTGGGTGCACTGGATATCCAAATTGCAAAAATGCCTACCCGCTTCCGCCTGGTTCCTATATCCAACCTTCAGGCAAGCTGTGTTCGGCCTGCAACAAGCCAACTATAAATGTTAAAAAAGTTAGGACACGATACACTATGTGCGTTGATCCTAATTGTCCATCTAAGGCAGATTGGAAGAAAGGTGGAAGCACTGCTGACAAAAGTGCCGCAGATACAAAGAGCACAGATGTTAAAAGTGCTAGCTCAACAGCAGTGGCAGGATCAGAAAAACCCGCAACAAAAAAGCGCACAACAAAGCGCAAAAGTGATAATGTTAAGGCAAGCAGCGATGTTTGAAGTAAATTTCGTCTACCGACGTGGCGTTGACAAAACACAAGACCACGTCACTTGGTTTGCGCCAGTTAAGCACCGAAAACACAATAATGCGAATACAGAGGTAGAATGTCCATGAGGAAAATAGCTAATCATGATGTCAAAGGAAAAAGAATTTTAGTACGTGCTGATTTGAATTGTCCGATAAAGGATGGAAAGATAATTGGGGACACTAGATTACGTGCCCATGCAGTTACAATAAAGGAACTGAGCGATAGGGGGGCGATGGTGATTGTTCTTTCTCATCAAGGAAGAAAAGGGAAAGAGGATTTTACTAGTCTTGAACAACATGCAAAAAGGCTTCATCAGCTTATTGGTCATGATGTAATATTTGTTGATGCACTTGTGGGAGAAAAGGCCGTTGCTGCAATAAACGCAATGAAAAATGGAGATGTTTTAGTCTTAGACAATGTTCGTCATCTCCACTGTGAAACTGAGCATCCTCACGGGGAAGGTGAAATCGTCCATCACCTTTCTCCAGTTGCTGATTATTACGTTCTTGATGCTCTTTCAGTAGCACACAGAAAACACTCCAGCGTTGTAGGTTTCTCAAAGAAAATCCCGTCCTTTGCTGGTGATATTCTTGCTTCCGAAGTTGAGGCTGTTGAAAAGGTTCAAGGGCAAAAAGATGTTACATTCATATTCGGTGGTTCAAAAGTTGAAGATTCTTTTGAGGTTATGAAAAAATGGCTTGCTGATGGTCGAGCGAAGCATGTACTATTGGGTGGTGCGTTTTCAGTTTTGATGCTCCATGCAGCTGGCCACGATGTTGGCGATTCTGTTCAATATCTGGAAAAAACCGGGCTTTTAGTGAATGTTCCTGCTGCAAAGGAACTTCTTGAAAAATATGAGGGTAAAATCATATTACCTGTGGACGTTGGATTATTGATTGATGGAAAACGAGTAGAATCTGATGTTGGTTCAATCAAGTCGGGCCAAGTTTTTGACATCGGTCAAAAAACCATTGCAAAATACAATGACGTTATCAATAAATCCAGCACTATTGTTATGAATGGTCCGTTGGGCGTTTATGAAGTTGATGATTTTGCAAAAGGAACTCGAGCGGTTCTCGAGGCTGTTGCCAGTGCAAAATCAAACCGTACATTTTCCTTGCTAGGTGGTGGGCACACAATTTCAGCAATTGACAAGTTCGGAATGAAAAAAAATCAGTTTGGCTATGTGAGTTTGTCTGGAAAAGCACTAGTTGAGTTCCTGTGCGGACAGAAATTGCCTGGAATCGTTGCGTTGGATGAAAATGAGAAAAAGTTTAGTGTTTCTTAACTATATCATCCACCAATCGGACAACTCGTATTTTTTTGTTGATTCGAGAGCGGGCGAAACAGTTCGGAATATTTTTTATGCTCGGGGTTTTTGGTGCGTGGAATTATTGCAAGGTGCATTTGGGTCTAAATCAGAATGATCATTTTCCATTTAATGTTTTTTTGATTGCTGCAATCTCTCTCGGATCGAATACTACAAATCCATGCATAATGCTATACCTTAATTCAACTATTTGTCCGCTTTTAGTAGCTACTTTGATTGGGTGTGGAGGTTCTCCTGAATTAATCATTGCCCTTAACCATCCACCTTTTCTTCCAGGCCAAAGTATTTGTTCTACATCATCCGCAAATACCCTTCTATCCTCTTCCCTGGGTTTGTGGTCCTCGTCTAATCTGGCTTTTGCTTTTGCTAGTTCGTCCTTTCTAATCCTTGGTTCACCTTCAAACCTGAAGAAAGACACTTCAGCAGCTTCACCATTCTTTCGTACTACATATCTATCCTCATCTCTTTTCCTTGTAAAACTTCTTGATCCTATTCCTATTTCTGCGATCGCTTCTGCTTCGCTGTAAGTTTCTGCCATCACCCAAGGTGTCATATGAATTCTTGCTGCACCCCTGGCAAATCGACTAGTAAGTGTTATTTGCACTCCATCAATTTGATAAGTCTCCCCGGTTCTATGGAAACTATCTGTTGGCACACCCATCATTTCTGCTGCCTGCTCTACGGTTGACCAGCGGGCCGTAATCCACATTCTCATATCTATTAAAATTTCACCATTTTCATTTATTGTATACGGAAGTGCTATCTCTGTTTTTGGTATTCTAAACTCCCATGACTTTGGCACTCTATATCTTGATAAGGTGTCTACTTTTATTCTCATAATCTCTGCTGCCATATCCAATCCAAACCATCTTGCTCTAACTAATCCATCTTTCACAATCCTTGTTGTGGTGCCATTGCTAATCTCTGGAAGTTCAACAGTGCTACCATCGTCCAATGGAATCCTGTACACCCCTCTGCCGTCTTGTTCCGTTCTATATCTAGCAAGATCAAAATCGCTTAATTCTGTTTCAATACGCTTCATCTCCAATGCTGCTGCATACTGCAATACTCTTCTATCAAATAATCTAACTCCGTCAATTGTGACTTCGGGGAGAGGAACATTTTGCCCTCTTTCAAAAGGCACAACTCGATATCCGCCCCTTAGTTCACAGCTAGCAATGGTAAATCCCAATCTTCTGTTGATTGTTTCCGCATCAACCCACCATGCTCTTTCTTCACTATCTCTTCTCAACAAATCTCTAGCTCTATTTGGAACATAATACACTCCGTGCTCATCTCTGTAAGCATCTATTCTTCTTGTTACTACTTGTCCATTTTCTATTGCTTGGTAGTTGTAATGGTTGCCGTCAACAGTTAACCTCGCAGTTACCCCAAATTCAGCAAATAAATTTTCTGCAACCTCTGCATTTTCTAATGCCATTGCTTCTTGCCACGCCCTATTGCTTAATCTTGTTTCTTTATCTATTTCTCTATGGGGGAGCTCTACTCTTCTACCGTCCTCTAAGACTGCCGTATATACTGTCATGTTTTCGACAGTTTTAGTGTCTACTCTGCCTCCAAAAATACCTAAAATTCGTTCTGCCTCTGCAACTGTTGGCCATGTTCTTCTGATTAATTCATCTGGGTCAATCATAGCTTTTTTTCTTACAACTACATAAGGCAAATACAGCTTTTCATCACCAACGCGCACCCAAAAGAATCCTGGCCTTTCTTTCTTTCGGCCATTTAATGTGACAACATCTACTTCAACTTGTTCTGCGAGCTCATCTGTTCTCCATCTTCTTCTTTCTTCAGCTCTATCTTTTTCGAATATTTTTTGATCTCCATCTCGTATATACCAATCGTCTCCACTACTCTTGTAAATCTGTAATCTTCTAGCTACTAACATACCATCTTCAATTGCATCATATGTGAACCAACTTATTCCACTCTCATTTACTAATCCTGAACGGAATGTGCTATCTTCTACTCCATATTCACTCAATAATGGTGCAAGTTTTTGTGCATCTGGAGGTATCTCTGCAGCTGGCTTCTCAGCTATAATCCGTTCAGCATCACCTTTTGGCATAAGTGCATGTACTCCCCGGAGTCCGTAATACTGTATTCCTCTTGCTCTGCACCAACTTTCAACTGTACTTCTTTCAACACCACACGCTGTAGCAACGTCGCATACATTAACATAATCTCTTCTTTTTGCGATTTCATCACGTATAATAAGTTCTGCATCTCGTTTTGCTACAATGTACTGGTTACCATCCACTCTCAATTTTATCCTTACTATCTCTCCTCTGCGAGATATTGAAGGATATCCAAATGTAATCACTTCTATCTGTCGACTATTCACTCTAACTGTTCTTCTGGTTATTTTGCTTTCCATTGCTCTTCGAGTAAGGAGGTCAGATGCATCTTCGCCAACTGCTTCTGCAATTCTCTCTCTTATCTGACCCAATGTCATATAATGCTCGTTTTTTATCCTGGTTTGTTCTGCAATAAATGTTGCATCGGCTACGCTTATTGTTCGATGAATCCCTCGTCCATGGCTTCCTTTGCTTTCTGTAATTGCAATATCAACTGGTCCATTTACCCCAAAAAAGTGGTATACTGGTTTTCCATGTACTTCGCGTATTGCTTCACCTACCTTCCAAACGTGTAGTTCTTTCAGATGTCTTATTAGATCAATTTGTTTAGCAATGCCTTCAACAGCTAGTTCTATTCTAACTCCTGGTAGTTCGTGACGTTGATTTGGAACCCCTCCCACTTTTCGTTTCATTCACCCAACTCCCGAAGTGCTTCTTTTGCTTTTTCAAGTGCTTTTGGATTGAGTCTGATTTTGTCATCTACTATGACGTACGGTATTTCTACTTCGGTGCTTCCGACATCTAGTTGTAAAAGGTATATCCACTGTACTGCTACTCTCCTCCTTTGGAGATATGTGGCTCCTAATCCTAGTTGTTCTGCTGCTTGAGCTTCTGTTGGCCAAGTTGCATTTATCAGTTTGCTAACATCAATCCTGTGTTCTCCATCTCTAATTTCGTAGGGCAGTTCGATTTTTCCATGTCCATTACTAACACTGTAAACCTGTCTTTCAGCATCGATATTGGTTCTGATTTCCGTTATTCCTATTTCTAATACGTCTGCCAGTTCATTCTCGCTCCATAGTCGTGCATTTTCAAGTCTTCTCGTACTTATTGTAATGTTGCCTTGCAATATTGCAAAGGGGAGCTCAATAGTTTGCCCTCGTTCGAATGGGATTTTGTACACGTTAGTGTATGGGTATCTACACTTTGCCAGTTCTTCTCTACGCATACCAAGCATTCTAGCAACTGTGCTTTCACTTGACCATAAAAGTCTCATGACCGCATCTACATTAATACGCCTATCGTTTCCAATTATCATAGAAGGGCTATCTACTCTAACTACATGGTTATCCATTCTACTCTGCTCGACCCTTCTAATGCACAAAGAATACGTACCTTCTCCTCTCTTCTTATATCCATCTATAGTTTCGCCTGTCACTCCAAGCTCCTCTGCCATTCTTGCTGTTGTCAGCCACCTACCTTCCTCCTGTCGGTCGGCTGCTAATCTTTCTCTTCCCTCCTTTGTTATGTAATAAGTGCTTTCATGCGTTTTGTAAAGTTCTATTCTTCTGGTTATCTTATGTCCTGCCTCTATGGTATCATATTGAAAAAAATATTTTCCACCCTCTTCAACTACTCTTCGTGTAGCACTTGAATGAGTTATCCCCATCTTTCTCAATATCGGAGCAAGAGGTCTTGCTCCTTTTGGCAGTTCTACTGCTTTTTTTTCAACTGAAAGTCTCTCCCCATATCCACGTTTCACATAGTTGGTTCCGCGGTAGCTTATACACTCTTCGCCAGCTGCCCGTGCCCAGTCCTTTACTGTGTGTAAACTGGTACTACAATTCTCAGCAACCCTTGCAACGCCGATATAATCTCGTCTTCTTTTTATTTCGTCAGCTATTATCCGGTTTGCATCTCTTTTTGTCAATATGAATCCGTTTCCGTCTTTTCTTATTATCATTTTTATTGTGCGTGGAGGGCATTCGGCTGGGAAAACAGGGTAGTTAAATGTTCGTATTTCGGCTTCTTGCTTTCCAGTCCTTACTCTTCTACTGGTTGAATTGCACTTGATGAATGCATTGCTAAAAACTTCTTCACCCTCATTCCCAACAACTGCCGTAACTGCATCCCTTATTTGAGTGAGTGTCATATAATATTGCCTTTTGATCCTGGTCTGCCGTTCTATATACTGTGCATCTTCTGCAGTAATTCGCCTATCTCCAAGATGTGCGGCATCAAAGTAGAGTCTTATTCGTCTAGGTCCTCGCGTTCCATAAAACCTATAGAACGTTCGCCCCAATCTGCGATCAACTTCCTCAACTATTCTAATGTTCATTCCCAAGGCAGTAAGTGTGTCAGAAAAACTCACTAAGTTTCGTGGTGCTTCCGCTAGAGGCTTGAAGTCATTTTCATATCTGCGCGGTACCCCGATTACTCTCGCTGGGGTACGTATCTTCCTCATGTTCTATAATTATTTCACACAGTTTATAAATATGGTTGTAGAATATGTTTTTTTGTTATGCTTTCACCTCCCCGAAAGATATTTAAACATCAAAATTTCCAGTATATCCTATAAAATAAGACACTCGCCTAGATACAGGTGTTCCGATGGCAATAAGCAAGGAAATAGTCCAAAAGATCCGCAAAAAGCATGGCGATAACAAAGTCATACTTTCGCTCGAAGAAAAAGGTTTCTGCGTCGCCCTTATGAAAGACGGGACAACATGCGAGTACGAATCAAGGGAAATTACTGATTTTCTTGACAACACTAACCATGCACATGTTGCCTGGATTGACTATATAGTTGACGATCTTCAAGAAGGTGCAAAGAAAACAGCAATCGCATTTGGTTTTAGCGAAAATTTAATCACGCAATTGATGAAAAACTCAAGAGCGGATTATGTTGATTTCGATACTGAGATTGGACTTCTGATACCATCCATCATCGTTAGTGGTTTTGATGTAAAAATACAACACTTGCTTGTTCTTATGCGCAAAAACCTTGTGGTTACTCTTCACACGACCGAGGTGAAACGCTTCATCAGAATAAGGCGGTACGCGAAAATTTTCATGAAGAAAATTAAACCAACTCTTCCAATGCCAGACAAACTCACCATGGTGCTTACGCGCATTATTGATGAAAATAATGCAAGGAATTTTGATCACTTGCGAGAAATTGAAGAAAATTCAGACAAATTGAGCGAAAAACTTGCTTCTTCGACTTCGAAGAGAGAAGAATTGGGCAAGGATATTCATGCAATGAAGCATGCTCTTATCATCTATTTGAACGGGCTTTGGGAAACTGTTGATGTATTGACTGCACTGAGGTATGGCGATCCAGAATTACTTACTGACGATCCGGTTTTACTCCAAAGGATAGGTGCCCTTGTATCAGAAGTCAATGCGCACATAAATCTGGCAGAGCATATGAGCGATGTTTTAGCGAGTGGTTTAGAAGTTATACAAAGTATCTACAATAATCAATTACAAGTTCTAAATAATAAGCTTGCAATGCTTGTTGCTTATTTGACAGTTATCGGCACTGCTGTTTTGGTGCCAAATACAATTGCAACTGCCATGAGCAGTCCTGCATTCAATCTTACTCCGCAAGACGAGGGTTGGTATCTGGCACTATTGATTGGCTCAACAATAATTTCAACTGCTGTTGCATATTGGTGGGTAAAGGCTAAGGGGTTGTTACCCGACCAGGTGCATTAATCCGGTCCATCATCTTTTACTTTTAATTGTTGGTCTCCTAGTCTAATCCTTGTCGCTCCTTGGTAGGTAATATATGGAAAACGAACTTTCTTCCCGCCTTTTATTGGTATCATATAACATTGCTCATTTTTGGATTTATACCACATAAGGTCGGTTAGTCCAATTCCCAATCTTCTGGCTGTTTCTGAGGTGGTGAACCATCCTGCTTCTGCGTTCTTATCTGCTTGGATTTGTGCAATCCCGTCAGGAGCTATGTAATCGATCTCATCTAATGGGAATAACTTAACTCTGTGCCTTACTACTCTCTCGCCTTCTATTGCGTCGTATTCCAACTGTCTTGTTGTCCTACCACCACTAATTCCATTTGTCTGGACCATTCCAATTCTTCTTGTTACATCTGTTAATCTTTCTGCTCCTGCTGGCAATGCCATAATCCTGGCTTTATATTCATCAAGCTGTGCAGAATCAAATCTTGGTTTTCCATCAACCAGCAAAAATGGTATTCTAACATCCCCGTTCGCCAGCGATGGCACCACATATTCCCTACCATTTCTGTATCTAGCTAATTCCTCCTGCCTAATTCCCAATCTAGTTGCAGTTCTCCATTCGTTGAACCAATTTCTTTCCACGTTCATATCTGTTCTATATCGTGCTGCGTCCTCAGACCCAAGGAAAAACTGTTCCCCTCGCCTACGTACTTCCATTGTTCTTCTAACTACTACTCCTCCTTCTACTGTCTCGTAAGAGATCGTGCCGGTGGCTCTATCAATTCCAACTGGTGTACTTCTCATACTGCAGGTCGTGCTTCCAATTACGCTCTCTGCTTCTTCTGCCCCTGTTGGTAATGGATTTAATTGATCTACTACTTCATCTAATCGTGCTCTGTTGACTCGTGGGTCTCCTCTTAAAAGAACATATGCCAGCCTAGCTTCTCTACCATCTGCTGTTCGAATATCATAACAACATTCTCCTCTACATCCGGTCAATTCTGATGCGCTTATTCCAAGTCCACGTGCGATTTCAGTTTCATCAGCAAATTCTCTTTCTGCTGAGACATCTCTTTCTATCTGTGCAATTTCATTCGGAGTCAGGTGAGCTCTTCCATCCAAGGTTCTACGAACAGCAATTATTCTTCGAATAACTGCTTCTCCTTCCACGGTTTCATATGCTAGTCCATTCTGGTCTACATCTCCTCTTACTCCTGCCCTTGCTAGTACCTGTGCCACCTCTTGCGATCCTTCAGGTAATCTATCTATTTCTTGTCTGGCATTTTGCAACTGTGCCTTTCTAATTCTTCTTTCCCCTCTTACTATTAGGAATGGAATTTGGGTGGTATCTCCCATAACAGTTCTAGCAGTATATACATTCCTTTCATCATTTCGTTCCAATCCTGCCAATTCAATACCTAGAATCTGGCTTGCTTCTGTTTCATCTGCATATCTTGCTTCTTCTTCTCTATCAGCTTGAATTTGTCTTTGCCCTTCTTGATCTATGCACTGTCTTCCAGCTATGGTCAACAACCTTATTGTTCGTGTGCCATTTATTGTTTCATATCTAAACACTGGCAAATCAGATTCTGTTTCTACCCTGCCTGTTGATCCAAACACCCCTTCTTCTACTGCGTCACTAAGTTCCTCTACATCCTCAGGTAACCTTTCTATTTGCTCTTTTGCCTCATTCAATGCTGCTCTATTCACTCTGATTTCTCCTCTCAATCTTACAAATTGTACTCTAATTGTTACTCCTGTAGCTGCTCTTGCAGAATAAAACCATCCTTCATCATCTCTTCGGAGTTGTTTTTCCTCGCCAGCAAGCATAGATCTTACTTCCGAATCGCCAACATACTTCGCCTCCTCAGCCTTATCTAGCTCTAATTGCCTTATTCCCCTTGGAGTGATCCAAACTACGCCATTTGTGCGTCTATGAACTGCTACCTCTCGATTCACTATGGCCCCGCTTTTATCAATTGTTTCATAGCAAAGTCTTGGGCCCTGGTCTGTTTCTCTAATTTCTGTTGGAATGCCTAATCTCTCTAATACACCAGATAATAATCTCGAACCGTCTGGCATTCTGTCTATTTCTTTGTTAGCAGCAGTTAACCTGGTTCGTTCAACCCTTCTTTCCCCTCGAAGTATTGCTATTGGTATTTCTACAAATGTTCCAGTGGCAGTTCTCACGCGGTAAGCAGTTTCGTCTGCATTCATACAAGCTGTCAATCGACCTATTTCGATACCAAGTGCAGCCGCAATTTCAGCTTCTCCAACATATTTTTTCTCTTCTTTCATATCGTTGTCTATCTGTGCAACTCCTGCATCTCCAATATATTGCCTGCCAAATGCTACTGTTAATGGAATTCCGCGTGTAGCTCTGATCGTACCATAGGCCAACACCGGGAAACCCGAAATCATCTCAACTCTAGCAATAGCACCAAGATGTCTTGCTGCCAATACTGCTCTCAATTCTTGCATTCCATCTGGTCCTTTTTCTAATTCGCGTGTAGCTCTTTCCAATTCGCTTCTTCTTACTCGTTCTTCATTTCTTAACATTACAAATGGAATTTCTACTCTTCTATCCAAGGCGGATTGCCATAATATGTACTTGTTTCTTCCATATTCGATTGATAATAATGCTCCGTGTTCTTCTGCAATTTGTCTAACTTCTGTTCGATTAACGTAATTCGCTTCTTCTGCTCTATCTGCTTCTATTTGCCTTGCTCCTACCCGGTCAACATAATCAATTCCTGCACGTCTGTAAACCTGAATGGTTCTTTGCACTATCATTCCATCTTGCACTGTTTCATAGCATAATTCATATCTTCCACTACCATCATTTACCCGACTAAACTCTTCTCTTCCTGTCAATAATGGTTGAAGCTCACGTACACCTTTCGGCAATCTGTTTATCTCAGCTACTGCCTGCGTCAAAACCTGTCTATTTATTCTTGGTTGGCCTCTTAATTCAACAAAAAGAATAGCAACGTCGTTGCCTCTTGCTGACCTTACAATGTATCCGGTTCCATTAGCATTTCTATGTCCTGCCAATTCTGCTGCATCCATACCAACTGCTTGTGCGACTTCAGCTTCTCCAACCCATTTTTTTTCTTCTGCAAAATCTGCCTCGATTCGTGCCATGCTAGCTTCGTCTATATATGGTTCGTCTCCAATCATTCGTACTGGTATCCTTCTTTCAACAACCGTACTATTTTGAATTGTTGGATAGCAGAAATAGTAGCTTCCACCTGTTTCTCTCATTTCTCCGATCGAAATATCTGCTTCTTCCCCTTCAAGTATATCTGCTAGTTTTTCCAAATCTCTTGGAATGTCATTTATTCTTTCCTTTGCAGAAGCAAGTTTTGCTCTGCTTACTAAAATTTGTCCTCTCAAAGTTACAAATGGAATTTCAATTCTTCTTCCTGTTTGAGAAATTACAGAATATGCTCTCCCTGGATCGTCTCTTTGAAGAGCCGTCCCTTCCACTCCCAATGCTCCAGCAATTTCATTTTCACTCACATGTCTTGCTTCTTCTGCCCTATCTGCTTCTATTTGCCTTGCTCCTGCTTGGTCAACATATTCAACCCCGGCACACCTGTAAACTGGTATGGTTCTTTGCACTACTTGTCCTCCCTCCACTGTTTCATAGCATAATTCGTATCTTCCATTACCATCATTTACCCGACTAAACTCTTCTCTTCCTGTCAATAATGGTTGAAGCTCACGTACACCTTTTGGTAGTCTATTCAGACCCTCTACATGTGATCTTAATTTAACTCGATTCACTCGTGGCTCTCCTCTAAGCATTATAAAAGAAATAGCGAATCTAAGGCCAGTTACTCCTCTTAATGCATATGCACTACCCTCGCGTGCTGTCTGTAATGTTGCCAGTTCCATATTCAGTGCATTTGCAACTTCTGCTTCACCAGCATATTTTGTTTCTTCTGCTTTATCTATATCTAATCTTTCTCTTCCTTGGCGATCTATATGGAAATTTCCGTCAGTAGTTCTAAAGACTGGAACTCTTCTATTACATGCCTGCCCACCAGCAATAGTTTCATAAGTCAACATATACCCCTGTGAGGTTTCCTCAACAGTTCCAGTGATCCCTCTTTCCTCCAATATCTGAGCTAATGGTTTTGTCCGGGGTGGTAATCTATCTATTCTCTTTTTTACTCCCTCCAAAACTACTCTATCTACCCACAATCTGCCTCGGTACTGTCGTCCGTATACCTCAACATCTTCCCATATTGCTGATTTCACTACATATCTATTTCCATGCGGATGTAATCTGGCTGTTAATGCTTCTGGCGCCATAGATAATGCTGCTGCAACCTCGGTTTCGTTAGCATATTCTCTTACTTTTGCAATATCCCTGTCTATTCTTGCTACCTCCTCTGGTGCCAAATGATCCTGCCCATCCAATGTCCTATAAACTTGAACTCGTCTTTCACTTCCTTGGCCGTCTGGCATTCTTTCATAATACAACCAAGGTCTACCATCTACGACCCTAACCTCACCAGTCATCTGCTTTGCTGCCAAAACTGCTTCGAGCGGTTGTGCATTTTCCGGTAGCCTATTCGCCTCTTGAACTGTTGCAGCTAATCCTTCTCTACTAATTCTTCGTTCTCCTCTCAAACTTACAAAATTAAGATTAACTGTTCCGCCTGTTGCTGTTGGTATCGCGTATCTATCTCTCTGCAACACCTTCCATCTAGCAAGCTGATCTACGTCAACTCCCAATTCTCTCGCAATCTCTGCTTCGGTTACATATCCTGTCTCTTCTGCCCTATCTCTTTGGATTGTTTCCATGCTTTCTCTAGGCGCATGGAGTCTTCCATCTCTGGTTCTGTAAACTGGCACTCTTCTGGTTTCTTGTTTTCCATTGATTATCGTTTCATACTCTAGTTCAAATCTGCCTCGATTTTCACGCACCTGTCCATTTAAAGTTGCTAGTTGATCAGTAATTTCTACCGTTCCTTCTGGCATTCTGTCTCGTTCAATTTTTGCATTTTCAACTGCATCTCTATGCACTCGTAGTTCTCCTCTTAATCTAACATATCCCACGCTGATTCGTTCGCCAGTAACAGTTTGCACAAAAAACGCGCCTTGTTCCCTTCTATATGCTGCCAAATTCTGTTCTTCTATTCCAAGTTCCCTTGCAACTTCTGCTGCTCCTAACCAATTTCTTTCCTCTGCTGCATCTCTTTCTAATTGCGCTCTGGTGCCTGGAGGCAGATAAGTGTTGTTTCCTTGTCTGTATAGCGGCACTGTTCTTGTAACGATCCCTGTGCCTTCTACGGTACTGTATACAAATCCGTATCTTCTATTATCTAATTCAACTGCATGACCAGTAACCCCAGTCTCAGCTAATACCTGATCAAGTTGTTCTGATCCTTCTGGCAATCTCATCCTTGCTGCAGCTATTTCCAGCTGACTTCTTTCTGCTCGAATTTCACCTACTGACCAAATGGTCGGAATGCGAATCTCTTCTCCTGTTACTGCTCGAACTGTATAACCTACTTCTCTCCCACTTATAGTACCTCTTAGATCATCAATCCCCATTCCAAGTATGCCTGCTGCCTCTTCCATGTTTGCATATGTCAATGGGTTTACTCTATCTGCTTCAATCTGTGTCATTCCATCCGGTTCTAC
>Ga0233425_10007157_pt1 | contig 15887 bp, 12 predicted proteins | sample Watercolumn_Towu_2_FD_181712 | JGI IMG/M metagenome (GOLD analysis project Ga0233425, IMG submission 181712) | Freshwater microbial communities from Lake Towuti, South Sulawesi, Indonesia - Watercolumn_Towuti2014_140_MG | ecosystem: Environmental > Aquatic > Freshwater > Lake | place...
TGCGGACCGCGGTGAGGACTTGGGCCTGAGTGAGGAGGAGTTGGCCTTCTACGACGCGCTGGAGACGAACGACAGCGCAGTTATGGTTCTGGGCGACGAAACGCTCAAGAAGATTGCCCGTGAGCTTGTCACCACTGTCCGAAACAACGTGACCATCGACTGGCGCGTGAGAGAAAGCGTGCGCGCCAACCTGAGGCGGCTGGTGCGGCGAGTACTCAGGAAGCACGGCTACCCGCCGGACAAGCAGGAGGAGGCGACGCTCACAGTGCTGGAGCAAGCGGAAGTGCTGAGTGAGGCGTGGGCGGCGTGACCCTCGGAGCACGTGCTTGACATCTAGGGACGCCACTTCCTTCTTTACAGCGAGCAGCAACCACGTCAAGGCCGTCCAAGACCTCTTGAGCGCAAATCTGACCTCGGTCATCAATGCCAACGTGGTCCTGACGGGGGATGGCCCGTTCGAGGCTGAGAACGTGGCCAAGCTCCTGCCCGGCTACCCCTACGTCGGAAAGTTTGTCAACGAGGCTCCTCAGGTCGGTGTCGTAGTTGGGTTGCTCGTGGTGGGAGAGCAGGGATGGGACAGCGTCGTGATCGACAAGGCCCTTAGGTCCAACGCCACAGGGCTCAAGGTCCTCCCCCAAGAAGGATTCATCGACCTGATCCTGTTCGGGAACGACTGGTGGGACGACTACAAGGAGTGGCTTGATGCCGCGGCCACCCATCACTCGGGTCTTCAGTACGTGAAGTCGCTGTCTTGGTTCCCGTGGCCCGTGACCGCAGCCCCGGAATCGAGGGGGGACGGCCTTCTTGATGCTGAGTTCGGGACGGAAACGCCGTTGCACAAGATGGGTTACTGGGTCGGGTCCAGCCCACGCGAGTTGAGCGCGAACGAACGGTGGACGGTGCTCGTACGCGCCGTCAAAGTACTGGGGTTGGCTGAGGTCGTGAACACCATCGCCAACCACGTACGGCTACGAAAGACGCAGGTGGATGGCGTCCAGAAGTATCGCCGGGCGATCAACAAGTGGGAGTTCGACCTTCAACGGCTGCGCCGGAACTACTACGAGGGCCGTCCGCCCGGATTCCAATGGCCCTCAACTGAGCCATAGCGGCGAGGTACATCATGGCTCGGACGCGGGCATGGACCTTTCGGCGAAAGGGCCTTCAACAGTGGGTCGGAAACTTTCTACCCAAATTGCTGAACCACCAATGGCAGGGGAGCCTCGACCGGGCGTGTGGCTTCTACTGCCTCGCCATGATTCTTGACTACTTCGAACTTGCGCGTGCCGACGACTTGGATCGGACAAGAAGGGAACTGCGGCGGGCGGCCAACGCGCTGGACATCGACCCCATGCTGGACTGCCTGTCTTGAAGCCAGGAAACCAGCACTCCGAATATGAGTGAAGTGCAGGTTCGTGTCCCCGTGGTGTCCCCACAGGTCAGCGTCTATATGGCTCCCGCGGTAGGACTCGAACCTACGACCCGCTGATTAACAGTCAGCTGCTCTACCGGCTGAGCTACGCGGGAGCGACGCCGAACCGTTTCATCTTCGCCTGTGGCGACACCGTTGGCAACATGGGCAGTCATTCTTCGCCCGTTCGCACTATCGCAGGTAGGGTTCCACATCCGTTGCGGTCTTCCTGCTGGAACACTTCGCTGACTACCTGCAACACGGTCCCCAGATGGTCTACAGATGCGTTGCGGACCGGAAAAACCGCCTTCGCGTTTTCTATGAGATAGACGAGACTGAACGCACCTTGTGGGTTCTGGCAATCGGCGCGAAGGAGGGCACCGTCTTCTCACCGGCCGAGAGGCTGTGAAGATCGCCCCGGTGGCGGACGTCAAGGCGCGTCTTAGCGCTTACCTGGACGCGGCCGAGGAGCAGGGCATGGCCCATTCCCCTCGTTTCCGAGCGCTACTGACCAAATCACGCGCCAGCCTACGTACCGGGCGTGGTATCCAGGCCGACCACTTCTGGACGGAAGTCGCAAGGACAGGGCAATCGAAAGATCACGGGAGGGAACGATGAGCGCAAAGAAGTTCGAAGGACTGTCGGCCGAAGAGAAGGCCGCTCTGAAGGAGACGATGGAAGAGCGGAAGAGGGCGGCGCGCCGGGGCCACGGCGCGGACGCGGCGGACGGCGAAGGCGACGTACAGGCGAAGATCGCCGAGATGCCCGAGGCGGACAGGGCAATGGCCCGGCGGATACACGACATCGTCAAGGCCAGCGCGCCGTCTCTGACGCCGAAGACCTGGTACGGGATGCCGGCCTATGCCAACAACGAGGGCAAGGTCGTCTGCTTCTTCCAGAGCGCGGCGAAGTTCAAGTCGAAATACGCGACCTTCGGCTTCAACCACGACAACGCCAAGCTCGACGAGGGCAACATGTGGCCGAGCGCGTTTTCGCTAAAGGTGTTGACGGCGACCGAGGAGACCAGGATCGCTGCGCTGGTGAAGAGGGCGGTCGGCTGAGGCAGAACGCCGAGCGCAAGCTTTATACCGGCGCGGAACCGGCAGAAGCGCAGGGCAACCCTATGCCGCCCGGACCAGGGAGAGAGCCGCTCGCAACAGGCGATTGAAAGCCGCCGGCTCCTCCATCATCACGAAGTGATCAACGCCGGGCATGAGCATGAACTCGAAGCCGGCGTCGGCAACGGCGGCCCGGTCAGTCGGGCGGTAGTCGGAGTTGATCAGCACTTTTGGCAGCCGCAGTGACCGGACGCGCTCGAAGGCGGGGTCGGTCGCGGGGCAGAAACGTCCTCTTCGAAGCGCCTCATCGTCCAGTCGGTGCGGCCGGTCCCGGAGTCGCCGTGGCCGCCGAGATCGATAGCCACGACCCGATGAGACTTCGAGAATTCGTCGACCTGCGCCCGCCAGAACGAACGGTTGAACGTCCAGCCATGCAGGAGCACGAGCGCCGTGTTGTCGTCGCGAAGCGCTGCGGCACCGGGCGAGTGTACGCCGGGGTATTATCCGGGCGGCACACAGGGATAATCAGATATGAAGATCACAGCGGTCGACACCTTCGTGGTCGATGCCGGCTGGCGGCCGTGGCAGTTCGTGGCGGTTCGTACAGACTCCGGCGTCACCGGCTACGGCGAGATGTCGGACGGCCGGAACCCCTACGCCATCGTGGGGGCGGTCGACGACTTCCGGCCGCTTCTGATGGGCAAGGACCCGAGGGAGGTCGAACGCCTCTACTGGGACCTGTACCGGATGGCGCGCCAGTCTCCGGGAGGCATCGCCTCGAAGGCCATCGCCGGCATCGAGCTCGCGCTCTGGGACGTGAAGGCAAAGGACCTCGGGCTGCCGGTCTGGGCGCTGTTCGGCGGGCCGGTGAGGCAGTCGCAACAGGTTTACTGGTCGCACTGCGGGTCGTCGCGAGCGAGTAACTGGAAGATCATCGGTTGCCCGCCTTTGAAGGACTGGGACGATGTCGCCGCGCTGGTCGAGGAGGTACGCAAGCGGGGCTTCCGGGCGCTCAAGACGAACATCATCTTCCCGGGCGAGGGGCGCACGTACTTCCCCGGGTTCGGAGGCGGCTCGACCGACCAGAACATCACTCCCCAGTTGCTGCGCCACATCGAGAAGCAGTTCGAGGTGTTCACCGGCGCGGCAGGCCCGGACATCGAGGTCGCCCTCGACCTGAACTTCAACTTCAAGCCGCAGGCAGCCATGCGCATTTGCCGGGCACTCGAGCGCTTCAAGATGATGTGGATCGAGATCGACATGTACGAGCCGCGAGGACTTGCCGAGGTCAAGCAGTCGACGACGCAGACGATCACGTCCGGCGAGAACTGCTTCGGGCTGCGGGACTACCGGCCATACTTCGAGGCCCGATCGATGGACGTCGTCATGGTCGACATCCCGTGGAACGGTTTTGCACGTTCCCGGGACGTGTCGATGCTGGCCGAGAGCTACGAGTTGAACGTGGCGCCGCACAACTACTACTCGCACATGGCGACGATGATCGGGCTGAACCTGGCGGCGACCATCCCCAACGTGCGGATCATGGAAGTCGATGTCGACGATGTACCGTGGAAGGATGACCTCACCGGTGGACCGATGCCGTACAAGAACGGGGAGCTGGCAATCCCGGCGAAGCCCGGGTGGGGCGTCGACTTGGACGAAAAGGTCGCTAAGGCGCACGTGTGGGAGCGCGGGCGTGGGCCAGGGTTCAGCGGGAGCCCGGCCGCCCGCAAGCGCTAGCCCAGTGGGCGGTGCCCGATGACCGGGCGTGGCAGTCGTCCTCAACAGGCCTCACGCTCCGATGGCGTTACGCAGCTAACGAGGGCTGCGGAAAACTACCTGCTTTCGATCTTTCGCGTTCAGGAGCAGGGGCTCCGGGTCACGCACCACAACCTCGTCGATCAGCTGAAACGGACGCCGGCGACCGAGGGGCTGGGGACCTCGCTTCCCTCCGTGGCGGGCATGCTCCGCCGGATGGAGCGGGAAGGCCTGATCCAGTTCGGCGAGAGCCGCGACATCGAGCTAACGAGCACCGGACGTACGCTTGCCGAGCGAATGGTCCGCAAGCACCGTCTGGCGGAGCGGATGGTAGTCGACCTCCTGGGGCTCGAGCTGTACAAGGCGCATGTCGAGGCGCACCGTCTCGAACACGCCATCTCCGACGACCTCGAAGAGGTCATCCGGCGAAAGCTGGGTGATCCCACCACCTGCCCGTTCGGGCACCCGATTCCCGGCACCGGTTACCGGTCGCGCTACCGGGACTCGACACGGCTCGACTCGGTCCGGCCTGGCGCCGACGTGGTAGTCGACCGCATCCCGTTCGAGGACCAGCAGTTACTCGAGTATCTGTGCTCACGGGGCGTGCTTCCGGGCGTCCGGGCGAAGGTCGAGGAGAACGCTCCCTATCGCGGAGTGGTCACGCTTCGCCTTGGCGACGGCCACGTCGTCCTGGGCGTCGAGGTCGCCGGCCGGATCTGGGTCGGCAGGGCCTGACGGGTCCGAGCACGATGGCCCACCGGATCGAGCGAATCAACGCCACGCTGCAACGCGAGCTGGGCACCTTGATCAACGAGGTGCTCGCCGACCCGCGGATCGCCACGATGACGTCGGTGACCGAGGTACGAACGAGCCTGGACCTGGCATCGGCGACGGTCTCGGTAAGCGTGATGGGCACCGACGAAGAGCGGACCGCCACGCTGGCGGCGCTCGAGTCGGCGGCGGGTTTCCTGCGGCGGGAGGTCGAGGGCCGGATCAAGACGCGCCACGTCCCGCGCCTCGTGTTCAGGCTCGACACGCGAATGCAGAAGACGGCCGTGATGCTCGCCTTCATGGACGAGGTCGGACGGCAGGACCGCAAGCGCCGCGCCAATGGCCAGCCCGACTAGCGCCAACGGTGATCGGACGCCCGAAGCCAGCGGCTTCCTGAACGTCAACAAGGACCGGGGTGTGACGTCGACGGACGTCGTGCGGCAGGTCAAGCGCTTGACCGTCCAGCGCAAGGTAGGGCATTGCGGCACGCTCGACCCCGACGCAACCGGCGTGCTCCCTGTCTGCATCGGACGGGCCACTCGGTTCGTGGAGGCCGTGGTCAACGCCGGCAAGGACTACTTGATGAAGGTCCGGCTGGGCGTTGCAACGGACACCTATGACGGCTCGGGTGTGGTCGTACGCGAGGCGGACCCTCGGAACATCGGGAGGGCGGATGTCGAGGCGGTTCTCGAGCGGTTTCGAGGCGAGACCAGCCAGCTGCCGCCGATGTACAGCGCGATCAAGGTCGGCGGCCGGCCGCTGTACGAGCTCGCGCGGGCGGGGGCGACCGTCGAGCGAACGCCGCGGCGAGTGACGGTCACGAGCCTCGAACTGGTCGAGTGGGAACATCCGGAGTTCGTGTTGAGCATCGAGTGCGGCCGCGGCTTCTACGCGCGTTCGCTGGCAAACGATATCGGGGAGGCGCTGGGTAACGCCGCGCACATGTCCGGACTTGAGCGACGGCGCGCCGGGCCGTTCCGAATCGAGGACTCGATCACGTTGGACGGGTTTGAACGGATGGTAAAGCTGGGAAACTGGCGAGACGCCCTTCGACCGCCTGACTTCGTACTCGATCACCTCCCAGGAATCGTGCTCGACCCGCTGGCCGAAGAACAACTGCGCCACGGGCAGGTGGTTCCGGCAAGGGACTTCAACGACCGCGGAACGGGGCAGGTGGCAAGGGCCCGCATGTACTCAATCGATGGTGTCTTTCTGGCTTTGGCCAGATACGACCCAGCGGGCCCGTGGTGGCGCCCGGAGAAGGTGGTCGTCGCCGACTGACGGGGCCACCGCAAATGCGGGCGGGCTGTGGCGGATGCGGCCCGAAGCTGGCGTCCACAAAGCGCAGTGGAGACGACTCCAGATACGGACGGACGGGGGGCGCTCCGAAGCTGGTTCCCCTTGACAAGCTTTCCGGGCCGTAGCTATGTTCCTGTCTTGCGTAGCTTTGTTTGCATAGGAGGTTCCATATGCCCACTCAGGCCTACTGTTTCAAGTGCCGCACCAAGAGGAACATCACCAACATGCGGGCGACCAAGCTGAAGAACGGCCGCCCGGCGACCCAGGGCACCTGCCCGGTCTGCGGTACCAAGGTGTTCCGCATCGGCAAGGCCTAACTCCGGCCGGGACATCTGTTCGGTTCCGGCATGGCCGGACCCGCGGGTGGCAGTGCGTAGCCAGACCGGCAGCGTGCTGACCACCCGCTCTTGTTTACCATGGGCCATGTGGAAGGCCCGCTCGAGCTAGTCGCCGAACTCGTCGTACGGCTCGCGGTGATCCTTGTCGCCGCCAAAGTCGGCGCCGAGATCGCGGGCAGGTTCCTCAAGATCCCGCCGGTACTGGGTGAGCTCGTCGCAGGGATGGCGATCGGTCCGTTCGCACTCGGCGGGCTCTACTTCGGCAGCTTCGGTCCCGTGTTCGAGATCCCCGAACACTCCACCATCCCGGTCGCCCCCGAGCTCTACTTCGTCGCCCAGGCCGCCGCCGTGATCCTCCTGTTCCAGGCGGGGCTCGAGACGAACCGCAGGCAGTTCTTCAGGTACGTCGGCCCGGCGACTGTGGTAGCCCTTGGCGGAGTCGTCGTCCCGTTCGTCCTCGGGGTCGCGGCGACCCTGATGTTCGGTTTCGGCAGCACCGACAGCATCCGCGAACTGGGGCCGGCGTTGTTCGTCGGCGCGGCAATGACCGCAACCTCGGTCGGCATCACCGCCCGTGTCCTTGCCGACATGCGACGGCTGGACACCCCGGAGGGCGTCACGATCATTGGCGCGGCCGTGGTCGACGACGTCATGGGCATACTTGTCCTGGCCGTGGTGATCGGCATCGAGGAAAAGGGCACGATCTCGGCGGGCTCGATCGGGCTCATCGCGATCAAGGCAGTCGGATTCTGGCTCGGGCTGACTGCGGTCGGCATCCTGGCATCGCAGCGGATCTCGGCTGCGATCGGGCGCTTCCGGAGCGCAGGGGCGTCGCTGGCGCTCGGCCTCGCTCTTGCGTTCGGCGCGGCAGGTCTGGCGGAGAGCTTCGGACTCGCGATGATCATTGGAGCCTACTCGATAGGCCTGGCGCTCGCCGAGACCGAGCTCAAACGCCGGATCGAGGAGCCCATGGCAATGGTGAGCCAGTTCCTGGTCCCGGTCTTCTTCGTCGTCATCGGTATGCAGGTGGACGTGCCGGCGATCCTGGAGGGCGCGCTCGTGTTCGGCGTCGTCCTCTCCATGCTGGCGATCATCGGCAAGGTGGTAGGGGCAGGCGGGACGGGGCTACTGGTCGGTTTCAACGCGAGGGGCAGCCTCCGCATCTCGATCGGCATGGTCCCGCGCGGCGAGGTCGCACTGATCATCGCGGGCATCGGACTCGCCTCCGGCGCCATCGACAGCGAGATCTTCGGGGTCGTGATCCTCATGACGATCGTGTCGACGATCGTCGCGCCGGTCCTCCTCGTCCCGGCGTTCAAGAGCGGAGGCGACGGCCTGCGAAGGCCGGCAAACCCGGAGTCGGGCCGGGAACCCCGGGGCGGAGAGCCGGCCCGGTGATATATTTGGCCGAAGCGCCCCCGTAGCTCAGCGGATAGAGCACCGGCCTCCGGAGCCGGGAGCGAGAGTTCGAGTCTCTCCGGGGGCACCATTCCCGGTCTCACCTGGCGGGTGACGATACTTCCGTGCTTGCGAACGCCCTGGCGAAGGCCATCGAGGCGATCAGGCGCGGGCGCGACCTCGAACCGGTCACGGTCGTCACGCCGTCCGTGTTCAGCAGCTTCTACCTCCGGCGGGCCCTGGCCACGAACGGGTTGTTCAACGTGCGCTTCGCGCGCCTCGACGACCTGGCGGAAGTCATCGCACCGCTGTCGGGCCGCAAGCCGCCCCTCACCCGCCTGATCGCCAGCGAGGTGGTCGTCGCCGTTCTGCGCGACGGGTCGGTGGCCTTGCCGCCCGAGCTGCAGCGCCTGCGAGAGCACCCCGGGCTCGCTTCCGCCGTACACCGGACGCTAGACCTGCTCGAAACCGCTCCGCCGGAGCTTCTGGACGGACTCGCGAGGGCCGGGCGCATCCAGGAGGGAGTCGTCGCCCTGCTGCGCGCATATCGGGGACGAGTGGCGGCGTACGAGAGACGGATCGATGTCGCCGAACGGGCGGCAGCGCTATTGAGGGGACAAACCCTCCCCGCTGGCAGCCGGTCTGGTGGCACGGGCGGGACCGGCCAGTCTGGCCGCATGGGCGGCGCTGGTCAGTGGGCTGGTGTCGGCGGGATCGTCTACGTCGAAGCGGAACTTCCGCCTCCCCCGTACCGGACATTCGCCGAAGCCGTTCGCAACCTGCCGGATGCAATCGTTCTGTCCGCCGTCGGCGGCTGGTCGGACAAGATGACGCTGGTGAGCGTCCCGGACCCGGCCGCGGAGGTGCAATGGACCGTCCGGAATTGCATGCGACTGGCGCGGGAAGGGACGCGATTCGGCGACATCGCCGTGTTTTACGACGACCCGGCATACGGCATCCGGCTGGACGAGGCGTTCCGACTGGCTGGCGTGCCAGTGAGCGGGCCCGACCCGGCGCGATTCGCGGATCACCCGGACGGACGCTTCCTGTCGGGTGCACTGGACTCCATCGGGACGGGCGATTCGGGGGAGTTGACGCTGCGCCGTGACACCGTGATGGCGTGGCTGACCGGCTCCCCGGTGACGCCGCCCGGAGCGAGGCACTCGTTCCACGCGTCCCGATGGGACGCGGTCTCGCGCCGGGCCGGCGTGGTGCGCGGGCTGGACGGCTGGCGGGCCAGCCTGTCCGGGTACGCAAGCCGGCTCGAAAACAGGGCGTCGGCGGCGCTGGCGACCGGCGAGATCGACGCGCCGACCGCGGCAGCGATACGCGCCGAGGCTGTCGAGGCGAGGGCGCTCCTGGCGTTCGTCGAGGAACTCGCCGGGAGCGCCAGGCCGCCCGCCGACGGAGCGGCGTGGTCGGCGTTCGCCACGTGGGCGCGCGAGCTGACCGTCCGCTATGCGGCCGGCGCCGCCGACGATAGCCGCGGCGGTGAACGTCGGGAGAGGCTGGATGGCTTGTTCGACCGGCTCGCGCAGCTGGACTCGGTCGGCGGGCCGGGGCCGACGTTCGAACGGTTCGCCGCCGTCGTGCGCGACGAACTCGCGCGTGCGATCCGCTCGACCCGTGCGCTCGGCCTGGGCGTCTTCGTTGCCCCGATCGCCTATGCGCCCGGTACCGCGTTCGCAGCCGTGCACGTCGCCGGCATGACGGAGGGCCGATTCCCGTCGGCCCCGGCCAGCGACGCCCTCGTTCCCGAGCACGTCCGGCGCCGTCTGGACCCCGAAGGGCGCTGGCTCGACAACCGCGAGTCCGACCGCACGCGGCAACGGGCGCGGCTCGACGCGGCACTCGGCGGCGTCGGACGAGTGTTCCTCTCGTGGCCGCGAGCCGAACCCGGAGCGTCCCGAAGGTCATGGCCCGCCCGGTGGTTCGTCGAAGCCGCACGCCATCGGAGTGGCGACATCACGCTGCAGGCCGGTGGGCTCCACGGGTCTCAGATGAGTCAACCGGCAAAGGACGGATGGTGGGGGGTCGTCGGAAACGCCTACCAGGCCATCGCCGACTCCCTGCCGGAGACCTGCGCTGACCCGCACGAGTACGACCTGCGGTCGGCCATCGCCTGGCGGAATCATCGGCGGCCCCTCGAACATCACTATCTCGCCACCGAGTCGTCGGGCAGGCTGGCTCGTGGGCTGATGCTCGCCCGAGCGAGATTCGGCGGCGACTGGACCGAGTTCGACGGCAATCTGTCGCTCAGGGCCGGTGCGGGACTCAGCCGGGCGGGCCCAATCAGCGCGACCCGCCTGGAAACCTGGGCTACATGCCCGTTCCGCTACCTGCTCGGCTACGTACTGAATCTGGACGCGCTCCCCCGGCCGGAGGAGGCGTTCATGATCTCGCCCCTGGACCGCGGCTCGCTGATGCACGGCATCCTTCACGAGTTCTTCGACGAGCGGTCCCGCACCGGCTCCACGGCGGAGTCCGACCGCGGCGAGTTGATGCGGCGGATAGCGACAGCCGCCCTCGACTCCGCGCCTTCACGATATGTGGTCGGAAAGCCCGCGATGTGGGCCCTGGCGAGGAGCGAAATCGAAGGGGCACTCCGCGAGTTCGTCGTACGGGAGATCCGCAGGGAGGCAGAGACCGGCCTGCGCCAGTCCCATGCCGAGCTCAGGTTCGGAATGCCCGGCGCCACCTCGCCCGCCGTCGGCGTGGACATCGAAGGCGTCGGCACGCTGGCCTTCCGCGGGGTCATCGACCGCGCCGAGGTCTCGAAGGACGGTAGACGCGGCGCGGTGATCGACTACAAGACCGGCTCGCCCGCCTACTACAGGGGCCTCGACGACGACCCCGTCGAACGCGGCACCAGGCTTCAACTCCCTGTTTACGCCGAGGCGCTACGGGCTATCGACCCGCGCCTGGAGTCGGTGACGGCCCAGTACTGGTTCGTCGGCCCACGCGGCCGCTTCGAGGTGCTGCCACACGCCGGGGTCCGCGATTCGACCGTGATGGCGAAGGCAGTACGCTCGATCAAACAGGGCATTGACTCGGGGGTCTACATCGCCCGGCCCGGCCCCAGTGCCGACCGTGGGTTCCAGAACTGCGGACTTTGCGACTTCGACCGGCTCTGTCCGTCCGCCCGGGACCGCGCGTGGGAGCGCAAGCGCGCAAGCCCCGGCGTATCCGTCTACAGGTCGCTCGCGGAGCCGAGGGATGCCTGATTCAGGCCGGGTCGATCCCCGTCTGCTCGACGCCGCCGCGCGTGAAGCCGTGCGAAAACGGCTCGACGAGAGCCTCGTGGTCGAGGCCGGCGCGGGGACCGGCAAAACCCATGCCCTCGTTGAGAGGGTCGAAGCGCTCATTGTCGCAGGCGACGCAAAGATAGACCAGATCGTGGCCATTACATTCACCCGCGCCGCCGCCGCGGAGCTGCGCGAGCGCATCCGCTCACGCTTCGAGGAGCTGTCGCGCAACAGGACCGGTGGGCCTCAGGCCGCAACCCGGGTCAACGCCGCGCTCGAAGGGCTCGATGGCGCAGCGATCCAGACGATCGACGCATTCGCGCTCTCGCTGTTGCGGGAACGACCGCTCGACGCCGGCCTGCCGCCCCGCCTCGAACCGCTCGACGAAGTCGAGGCCGCCCTTGCCTTTGGCGACCGCTGGCAAGACTGGCTCGACCATGCGCTGGATGGCGACCTCGGGCAATGGGTCGCCGCGGCGGTCCGGTTGGGGTTCGAGCGGCCCTTCGAGACTCTCGAGGAGATCGCTCGCGCGTTCCACGAGAACTACGACCTGCTTGCGGGCTTCGAGTTCCAGCCGCCGCCACGGCCGCCACGCAGAGCGGCACGAGCGGTGGTCGACGCCCGTGGGGAAGTTCGAAAAGCCCTGGCCCGGGAGCGCCAGGGGGCGGCAGTGGAGGTCGCAGAAGCGCTGCGACTGACGCTCGACCTGGCGGGCCGCATCGAAGCTGCGGGCCCGGAGACCGATGAGTCACTGTTCATCCTGGCGAACGCACCCAGGCTCAAACGTACCAGGGGCAGGCAGGACGAATGGGGGAGGCTACCCGACGGTTGCTGGGCGGTCGGCGCGGCCAAGTCGCTGCTGGGCGACCTGCAGAGCGCCATCGACTCGGAGCTGGAGGCGGCCCGTGCTGCGGCGTTCGTTCCGCTCCTCCGCGAGTGCGCGGCCTTTGTGTCGCAATACGCCCGCCAGCGCCGCGACGCCGGCACGCCGGAGTTCCACGACCTCCTCGTCTGGGCTGGCGAGTTGCTTGCAAGCGGCCCAATGCGGGGCGACGGCGACGCTCGGCGCTTCCTTCGAGACCGTTACAGGTTCGTCCTGATCGACGAGTTCCAGGACACGGACCCGCTACAGACCGCACTGGCCCTGTCTCTGACCGGGCAGGACAACGGGCAGGTGGTCCCAGGCGCGTTGTTCGTCGTGGGCGACCCCAAGCAATCGATCTACCGGTTCCGGCGGGCGGACCTGTCGTCGCTTCGGAGGGTGCGAACGGCGACCGGCACCGATTCGGTCAACCTCACGATTACACGACGTACGCACGATGGCCTGGTTCGATGGGTCAACGCCGCCTTCGGACCGTGGATGGGCAGGAAGGACGGCACGACCCAGGCGACGTACGTGGACCTGGTCTCTGATCGTGCCGTCCACGAAGGGGCGGGCACCGGTGCCTGGCGAATCGGTGGCGAGATCGACGCGCCGAATCTCGACCTGGTCCGCCGTGCGGAGCTTACCCACATCGTCGACGTGGCGCGGTCGGTGGGCGCCGGGGAGTGGGCCGTCACCGAGCGGAATGGCGACCGCCTCGTAACGAAACCGTCAAAGTTCGCCAACCTCTGCATCCTGTTTCCAAACCGCACCTCGCTCCCCGAACTCGAGCGCGCGCTCGAAGAGGCCGGCGTTCCGTACACAGTCGAAGGGCAGACCCTGGCGTTTGGCTCGCAGGAGCTGCGCGACTTCGTCAGCTGCCTGGCTGCTATCGACGACCCTTCTGACGCTGTCGCGACAGTCGCCGCCCTCCGGTCGCCGATCTTCGGCTGCTCAGACGTCGACCTCTATGACTGGGTTCAGGCCGGTCGCCGGTTCAACTATCTGGCGTTGACCGCTGCCGGCGGTGGGTCCGACGGCGGTCCAGAAGCCGGGCCTGTGGGCCAGGCACTCGCCGTGCTCCAGCGCTACCACGGGGAACGGTGGAATGATCCGGCGGGGCTCCTCGTCGAACGCTTCATCCGGGAGCTTCGCCTGCGTGAACTGGCGCTAGATGGAGGCAGGGCCAGGGAGCGCTGGCGACTGCTATCGATCGTCGCGGAGCAGGCAAGGGTCCTGGCCGAGGTGGGACGCGGCAGCCTGCGAGAGCTGGTCCGCTGGTGCGAGGAGAGGCGAGAGCGCCAGGAGCGGTCGGCCGATGGCGGGGTCGCCGAGCTAGATGTCGACGCCGTCAGGCTGATGACCGTCCACTACGCCAAGGGACTCGAGTTCCCGATCGTGCTGCTCACCGGCCTGAGCGGGCGACGTGCCTACGACCGGGCGCCGGTCCGCTTCGACCACTCCGGGGTCGTGCCGCCGGACAAACGACTAGCCGTGAGGACGGGCGACTTCGGGTATGGCGACTATGCGGACCTTGCCGAGCGCGAAAGGCAGGCCAACGACGAGGAGACCGTCCGGCTCATGTACGTCGCCGCGACACGTGCCCGCGACCACCTGATCGTCAGCCTGTACCGGAAGCTTGGCGATGCGACCGGCTTCGCGGCTCAGCTGGTGACACACATGGGCGAAGAGAGCTTGCTATGGCGGGACCTGCCCCTGCAACGGAAGTCGGCGCAGGCGCCCGGAAGCCAGGATCGGGGCACTTCCCGCGTGCTGGACCGCGTTCCGGACACTGCCGACGACCGCAAGGCATGGACGGCGAACCGGACCGATGTCGTGGCGGATGCGGCGCGCCCCTTCACCATAGCCGCCACTTCGCTTGCTGCCGCGCCGGCCAGCGCGACCGCGTCCGAAGGAGCCGGGCGGCGAGCTGGAGCCGGGCCTGTCCCGCCAGCGGCTGCGGACGAGATCGCCAACGCCTCCGGGGTTCCGGAAGGCGCGGCGGCGCACGACGAGCCATGGAGGCGCGGGCGCGGGGGCACGCCTATCGGAAGGGCGGTGCACGCCGCGCTGCAGGACGTCGACCTCGGGACCGCGCAGGATCTTGAGGCGATCTGCGGGCGGCACTCCGATGCAGAGGGGCTTGGCGAGGAAGGAGACCGCGACGACGTGGCGCGGCTGGTAAGGGCCACGATCGCCCTAGACCTGATCCGGCAGGCCGCTTCAGCCCGCCATTGGAAAGAAGTCTACGTTGCGGCGCCATTGCAGAAGCTCGGCGGCGGTGTCATTGAAGGTTTCGTCGACCTCACGTTCGAGGACGCATCGGGCGACCTCACGATCGTCGACTACAAGACCGACCGCCTCCCGAAAGGCGCCTCTCTGGAGCGGTCGGCGCGGCCCTACCGCCTGCAGGTCGGGGCCTACGCCCACGCCGTCGAGACCGCCACGGGTCGCCGCGTCACCTCGGCCTGGATCGTGTTCGCCCGGCGGGCCGCCGACGGCCTCCCTGCGGCCTACCGCCTGCCAGACCTAGACGGCGCGAAGCGCCAGGCGGCATCCGCGGCGTTGGAGGCGACCGCGGTAGGATTGCACGGCTCGTCGGGGCGATGACGGCGAAGCCGTCGGTGCGAAGTCTGCGAAATTGGAGGACATGATGCTGCTCGAAGGGAAGAAGGCCCTCGTCACCGGGGCCCGCAAGGGCATCGGGCGCGGGATAGCCGCGACGCTTGCGGGGGAGGGCGCCGACGTCGGGGTGAACGACATCGTCGACGACCGCGAGACGCGCCGGACGGCCGAGATGGTGCAGAAGGCTGGCCGCAAGGGCACCGTGCACGTGGGCGACGTCTCAAAGCTAGGTGACATCAACCGGGTGATCGATGAGTTCGTCCGCGCGCATGGCGGGATCGACATCCTCATCAACAACGCCATCTTCCCGGACCAGAGCCGGCCGCTCTTCGAGACCGACGAGGCGTACTGGGACCGGATGATGAACCTGTCGCTGAAGGGCTACTTCTTCGCCGCACAGCGGGCCGCGAAGGAGATGACGAAGCAGGGCCGGGGTGGCCGGATCGTCAGCCTCGCCAGCGTGCATGCCTACCGGGCATGGAAGGACTGGACGGCATACGGGATCGCAAAGGCCGGGCTGAAGCGGATGGCCATGGGGATGGCGGTCGACCTGGCCGGGACGGGGATCACGGTCAACTGCATCGCACCCGGCGCGATCAGGAACGAGCTGACGCAGGGCGAGATCGACCCAAAGCCGTACGACATCGAGCAGCATCCGGGGCTGAAGTCCCGGGTGCCCGCGCAACGTGGCGGCCTGCCGAGCGACATCGCCAACGCGATGGTGTTCCTCTGTTCGCGCATGGGCGACTACGTGAACGGCGAGACCATCCTGGTGGACGGCGGGATGATCGCGTCGGGCGGAGAGATGCGCTGATGACGAGTAACGTCAAGATCCGGCCGGCTTCAGCCGGATTGTTCCAACCGGGGCTGGGCCTCTTGAAGGGCAAGGCGGCGCTGATCACCGGCTCGCGCAGAGGGATCGGGGCAGAGATCGCACGCGTGTTCGCGGAGAACGGAGCAGCGGTCGGCATCAACGATGTCGAGCTCGACGTCCAGGCGAAGAAGACGCTCGCCGCATTGCGGAAACTCCGCGTCAAGGTCAGCTGGCACGAGGCCGACATCGGCGATGCCAGGCAGCGCGAGAGGATGTTCGACGAGTTCCTGAAGGCCCACGGCCGCATCGAC
>Ga0233425_10007158_pt1 | contig 15885 bp, 10 predicted proteins | sample Watercolumn_Towu_2_FD_181712 | JGI IMG/M metagenome (GOLD analysis project Ga0233425, IMG submission 181712) | Freshwater microbial communities from Lake Towuti, South Sulawesi, Indonesia - Watercolumn_Towuti2014_140_MG | ecosystem: Environmental > Aquatic > Freshwater > Lake | place...
GAGGCACTCGGCGAGCCGCAGCGCTTGGCAGCGAGCGGGGAGGCGCGCTTCACGCTCCCGCGCGCGGGCTGCCTGCGCGTCATCGCGGTGAGCGAGCGCGCGGACAGCGACGTCGCGCTCGAGCTCAGCGAAGCCGCGGGCGAGGTTCGCGCGAAGGACGACCTCCCCGGTGCCATCGCGCTCGCGCCGCCCAGGGGTCCGCTGTGCCTGGCCGCGCCCGGGGTCGTCACCGCGAAGGCGGCCGGTGGCCCGCTGCTCGTCAGCGCGTGGCTGGCCCGCTGAGCGTCCACAGCACCGCGCCGTCGCGGCGCACCTGGGCGATGCGCTGCCCCGAGGGCTGAGCACCGCGCGCGAGCACGAGCTCGCCGCCGCCTCCAGGCGTCACGCGCGTGCGCATGCGCCGAGTCTCCGCGAGCACGCGCCAGAGCTCCGGCGAGACCTCGGGCGGAGCGGAGAGCGTCAGCGCGGGGCGCCCGAGCGCGTCGATCGCGCTTGCGAGCGCCGCGAGCTCGCTGCCGTCGGCTGCGGGCAGGAGGCGCCGCGCCGCGATCAGACGCGCGCTCCCGGTGAGCGGGCTGGCGCTCGCGCTCGCGGTCGGGGCGCCCGTGAGCGCGACGAGCAAGAGCGCGCCCAGCGTGACCGCGACGAGCGCGCGGCCGAGGCGCGCCGAGCTGGCGAGCCTGCCCAGACCGATGGCCGCGACGATGGCCACGAAGGGCAGCATGAGCTCGACGCGCGGCGGGAAGGTGGTCAGCACGTCCGGTGTGAGCGCGGGCCCGAACAGACCGAAGCAGAGCCCGAGGAGCGCCAGCGCTCCGACGGCGTGGCGGTCGGCCGGCGGCCGCAGCGACCCCGAAGCGAAGCGGCGGGCGAGCGTTTCGTGCCCGAGCGCCAGCACACCCGCGAGCCCGAGCAGCACGAACGTGAGCGGCAGCGTGTGGACCAGCCACACCGGAGCGAAGGCCCCGGGCACCGGCAGCCCGTCGACGACGCGCCCGGCGAAGTCCGCGCGCACGATGCTCGTCTCGAGCGGCGCCAGGAAGAAGCGCGCGATGACCGCGGGGCTGGCCTTCCAGAGCCCGGGGCGCAGGGCGATCACGACGAGCGGCGCGATGGGCAGCGCCACGAAGAGCAGCGCCGGCAGAGGGAAGCGCCCGCGCCGGAGCCAGCCGCGGAGGCCCGCGCGGCGCGCCCACACGAAGTGCAGCGCGACCAGCGCCGCGACCCAGAGCACCCCCAGCGACAGCGAAGCGCCGAGCCCGAGGGCCAGCGCACCTGCGAAGGCCCAGCCGAGCGTCGCGCGCCCGCCCGGCTCGCCACCACGCGCGGGGCCGAGCGCGCGGACGTGCGCGGCGAGCACGAAGCACCCGAGCGCCGACACCAGCGCCGCTTCACTGCCCACCACCACCGCGTGACCGAAGCGTGGCAGCGACAGGCACGAGAGCGCAGCGGCGAGAGCGACGAGCTTGCCGCGCGAGGGCGCGAGCATCAGGTAGAGCGACAGCGGCGCGAGCGCGCCGATCAGGATCCACGGCAGCCGCATCGCGGTGAGCGGGTCGACGACGCCGACTCGACCGAGGCTCAACTTCGACCACGCGCCCGCGACCACCAGCAGGCCCGAGTCGAGCGTCGCGCGGTGCTCGGGCAGCCAGAGCTCGGAGAGCCCCTTGCTCGCGACGCGCTTCACCAGCGCACTCGCGCTCTCGACGGCGGAGAGCGTCGGGAGCTCGGCGAGCGCGGGACCGGTCTGCCGCGACAGCCACGAGAAGACCCCGACGGCGGCGACGTACACCAGCGTGACCCAGGCGGCGGCAACGAGGACTTCGCGGCGGCGCACGCATCACCTCGCGACCAGCGTGGCCACGGCCTCGGCCAGCGCGACGAGCGCCACCGCCCAGGGCAGGAAGCTGACGAGGCGCTGTCCGGCGACGGTCACCGGCAGGCCTTTGCCCGGGCCGGGCCGCCGCCGCAAGCGCGGCGCGAGGCTATTTTCGCGCGCCCCCGGGCCGTGTACGCTGCTTGCCCATGCGGCTCGGCTCTTTCGTCATCGTCGCTCTGCTCGCGACCTCGGGGGCCACCGGTTGCGAGTCCGCTCACATCAAGGACGCCTACGTCTCCCTGGACGGAGAGGGACGGCGGCTGCCCAAGGACGACTGCGTCCGCCCGACCAAGCTCGACGGGGCCACCCCGAACCACTACTTCGTCTTCGTGGAGCTCCTCTCCTTCAAGGAGGACACCATCCTGACGCCGGTGCTCAGGAACATGGACTCCAGGAACCTCGTGCCATGGTCGGAGACGGAGCCTCAGGCGGACGAGATCCTCGAGTACGGCAACGTCGCGCCGGGCAAGGGCGACTTCAAGATCACCTGGGAGCAGCTCGGACCACCGATCGGCGACGAGAAGTTCGGGCCCCTGCCCGAGGGCCGCTTCCGCTGGGAGTTCTACCTGGACGACGACGGCTCGGCGAGCGCCACCGTGGACTTCCTGGTCAACGCCGGCTGCAAGTGACGCTCACTCGTCCTCGGCCTTCATCTTCTTGATGATCTCGTTGTAGCGCTTGTCCTTGCGCAGCGGCCCGAACTCGCTCTGGGTGCGGGAGCGACGGATCCAGTCGTCGAGCGAGTTGTGCGAGCGCAGGAACTTCGGCCGGCGCAGCGACTTCGCCACCTCCAGCGATTTCTCGAAGCTCGACACGCACGGGTCCACGTCGTTCTTCAGGCAGTGCGCGCGCGCCAGGTGGTAGAAGACCTCGGCGCTGTTGTCCCAGCTCTTCTTCGCGATCTCGAGGTGCCGCTTGGCATCGTCCGCCGACTTCTTGCGCAGCAGCGCGTAGCTGATGCCCATGCGCAGGTAGTAGTGCTCGTACTCCGGCAAGACGCAGCCCTTGTCGTGGAGCTTCTCCGCTTCCTGATAGAACGGAATGCTGGCTTCGGCGGCTTCGGCCTCCTTCAGGTCCTTGTCGAAGAGCGCGGCGTCCCCGCGCCAGACGCGGACGGTCGCGCTGTTCGGGTACTGCTTCGACAGATGGTCGAGGAGCTTCTGCGCGGTCTTGTAGTCCTTGTCCTTGAAGGCAGTGACCGCCGGGCGGAACTCGCCCTGCCCCGGGTCCATGCTGGCGCCGCCCGGGCACACGCCGGGTGTGACCGCGGCCGTGGCGGGCGTGGACGCCGTCGCCACCGGCGGCGGGTCGGACTTGCTCTTGCAAGCGAGGAGCGCTGTCAGGAGCAGCGCGAGGGCCGCGGCCCGATCGGTAAGGGTCATCGCCACCATCAAACGTCGGGCGGCCATTTCCTGCAACGTCACCCGTAGCCACCCGTCTTGCGCGGCGCGTCAAGACGTGGCCCAATACCGGCCCCTGCATGCGTTCAGACCAAGGATGACCCTACCCCGACCCCACGGCCTCTACGACCCGCGCTTCGAGCACGACGCGTGCGGTGTCGGCTTCATCGCCAACCTGCGGGGGCTGCGCTCCCACGACATCGTCGAGCGGGGCGTCGGCATCCTCTTGAACCTCGAGCATCGAGGTGCGACCGGCTGCGACCCGCTCTCCGGCGACGGGGCCGGGCTCCTGCTCCAGGTCCCCCACGAGCTCCTGGCCGCGGAGATGGCGGCGCGCTTCGAGCTGCCGCCCCCCGGCAAGTACGGCGTTGGCTGTGTGTTCCTGCCGCGCGACCCCTCCGAGCGCGCGCGCTGCCAGCAGGTGCTGGAGGACAAGATCCTCGGCACCGGGCAGCGCCTGCTCGGCTGGCGCGAGGTGCCGGTGGACGAGTCCGCCCTCGGTCCCATCGCCCGGCAGAGCGCGCCCTGCATCCTCCAGGTCCTGATCGGCTCCAGCACCGACGACGAGGCGAGCTTCGAGCGCAAGCTGTTCGTGATCCGGAAGTGGGCCGAGCGCACCGTGCGCGAGAGCGACATCCCGGGGCGCGAGGTCTTCTACATCCCGAGCCTGTCGTGCCGCACGCTGGTCTACAAGGGCCTGCTGCTCGCGCACCAGCTCGCGAAGTTCTACCGCGACCTCGAGGACCCGCGTCTGGTGAGCGCGCTCTCGATGGTGCACCAGCGCTTCAGCACCAACACCTTCCCCACCTGGCAGCTCGCGCAGCCCTTCCGCCTCCTGGCCCACAACGGCGAGATCAACACCGTGCGCGGCAACGCGCAGTGGATGCGCGCCCGCGAGCAGCTCTTCGACGGCCGCGTGTTCGGCGAGGACGTACGCCACATCCTGCCCACCATCACGCCGGGTGGGAGCGACTCGGCCCAGCTCGACAACGTCGCCGAGCTGCTGCTGCACGCCGGTCGCTCGTTGCCTCACGTGCTGATGATGCTCGTGCCCGAGGCCTGGCAGAACGACGAGAGCATGCCGGCTCACCAGCGCGACTTCTACGCGTACCACGCCTGCCTGGTGGAGCCCTGGGACGGCCCGGCCGCGCTGACCTTCAGCGACGGGAAGCAGGTCGGCGCGCTCTTGGATCGCAACGGGCTCCGCCCCGCGCGCTGGCTCGAGACTCGGGACGGCCTGGTGGTCCTGGCGTCCGAGACCGGCGTGATGGACGTGCCGCCGGAGCAGATCGCGCGCAAAGGGCGCCTCGAGCCCGGGCGCATGTTCCTGGTCGATCTCCAGGCGGGTCGCATCGTCGAGGACGAGGAGCTGAAGCGCGAGATCTGCCACCAGAAGCCGTATGGCAAGTGGCTGCGCGACAACGCCATCCACCTCGACGCCATCGAGGACGTGACGCCGGCGCCGGCGCCGCTCACCTCGAGCGAGCTCGCCACGCGGCAGCGCGTGTTCGGCTACAGCAGCGAGGACCTGCGCCTCTTGCTCCAGCCCATGGCCGAGAAGGGCGAAGAGCCCGTCGGCAGCATGGGCACCGACACGCCCCTGGCGGTGCTGTCGGATAGGCCGCAGCTCCTGTTCAACTACTTCAAGCAGCACTTCGCCCAGGTCACGAACCCGCCCATCGACCCCATCCGCGAGGCGCTGGTGATGAGCCTCCGGAACTTCGTCGGCGGCGAGGACAACCTGCTGTTCGAGCTGCCCGACCATGCGCAGATGCTCGAGCTCCCGAGCCCGGTGCTCACGAACGAAGAGCTGGCGACGCTGCGGGGCACGCGCCAAATCCACTTCCGGCAGCCCGCGACGCTGCCCATGGTCTACCCCGTGGCCGAGGGCGGGCGCGGGCTGAAGGCGGCCCTCGACGAGCTGTGCCGGCAGGCTTCGCTCGCCGTGTTGAACAACCACAGCGTGATCGTGCTCTCGGACCGGAGCGCGAGCGCGCACATGGCGCCGGTGCCCAGCCTGCTCGCGCTCGGCGCGGTGCACAGCCACCTGATGCGCAACGGCACGCGCATGAAGATCGGCATCCTGGTCGAGACCGGCGAAGCGCGCGAGGTCCACCATTTCTGCCTGCTGCTCGGCTTCGGCGCCGGCGCGGTGAACCCCTGGGTGGCCCTCGACAGCGTCTCGGAGCTGGCGCGGGCCGGCGTGCTCGCGGGCGTCTCCGACCCGGCGCGGGCTCGCAAGAACCTGGTGAAGGCCGTGAACAAGGGCCTGCTCAAGGTGATGAGCAAGATGGGGATCAGCACGCTGCAGAGCTACCAGGGCGCGCAGATCTTCGAGGCCATCGGCCTCGGCCCCGACCTGGTCGAGCGCTACTTCACCGGGACCAGCTCGCGCCTCGGCGGCCTCGATCTCGAGGACCTGGCCGAGGAGTGCCGGCGCAAGAGCGACGCGGCGTTCCCGCGCCGCCGGAGCCCGAGCGCGACCCTCGACACGGGCGGCGAGTACCACTTCCGCGCTCAGGGCGAGCGTCACCTGTGGAACCCGAAGGTGGTGAGCTCGCTCCAACGCGCGGTGCGCGAGGAGGACGTGCGCAGCTACCGCGAGTACTCCGACCTCGTGAACCAGCAGTCGCGCGGCCCCATCACGCTGCGCGGGCTCTGGAACCTGATCCCCGCGGAGGCGCCGCTGCCGCTCTCCGAGGTGGAGCCCGCAAGCGAGATCGTGCGGCGCTTCGCCACGGGCGCCATGAGCTTCGGCAGCATCAGCGCCGAGGCCCACGAGAACCTGGCCATCGCGATGAACCGCATCGGCGGGCGCAGCAACACCGGCGAGGGTGGCGAGCGCGAGGAGCGCTTCGCCCGCCTGCCCGGCGGCGACAGCAAGCGCAGCAGCATCAAGCAGGTGGCGAGCGGTCGCTTCGGCGTCACCACGCACTACCTGGTCAACGCCGACGAGCTGCAGATCAAGATCGCCCAAGGCGCCAAGCCCGGCGAGGGCGGCCAGCTCCCGGGGCACAAGGTGGACGCCATCATCGCCGAGACGCGCCACTCGACGCCCGGCGTGACGCTCATCTCTCCCCCGCCGCACCACGACATCTACAGCATCGAGGATCTCGCGCAGCTGATCTTCGACCTGAAGATGGCGAACCCGCGCGCGCGCATCAGCGTGAAGCTGGTCGCGGAGGCCGGCGTGGGCACCATCGCGGCGGGCGTGGCCAAGGCGCGCGCCGACGTGATCCTGGTCTCGGGCTTCGACGGCGGCACCGGCGCCTCGCCGCTCACCAGCATCAAGCACGCCGGCGTGCCGTGGGAGCTCGGTCTGGCGGAGACCCACCAGGTGCTGGTCAAGAACGACCTCCGGAGCCGCGTGGTGCTGCAGGCCGACGGCCAGATGCGCACCGGCCGCGACGTGGTCATCGCCGCGCTGCTCGGCGCCGAGGAGTTCGGCTTCGCCACGGCGCCGCTCGTCGCCAGCGGCTGCATCATGATGCGCAAGTGCCACCTCAACACTTGCCCGGTCGGGGTGGCCACGCAGGACGCCGAGCTCAGGAAGAAGTTCGCCGGCAAGCCCGAGCACGTGATCCGTTTCATGTTCTACGTAGCGGAGGAGGCCCGCGAGCTGATGAGCCAGCTCGGCTTCCACTCCATCCAGGAGATGATCGGGCGCGTGGACCGCATCCGCCCTCGCGACGTGAGCGATCACTTCAAGGCTCGGAAGCTCGACATGAGCGCGGTGCTGATGCCCGCGGAGCGCGCCGCCGGGGTGAGCGTGTGCAAGAGCCTCGAGCAGGACCACGGCGTCGAGCGCTCGCTCGACCACGAGCTCTTACCGCAGGTCCGCCCCGCCATCGAGAACGCCGAGCGCGTGGCGCTGTCGCTCCCGATCAAGAACGTGCACCGCACCGTGGGCGCGCTGCTGGCCGGTGAGATCGCGCGGCGGCACGGCAAGCGGGGCCTGCCCGACGACACGCTGCACCTCGACTTCGAGGGCAGCGCCGGCCAGAGCTTCGGCGCCTTCGCGGTCTCGGGCATGCACCTCCACCTCGAGGGCGACGCCAACGACTACGTGGGCAAGGGGCTCTCGGGCGGCACGCTCGGCGTGCGCCCTCCAAAGGGCGCGACCTTCCGCTCCGACCAGAGCGTGCTGGTCGGCAACGTCGCGCTCTACGGCGCCACCGCGGGCAAGGCCTTCATCAGCGGCGTCGCCGGCGAGCGCTTCGCGGTGCGCAACAGCGGCGCGACGGCGGTCGTCGAGGGCGTCGGCGACCACGGCTGCGAGTACATGACGGGCGGGCGCGTGGTGGTGATCGGCAAGACGGGTCGCAACTTCGCCGCCGGCATGAGCGGCGGCTACGCCTACGTGCTCGACGAGGACGGCCGCTTCGAGTCGCGCTGCAACAAGGAGCTGGTGGAGCTCGAAGCGCTCGGGCCCGACGACGCGGCCTTCGTCGCCGAGCTGCTCGCGGAGCACCGGCGCGAGACCGGCAGCGCGAAGGCGGCGGAGCTCCTCGCGCGCTGGGAGGAGACCCTCCCGCGCCTGTTCAAGGTCGTGCCGCTCGAATACAAGCGGGTCCTCGGCGAGCTGGCCGAGCGGAAGAACGCCTCGGCCGCCGCCGACCCCACCGAGGGTGAGCCCCTGCCGGAGCCCCGCGGCAGCCGCCACGCCACGGAGGCGGAGTGATGGGCAAGCTCACCGGCTTCGTCGAGTTCTCCCGGGTCGAGCCGCCGAAGCGCCCCGTCGCGGAGCGCGTGAAGGACTACCGGGAGCTCGAGCTCCCGGTGGTCGACGAGCGCCTGCGGCGCGAGGGGGCGCGCTGCATGGACTGCGGCATCCCGTTCTGCAACACCGGCTGCCCGCTCGGCAACCTGATCCCGGAATGGAACGATCACGTCTACCAGGGGCGCTGGGAAGACGCCGCGAACGCGCTGCACGCCACCAACAACTTCCCCGAGATCACCGGGCGCGTGTGCCCAGCCCCGTGCGAGGCCGCCTGCGTGCTCGGCATCGACCGCGACCCGGTGAGCATCAAGCTCTTGGAGAAGTCCATCGCCGATCACGCCTTCGCGCGCGGTCGCATCGTGCCGGAGCCGCCGACGCAGCGCACCGGCAAGAAGGTCGCGGTGGTCGGCTCGGGCCCCGCGGGCCTGGCCGCAGCCCAGGAGCTGAACCGCGCGGGCCACAGCGTGGTGGTGCTCGAGCGCGCCGACCGCCCCGGGGGCCTGCTCACTTACGGCATCCCCGACTTCAAGCTCGAGAAGCGCTGGGTCGCCGCGCGCCTCGAGCAGCTTCGAGCCGAGGGCGTCGAGCTCCGCACCGGCGTGGAGGTCGGCGTCACGCTCGGCGTCGAGGAGCTCACGAAGGGCTACGACGCCGTCTGCCTGGCCATCGGCTCGCGCGCGCCGCGTGATCTGGCGCTGCCCGGGCGCGAGCTCTCGGGCATCCATTTCGCGATGGACTACCTCGAGCAACAGAACCGTCGCATCGCCGGCGACCGCGTGCCCGAGGAGCGCGCCATCCTCGCCACCGGCAAGCGCGTGGTGGTCATCGGCGGCGGCGACACCGGCAGCGACTGCATCGGCACCGCGCACCGTCAGGGCGCTGCGAGCGTCACCTCCCTCGAGATCCTCCCGCGCCCGCCCGATACGCGGGCCCCCAGCACGCCATGGCCCGAGTGGCCCCTGGTGCTGCGCAGCTCGAGCTCCCACGAGGAGGGCTGCCAGCGCGAGTGGAGCGTGTCCACCGAGCGCTTCGCGGGTGAGGACGGCAAGGTGAAGCACCTGCACGTCGTGGGCGTCGCGGAGCGCGCCGGGCGCTTCGAGCGCGTCGAGGGCACCGAGGCGGTGCTCGACGCAGAGCTCGTGCTGCTCGCCCTGGGCTTCCTCCACCCAGAGAGGCCCGGCCTCGTCGAGGGCCTCGGCCTCACGCTCGATCGCCGCGGCAACGTCGCCACCGACGCGAGCTCGATGACCAACGTGCCCGGGGTATTCGCGGCCGGCGACTGCCAGCGCGGGCAGAGCCTCGTCGTCTGGGCCATCGCAGACGGACGCCGCGCGGCGCGGGGGATCGACCGGTACCTGATGGGCAAGACCGAGCTCACGTGAGCTCGCGCGAGAGCTTCCGCGGACCCCCGTCTCGTGGAATACTCCTGCCTGGTTGGCCCAGATCCCGAAGAAGCGTCCCCTGAAGCGCCCGCCTCGACCGGCGGCGCGTGGGGGCGCGCCGGAGAAGGACGACCGCGACTCCGCGCCGGAGATCCAGGTGGGCTTCATGCCCGCGGGGCGAGAGACGCTCGCCGCCATCACCACCGACGTCGCGCCATCCGGTGACGCGCCTGAGCTCGAGTTCCACCTGGTGCCGGCCGGCCGCGAGACGCTCGCCGCCATCACCGCGGAGCTCGTCCCGCCGTCCGCGCGCATCGGCCGCGCGGGGGACGCACCGGCAGCGGAAGAGCCCAAGACCGGGGTGCGCCCGCGCCTGCGCACGCGCGGCTACTCCGAGCCGCCGGCGGGGCCTGCGCCCGCCGCCACCCCCGTTCCCGCGCCGCGCATGACCATGCCGGGCGTCGCACCGCCCGCCAACCCGCCGCTCCGATCGAAGGCCGAGCGTGTCAGCAAGGACACCATCGACGCCCTGGCGTCGGCGATGCTCGAGCCCTCGCCGCCGCCGTCGAGCGCGCGGCAGCGCGCGCAGGCGCTCGAGGTCTTCGAGCTCTGCACGTTCGTGGTCAAGGGCGACGACCTCGGCCAGCTCTCGACCGAGGCAACCCGCCGCGAGTTCGTGGCCGAGCGCCTGATGCACCGGCTGCCCATCGCCGCCGTCGATCAGATCGATCGCGTGGACGTCACGCCCTGGACGGTGCGCGGGACCTTGATCTTGCGCGTCTGGTGCAAGGTGCGGGCGCCATTGCGGTGAGTTCTTGCTCCGCGGACGGCGCCGGTGCGGGCCGGTGTTCGCGTGCAGGTGAAGTCCGTTCCAGGCTCGGCCTCCGGCCTCGCGCTGACCTGGGTGGGCCTGGAGCTTTGCGCCTGCCGGCCTGTGAGCCTGTGCTCCCTCTGGCCTGCATCCTGGCTCTGAAACCTGATGCCTCCGTCGAGAGGGGGTCTCCCGCGCCGCGGACTTTGCCGTCAACGACACGACCAACGACCTGGCCAACGGCAAACTCGCCAGAGGGGGTTCTCCCCGCGCCGCGGACTTTGCCGTCAACGACACGACCAACGGCAAACTCGCCTGCGGGAGGCACCACGCGCCGCACGCGAGGGGGGGTCTCCCTCGCCGCGGGGTCTCCCTCGCGTGCGGGAGGTACCACGCGCCCCACGCGAGGGGGTCTCCCGCTCCGCGGACTTTGCCGTCAACGACACGACCAACGACATGACCAACGGCAAACTCGCCTGCGGGAGAGACCCCACTGCCGACGGAGAGCAGCTCGTCCGGCCCGAGCGTGGCCCGACCGCGTCACGCGAACCCGAGAAGTGAGACTCCCTGGCGCCCTTGGCGTCTCCCGTTGGCGCCCTTGGCCTACTCCGTCTTCATTCCCGCGTACGGGGTGGGGGGCTCGGGCGCTCCAGGCGCTCGCAGGAGAGCTGATCGCCGAGCGCGCAGCCACGTTCGAAGTGCTGGCGGGCCTTGGCAGGGTCGGCGCCGACGCCGCTCTGGCCCTCCTGGTAGAGCAGGCCTAGCGCGCGGCAACCCATCACCGAGCCGCCGTCACAGGCGCGCTCGAACGAGCCCACGGCACGAGCTTCGTCCTTGGGAACGCCGCGGCCACCGAGCAGCATGCGGCCGAAGCCGTGGCAACCCTCGGCGTCGCCTCCATCGCAAGCCTTCTGGAACAAGCGAGCGGCCTCCTCGACGTTCGCTTCGCCCACCGTGCCGATGAACTTTGCCATGGCCAGCGCACCGCAAGCCTCGGCGCCGCCCTGGTCGCAGCCCCTCTGCCAGAGCTGCACGGCCTTGGCCGGGTCCTTCGCCACGCCGCGGCCCTTGTCATGACGTTTGCCGAGGTCCGCGCAGGCCGCGGGCTCGGAGCCCTGGCAGGCGCGTTCGAGCAGGCCGAGCACGCGCGCGCCGTCGGCCTTCGCCACGCCGCTCTCCCCGAGCTTCGCCAGCTCGAAGCACGCGCGCGAGTCGTCGGCGTTGCAGGCGCGTTCGAACTGCTCCGACGCGCCCCTCGCGTCGCGCGGCCCTTCGAGCCCGACCAGGAGCGCGAGCCCGAGCTGGCGACAAGCGGCGTTGGCACCCTTCTCACACTCCACACGCAGCGCAGCCGTTGGGCTCTTCGGTGCCGTCGGCTTCACGGCTACCGCGACCAGGATCGCGAGCGCGCCGATGGCCACACCGGCCACGAACGGCGCAAGCGCGGGTCTCGCGGGGCCCGCTTTCGGAGTCGGCAGCCGAGAGCGCGGGGCGCGGCGTGGCGAGGGCTCGTCCGCTGCCGGCGCCTCGGAGGCACGCGCCGCTTCCGCTTCGTTCGCTTCGGGCTCGGGGTCGGGCTTCGGCACGGGGCGAAACTAGCGCATTTCCTCCGACCCGGGTGGCACGACGAAGCCCGCCCGGCGCGGCCGCCGGCGTTGTAGGCTCGGCCTGCCATGCGCCCCGAGCATCGCGAACGCGCCCGCATCGAAGCAGCCACGCGCGTCGTCGACCGCTACGTGGCCTCGCTGCGCCCGCCGGAAGAGGTGGGCCTCGAAGCCCTGGTCAGCGACACGCTCTACCACGAGCGCCGCCGCCTCGAGCGCGAGCGCAACGACCCGCGCGCCGCCGAGGACCACGCCTTCTACCAGAAGGTGCAGCGGCGGCTCCGACACGCCTCCGCCCGGGACCTGCGCGAGCTGCTCGACCAGATAGCGCTGCGCTTCGCCTCCGAGATCGTCGGAAACTTCGACGACCGCGTGTACAAGCTGTCTACGACGGTGATCCCCACGGGGCTCAGCGTGCTCTTGACCGCCATGTCGCCGGGCAAGCTCGGCTCGCTCGGCTCGCTGCGCGGCGGTCTCGCCGAGCACGTTCAGATCCAAGGCGAGGTCGACCACGTCCGCAAGCTGCTCGACGCGGGCACCTTGGTGGTCGTGCCCACCCACTCGTCTCACCTGGACAGCATCGTGCTCGGCTACGCGGTGCACCTGATGGGTCTGCCGCCGCTGCTCTACGGCGCCGGGCTGAACCTGTTCAACAACCCGGTGACCTCGTTCTTCATGAACAACCTGGGCGCGTATCGGGTGGACAGGAAGAAGAGCGCCGCGATCTACAAAGACGTGCTCAAGGAGTTCGCGACCGTCGCCCTCGAGCTGGACTACAACAACCTGTTCTTTCCCGGCGGGACGCGCTCGCGCAGCGGCGCCGTGGAACAGAAGCTGAAGCGCGGCCTGCTCGGCACCGGCGTGCGCGCCTACGTCGGCAACCTGCAGAGCAACCGAGACAAGCCGAACCTGTTCGTAGTGCCCTGCACCATCTCGTACAAGCTGGGGCTCGAGGCCGAGACACTCATCGACGACCACCTGAAGGAAGTCGGCAAGAACCGCTACATCATCGAAGACGACGAGTTCAGCCGACCGCGCCAGGTGCTGAACTTCTTGTCGAACCTCGTCTCCCTCGACAGCCGGGTGGTCATCACCTTCAGCCGGCCGCTGGACGTCGTCGGCAACTACGTCGACGAGGACGGGCAGAGCCTGGACCCCCGCGGGCGGGTCGTGGACCCGGCGTCCTACGTCTGCCAGGACGGAGAGCCCGTCCACGACCACCAGCGCGACGAGGAGTACACGAACGAGCTCTCGCGGGCCATCGCCCGGGAGTTCTTGCGCGACAACGTGGCGATGAGCACGCACGTGGTCGGCCACGCCTTGCTCGAGATGATCCGGCGCGAGAACCCCGACATGGATCTGTACCGCCTGCTCCGCACGGGCGGGCGCGCTCCCAGCGTGACGCTCGGGGAGCTGGCCCGGGAGAGCGAGCGCGTGGTCGGCGCGCTGCGGCGTTCCCCGCGGGGGCCGCGCCTCTCCGACGAGCTGGGGCGAGACCCCGAGCAGGTCGTGGACGACGCGCTGCGCGCCTTCGGCACCTATCACGCGCACCCGGCGGCCGTGCGCCGCGGCGAGCGCGTGTTCCACGAGGACAGGAACCTCCTGCTCTATTACGCCAACCGGCTGAAGGGCTACGACCTCTCGTCCGCGTCAGCGGCGAGCACGGCCAGCGCGGGAGGAGCGGCGGCATGACCACCGACACCACCGTCGGCGTGATCGGCGCCGGCAACTGGGGCACGACCCTGGCCAAGGTCCTGGGCGAGAACGGCAAGCGCACGCTGCTCTGGGCGCGCCGGGAGGACCTGTGCCGCGAGATCAACGAGACGCGGCAGAACTCGCAGTACCTGCCCGGGTTCACCCTGCCGAGCAGCATCGAGGCGACGCACGACCTCGAGCGCATCTGCCGGGGAGCGTCCCTGATCCTCGCCGTCGTGCCCTCGCACACCATGCGCGAGACGGCGCGCGAGCTCGGCAACTACCTGACCGGGGAGCACGTGGTCGTGCACGCCACGAAGGGCATCGAGCAAGGGTCGTTCAAGCGCATGAGCGAGGTGCTGCGCGAAGAGACCTGCCTGCGGAAGATCGGCGTCATCAGCGGCCCGAACCTGGCCAAGGAGCTGGCTGCGCGCCAGCCCACCGGCACGCTGGTCGCGAGCCGCTACGACGAGGTCTTCCAACGCACGCACCGCGCGCTCCACAACGACTACTTCCGGGTCTACCAGGGGCGCGACGTGGTGGGCGCCGAGGTGGGCGGCGGCTTCAAGAACATCATCGCTCTGGCCGCCGGGGTCGCTGCCGGGCTCGGCCTGGGCGACAACACGAAGGCGCTGCTCCTGACCCGTGGTCTGTCGGAGATGGCGCGCTTCGGCGCCGCCATGGGCGCCGAGGTCCTCACCTTCGGCGGCATGGCGGGCATGGGCGACTTGATCGCAACCTGCTCGTCGCCTCTCTCACGCAACCACCAGGTCGGTGCTCGCCTCGCCAAGGGAGAGAAGCTCGAGGACATCCAGCGCGAAATGCGCATGGTGGCCGAGGGTGTGAAGATGGCCAAGGCCGCCCACGACTTCGCGGTGAAGAAAAAGCTCGACTTGCCCATCGTGGCCGCCGTGTATCGGCTGCTCTACGAGCACCACGAGGTGCCGCTGTTGCTCAAGGAGCTGATGAGCATCCCCGCCGGGCCCGAGTTCGCGGCGCTCTCGCCCTGAACCGCCGCTCAGCGCAGCTCTTCCGGCATGTGCCGCGCGATGGCCGCGCGCACGGCGTCGATCAGCTCTTCCTTGCGTTCTTCGCCGTAGGCCTTGGGGTCGACGGGCTCGCTCAGCGTCACGCTGACCTGGGCGCCCGGCCTCACCTCGCCTCCCCGCGCGACCAGCACGTCGCGCGTGCCCACCACGGTGATGGGCAAGATGCGCGCGCCGGTGTCGAGCGCCAGGTGAAAGCCACCCTTCTTGAACGAACCGAGCCTACCGCTGTCGCTGCGCGTACCCTCCGGCGCGATCCAGATGCTGGTGCCTTCCGCCAGCGCTCGTTTCGCGCGGTTCAAGCTGGCGATGGCCGCGCCGCGGTTCTGTCGGTCCACCTCGACGAACCCCGCCGCGCGCATCGCGGCGGACCACACGGGGATCTTGAACAGCTCGGTCTTCGCCACCATGCGGATGCGGCGCTTGAGCGCCTGAAACAGCACGGGGATGTCGTAGAGCGACTGGTGGTTGCTCATGATCACGAACGCCTCGCCGGCCGGCCAATGCTCGAGGCCGTACGTAGTCACCTCGATCTCTGCGTGCTCCAGCAGTCGCCGTGACCACGAGTCGAGGCGCCGATCGCAAGCCTCCGGCGTGAGCCGCCCTACCGAGCCTTGGACCACGGTGGGTACGGAGATCCAGGCCGTTTCCACGATGGCGCGGGTCATGTGCCACAGCGTCATGGTTCACCACGACAAAACCACGGAGAACGAGGCGGCGCCAAGGGAGCGACGCGCCCGCCCTAGGGGCTGGCTTTGCCGGGGCGGCTGGCATAGTCTCGACTCGCCTCCCATCGATGGAAGCTTCCTGCACGAGCTGTCCGGCGCGTTTCGCCGTCCCCGACGACAAAGTCCGCGGCCGCAAGGTGAGGATCGCGTGCAAGCGCTGTGGCGCACCCATCATCGTGGACGGCACGACGCTCGGACCCGCAACCAAGCCCGCCGCCGCCCCGGGGGCGACTGCGGCGAAGCCCTCGCCCGCTGCGGCCGCACCCAAGCCCGCTGTGACTGCGCCCAAGCCAGCCGCTCCGGCCGCTCCGAAGCCCGCCGTCACAGCCCCGGCAGCCGCGCCCAAGGCCGCGCTGCCGGCAGCCGCGCCCAAGCCCGCGGCGGTTGGCGCGGCGACGAAGCCCGCATCCACTGCGGCCGCTGCAGCTCCGAAGCCGTCTCCTGGGGTATCAGCGCCAAAGCCCGCGGTGGGGCCCGCGGCGAAGGCGCCCGCCGCGCCCGCGCCCATCCCCAAGCCCGGCGGCGCTGCCGCGCCGAAGGCAGCCGCGTCCGCCGATGACAACGACTGGAGCGCGCTCTCGGAGAGCGGCGGCAAGACCGGCACCTGGCGCGAGCCGGCT
>Ga0233425_10007159_pt1 | contig 15884 bp, 23 predicted proteins | sample Watercolumn_Towu_2_FD_181712 | JGI IMG/M metagenome (GOLD analysis project Ga0233425, IMG submission 181712) | Freshwater microbial communities from Lake Towuti, South Sulawesi, Indonesia - Watercolumn_Towuti2014_140_MG | ecosystem: Environmental > Aquatic > Freshwater > Lake | place...
AGATTCATTTGACTGTAGAACTGGAGAATTGAACATCTCTGTACCCGACGGAATAATCGGAGGTAAAATAGGCCTTATCTCAGAAAGCCCCCCCTATCCGGATATGGTCATCAAGCCAATAGATGGTAATATAACGAAGTTCATTGTTCTTTATTCAGGAACCTATTCTTTGGCTCAATATGACTTTCCTTCTTATGTGCAATTGAACGATTTCAGGAAGATATATGCTCTCTGTCCGGAAGAACAAGCGCCCGTAATCCAGGAACCGATTACTATTGAAGAGAAACCAGTGCAGGTCCAGGAGCAAACTCAGCCATCGACAACAAAAACAGATGCAGTCTCAGCGATAACTCTTGCGAACGCAGCTATAAACTCTGCATACGAAAGCGGAAAGGATGTTTCATCTGCACAAGCAAAACTCACTGAGGCAAATGTAGTTCTTTCTGTAGGAGATTACAAACAAGCGAAAGAACTCGCTGAAGAGGCATTTGAACTTGCAAAATCTGCAAAAGCAAAAGCAACTGCAACAACTACGATTCCAACAAAACCCGCAACGACTGCATCGGTTATCGATGTTTCAGTCCTTATCGCAATAATTGCAGTATTGTTTGTTCTTGTGATGGGATATATATTCATGATCAGCAAAAACAAGAAATAGAGGTAAATAATGCACCAGTCGATAGAAGCAAGGAAATTGATCTCCCAAGGAAAGCTGCGAGAGGCATCTATGTTCCTTGACAGTTCCATATCAAAAACCCCTGAAAATGATGATCTTTGGTATTTACGTGCGATCGTTTCACTCAAACTTAACAACTATGATAATGCCCACGAATGCCTGGAGCAAGCTGTTTCGCTTAAAACCAAGGCAGATTACTTCAAATTGATAGGTATGGCCCATCTTGAGATGTTCGAAGTGGATCATGCGATGGAAGCGTTTATGAGGGCGATAGAGCTGGATAAAAAAGATGCAGAGAACTATCTCTATTCCGCCATCTGCCTGATGCTTCTCGACGATCCAAAAAGCAAAGAATTCGTTGAAAAGGCGTATATGCGAGACAAAACAAAGACAAAGAAGATGCTCAAAGAATTCTATGCGAGTTTCCTTGCATCCGATCTATCATTGAGCCAGGGGATAAAGAAAGAAATAGAAAAGAAGATCGAGTCCATAAAGTAGCTGAAGTCAATCTATCTCTTTCAACACTACGGACGTCCTTGTCTTATCCACCCCGTTTATAGCACGTAATTTTCTAACTATCACTTCATTGAGCTCTTCCACGTCCCGCGCTCTCACTTTAATCAGTATGTCTGTCTCTCCAGTGACTATATATGCCCCATCCACATTCTCGAGTTTTCCTATCTCTTTGGCTACATCTTCCTGCGATTTGATCTTATCATAGTCTACAGTCACGAAAACGAAGGCAGAAACCCCAAACCCCATTTTCTTGTAATCTGGCACTGCCTCATATCTCTTTATCGTTTTTTCCTTCTCAAGCTTCATTATCCTATGATGAACTGTGCTCATGGGCAATCCGAGCTTTCTTGCGATTTCCTTTACCGTGGCTTTTCCATCTGCTCGCAGTTCAGCTATTATCTCTTCGTCTGTTCTGTCCATATATATTGGATATTTTCCAATCTTATTATAAATATTGGCTATTTCTATCAATATTTATCCAATTTTTTAGAAAAAACATTTAAATTGAGCATTATCGCAGTATCAGCAGGTGCTTGAAATGACAAAAGGAATAGAACAAGTGATAGAATTGGACGGAATCGTCGCCCATATCTCAAAGCCAGAGAGACGGGATATCCTTGCCGTGCAGTCAGCCGCGCTCAAATCAATACATGATTTCATGTGGCGCAGAGGTGTACTCCAGATGATGCCGATAATGCTATCCTCAGTTACTGATCCGCTCAACCATCCTGTTTCTGATTCGTCGATAGAATATGCTGGTCAAAGGCTTCAGATGACCAAAAGCATGATACTCCATAAGCAGATCGCTATGGTTCCTCAGGGGATAATGGGAGTATATATTGTTTCTCCGAACGTTCGGTTGGAGATGCCTGACTTGAAGATGAGCGGCAGGCACCTATTCGAATTCAGCCAGGTTGATATCGAACTCAAAGGTGCCACTGCAGCGGAATTCATGAAATTCATGGAAGAGCTTTATGTGCACGTATTCTCATTCGTGAAAAAAGAATGTGTAGTAGAGCTTGAGCGACTTGGCAGAACGATCTCTGTTCCCAGAGCGCCATTCAAAATCTATGATTCAGTTTCATTGAGGAAAACTCTTGGAGATGATTTTGAAAGGATTGCTTCAGAAACCGAGCCTGCGCCATTTTGGATAACCGATCATTATCGTGAATTCTATGACAAGCAGGATCCAGTGACCAAGAAGCACATAAACTATGATATTTTCTATCCAGAAGGATTCGGAGAAGGGTTATCCGGAGCAGAGCGTGAAACAGATTATGATCGCATAATCGAGAAAATGCACGAAAGGAAGATGGACCAGACAAAATTCGCACCATTCCTTGAGGTTGCAAGGAAAGGTTTGCTCAGGCCAAGTGCAGGGGGCGGTTTTGGAGTTGAACGTTTAGTCCGTTACTTAACCGGAAGGAAGCATATACGCGATGCAACCTTCTTCCCAAGGGTCCCTGGAGAGCCGGTTATTATATAGTTTGTGATCCAAATGACAGCGAAAGAAATCCTAAAGGCAGGTGATTACATGCTGCGAATGCGAGCTGAACCAGTAGTCGATTTCAAGCGTATTGCCTGGCCATTAGCATCCGACCTTAGAGATTCATTATCGGATTTTCGGTCTAGATTTGGTTACGGAAGAGGTTTGTCCGCGCCGCAAATCGGTTCTTTGCATCGGGTAATCTTTATAGATTTCCCAGCCGGTGGGTTTCACGGAGAACTGATAAACCCATGGATTACGAGACACAGTACTAAACAAACTGTTTGGTGGGATTCCTGTTTGAGTTTTGATGCAGCAATATTCGCACAAGTAAGAAGATTCGAAAAAATAATTGTCGGTTTCTTTGATTTGTACGGTCACGAGCGAACAGTTGAGGCATCGGGTCCATTATCCGAATTGTTGCAGCATGAATTGGATCATCTAGACGGGATTTTATTCACCGATCGTTTGGTTCGGGCTGGAAACTCAGTTATAATGCGAAGCGAATGGAAACGTTTGGGAGAGCCATCTCTAGTCGAATGATATCTAACTCTCCAGTTTCTTCTTCATTTCTATTAGCCATTCTTTTTCATTTATCTCAGGAACGTTTATGGACTCAAAAAATACTTTCATGAACTCAGCTATGTTCCTGTCCCTCCAGAACATCCCCTGCTTCTTGAATTTCTTGAGGAATTGGGGGTTTGAAAGCAGCAGGTGCTTGCAGCAGACTTCGATATTCTTCCTTTTCCTCACTGCGAGTTCGTAGTCTCTTTTGGCTTTATGCTCCCAATAAATTCCTCTGCCATTGCTTTCCTCCATCTTCTGCTTTGCAGATTGTTCTTCCAATATAGCATTTTTCAGGCGTTCTAGGAACAGACTTACGGGTTTCATTATCAAAGGTTCGTTGAGTACTACTCGCCATCCTTCGCGCCTTAGCTTGTCTGCTTCTTCATTCAATATGAAATCTAGTTCATCATGGTCTGTTTTATCTGTAATCTTCAGTTTCAGTTTCTCCCAATTTTCTCCGAGCATATTGTCAGTGAATGGCTTCTGCCAGTTCTTTGATGCTTTTTTTATCTTTTTTATCTGTTTCAACTCATTTTTTATTTGCTCAATCTTTCGTAATGCTTCTGATGGTGACATCTGCTCGAAATTCGCTAGCCATTCTTTCTTCCTTACGAATTTTCCGATGGCATCGTCTTCAGCATAGATCTGGAAAAGCTGTGGGAAATGCTTTTTCATGAATCTGAATTCTTCTACATTCTCATAGATGTTCTCCCAGATGCTCATTTTCTTTATCTTAGCCTTCTTGTTCAGTGATGCTATTTCATTGAGAAGATCCCTATCAGCAGTGCTGTCATATTTTTTGCGTATTGATTGCGCCTTCACTTTCAATTCAGACATATCTTTCGCAGCGTCATCCAAATATTCAACCAACATATTTTCACCCCTTCAGCTTTTCATATTCTTTCTGCAGTATGAGCGCGTCAGCATCGAGCTTCGGTGTCTCGCATATTATCGTTCCGGAATACCCCTGCTCAACAAGCACTTGCATCAATGGCTTGAACGGAGGTTCGTTGTTGGAACCCAACGGAAGATGGTTCCGTTCACCTTTTTCACTGTAATTTATCTCTGAGAAATGGGAATGAAAATTGCGAACATAACTCCCAAGACGTTTTTCAAGTGTTGAGAATATCTGTCTATACTGTTCTTCCCCCTTTATCTCGAAATCTTTCCGTGCGTGCAGATGGGAAAAGTCTATCACTGGTTGGACAAAGGGCAATTCTTCTGATAATCTGATGACTTCTTCAAAACCTCCGAACTGGGATTTCTTGCCAACTGTTTCTGCGCCAAGGATTATCTTTACACCATGGCTTTCTATCTTTTCATGGACTTCCTGAAGATGTTTTTTTGCTACTTTGTATGCCTCTTCCTTGCTCAGCTCCTGGTAATATCCCGGATGGAAAACAGTTATCCTGCCACCAGCCCAGAATGTTGCCTGGGCTGCTTGGAAAATATTGCGTTTAGATCCGTTTATCTTTTCTTCTTCCAATGAGCATAAATTAACAAAATAAGGCGCATGAGATGACAGTGATATATTCAGTTTCTCAGAAATAGTCTTTGCTTCTTTTGCTTGTTCTTCTTTCATCCGGACTCCGCGGACGAATTCCATTTCCATTGCCCGCAATCCGAGTTTCGCACAGCATTCTATGCCCTGAACTGTTGTCGCTGCTTCGCATTGGATGGGGATTCCTGCTGGTCCAAACCGTACATCTCCTTTATGCATGGATGTATTTGCAGGTTCAGGATTAAATGATTAACCCAGTCCAGTTTCTTCACTCAACACTTACATTTATATTTACTTTAGTACACACTATCTATTATGCATTCTGCACATTCCAGCCCTGCTACGCGTAGTAGAGGCATTCCAGATCGTGTACTGGAAGATTTCAGCAGGTTCTTTGTATCCGAAGCAGGTTCAGGCAGGTATAGAAGCATCTGGGTAAAGCTGAATCCAGCATGCAGTGTAGGATGCAATTTCTGTTCCATAAAAGGCTCTACACCAAAACCTTCGATTCCTGGCCCTATGCCATTCGAGCTTGCCAGGACAATCTCAGAAGAATATTCAAAATCAAGACTCTATGGTGGGCTTCCATTATATCTAAACTGGGATTCTGATCCTTTGGAATACCCATGGATACGCGAACTCTGCTTTGGTTTCAGAGAGCAGGGCAATGATGCGATTAGGAATGTAGTTGTCTCAACCGCTGCTCCTGAAAAACATACTTTCGCTCTGTTGGACTTGATACGCGATTTTTCAGGTACGGGTTTGAATATACGCATATCATTATCTCAGGCTAACGAAGCAAGACTTGTCTTAGGTGCAAGACTATCCGATATTTTGCGGCAATGCAAGATGAATAAGATAGAGAGAATCGTTTTCTTTGTCCGAATTCAAAAAGAAGAATTGGATAAGAACGGATTTTTCGGAATTCGTGCACTTGCTGACAAAAAAGCAAAAACACTTGCAGACGCCAAATTCGTTTGGGATTCCACTGGTTTTCTACGAAATCCTTTCTTGAATGACTGCAGATTATTTCATCTTCTGAAAACTAAGGATGCAGTAGTATTCTATCAACACGGGACAGCGAATTGGGATCCAGCGAAACTTCCAGTATTCTCTAACCTAATTGATTTCTCTGATGCAGTTGTCTCGGGCATATTGCGAGAAGGAGAACCGTTCCTGATGCAGTGCTGGCCAAACGGTTTGAGTTATTCGAATGAAAATAGAAAAGGTTTATTCATAACTCCGGTTGATTGGACGCTTGAACCTATAGGTAAGCTTTTCAGCCCTGGGACCCTGAGGCCACATTCGTTTTACATGCGAGCGCCTGAATTAGTAATCCTTACCGATGGTTCTATGTATAAGGTGCGTACTGTTGTTCCTTCAGAAAATTGCAAAACAGGAAAAGAATTCGAATTGATCAGAAGACCTATTTCTTCCCAGTGACTTTTATCAGATGATATCCGAATTCTGTCTTTACTGGAGCAGAAACTTTTCCCACTGGCAATGAGAATGCAGCATCTTCGAATTCTTTCACCATCTGTCCTTTTGAGAAAAAGCCGAGATCCCCTCCATTCGCCCCGCTTGGGCAGGAGGAATATTTCCTTGCCATCTCTTCAAAGCTCTTTCCAGAGCCTATTTCTCGCAGTATGCGCTCTGCCTCATCCGCGCTTGATACCAGTATGTGCGATGCTTTTACCTGCATATTTTCACCTTAGTCGGAATATCCTGTAAATGCATTATTGCTCAAGTTTATCGGCCAGTTCATCGATCCCCCGGTTTCAGTATATGCTGGAAGGATCAGGTACAATAAATGATAGTCAACTTTAGCCGCAAGCTCTGCTCTTAGTTCATCAACAAATCCCTTCATTTTTGTAGATGCATCTGTTTTGTCAGTGGCAGGAACCATGAGATATGTCTGGACCTTGCCTGTCCCTTCATATCCCCAGAAAGGGGTGACATTAGTGCGTTTTTCGGTGACTCTGTGTTTTTCCATTATAGCTTTTGTGGTGTCAGTTATCTGTTTTCTCTCAGTTTCCCCTATTTTCCTTAGTTCTTTCCATCTAAACAAAGAAGAGAGGTGGATGCTCATCACCCCTCGGTTGCTGGTTAGCGAAGGCATGCCATTCTGCCATCTGCTGAACCTTGATCCGTTTGCATAATACACCTTGAACACGAATCGTTTCGTCGGATCTTTTTCAGTGGTCACGTACAATTGTTTTTCCGTCTTTTCAACCATGGGGTCGAATATAGGATACGCGCTTTTAGGTTTTAGCCTGCCTGTGAAGAATGCCCTGGTCCTGGGATGCACGTTCTCACTCTTCTTCCGAGAATTTCTTTATTGCCTCAAAATTCTCAACAATCATCTTTGCTTTGTTCTTTCCAAAGCTGAATGCGTATTTATCGTTCTCATCCCTTTTGAGCACGATGAGCTTGTTTCCTTTGTATTCTCCATATTCTACTAAAGTCATAGTTTCACCAATTATCATTCATTTAATGCGCGTTTCTACCGCACGATTAATCAATTACAAAGGATTTTTAGATATGACTATCCGTTGGCTGGAGGTTGATTCACGACTTTAAGCTCCCAGACTACAGTGCTTCCTACTCCAACAATACTTTTCTTTATGTAAAGATCTCCACCCATCCTTTTCGCGAGTTCTTTACAATACCAGAACCCAAGTCCATGTTTTCCTTCCTCTGTTTTCGTAGTTATCTGTTCTCCACGGTTTAGTTTTTCAATAATCTCCGGAGCCATTCCGCAACCATTGTCCTTGAATTCAAAAAGCATCTTGTCTCCTTCACGATGGATAAATATTGTCATGTCTAATTCTACTCCCTTTTGCTCAGCAGCTCTTTTCGCATTCGCAAGGATATTTGTAGCAATAAGCAAGTCAAAAAGTTTGTTTGTAAGCACCTGCACTCCATTATCCTCACGACGTGATTTAGTTTTTTTCCATGAAATATCTAATGAGTTCTGAGCATAATCAACATCTGACATCACACAGTGCGTATCAATCAGGTTTTTTTCATTTGCATATGCAGTCCTTCTGCTTAGCAATTCTTGAAATTCAAAGTTTCCAATCAATGCTCCTTCTAAAAATTCCATCAACTGGATTCCAAATCCAAGTCCAGCAACTCTTTTGCTGTATTCTTCTTTGAAATGCCTGTTTCCATTAAGAATCTCAGCATGCTCCTCAAGCATTTTTTTGAAATATTCAAGCAAAGGCCTGATTTCTCTTGATTTTTGCAGAATTGCGTTTCTGAGCGCGTTTTTATCAACATTTTGAAATGTGATTTTATGTTCTTCTTTGATGAAATCTAACCTCAACTTTTCTATTTCCTGAGGAGTTAGATGTTCTAATCTATTTCCATATTTGTGGCCCTGGCAGACGTTTTGGAGTTCCCATAATTTCGTAATTAAGTTTCCCCATCTATATAACTTTCTTTTAGTAAATTCAAATTCTCGAACAGAATCAGCTTCATCCTTACTTAGAAATGCGATGCTTGGATATTTTTTTACTTTGTTTATCTCATCTATTATTTCTCGCACATAACCAAATGCTCCACTTAATTCATGTTGAGATGCATTAATCAGAATATTTGCCAGATCTACGAATGCCTCTGCGTTTTTTCTTACTGATGCGCTTGCAGTTTCGAATAGATCAGCTGGATGTTTGGCTTGTATGGCCCTTAGTCGATTTCGCATAGGGTTATATGTGTTTAGAAATGTTTATATAGTGTTACTCTATTCCAATCCTCATCGTTATCTCTTTCGGCTCACCATTTATTATGGCAACTTTCTTTACCTGAGTGACAGTATTCCCGGCGATGCAGCTTGTGACGTCTTCTTCATCGAATCCTATGCACAGCGAAGTAAGCCCAGTGATCTTTTCCGCATCTGCATTGAGCCTCACTTTGTCGAATCCTTCCAGGTCCCCGCGCAGCTGGAAAACGCGCCATACGTCATTAGCGATCTGCATCCGATGCAGTGAATTATCTATCTGCCTTGCTGTAGGCTGGAACATCTGAACTATCATAAGAAAAACAAGCAATGCTATTATGGCCTCAAGAGTCTTCATATCATCCCTCGCAGAAATAAAGCTTCCTAATCTGCTTGTCAGCACCATATGCAATCACTCGGTAGATGCAGGTAGTTCCATCAGCATCAAATCCAACAGTTAGCTTCTTTAATCCAGAGTTCAGTTCAACATTCTTTATGGTGTTCAGATCCAATTCTACTATCCAGTTCGGATAATATTTTCCATCTCCTTTCACGGCAAGCCCATAATTCACAAGATAATCTGCAGAAGAGACTAGCACATCGAATTTCTGCTGTGCCTCAACAGTATTTTCATAATTCTTTTGGGCGATGACCATCGCATTCAAAGTATATACGACTATTAATAGCACTGGAAGTATCGCAACCATAGTATCCATAGAAACATATGCTCTATTGTGGCTGTCCATCTATATCCTCCATAGCATACGTCGTCTCAGCAGTCACAGTCTTTCCTGCGTCTTCATCAAGAGCTATTAAGTTCCCAATCAGCTTATGCTTATTCACTTTCACATATGCAGTAAATCCAGTGGACTGGATCCCCTCCAGTTCCCTTGCGATCATATTCGCATTCGCAGTCTTAGATAAATCGCTTCCGGATAGGTCTTTCGCAATGAACAGCAGTCCGGTTATAATTATGAAGATGAATGCGAGCCATATAGCAGTATTCAACAGGAATTCGATTGATACCTGTCCTCTCATGTCAAATCCCTCTTTTCGCTTTGCGGGATATAGCTTACTCCGGAAACCCCGAAATTCTTGTCATACACAGAAACGCCAACCACTCCTTTTTTCAGCAGATCGCCCGGATCGTTCGCACCTAGCCATATGTAATCCAGCATTCCATCATCAAGATTTATATCCAGGTTCACGAAATCCAGGCACTCATCGGATTCTATCGGTTTGCAGTCCGCGCATATCAATGCTTTTTTTTCTTCAACCATCTTTTTCATTAAGTTTTTCAGTTCGTTATCTGTATTATATCCGCACCATATAATCACTTCTTTCTCGCTATACTCAAAATCAGCCAGTCTCTTCATTCCTTCGAAAGCCCTTGCCCTGATGAAATCTCGCATGTCCTTTGGGTCAATCGCTTCTCCAAGATGAAGCAGCATATATTCGAAAATAGCTTTCTTCGCTGCTTGGTCTGCAGCCTCAAGAATAGAATATTTTACGTTTAACTCTAATTGGTAATTCTGTTCAATGGCTATTTCCTTGGCTTTGTTGAAGCCAGAATAAGCAAAACTATGATATAAAGAAATGAGTAAAAAAACAGAAACAAAAACAACAAGGAATGCGAAGTATCCGCGCATAAAACTACTTTACGCGCATGGCATATGTGCCCACAGCATTCAATCCGGCAAGTTTTCCTACTTCTGATCTTTCAGGATCGAGTATTATTATCAATCCAGAGAATTTTTCAGAAAGCTCGCCATTGCACTTCGGGCATACCTTTTCAGTGTAAGAGATCATGCGGCAGTTCTTGCAGGCCTTCATTTGCTCTCCTCCTTCTTTGGTTTCTCCTTCTTAGGTGCTGCCGCTTTCTTCTCGCCCATCCATTCAGGTTTTCCAAGACCCATCGGCCTCATAGTAAGCCCTATTTTTGTATCAGTGTATGTGCTCTTCAGGCTTACTGTGGATACCTTGACTATAAGGTCATCCCCTTTCTTCAGGGATTTCTTCTCTGCTCTTGAGACGAGATTCTTCGCTTTTTTGTCATAGAAGAATTTGTCGGATCCTATCTGTGAAACATGAAGCAATCCTTGAAATGGGCCAATGCTTGCGAATGCTCCGAATTCGACTATTTCCTTTACCTCGGCATCGAAAACCTCGTTAACCTGGGGTATGAAAGTCATTGCATCGAATTTTACATTGTAATATGCGCCGCTGTCTCCAGGTATGACCACGCCTTCTCCATGTATCTCTGCATTGTCTATCGTGAGTACGATCCCATATTCTTTGTATATCCTTCTCTCCATCTTGTCTCGCAGTATCTTCACTACTGCGTCTTCCAAATCGCTTCCGAACAATTCAGGAGGGATCCTTACCTTATCAGTTAGTGTCCTTAGATAATACATACGAATTCACCTTTTTCCAATACCTTCTTACGAATAGAGGTAGTGACAGAAAATATTCTGTTGAGAATAGTTTAAAATACCTGAGGTTCCGGAAATCGATCTATTTCTTCCACTTTTTCTGGTCCTCAAGGAACTGTGCTATGCCCTTGTCAGTCAATGCATGTTTCCAAAGCTCTTCATACACTTTCGGAGGGATCGTCGCGATGTCCGCACCCATCTTGGCTGCTTCTTCAACGTGCTTCAAAGAACGCACGGATGCAACTATCACTTCTGTGTCGAACATGTAATTATTGTAGATTTCTACGATGTCTTTTATGAGTACCATTCCATCCTGCCCCCCGTCGTCCAATCTTCCTACGAATGGAGAAACATATGTTGCTCCTGCCTTTGCTGCCAGCAATGCCTGTGATGCGGAAAACACCAAGGTAACATTGGTCTGTATGTCTTTCTTGTTCAGCATCCTTACTGCAAGAAGTCCTTCCTGTGTCATCGGGACTTTCATTACAGGTGTCTCAGCCCAGCTTAGGAATTCTTCTGCTTCTGCGACCATTCCTTTCGCATCCATTGATGTGCCTTCTATGGAGATCGGGCCTTTGAATAGCTTGTTTATGTCTGCAATTGCTTCATTGTGTGTTTTTCCACTCTTCATCACGAGCGTCGGATTAGTAGTTATCCCATCACACATCCCAAGCTCTATCGCCTTCTTTATCGCTTCCGAATCCGCGGTATCCAGGAAAAATTTCATGTTTTCACTCTTTTCTGTTTATCATCAGGTAATGCAACCCTGTCAGTATCAATGCGAATATCCCCGCCTCGAATATTGTGCTCCCAAGATTGATCGGTTTCCATAATGCCGAAACCAACAATATCACTGCTGAGAATATCACTAATAAGATGCAGAAATATGCGAAAACCCCTCCGATGCCTTTTTTCAGCAGACTGCACGGCAGTTTTCCTGCCTCTGCTTCCTTCTGCATCTTCTTTTCGTTTTCAATTACTTTCTTTTCCAATGATTTTTTTGCCATCGGTTCACCTCAATAAACCGGTCCTGTGAATGTCTGGTTGCTTATCAGATACGCTGCAGCCAAGAATGCGAGTATCATCGTGAGTATTACAGGTATAATCACTACTGCGACGATTGCTCGCAAGAGGGATATATCATGAATCCTCTTGGCTCCAAGTACGACATTAGCAAGCGCAACCAGTCCGAATATCCAGCCTATCCATGGAAGCCTTCCGAATATGGTTGCGGTGGTCTGTCCGTAAACGCATACCTGGACAGTTTTGAGGAAGTCTGCTTTTCCTCCAAGAAGCTTAAGGAATAAGTGGATCAATCCGAATCCGATATATGCGAATGGGATTGAAAGTATGATGATGACCATGGTATTTGTCAACGCTGCAGTCGATCCAACATTCATCAATATTGTTGAAATGAAAAGTATAGGAGATGAGATCGCAAGACAGACAAGTAAATATACGAACGATTCCTTGTATTCTTTATCTTTTGTCAATTCATCAAATCGTTTCTCAGGTACAAGGAAAATATTGCTCCATATCTTTTTCAGTAATTCGTTAATGTCCATGGAAAAGCACCTCATCTTTTGTTTTTAACTGCTTCCTTTACCACTTCAGCGATTCCCGTAGCATCAAGTTTATATTTCTTCAACAGATCTGCCGTGTTCCCGGACTCGCAGAACGTATCGTTAACGCCATGTATCCTCAATCTTCCCGGGCAGTTTTCCTGCGCAAGAACCTCTGCAATCGCGCTTCCCATTCCACCGTGAACTTGGTGCTCCTCTACAGAAACTATCAAACCCGTTTTCTTTGCCCATTCAATGACTGCATGCCTGTCCATCGGTTTGATGGTGTGACAATCGACTACTGCAGCATCAATGCCTTCTTTCTTAAGCAGTTCTGCGGCCTTCAATGATTCATAGACCATGAATCCGCATGCGAATATCGCAACATCTTTTCCGTCTTTGTAAACATTTACCTTTCCAATCTCGAATGGGGTCTGTTCAGTAGTGAATACTGCGCTTTTTTCCCGTGAAGTGCGTATATATGCAGGCTTTTTCATTTTTGCTGCAGCAACGAACGCTTTTTTCACCTGTTCCTGGTCGCATGGGCTTATCACGGTCATATTTGGCAATGCACGCATGATTGCTATGTCCTCAAGCGCCTGGTGAGATGCACCGTCAGGGCCAACGGTCAATCCGGTGTGCGAACCGTGCAATATTACTGGCACGTCGTTATAGCAGATCGAAACTCTAACCTGATCCCAATTTCTTCCAGGAGAGAATACTCCATAAGCAGAAATGAACACTGTCTTCCCGCAGGCAGCGATCCCAGCAGCAACTCCTGCAAGATTCTGTTCTGCTACTCCTACCTGCACGAACCTGTCAGGGTATTTCTCAGCAAACCAGTGTGTTCTCGTTGATTCTGAAACGTCTGCGGTCAATACCCATACGTTCGCATCTCTTTCCCCAAGCTCAACGATCGCCTTTCCGAACCCATCTCTGCTTGGAGCGGATGCTTTCGGAACAAATAAATCATGGATTAAATGCATCGTCATATCATTCACCTCATTTCCCCTCATTCTCTATGCGTTCCCTGTCCTTTTCCAGGTATCCAAGCGCTTCAGCCGCCTGTTCTTTTGATGGTGATTTTCCATGCCATTCGACAAGTAATTCCATGAATGGAATTCCCTTACCTGGCACAGTATGGGCGATTATCATGGTCGGTTTCTCTGATTTTTTGCTTTCTTCACATGCATTTATCAGTTTCATTATATCGTGTCCGTCAGCATGAATCACATTCCATCCAAATGCGCGGTACTTCTCTTCAAGAGGTTCAAGAGGCAATATCTCTTCAGTGAATCCGTCGATCTGTATATTGTTCCTATCCATTATCACAGTGAGGTTCCCAAGACGGTATTTGTTCGCAAGCATCACTGCCTCCCAGATCTGGCCTTCTCCATGCTCTCCATCTGAAACAACGCAGTAGACCCTCCAGTCTTTCTTTTCCCGCTTGCTTACAATCGCCATCCCTACTGCCTGGGACAAACCCTGTCCAAGAGGACCAGATGAGTTCTCTATCCCAGGAAGCGTTCCACGATGAGGGTGTCCCTGCATCCGTGTGCCTATCTTCCTAAGGTGCATAAGCTCCTCTTTCTGGAAATATCCTGCTTCTGCCAAAGCTGCGTAGAGCACAGGGCAGACGTGTCCATTTGAAAGAAGGAATCGATCCCTTTCTTCCCATTCAGGATTCTTCGGATCATGGTTGAGAACATTGAAATAAAGCGCAGTGAATATGTCTGCAAGACCAAGCGATCCTGCAGAATGTCCAGACTTTGCTTCAGTAAGCATTTTCACTACATCCTGTCTGATCATATTCGCCATAACCTTCAGTTTCTTAACGTCCGTAATCTTCTCGAATTTCGTGCACATATCATACACCCGCAACTTTCTTCAGTTCAGCTATCGCTTTTGAAATATCTGGCTGAGCATAAATCGCGCTTGCTGCAGCAAATTTGTTTGCTCCAGCTTCTTTTGCATGAGGGATAGTTTCAAGCCCTATCCCCCCATCCACTTCGATATCTAATTCAGGGAATGCATGCCTGGCCTCATGAATTTTTTTCGCCATGCTATACATATATGTTTGGCCAGAGAACCCTGGCTTCACCGTCATAACTAGTATCATTGAGATGTCCTTAGCAATCGGATAAATCTTATCAAGATAAGTTTCTGGATTTACTGCAACTCCGAGTTTTCCATTATGCCTTTTCACAGCTGCTTTTGTCAATTCCCATCCATCAGAATTTCCGATTGTTTCGATATGAACAAGATGTATTGCTTTGGTTTTTACTTTTTCAATCCATTCCCATGGCTTTTCCACCATCCAATGGTATTCGTATATTACCTTGCCATTCGGAAGCCCAAAAATTTCGTTTGTTGTTATGTTTGGAACAAATTTCCCATCCATTACATCTATCTGGATTGTTTTTACGTGAGGCATGACCTTTTCTATCTTTTCAAGCAGTTCCTTCCTTGTTTTTACAAGTATCGCAGGAATGATCTCATTAGCCCTACTGTTGGTCATACCTTTGCACCCTTCTGAATAAGACTGATTTTCCTCCCTATGTATTTATGAGTAGATAGTAATTATAAATATAGTGAACTGGTTTCGCAGCTGCAATGCTGCTCCCAATTTATTTAAAAATTCATTCTATCCAAATACATAAAGTCACACAACATTTGGTAACATACAGGTGAACACATGTTAACTTTAGCACAATTACGGCAGGATTTCGATCGAGATGCGCGCAGATTGGTTTCAAAGAGATGCAACTCTTGCGTGCAGTTCGGTTCTCTTCTTGAGGATCTGAAGAAACGAGGTGAACCCGCCGAGATAGCCAAATTCCGTTTAACTATTCCCTCCGGCCAGATTACCTATGCTGTTGCCAGAACATTGCTCCATGCGAGAATCCTGTATTTTTGTGTCGGGGAACGGGGGGAATCAACAGAATCCCTGACTCGTGCTCTTCAAGGCCCATTTTTCTCATTCATCAACAATGCCCAGAATGCGCATACTGCTCCCCCACACCAGAACTCTCCGATCTTTGTTTCACAGATTCCAGTTGCGCCAGTGTTTTACCTTACTTTTTCCCAGCCAGATCAGATAACTGAGCTGGTGAAAGATCCTTATTTGCAGCAGCTTATCCACTCAAGCAATAGAATTCCTGGTTTGATTAGAGACTGGAACACTGTGCTCGGTTTGTTTGACCAGCACCCAGACATATTGAAAGTTGGTCGAATACTGAAAGAAAGAGATGTCTCAGATTTTGATCTAACAATGAAAGCTGCAAAACTTATCATCGCAGCAGCAACAATAAATGGGAATGAACGGGATTCAGACAAATTCGGGAAACTTATGGAGCTGATCGAATTGAAATTCGGAAAAAAGCCGTCGCGGGTTCCAGAAGAAAAGTTTATGCAGTCTGTTGC
>Ga0233425_10007160_pt1 | contig 15880 bp, 15 predicted proteins | sample Watercolumn_Towu_2_FD_181712 | JGI IMG/M metagenome (GOLD analysis project Ga0233425, IMG submission 181712) | Freshwater microbial communities from Lake Towuti, South Sulawesi, Indonesia - Watercolumn_Towuti2014_140_MG | ecosystem: Environmental > Aquatic > Freshwater > Lake | place...
TGACGCCGCGGCCGCAGCCGGGCAACCCGAAGCCGCGCCTGTTTCGCCTGCCGCTGCGCCAGGCCATCATCAACCGCATGGGCTTCAACAACCACGGCGTCGATGCGCTCGTCGGCAACGTGCAGCGATCGGGCTACAAGGGCATCCTCGGCATCAACATCGGCAAGAACTTCGACACCTCCATCGAGCGCGCCGCCGACGACTACCTCGCCTGCCTGCGCAAGGTCTATGCGCACGCCGGCTACGTGACGGTGAACATCTCCTCGCCCAACACGAAGAACCTGCGCCAGCTGCAGGGCGAGTCCGAGCTCGACGCCCTGCTCGGCGCCCTCAAGCGCGAGCAGGCGGCGCTTGCGCAACAGCATGGCCGCCACGTGCCGCTGGCGCTGAAGATCGCGCCGGACCTCGACGAGGCGCAGATCCAGTCCATTGCCGACGCCCTGCGCCGCCACTGCATCGAGGCCGCCATCGTCACCAACACCACGCTCTCGCGCGAAGGCGTCGAGCACCTCGCCTATGCCGACGAGGCGGGCGGCCTCTCCGGCGCGCCGCTGTTCGGCAAATCCACCGCCGTGCTGCGGGCGCTGGCGCAGCGGCTCGCAGGCGAGGTTCCGCTCATCGGCGTCGGCGGCGTGATGAGCGGCCAAGATGCGCGCGCCAAGCTGGAGGCCGGCGCCGAACTGGTGCAGCTCTACAGCGGACTCATCTACCGCGGCCCGGCGCTGGTGAAGGAAGCCATCGAGGCGACCCGGGAATACTGAGGAAAAGGTTATGCGCATCGGCGTGCCGAAAGAGATCAAGAACCACGAATACCGCGTCGGCCTCACCCCCGCCGGGGCGCACGCCCTGACTCTGGCCGGACATGAAGTCTGGGTGCAGGCGAACGCCGGCGCGCGCATCGGCTTTGCCGACGCCGACTACCTCGCCGCCGGCGCGCGCATCGCGGCGGACGCCGCCGAGGCCTACGGCCGCGCCGAAATGGTGATCAAGGTGAAGGAGCTGCAGGCGGCCGAGTTCGCCCTCACCCGCCCCGGCCAACTGCTCTTCGCCTACCAGCATTTCGCGCCCGATCCCGAGCTGCTGCAGCACGTCCTCGACTGCGGCCTCTCCTGCGTCGCCTACGAGACCGTGGCCGACGCGCAAGGCGAGCTGCCGCTGCTGGCGCCGATGTCGCGCGTGGCCGGCCGCCTCGCGCCGCAGGTCGGCGCCTGGGCGCTGCAGATGGCCAACGGCGGCTCGGGCGTGCTGCTCGGCGGCGTCGCCGGCGTGGCGCCGGCGAAGGTGGTCATCGTCGGCGCCGGCAACGTCGGCACGAACGCCCTGCAGATCGCCGTCGGCATGGGCGCCCAGGTCACCCTGTTCGATCGCGGCGTGGCCAAGATCGAGGCGCTCGACCGCATCTACCGCGGCCGCATCGTCACGCGGGTCGCCGATCCGCTCTCGCTCGAGCAGGCCATCGTGGAGGCCGACCTCGTCATCGGCGCCGTGCTCATTCCCGGCAAGCTCTCGCCGAAATGCATCTCGCGCGCGCTGCTGAAGAAGATGCGGCCCGGCTCGGTCATCGTCGACGTCGGCATCGACCAGGGCGGCATCGCCGAGAGCTCGCGCCCGACCTCGCACTCCGAGCCGGTCTTCGTCGAGGAGGGCATCGTGCACTACTGCGTGCCGAACATGCCGGCCGCCGTGGCGCGCACGTCCACCCAGGCGCTGACCCAGGCCACCCTGCCCTACGCGCTGAAACTGGCGAACCTCGGCCTGTGCGAGGCGCTCAGGGCGGACGCCGGTCTCCGGCAGGGCCTGCAGGTGCACGCCGGCAAGGTGACGCACGCCGGCCTGGCCGAAGACACGCAGCGGCCCTTCACGGCGCCCGCGGACTGCCTTGCCTGAAACGCACACATGCAGAATGGCCATAAGGTTATAACCCGCGCAGGGTTGTTGGGCGCCGCGCAACAGGCGATAATCCGCAAGCCCAGCGTACTTTCGAAATGACCGGCTATCTCTTCATCGTCATCGGCGCCGTTCTCGTCAACAACGTCGTCTTCGGCCGCATCCTCGGCCTGTGCCCGTTCATGGGCGTGTCGAAGAAGCTGGAGACCGCCGTCGGCATGGGTGCGGCGACGACCTTCGTGCTGACCGTCGCCTCGGGCGCCGCCTACCTCATCGACCGCTACCTGCTGCTGCCCAACGGGCTCGAATACCTGCGCACGCTGTCCTTCATCATCGTCATCGCCGGCCTCGTGCAGCTCACCGAGATGGTGATCCAGAAGACGAGCCCGGTGCTGCACCAGGTGCTCGGCATCTACCTGCCCCTCATCACCACCAACTGCGCCGTGCTCGGCGTGCCGCTGCTCAACGTCGCCTTCAAGCACAACCTGCTCGAATCGCTGCTGTTCGGCTTCGGCAGCGCCATCGGCTTCTCGCTGGCGCTGGTGCTCTTCGGCAGCCTGCGCGAGCGCCTCGAAGGCGCCGACGTGCCCCTGCCCTTCCGCGGCACGGCCATCGCCATGATCACGGCGGGGCTCATGAGCATCGCCTTCATGGGCTTCGCCGGGCTGGACAAGTACTGATGGTGTCGGCACTCCTCGTCATGGCCGGCATCGCGCTGGCGCTGGGCGCCGCGCTCGGTTTCGCCTCCGTCCGCTTCAGGGTGAAGGGCGACCCGCTGGTGGACAAGATCGACGCCATCCTGCCGCAGACGCAATGCGGCCAGTGCGGCTTCCCCGGCTGCAAGCCCTACGCCCAGGCCATCGCCAAGGGCGAGGCCGAGATCAACCAGTGCCCGCCCGGCGGCGAGGAGGGCATCCGCAAGCTGGCCGACCTCCTCGGCAAGGAATTCAAGCCGCTCTCGGCCGAGCATGGCGCGGAGAAGCCCAAGCAGGCGGCCTTCATCGACGAGGCGCTGTGCATCGGCTGCACGCTGTGCACCCAGGCCTGCCCGGTGGACGCCATCGTCGGCGCAGCCAAGCAGATGCACACCATCGTCGCCTCGCTGTGCACCGGCTGCGAGCTGTGCGTGCCACCCTGCCCGGTCGACTGCATCGCCATGGTGCCGGTGGCGGAGACGGTCGAGACCTGGAAATGGAAGTACCCGGTGGTGCCGATGAAAATCGCGGAGCCGGCCTGATGCTCGCCGCCCTGTTCAACTTCCGCGGCGGCGTCAAGCCGGCCTCGCACAAGGACGAATCGACGCAGTCGCCCATCGCACCGGCGCCGTTGCCCGCGCGCCTCGTCGTGCCGCTGCGCCAGAGCGCCGGAGCCGCGCCGCTGCCGCTGGTGAAGGCCGGCCAGAAGGTGCTGAAGGGCGAGCGCATCGGCGCCCCCGACGGCAGCTTCTCCGCCGCTGTGCATGCACCGACATCCGGCACGGTGCTCGCCGTCGAGGCGCGCATGCTGCCGCATCCTTCCGGCCTCTCGGCCGCCTGCGTGGTGATCGAACCGGACGGCGCGGAGCGCTGGATCGAGCGTGCGCCGGTCGACTACCGCGCCGAATCGCCCGACGCCCTGCGCGACCGGCTGCGCGACGCCGGCATCGTCGGGCTGGGCGGCGCCACCTTCCCCAGCCACCTCAAGCTCAAGCCCGGCGCCGCCGGCCGCATCGCCACCCTGGTCATCAACGGCGCCGAATGCGAGCCGTGGATCACCTGCGACGACATGCTCATGCGCGAACGCGCGGCGGAGATCGCCGGCGGCATCGCCATCCTGAGCCGGATCGTCTCGGCCGAACGGGCGCTGATCGGCATCGAGGACAACAAGCCGCAGGCCATCGCCGCCATGCGCGCCGCCGTCGCCGGCATGGCCGGAGCCGAGGTCGTGCCGGTGCCGACACGCTATCCGGCCGGCGGCGAGAAGCAGCTCATCCGCGTGCTCACCGGGATCGAGATTCCCTTCGGCCGCTTCGGCGCCGAATTCGGCGTGCAATGCTTCAACGTCGGCACCGCCTGCAGCGTGCATCGCGCCCTCGCCCATGGCGAGCCGCTCGTCTCGCGCATCGTCACCCTCGCCGGCAACGTCGAGCGGCCCGGCAATCATGAAGTGCTCATCGGCACGCCCATCGACGATCTGCTCGGACTGGCCGCGCCGAAGGCCGACACTGACCGCTTCATCATGGGCGGACCGATGATGGGCTTCACCCTGCCGCGCACCGACCTGCCGATTACCAAGGCGGCCAACTGCATCCTCGCCGCCAGCCCGGCGCTGTTCCCCCACGCCGGGCCGGAAATGCCCTGCATCCGCTGCGGCGCCTGCACGCGCGCCTGCCCGGCCGAGCTGCAGCCGCACGAGCTGTACTGGTTCGCCCGCGCGAAGAATTTCGGCAAGGCGCAGGAATACGGCATCTTCGACTGCATCGAGTGCGGCTGCTGCGCCTACGTCTGCCCCTCGAACATCCGCCTGGTCGACTACTACCGTTTCGCCAAGACCTCCGTGCGCGCCCTCGAGCGCGAGAAGGCGGCTTCCGACGCGGCGCGCCAGCGCTTCGAGTTCCGCAACCTGCGCAGCGAGCGCGAAGCAAGGGAGAAGGCCGAACGCCTGGCCGCCAAGACCGCCGCGGCGCGCCAGACCATTGCCGGGGAGAAAGCGGAGGCGGTCGCGACGGCGACGGCCGCCGAACCCGCCGAACCCGCCACGACGGCCCTGCCGCCGCTCGACGATGCGAAGAAGGCACTCATTGCCGCCGCCGTCGCCCGCGCCGAGGCGCGCGAGACGGACAAGACGCCGCCCGAGGAAGCCGAATAAATGAACGGCTCGCCGCACCTCCATCTGCCCGTCAGCGTCCGCCTGGTCATGTTCAAGGTGCTGGCGGCCCTGATCCCGGGCATCGCGGTCTACGTCTGGTTCTTCGGCGCGGCGATCCTGGTGCAGATCGCGCTCGCCTCGGCCGCGGCGCTGGCCGGCGAGGCCGCCATGCTCAAGCTGCGCGACAAGCCGGTCGGCCTGTTCCTTTCCGACGGCAGTGCGCTGGTGACGGCCTGGCTCATCGCGCTCACCTTCCCGCCCATCGCCCCCTGGTGGCTCATCGTGACGGCGACGCTGTTCGCCATCGTTGTCGCCAAGCACCTCTACGGCGGCCTCGGCCAGAACCCGTTCAACCCGGCCATGGTCGCCTTCGCCGTCTGCATCGTCGCCTTCCCGGCCCTGATGTCGCAATGGCCGGCGGTCGGCTTCACCGACTTCGCCGCGCAGATGGCGCTCGTCTTCCAAAGTCAGTCCGTGCAGGACGCCGTCACCATGGCCACGCCGCTCGACGCCCTGCGCACGCAGCTGCACACGCCGGAAGCGCGCGCCACCGTTGCCGGCGTGCTCGGCTCGCACGCCACCTTCGGCAACATCGGCGGCAAGGGCTGGGAATGGATCGCGCTGGGCTATCTCATCGGCGGCCTCTGGCTGCTGCAGCAGCGCGTCATCACCTGGCACATGCCGGTCGCCTTCCTCGGCGCGCTGGCGCTGATCGCCGCCGGCTTCAGCCTCGGCAACCCGGACCGCTACGCCGGGCCGGCGTTCCACGTCGTCACCGGCGGCGCCATGCTGGGCGCCTTCTTCATCCTCACCGATCCGGTCTCCGGCGCCACCACGCCGCGCGGCAAGCTGATCTTCGCCGCCGGCGCCGCGCTGCTCACCTGGATCATCCGCACCTTCGGCGCCTACCCCGACGGCATGGCCTTCGCCGTGCTGCTGATGAACCTGTGCGTGCCGCTCATCGACATGGGCACGCAGCCGCCGGTGTTCGGCCACAAGGACAAGAAGAATGAGTGAGCCGACCGCCGCCGGCGCTTCGCTGCGCAACGCCGCCATCCTGACGGCGTTCGTCCTCGTCTTCACCACGCTCATGGCGGTGACCTACCGCGCCACCCTGCCCGCCATCCGCGCCAGCGCCGAAGAGGAGAAGCTGAAACTGGTGGGCGAAGTGCTGCCCGCCGCGCGCTACGACAACGCCCTGCTGTCCGACTGGGTGGACATCGCGCCGCGCGCCGAACTCGGGCTCGCCGCGCAGGACGACCCGGTGCGCCTCTACCGCGCGCGTCTGGCCGGGGCGCCGGCGGCGCTGGTGTTCGAGGCCGTGGCGCCGGACGGCTACAGCGGGCGCATCCGCCTCATCCTCGCCGTCGGCGCCGACAACCGCCTGATCGGGGTGCGCGTGGTGAGCCACAAGGAGACGCCCGGCCTGGGCGACTACATCGACCCGAAGAAGGACCGCAACAAGGCCGCGCCCTGGATCCGCCAGTTCGACGCCACCGGCTTCGCCGAGGTGGCGGCGGCGGACTGGAAAGTGAAGAAGGACGGCGGCCGCTTCGACGCCCGCGCCGGCGCCACCATCAGCGCGCGTGCCGTGACCAACGCCACGCGGCGCGCCCTGCAGTTCGCCGTCGAACAGCGCGACAGGCTGTACGCACTGCCGGCACAATCCGGTTTCGGAAAGGACGACCAATGAGCACATCCGGCTACAAGGACATCGCCCGCAACGGCATCTGGAAGCAGAACACCAGCATAGTCCAGCTGCTCGGCCTCTGCCCGCTGCTCGCCGTCAGCACCGGCTTTGTGAATGGCGTCAGCCTGGCCATCGCCACCATCTTCGTCATGGCCCTGGCGAGCGGCGTGGTGGCCAGCGTGCGCGGCTTCATCCCGCACGAGATCCGCATTCCGGTGTTCATCCTCATCATCGCCTCGCTGGTGACGGTGGTGGACCTCGCCATGAACGCCTGGCTGCACGAGCTGTATCTCGTGCTCGGCATCTTCATCCCGCTCATCGTGGTGAACTGCATCGTGCTGGCGCGCGTCGAGGCCTTCGCCGCCAAGAACACGCCGCTCGTCGCCGCCTGGGACGGCGCCATGATGGGCGTCGGCATGGTGGTGGCGATCGCCGTGCTTGGCGGCCTGCGCGAATTCATCGGCACCGGCATGCTGTTCTCCGGCATCGAGATGGTGATCCCCGGCACGCGCGCCCTGCAGCTGCTGCCCGAGGACTACCCCGGCTTCCTCGTCACCATCCTGCCGCCCGGCGCCTTCATCGTGCTCGGCTTCATGATCGCCGGGCGCAACTGGCTGGACGCCCGCGCCGCCCGGCGCGCCCGCCTGTCTGCCGCCGCCCAAGCCGCCGCCTGATCATCGCCATGACGCCGAAGAAGGTTCGCGCCCTCTTCGCGCGCTTCGCGCAGGCCAACCCCGCGCCGACCACCGAGCTCGAATACGCCACGCCCTACCAGCTGCTGGTGGCGGTGATCCTCTCCGCCCAGGCCACCGACAAGAGCGTCAACCTCGCCACGCGCGCGCTGTTCAAGGCCGCCGGCACGCCGCAGAAGATGGCGCGCCTCGGCGAGGCGGGCCTCACGCCCTTCATCAGCCGCATCGGCCTCTACAAGTCCAAGGCGAAGAACGTCACCGCCATGACGCAGATCCTGCTCGACCGGCACGGCGGCGAGGTGCCGCACGACCGCGAGACGCTGGAAGCGCTGCCCGGCGTCGGCCGCAAGACGGCGAACGTCGTGCTCAACACGATCTTCGGCGAGCCGACCATCGCCGTCGACACCCACGTCTTCCGCCTCGCCAACCGCAGCGGCCTCGCGCCCGGCAAGGACGTGCGCGCAGTGGAGGACAAACTCGTCAAGGCCGTCCCCGCCGAATACCGGCACAACGCCCACCACTGGCTGATCCTGCACGGCCGCTACGTGTGCAAGGCGGCGAAGCCCGATTGCCCGCATTGCCTCATCGCCGACCTGTGCGAATGGCCGGAGAAGACGGCAGGGTGAGCGCCATCCGCAGGGCCGTCCCAAGGATGGCGCAGCCAACAACATGGAGCCGCGCAGCGACGAACCAGCGTCACCCCCGCCCATGGGGCGGGGGCCGGGGGGTGGGTCCATGATCGCGACCGCCTTGGCCAGTGCAGACAAGGCCGCGCCCGAACTTGCCGGCGACGTGGTGTGCGAGGCGCTTGCGCGCACCGGCGGCGGCATCGCGCGCGGCGTGCTGCTGTTCCTCAGCCCGGACTTCGTGCACCAGGCCCATGCCGCGGTGCTGGCCGCCTCGCGCGCCGCACGCTGCCTGCAGGTGACCGGCTGCACGGCGCCGGGCGTGTTCACCGAGGAGGACTGGATCATCGACCGCCCCGCCGCCTGCGCCATGGTCTTCTGCGGCGAGGCCGGCCTGGCGGCGCACGCCGACGCCGTCCTGCCGCGACTGACTTTTGCCGCGCCCCACGTCGCCACGGCCGAGTGGCTGGCGGGCGGCGCCCGGCGCTACGGCCTGCTCTCGACCGACAGCAGCGCGCACGGCGCCGGCCGCATCTGGTGCCACGGCCAGATGGCGGGCGAAGGCCGTTGCGAGGCGGCGCTCGCCGGCGCGCGCGCCGCCCTCGGCGTGTCGCGCGGCGTGCGCGCTCTGACCGCACCACTGCCCGTCGCGGCCAACGGCTACGACGTCGTGAAGACCGGCCGGCAGCCGGCGCTCAACGCCCTGCTGCGCGAACTGCCGCTGGAACTGCGCGAGCTGGAAAGACTCCCCTTCCACCAGCTCGCGGCGGGCGTCGTCGCGGGCGATCCCGCAGGCGCCATCGAGCAGGGCCGCTACACCCTGGTGCCCGTCATCGCCGCCAACCACGAGGAGCGCACGCTGACGCTGGCCGCGCCGGTCGACGACGGCGCCCTGCTCTTCTGGGCGCTGCGCCAGGGCCTGGCGGCGGAGAACGAAATGCGCCGCCTCGCCGACGGCCTCGCCGCCGAACTCGGCACGACGCCGGATTTCGGCCTGCTCTTCTCCTGCCTCGGCCGCGGCCCCTGGTTCTTCGGCGGCGAGGACCGCGACCTCGCGGCAGTGAAGGCGCGCCTGCCCGGCATGCCGCTCATCGGCGCCTACGGCGGCGGCCAGATCGCGCCGCTGTTCGACGGCAACCGCCTGGTGCACAACAGCGCCGTCCTGGCTCTCTTCAAGGCCGATGTTCAACCCTAGCCGCGACGACGCGCGCCGCTTCTTCATCGAGGCCTGGCGCAAGCACCGGACGCGCGCGCTCGTCTCGCCGCTGGAGGATGCGGCGGCGCGCATCGTGGCGCAGCACCCGGAGTACCACGCCCTGCTCGAGGATGCGGAAGCGGCGCTCGCGCGCGACTGGACGCCCGAATCGGGCGAGGCCAATCCCTTCCTGCACCTCTCGCTGCACCTGGCGGTGGAGGAGCAGCTCTCCATCGACCAGCCGCCCGGCCTGCGCGCCGCCTTCGAGGCGCTGTGCCTGCGGCGCGGCGAGCGCCACGCCGCCCTGCACGACGCGCTGGAATGCCTCGGCGAGACGCTCTGGCGCGCGCAGAAAAGTCAGTCCCCGCCGGACGGCGAGGCCTACGTCGATTGCCTGAAAAGGAAGGGCTGAAACCTCAGGCGGCGCGGTAGGACTGGATCTCGCGCAGATCCACGGCCAGCCCGCGCGTCAGGTCGTCCACATCGCTCTCGAACCAGCCGAGGCAGGCCAGGGCGGCCTCGCGGGCGTGATCCCACTCGGCATCGTCGGCATGGCCGAGGAAGCGGGCGACGATATGCTCGGACACGAAATGCAGCGCCACCAGCAGGCAGACATCCGGCGTCGCATGGCGGCGCGGCTCGGTGAAAATGGACGGTTCGTGGTGGTAGCGGATGGCCCAGACCACCGCCTCGGGCAGGTACCAGCCGCGCGCGAGCAGCGTGCCGACGATGGCATGGTTGGTCGGATGGTGCTCGTCCTCGACCGCCGTCACCCCCGCCGGCGTGGCATTCGCCAGTACCAGGGTCTGGCGGTAGCCGGCATACTTCTGCATCAGGATGGCGATGCCCGCATCGTGGAACAGGCCGAAGGCGTAGGCATCGTCGCTGGCCAGCCCGGGCAGGCGCCCGGCCAGGTAGGAGGAGACGACCGCGTTGTAGTTCGAGCGCTCCCAGAAACGCGGCAGCGGCGGGCTGCCCTCCCCGCCCAGGCTCTGCCTGAGCACCACGCCATAGACGATCTTGAGCAGGTTGCGCAGGCCGAGCACCGCCACCGCCTGCTGCACCGACTGCACCTTGCGCCGCAGGGCGAAGAAGGGCGAATTGGCCGATTTCAGCACCGCCGCGGCCAGCGCCACGTCGCCGGTGATCAGGCGCGAAATGCGGATGAAGTCGATGTCCTCGCGCTCCGCCTCGCCGAGCAGTTCGACGATGACGTCGGGGCAGGGCGGAATGGAGATGTTCCGCAGCGTCTCGGCCGCAACTTCCTCGGACAGGTCGGCATCGAAATAGCCTGTGGCGTCCATTCCCTCTCTCCCGATAGGGCCTTGATTCAACCGCGCGCCATGGCGGCCGGATGTTCATTGTAGCGAATAATGCCGTCGGCACACCCCCGGAATATCCCTGACAGGCGTTTATAATTGGCCCCGTCCCCCGACAGGACGATTCAACAGGACGATCCCATGCGCTTCGAAGGCTCAGGCGACTACGTCGCCACCCCCGACCTGATGCTGGCGGTCAACGCCGCCATCACCCTGCAACGACCGCTGCTGATCAAGGGCGAGCCGGGCACCGGCAAGACCATGCTGGCCGAGACGGTGGCCGCCGCCCTCGATCTCCCGCTGCTGCAGTGGCACATCAAATCCACCACCAAGGCGCAGCAGGGCCTCTACGAGTACGACGCCGTCTCGCGCCTGCGCGATTCCCAACTCGGCGACGGGCGCGTCAAGGACATCGCCAACTACATCGTCAAGGGCGTGCTGTGGCAGGCGTTCAGCGCCGAGGTGCCGACGGTGATCCTCATCGACGAGATCGACAAGGCCGACATCGAGTTCCCCAACGACCTGCTGCGCGAGCTCGACCGCATGGAGTTCTACGTCTATGAGACGCGCGAACTGGTCAAGGCGAAGCACCGCCCCATCGTCTTCATCACCAGCAACAACGAAAAGGAGCTGCCCGACGCCTTCCTGCGCCGCTGCTTCTTCCACTACATCAAGTTCCCCGACAAGGAGACGATGCAGAGCATCATCGACGTGCACTTCCCCAGCCTGAAGAAGGCGCTCATCCGCGAGGCGCTGGAGGTGTTCTTCGAGCTGCGCGAGATCCCCGGCCTGAAGAAGAAGCCGTCCACTTCCGAGCTGCTCGACTGGCTCAAGCTGCTGGTGGCCGAGGACATCCCGCCCGAGGCGCTGCGCGCCAAGGACCAGAAGGCGGCCATCCCGCCGCTGCACGGCGCCCTGCTCAAGAACGAGCAGGACGTGCACCTCTTCGAGCGCCTCGTCTTCATGGCCCGCCAGAACCGATGAGATTCGCGCGCGGCCTGCCGCTGCTCCTTGCCGCGCTCGCCGCGCCCCTCGCGCACGCACTCGACACGGTCACGCTGCAGCTCAACTGGAAGCACCAGTTCCAGTTCGCCGGCTATTACGCCGCGGTCGAGAAGGGCTACTACCGCGATGCCGGCCTCGACGTGCGCATCGTCGAGGTCGATACCGGGCAGAACCCGGCCGACGTGGTGCTCAAGGGCGGCGCCGAGTACGGCGTCGGCGCCTCCGAGCTGGTGCAGCTGCGCGGCGAGGGCAAGCCGGTGGTGGCGCTCGCCGTCGTCATCCAGCATTCCCCGCTCGTCGTGCTGGCGCGCAAGGCCGCCGGCATCGAGACCCTGCACGACCTCGTCGGCAAGCGCGTCATGCTGATGCCGCACGAGACCGAGCTCTTCGCCTATTTCCAGCGCGAGGGTCTGCCACTCGGCCTCATCCGCAAGTTCCCGCACAGCTTCAATCCGAAGGACCTGATCGAGGGCCGCGTCGACGCCATTTCCGGCTACGCCACAGACGAACCCTACCTACTGCAGCAGGCCGGGCTCGCCTTCGTGCGCTTCGCCCCGCAGGCGAGCGGCATCGATTTCTACGGCGACACGCTGTTCACCACCGAGCCGCACCTGCGCAAGCACCCGGCCCAGGTCAAGGCCTTCCGCGAAGCCTCGCTCGCCGGCTGGCGCTATGCCATGGCCCACCCGGAGGAAATCGCCGACCTGATCCGGAACAAATACTCCGACCGGCATGCGCGCAGCCACCTGCTCTTCGAGGCGCGCGAGATGGCGCGCCTGATGCAGCCCGAGCTGGTGCAGATCGGCCACATGAACCCGGGGCGCTGGCAGCACATCGCGCAGACCTACGTCGATCTCGGCCTGCTCTCCGCCGTGCCCGCGCTGGAGGGCTTCCTCTACGAGCCGGATCCGCCCGCCCTGCCGCTCTGGATCTACGGCATGGTGCTGATCCTCGCCATTCTGACCACGCTGGTCGCCTATTTCGTCAGCGTGAACCGGCGCCTGGCGAGCGCCATGGCGGAACGGCAGAAGGCCTTCGACCTCCTCTCGCAAAGCGAGGAGAAGTACCGCATGCTCGCCGAGAGCTCGGCCGACGTCATCTGGCAGCTCGACGAGCGCATGCGCTACGCCTACATCAACCCGGCCGACGAGAAGCTGCGCGGCTTCAGGCGCGAGGAAGTGATCGGCCAGCCGGTCTCCGCCGTCCTCACGCCGGCCTCGCTCGACGTGGTCAGGCGCATCAACCGGCAGCGCAAGGAGGACGAGGCGCGCGGCATCCGCAGCGGCGCGGTGAAGTTCGAGGTCGAGGAGATCCGCAAGGACGGCGGCACCGTCTGGGTCGAGGCCAACGCCATCCCCCTGCGCGACAAGGACGGCCGCATCACCGGCTTCTTCGGCATCTCGCGCGACACCTCGGAGCGGCGCCGGCACGAGCAGGCCCTCAACGACGCCAATGCCATGCTGCAGCACCAGCTCGACGAGATCCACCGCCTGCAGGAGGAGCTGCGCGAGCAGGCGGTGCGCGACGGCCTCACCAACCTCTTCAACCGGCGCTATCTCGACGAGACCCTCGAGCGCGAACTGGCGCGCGCCAAGCGCGAGGGCTACCCGCTCACCCTGGTCATGATCGACATCGACCATTTCAAGCGGCTCAACGACACCTACGGCCACCAGGCCGGCGACATCGTGCTGCGCGAGCTGGCCGGCCTGCTCTGGGGCAATGTGCGGGCCGAGGACGTGCCCTGCCGCTACGGCGGCGAGGAGTTCCTCGTCATGCTGCCGCGCATGCCGCTCGAGACCGCCCTCGAACGGGCCGACGCCTGGCGCCGGGCCTTCCAGGCGACCCGCGTGCCCTTCGGCGAATTCCACCTGGAAACCACGTTCTCCTGCGGCCTTTCCGCCTATCCCGAGCACGCGCGCGCCCCGGACGAACTGCTGCGCTGCTGCGACGAGGCGCTCTACCAGGCCAAGCACCGCGGCCGCAACCGCTGCGAGGTTTTCCGCACCGCCCACCACGCCCACGAGCACAAGTAGAACATGCTGATCGACTTCTTCCACCACCTGAAGGCCGCCAAGCTGCCGGTGTCGACCAAGGAGTTCCTCACCCTGCTGGAGGCGCTGCAGAAGCACGTCGCCGGCCACAGCATCGACGAGTTCTACTATCTCTCGCGCGCCTGCCTGGTGAAGGACGAGTCGAACTACGACAAGTTCGACAAGGCCTTCGGCGAGTACTTCAGGGGCGTCGAGCGCATCCCCGGGCTGGAACCGGACATCCCGGAGGACTGGCTGCGCCTGATGGCGAAGAAGCACCTCACCCCCGAGGAAAAGGCGAAACTCCAGGCGCTCGGCTGGGACAAGCTGATGGAGGAATTCAGGAAGCGCCTGCAGGAGCAGAAGAAGCGCCACCAGGGCGGCAGCAAGTGGATCGGCACGGGCGGCAGCAGCCCCTTCGGCGCGCACGGCTACCATCCGGAAGGCATCCGCATCGGCGCCGAATCGGCCGGCAACCGCACCGCCGTCAAGGTGTGGGAAAACCGCGAGTACCGCAACCTCGACGACAAGGTCGAACTCGGCACGCGCAACATCAAGGTGGCGCTGCGGCGCCTGCGCCGCTTCGCGCGCGAAGGCGCCGAGGAGGAGCTCGACCTCGACGGCACCATCGCCGCCACGGCGCGCAACGCCGGCTGGCTCGACCTGCTCATGCGGCCGGAGCGCCACAACAAGGTCAAGGTGCTGCTCTTCCTCGACATCGGCGGCTCGATGGACGACCACATCCGCGTCTGCGAGGAGATGTTCTCGGCGGCGAAGACCGAATTCAAGCACCTCGAGTACTTCTACTTCCACAACTGCGTGTACGACCACGTCTGGCGCGACAACCGGCGCCGCCATTCCGAGCGCTTTCCGCTCTGGGACGTCATGCACAAGTACGGGCCGGACTACAAGCTGATCCTGGTCGGCGACGCCACCATGAGCCCCTACGAGATCATGCAGCCGGGCGGCTCGGTGGAGTACATGAACGAGGAATCCGGCGCCGCCTGGATGCGGCGCCTGCTGGAGACCTACCCGCACGCCGCCTGGCTCAACCCCGAGCCGGAGCACCTGTGGCCCTACCGGCACTCCATCACGATCCTGCACGGCATCATGGGCGGCCGCATGTTCCCGCTGACGCTGGAAGGGCTCGAGCGGGCCATGCGCCTGCTCAGCAAATAGTGGAGAATAGCGGCCTTCGAACGGAGAACGACATGAACGAACAGGACATCAAACGACTTGCCCGGCGCGAACTGCTGATCAAGCTCGCCGCCACCGGGGCGCTCGGCGCAGGCGGCATTCTCGGCCTGGTGCAGGAGGCCCTTTCCGCCGGCAACCTGCCGGCCACGCCGGGCTTCCGCCGCCTCAAGGGGCCGGTCGGCGTGGACGCCACGCGCGCCTCGATCGGGCTCAACATCAAGCCCGGCCAGACGGTGATGACCGGCGAAGGCGGCGAGGCCGTCTACGTCATCGGGCCGGACGCCTTCCTGCAGCGCGAGAAGACCAAGATCACCTTCGAGGAGAGCGGCGGCGTCCAGGTGATGCGCGTCCTCACCGGCAAGGTGCTCAGCGTCTTCGGCAAGGGGCGCGACCGCCAGCGCAACCTGACGATTGCCACCACCACCGCCACCATCGGCATCCGCGGCACCGGCTGCTACATCGAGGCCGAGGAGGCGCGCACCTATTTCTGCCTGTGCTACGGCGAGGCGGAGGTGACGCCGAAGGGGGACCCGAAGCAGAAGGAAACCATCCAGACGAAGCACCACGACCACCCGATCACCATCAGCGCGACGGGCGACAAGATGATAGCGTCGGCGGCCGTCATCAACCACACCGACGCCGAACTCACCCTGCTGGAAAACTCGGTCGGCCGCTGGCCGCCGTTCCACGGCGGCGGCATCAAGTACTAGCCAGCCCCGCCGCCGGGCCGCCCCAAGGCGGGGCAAGTCAACAACAAGGAGCGAAGCGAACGCCCGTCACCCCCTTCCCGGAAGGGGGCCGGGGGGATGGTCGTCTACTCGCTTTGCGCCGGCGGCGCGACCTGCAGCACTTCCTGAAGGGTGGTGACGCCGGCGGCCACTTTCATCGCGCCGGAAATACGCAGCGGCTTCATGCCCTCGCGGTAGGCCTGCTCGCGCACCTTGGCGATTTCCGTGGCCGGGTTGATCAGCTTGCGCAGCTCGGACGACATCAGCATGATCTCGTAGAGGCCGACGCGGCCCATGTAGCCCGTCATGCGGCAATCGAGGCAGCCGACCGGCCGGTATATCTGCTGCGGCTTCGCCGCCTTCCAGGGCGAGACGAGGGCCTGCCAGACCTCCTCTTCCTCATGCGTCATCGGCCCCGCCTTCTTGCAGTGCGGGCAGAGCGTGCGCACCAGGCGCTGTGCCATGACGCCGAGCAGGGTGGCGTTGAGCAGGTAGGCCGGCGTGCCCAGGTCGAGCAGGCGCGTCACCGCCGAGGGCGCGTCGTTGGTGTGCAGGGTGGACAGCACGAGGTGGCCGGTGAGCGCCGCCTGCACCGCCATGTCGGCCGTCTCCAGGTCGCGGATCTCGCCCACCATGACGATGTCCGGGTCCTGCCGCATCAGCG
>Ga0233425_10007161_pt1 | contig 15879 bp, 9 predicted proteins | sample Watercolumn_Towu_2_FD_181712 | JGI IMG/M metagenome (GOLD analysis project Ga0233425, IMG submission 181712) | Freshwater microbial communities from Lake Towuti, South Sulawesi, Indonesia - Watercolumn_Towuti2014_140_MG | ecosystem: Environmental > Aquatic > Freshwater > Lake | place: Indonesia...
CTGGAGACAGCGGGCGCCCTCCGACCGCGCCGCTCCTCGCCGAGATGAATCATCTGGAGGCGGAGAGTCACCCCGGGGGCCCCCGACCGCGCCGCTCCTCGCCGAGATGAATCATCTGGAGGCGGAGAGTCACCCCGGGGGCCCCCGACCGCGCCGCTCCTCGCCGAGATGAATCATCTGGAGGCGGAGAGTCACCTCTTCGGCCTCGTCGCGGGCACCGACCAGCACCTCGATCCAGGTGATCTGGCTGATGGCGGGATTCTCGGCCTCGGCCAGGGAAGCGGGCGCCTGCGCGTAGCCGTTCAGGTGGTCGATGAGGAAGCTCATCGCCCGTCCCACTCGGCCCGCGAGGCCGTCTTCACCTCGATCCTGCCAGAGGCCCGCGGTCTGCTGGAGCCGTTGGGCTGCACCCGCATCCTCGTCGGCGACGGTGGGGTGGCCGGATCAACGCTCCTCGAGTGGGCTCGGCAGGCGGGGCGGCTTTTCGCTGGTGGCCTCGTCGGGCAGCAGCTCGACCTCGGACAGCAGCACCGTGGGCGCGGTCAGGGTCACGGGCAGGCCGTGGGTTGCGCCGTCGCCCCAGGGTTTGCCGCCAGGCTGGGCCAGGAAGCTGCGGGTGTGCACCGTGCCGGCGGCCACGATGTCGCGCAGGCTGCGGCGGTCGAGGCCCTCGAAGCGCAGGCCGCGCACCGGCTCCTCGCGCCCGTCGGCGTACAGGCGCACCACCTCGAGCGGCGCGGGGACGGGCGCTTCCTCGTCGGCTTGGGCGAGGAAGAACCGTGGGCCATCCGAACCCCCTTCGATGGAAGGATCCCGGAGGCGGCGCACCACCAGCAGGTAGTCCAGGTCGTAGTCGGCCGCGAGGGTCAGGCCCTTCTGGACGAGGCGGCGCCAGGAGGTCTCGCGATCCGGGGTGACCGCGAGCAGGGAGGGCATGCCCCGCGCCATCTGGCCCGGGAAGCAGCGGCCGTGGCCGTTGCTGGTCGGAGCGTCCTTGCTGGGAGTGCGGGAGGCGAGCAGCGACCGAGACACACCGTCCTGGATCAGTTCGACCCGCTGGGCTGGGACGCCCTCGTCGTCGAAGGCGAACGAGGCCGGGCTGGTGGGGTCGGCCAGCGGATCGTCCACCACCGTGTAGCCCTTCGGCAGCACGCGTCTCCCCAGCCGGAAGGCATCCGAGCGGGCTGTCTCCTGACCGAAGCGGCCCTTGGCCTTCTGCGATGGGGGGGTGCCCGACAGGTGGGGCAGCAAGAGCGAGCGGAACAGGGCCACGGCGGCGTCGCCCTCGAAGATCACCGGGCCGACGTACTCCTCCTCCGCCGAGGGAGCCTGGCGCCAGCGTTCGAGGCGGGCGGTCAGGGCCTCGGCCTCGGCCTGCAGCTCGGGTAGAGCGGGAAGCTGGTCGGCGGTCAGCCGGTACCAGGAGGCATGGTCCCAGGCCGCCTGGCCGTCGGGGGCTCTCACGCTGGCCACGACCCGCAGATCGGTCTCGCCCAGGGGGCGCTGCACCTGGGTGCCGAGGCTGTCCATCAGCACGCGGCGGCCGGTGCCCGACAGGGCGTAGACCGTCGAGCTCTCCACCTGGGGGTGCGCGCGGAAGGCCGCCGACAGGGCGCGTGCGGTCTCGGCCAGGGTGTCGCCATCGGGGGGCGGCAGGGCCGGTTGGCTGGACTGGCTGGGGTCGCCCGGGGCGTAGTCCGGGGGCCGGTCGGGTTGCTGGACCTCGGCGCGGCGGTCGGCCTGCTTGCGCGCCAGGTTCTCCACGGCCTGCTTGTACTCGCGGTCGGTGAGCAGCCACGCGTCGTGCCGCACGGCCAGGGGGTGGTCCTGGATGACCAGGTCTCGGCTCCCGAAGCCGTCGCCCTGGCCCAGGGCCGTGAAGTTGGCGTTGTCCTCGTCGGGGCCGCCCACGCGGACGGCCACGCCCAGCTCGCGGCGCGGCGCGCGCTCGTCCTCGATCACGCCCCCGAGCACGGCGCGGATCTCGACGTGCTCGGTCTCCATCAGGTCGTAGGCCAGGAAGTAGGGGGGTTGGGCGCCATCGAGGGCCAGCTCGGCAGCGGCGCGGTCGAGCTCGGCCCGCAGCGCCTCCACCACCGGGTCGGCGTGGGTGGGAGCGGCCAGCAGCAAGGTGGCGACGAGCGGCGTCGGCATCATGAATCCCTCCCTTCACCCTCGGTGTCTGGACGAGGCAGGAGCGGGGGCCGGTCCTGGTCCTTCTCCTTGCGCTGCACCTCCATCTGCAGCATCAGCAGGCTCGGGGAGATGGCGCTGTTGGGCACGGAGCCGGACTCGGCGCCGCAGAAGCCGTTGAAGACGGCCGGGTCGTCCCCGGCGGCGACGATGCTGCCGATGGCCACCAGGGGCGTGCCCACCAGATCGATGCCGCGCACCAGCTCGTCGGGTCGCCCGTCGGCGTAGACGCGCCAGGCGGTCTCGACCCGCACGTTGAAGGAGTTGGGGAAGGTGCGGCCGGTGGTGGTGAAGCCTCCCCCGATCTCGTCCACCACCAGGCCCCAGGCGCGCCCCTGCTCGCGCAGCGCCTGGATGAGCCGCCGTCGCAGTTGCTCCCAGGGCATGGGCTCGGAGCTCTCCACCACCGTGTTGCCCATCCGGGAGACCGGCAGCCGCCCGTCCTGGGCGCGCCCGTGGCCGTTGCTCTGGCCGAACCCCTCGATGGGGGAGCGGCTCATGAGGAAGCCACGGAAGACGCCGTCTTCGATGATCACCGCCCGCTGGGCCGGCTGCCCCTCGTCGTCGTACAGGTAGTGGCCGTTGAGGAACTCGTTGGCGTAGGTCTCGAGCCGGGGGTCGTCGTAGATGGTGATGCTGGGGTGGGTGACCAATCGGCCCACCTGGTCGCGGAAGGTCTGGCCCTCGTCCTCGTCCTTCTGCCGGTGACCCTCGGCGCGGTGGCCCAGGACCTCGTGGACGAAGACGCCCGCGGCCGCGCCCCGCAGGATCAGGGGCCCGCTGTAGGGCTCACCCCGCGGCGCGGCGCGCAGCGCGGCGTGGTCCCGCAGCAGCTCGTCGGTCCAGCCGCGCAGGACCTCCTGGCTGGGCAGATCCCCAGGCGTGTGGACGTCCTTCCAGCGGTACAGGTCCAGCTCCATGCCGTCCGGGGCGGTGGAGCCGATCTCCATGGCGACGCGCAACCAGGTGCGCGGCTGGCGGATGCGGGTGCCTTCGCTGGTCACGATGGTCTGGGTGCGGGCCAGCGCATCCAACTGGACCATGGCCACCTCGACCGAGGGATCCGCCAGCAGCAGCGCAGAGAGCCCGGCGATGACGGGCTCCCACGCGCGGGGGTCGAACTCGAGCGCGGCCGGCTCCCCGAGGTGGACCTGGGGCTCCTCGCGGCTGAAGTCGGGGGAGCGATCCGTCTCCTCCACCTTCACCGAGCGGTTGGCGCGGACCTTGTGGATGGTCCGCAGGGCGTCGCGGATCTCCTGGTCGGTCTCGCGCCAGATCTCGGTGCGCAGGGCGAGCACGTCCCCCTCGCACGGCAGGCGCAGGCCCTGGTGGCCGGTCTGGTTGAACCAGTACTCGTCCCGGATCGCGTGGGTGTTGTCCAGCTCGGGGTTGCCTACCCGTACCGAGACGTCCAGCAGGCAGCGGCGATCCGCCCTGCTGGCTGCCAGGGCGCCCTGCTCGGCGCGCAGCTCGACCTGGAAGGAGTCCGACACCCGGTAGCCCAGGAAGTAGGGGGCATCCTCCTGGCCTTCCCAGGCCTGCATGGTGCGGGCCAGCTCGGCTTGCAGGGCTTCCAGGATCGGCTCGTCCGCGGCCGCGAGGGCGGGGTCGGCCAAGGCCAGCGCGATGGCGGATGCCAGAAGGGCAGGCATGGTCACCTCCGGGGCGGAGCATAGGGGAGCCGGGGCTCGGGTGCAAGGAACGTGGGGACCGCGGCGGACAGCGCATCGCCCCGCCCGCCGCAAGCCGTCCAGCCAAGCGGAGGATAGGCCTCCGGCAGCCCCATGCCCGCCCCGTCCCCCACCATGACCTGCCCCCGCTGCGGGGCCAGCCCCGAGATCCCGCCCCGGGTGCTGTCCTTCCCCTGCGCCTACTGCGGGGCCGAGCTGGTACCGCCCGATCTCGCGGCGCGGCGCAAGGCCCAGGAGGCCGAGGAAGCCCACCGCCGCAAGCTCGAGGAGCGCGAGCAACAGGAGCGGCTGCGGCAGGAGCGGGAGGCAGAAGAGCGCAAGCGTGAGGCCCAGCGGGAGGCGAAGCGAGCGCGCGAGGCGGCGGGCCGGGAGCGCAGCGCGCGCTGGAAGCAGCGGCTGGCCACCATCCCGGGCTGCTTGATTTCCCTGCTGGTGACCGGGGCGTCCCTCGGGATCCCGCTGGTGATCGCGTGGCGGAACGGCTCCTTCGACGCCTGGATCGGGGATGCCGGCCAGACCACCTGCGCACGGGCGCTCAAGGCGCTCGTCACCAGCGGCTACACCGCGGGCGCCGTGCCGGCGGTGCTCTCCAGCACGAGCGATCACGCCGAAACCCTGGTGGAGCTGCGCTCGGACCTCTGCTACGGGATCGTGGCCGCCTCGGGCAAGGCGCTCGATGGTCTCAGCCTGGAGGGCCCGAACGGCACCGTGGTGGCCGTGAGCGATGGGCTGGCCTTCCAGCACGGCTTGGCCATCTGCCCCTCCACCTCGGGCCTTTACCGCCTGCGGGTCGATCTGGATGGGTTCAACGGGCGGGTCAGTTGGGCCTGGGCCTGGAGGCAGGCACCGCGGGCGGGGCCGAAGGCGCCGAAGGCGGGGCGGAGGAAGTAGGGCGCCCCCCCGAGCACCCCGACCACCACCGGCCGCGGTGCGCGCGCCACCGCGGGCAGCGCGCGGTAGGCCTCCACGTACGGGCGTCCGCTGCGGGGGTCCGCCAGGCCCGGCAGCACCTCCTCCAGGGGGAGGACCACGAAACCGCGTTCGGCCACCCGGGGGTGGGGAACGCGCAGGCCCGGCGCCTCCAGGAGGACCCCCTCCATCCAGACGAGGTCCAGGTCGAGCACCCGGTCACCCCAGCGCGGGCCCGGCCGGCGGCCGAGGCGCACCTCGATGGCCTTGCAGCGGGCCAGGAGGGACTCGGGGTCGAGCGCGCTCTCCAGCAGCGCCACGGCGTTGAGGAACCAGCCCCGCGCGATGCCACCGGCCGGTGGAGTGCGCCAGGTGCGGCTGCGCCCAAGGACGCGCAGGCCCGGGGTGAGGTCGAGCAGGCGCACGGCCAGGGCCAGGGTGGCGGCCCGAGGCCCGAGGGAGGCGCCCAGGGCCACCGCGGCGCGGGTCGAGGGCCGGCTCACCGCCGCTCGAGCAGGGCGCGTTCGCGACCCTGGGCCTGGCTCGCCAACCAGGCCTCGCGGGCCGCGGAGCGGATGCCGCCGTCGGCGCCGAGGATCCAGCCCGCGCCGAAGGGGTCCGGGGGCAGGTGACCGCCGGGACCGAGCAGCTCCTCGACCCGGGTGATGTCCCGCCCGGTCCGCGCGCGCCAGGCGGTCCGGGCGTCCTCCAGGTGTTGGGCCGCCAGGTTGTGGTACAGCACCTGCAACCGATCGTCGATCATCCGGTGGATGGAGGGGTCGGCGGTGGTCTCACGCTGCTCCTCCAGGAAGCGGATGGCCGCGGGCAGCATGTCGCGATCGGCCAGGATGCCTGCGGAAGCCACCCGGTACCAGGCCGGGGCGCCGGGTTTCTTGGCGGCGATGTCGATCCAGTGGATGGCTGAGGCGATGTCGTCGCGCTGCAGGTAGTAGTTCATCCCCAGGGCGAAGGGGAAGTAGGCGTCGTCCGGGAGGTTCTCGATGCCGGCCATGAACACCCGGTCGGAGGCGTCGATGGCGCCGACCCCCCGCAGCATGGTGCCGCCGTAGAAGTAGGGGGTGCGCCAGGTGGGGTCGAGGGCGGCGATGGCCTCGATCATGCCCCCCAGCCACTCCCCCCAGCGCGGGTCCGGGTCGTGCCCGAAGCGCTCGCCGAACAGGAGCACGGCGCGCATCCACAGCAAATCGGCGGTGGGCTCGTGGTACCCCAGCGTGGCCACCTTGAAGGCGGTGGGGCTGGGCAGGAAGAGCAGCTCGGTCGAGGCGTCGGTCTGGAAGCGCACCTGGTCGGCCCCGCGCTGCAGCCCATGGGCGATCCCCGCGGCTCCGAGCGCCAGCCCGAGCACCCACCAGCGCCGTGTCATTCGCGACCTCCGGGCGGCGGACAGGCCGCCCCGGCGCGCAAGGCCGCGCTCAACTCCGGGAGACCACCGAGGGCCAGGATGCGCTCCATCTGGACATCCAGTTCTTCAGGCCGCGCGAAGGCCGCGAGCAGCGCCCGGTAGCGCGCGCAGTCGCCCCGCACAAGGGCGGCGGAGGCCAGCACCACCTGCGCCCGGCCCTGGCGGTCGGCCTCGTGGGCCGCGGCGAGACGCTCGGCCTCCTCCCAGCGTCCGGTGGCGGCCAGCAGGGCGGCGCGCTGGCCGGAGAAATCGTCGTCGTCGCAACCGTGGGCCGCGGCCACCTCCACGATCCCCGCGGCCCGGGCCACGTCGCCCGTCTCCTGGGCCAGGCGGGCGATCTTCGGGCAGACCTCGGTGTGCGACGGGATGCTGTCCAACGCGGCCTCGAAGAGGGCCAGGGCCTCCTCCTTGCGGCCGGCGCGGGCCAGGACGTGGCCGAGGGATGCCGCCACGAAGCCCGAGGGGGTGTCGCGCAGGGCTGCCTGCCACAGGCTGACGTCGTCGCGCCAGTCGGGTGTGCGGGCGTGGATCAGCAGGCACCAGGGGAGCGCCAGGGCCAGCAGCAGGGAGGTCCGCGCAGGCGCGCGGGCCGCCAGGCTGCCAGTGGCGGCCGCCACGGCCAGGGCGAGACCCGCCAGGGAGAGGTAGAGGTAGCGCTCGCCGAAGAGGGCCTTGTCGGCCAGGGCCAGCACGGCGGGAGCCGCGCCCAGGGCGGCCCAGCCGAGCCCCGTCGCGGCCAGGCGCCGACCTTCCCGGGGCAGGATCAGCAGCAGGGGCAGCAGGGCGCAGACCGCCAGGCCCGCGACCAGCAGCCCGGGGGCCAGGCGCAGGCTCTCCAGGTCGCGCCCGATGGAGAGGGGCCAGGGCCAGGCCAACAGGTCACCCACCGTGGCCAGTACCGCAGGGGCCCTGGCCCTGAGCACGCGCCAGCCGAGCGCCGAGGGCGCCGCGGCGGCGTTGACATGGGCCAGGGCGCGCAGCCCGAGGTGCACGCCGGCCGCCCCCCACAGCACCGCGTGGCGCTCCCAGCCCCGCGGTCGGCCGAAGCGTCCGAGGTCCAGGAGTAGCAGGAAGATCGGCATCAAGAGGGCGCTCTCCTTGGAGAGCACCGCTCCCAGCGCGGCCAGGGCGCCGAGCCCGAGACGGCGCCATCCGGGGGCAGGCGACGCCAGCAGGCCGATGGCGCAGAGCAGCAGGGCGGCCGCCATGGCGTCGTTGCGGGCGCTGATCCACAGCACGGCCTCGGACTGCAGGGGGTGCAGCGCGAACAGCGCGGCCCCGAGCAGGGCCGGCAGGGGCCGGGCCAGCCGCAGGAGCAGCCGGTGCAGGGCCAGGACGGCCAGCAGGTGCCAGGCCAGCGAGTGCAGGTGGTAGCCGATGGGCGCGAGCCCGAAGATGGCTCGGTCCACCGCCAGGGAGAGCCCCATGAGCGGACGGTAGTAGCCCGACCCCCCACCCCCGTCGGCCAGGGCCCATAGATCCTGCGTGAAGAAGTGCAGGGGGTGCGCCAGGCCGAGGGTGTCTCGGCTGTAGACCACCAGGGCGAAGTCGTCGAACACGAACCCGGCCCGCGCGCAGCCTGCGTAGGCTGCAGCGGTGACGGCGCACAGCAGCAGCCCCTGGGCCAGGGGCCGGCGCAGCCAGGCAGCGTGGGGGTGTGGAGCGGAGTCCATGCCCAGGCGGATAGCCGGGCGCCGGGGGACAATCAAAAGTCCCTCCCTAGAACCTCAGCGACCAGACCAGATCCGCCGACCCCTTGCCCTGGTCCCCGGTGACGAACTCCGCGCTCCAGGCGCGGGAGATGGTCCAGTCCACCTTGACCTCGGTGACGTTCTCGCCCTCCGCCACCCGCGCTTCGGGGGTGACCGCGAGGGTCACGAAGAGGTCGTCGCCCACGGCGCGGCCCGCCTTGTAGACCCCGCCTCCGAACTCGACCATGTCGACGATGCGGCTGGCGGCGCTGCGGCGCTCGATCTCCCCGAGCAGCAGGCTGCTGGCCGCGGCGAGCGGACCGGCGCTGGCCTGCCCCTGGCCGGCGTCCAGGTCCGAGAGCGGCGAGCCGAGCAGCAGGATGGACACGATGTCGGTGGGGTCCGGGTAGGTGTCGCAGGCGAACCCCAGGCTCATGTCCGAGAGAGTACCGCCGATGTCGACCGCGATCTCGCCCCAGCGACCGGCGTCGTGCACGGCGGAGAGCTGCAGGGCCGGGTCGTAGGGGTCGTCTCCGAGGAAGGAGACCGTGCCCCCGTCGGCCAGACTGAAGCGGGCGCCGACGATGTCGGCGCGGCCGAACACGGGGCGGACCTCGCCGAGCAGGGAGAGGGCGCCGCCGGAGAAGCCCAGGTCCAGGGTGCCGTCCAGGCGGGCCTCCATCAGGATGCTGGTCAGCGAGGCCTCCAGGGCCCCGTAGTCGCCTCCCAGCGGCATCTCCACCTGCACGGTGGCGGCGCGGGCCAGGTCGAGGGAGAGGCCCACGTCCAGATCGCGGTACCACGGCGGCCGCTCGAGCACGGAGGCTCGCAGCAGGTCGGCACCGCGCGCGATGTGCAAGCGCCGGTCGAGGTCCAGGGTGCCGCTGTAGAGCCACAGGGCGTCGTCGGCCACGAAGAGCGCCTCGCCGACGGTGGCGTCGCCGCGGACGCGCAGGGCGGGCCAGGCGCCGTCGACTGCCACCCGCCCGCTGACCTGCAGGCGCTGCCTGGGGCGGGCGACGGCCCAGAAGTGGTCGGCCTCCACGTCGAAGTGCAGGTCACCGGGGGTGAAGCCCCGCAGGTCGAGGGTGCCCCGGGCGGTGAGGGTGCCCTGGCCACCGGCCAGGCCCTTCTCGAGGGCGCCCGCGCCTTCGGTGTCGGGCCGGGTGCTCAGCGTGAGCTGCTCCAGGGTGACCTGGCCCGGGACCACCCGGGCCTGCAGCGCCAGGTCGTCGAGGCGCAGGTCGAGGGCGCGAGCGCGCAGACTGCCGCCCTCCAGCGAGACCCGAAGATCCGGGGCCGGGGTGGCCAGTGAGCCCGCCACCCGGCCGGTGACGGCCATGCACCCGGTCGCTCCGTCGGTCTCGCCGAGCAGCCCGGCGAACGCGGCCACAGGCAGGCCCGCGCCCTCCACCTCCAGGTCCAGGCCCTCCTGCGCCAGCAGGCGCGCGGTGGGCACGCCGGGCTCGAGGTCCAGCCTCATCGGCACGAAGCCCCGCACGGTCATGCCCCCGCCCAGAAACCCCAGGGTGGTGTCGAGGTAGTAGCCGCCGTCCTGCGGCTGGAGGGACAGCAGGGCGGGGGTCACGGGCAGGCCGCCGAGGCGGGCGTCGGCGAGCTGGAGCGCGCCGGAGAGGCTGGGCCGGCGCGGGTCGCCCTGCACGTGCAGCCCGCCCCGCAGGCTGCCTTCCACCCCCGCGGGCAGGGCGATGAGGCGGCCCAGGACGTCGGTGGTGACCCCAAGGGGAGCGAAGTCCGCGTCCAGGTCCCGCACCCAGGCGGTGAGATCGGTCGGATCGGGTGCTGGGTCGTGGGGGGCGCCGAGCCAGTCGGCCAGGATGGCCGGGAGATCGGTGGTGGCCGTGGCCGTGAGCGCGGCCTGGCGCTGCATGGTGCGGGAGAGCGCAGCGTCCAGCAGGGCGCGCCCGTCGGCCTCCTCCAGGCTGGCGTCGAGCCGCAGGAGCTGGCCCTCCTGGCCCACCGGGGTCTCCAGGGCCAGGCCGCCGCGCAGGGTGGTCGCGCGGGGCGTCCCACCCAGCAGCAGGTGGGCCGAAGCCCGCGCCGGCGGCAGGTCGGCGGCGGGGATGAGACCGCGGATGCGCCGGGCGTCGCCGGGCGCCAGGATGACTTCGGCGCGCCAGGGGGCGTCCAGGTCCAGGGCGGCGCCGGCCAGGGTGAGCCGCAGCGGAACCTCTCCGCCGAACCAGGCCAGGGTGCCGTCGGACCCGGCGCCATCGGCCGCGGGAGGTTCCGGCACCCAGGCCTGGAAGGCAAGCCGCCCTCCCCCGCCGTGCAGCGCCAGGCGGGCGTCGAGATCCTGCATGCTGCCCGGCAGGGTGAAGTCGGCCATCTCGGCGCCGCCGTCCAGGCCGAGGTCGGTGAGCGGGCCGTGGACGTGCGCCGCGAAGCGGGCCGTCCCAGCCAGGCCGGGGGGTGCCGTGGGGAACAGGGCGGCGAGGGGCGCCAGGGCGATGCCCGTCCCCATGAGGCGCAGGTCGGCGCCAGCCGCGGGGTCCAGCCCGCCTTCGGCCCAGAGCTGGGCGTCGCCGTTGGCCAGGTGCACGCGCAGGTCCCGGACCCCGGCGGAGGTGAGGACCGCCTGGAGCGGCTCCACCGCCACCCAGGCCACGTCCTCGCGCGGGGCCACGGCCAGGGTTGGCACCCGGAGGACGCCGCTGTCGAGGTCCAGATCCGCGGTGGCGGCCAGCACCGGGCGCGCGGCGCGGCGACCCTCGACCCGCACGGCGAGCAGGGGCCCGTCGAGGTCCACCTGGCCGGTCGCGCGGTCCATGGCCAGGTCGGGTACGCCCAGGGTGGGCAGGGCCAGGTCCGCGGCGTCGAAGCCCACGGCCAGGGTGAAGGGGGCGTCGGGGGCGGCGGCGCCCTGCACGGCCAGGCGCGCGCGGCCTACCTCGATCGGGCCGTAGCGTACGCCGCCCACGGTGGGCTCGGCCCGCAGCGCCACGCCACCGGCCGGAGGGATCTCCAGCCGCCATGGGCCGGTGAGGTGGTCGATCTCGGCGCCATGCGAGCGCAGACGATGCGCCTCGGCCTGCCCCGAGACGGTGAGCCCGTCCGGGCTCCAACGCAGGGAGACGGGGCCCTGGAGCGAGCCGGCCTCCACCTGGTCCCGCCAGGCACCCGCGCGCGCCTGGACCGCACCGTCGATGGCCACGGCCACCCCGCCCGTGCCCGCGCCGAGGGCGAGGGTGCCATGGGCCGTGGCCCTTCCCCTGAGGCCCTCGGCGCCGAACCGTGCGAGGTCCGCCAGGGGGACGTCGGTGACCTCGAAGCCGAGGCTGAGGGCGGGGGCGGAGGGGTCGATGCTGCCCTGGGCGTGGCCGCGGCCGAGCGCGGTGGCGAAGGCCACGTCCTGCAGCGCGATCCGGCCGCCCTCCACCCCGAGGTGGGCGGAGAGGCCCCCGAACGGGATGCCCCAGGCCGTTCCCGACTCCAGGGCCAGCCCACCGCGCCCCGAGAGATCCTCCGGCCAGGAGAGGCCGGCGCCCTCCGCGCTCACCACCCCGTGCAGGTGGAAGGGCTCGGGCAGGGCGGGCGCAAAGCGCTGGGGCTCCACCTGGTCGAGCTCGAGCCGCAGGGCCCAGGTGTGGGGTGTGGCCACCAGGTCGGCGGTGAGCGCCACGCGCAGGTCGCCCGCCTCGGGTGGGGCGTGCAGCGCGCCGTCCAGCGTCAGCGTCTCGAGCGGCCCGGCCAGGGCGAGCTCGGCAGAGAAAGGGCCCTGGATGCCGAGATCCGGGATCAGCGGGACCAGTGTGGCGGGGTCGAGGCCGACCAGGTCGAGGCGCAGGTCTGCGCGGGGGTCGCCGCCCAGCGCGGCGATGGTGCCCCCGGCGCCTACCCCGGCTTCGCCCAGGCGCAGGCGCAGATCGTCGAGGAGGAGATCCTGCGGGGAGCCCGCCACCCCGTCATCGGTCAGGGCGGCGCTGCCCGCCAGGCCGAAGGGTAGGCCCGCGGTGGGTTGGCCGGCGCGCCGCACCCGCGCCGCGGCCACGACCCGCTCCACCCGCACGGCCCGGCCCTCCAGGGTCAGCCCGAAGGCCAGATCCAGCTCGTCGGCTGCCCAGCGGTCCGCGCCCCCCGCTGCGTCCACGCGGGTCAGGCGCACCGCACCCTCCAGCACCCGCAGGCGCTCCACCGAAAGATCGATGGGCAGGCCTTCCCAGGGCCCGGAGGGTTCCTCGGTGGGGGTGTCCAGGCCCAGGGCGTAGAGCAGGTCCAACTGCCCCGCGGAGTCGAGGGTGAGATCCACGTCGGGACCGCGCAGCACCACCTGCTCCAGGTGCAGGCGGCGGTGGAGCAGCTCGGCCGGGCGCCAGCGGATCTCCAGGGCATCCAGCGCGATCAGGGGGTGTCCCGCCTCGTCGGTGAGCGTCACGCCGCGCAGCGAGACGGTGCGCAGCACGTCGGTGCGCAGATCATCGACCGTCAGGCGGGCGTGGGGCAGGAGCGAGCCCGCGGCCTCCAGGCCGCGCCGGAGCAGCCAGCGGTTGCCGGCGGGGGAGGCGGCCAGGGCCAGGGCGCCGAGCCCCGCCAGGACCGGAACACCCAGGAGCAGAGCGACCCAGGCCCTGCGGTGCTGCCCGCGCCCACCCGCCATCAGAAGGCCTCCGACAGGGAGAAGTGGACGTTCAGGGGGGGCTCGTCGGCGAAGTCGCGATCCTCGTCGAGACGGAAACCGAGGTCGAGGCGGATCGGCCCGATGGCGCTCTTGTAGCGCACCCCGAGCCCGAGGCCGGGCAGGGGGGGCTGGCCCGCAATGGCCGCCAGGTCGGCCCAGGCCATGCCCGCGTCCAGGAAGGCCACGGCCGCGAAGCTGCCGAACAGATCCTTGCGCAATTCCAGGGAGCCGAGGGCATAGACCTGCCCGCCCAGCGGGATGGGATCGGCGCAGGGGTCGTCCGCCGTGACCGGCCGGTAGGTTTTGCCGCCGAGCGAGAGCCTGGGCTTGTCGGGGGCGAAGCTGGCTGGCTCGTCGGCGCAGATCTGGGGGCCGAGGTGGTCGGTGACCCAGCCACGCACCGAGTTGCTCCCGCCCACCCTGAAGCGCTCGGCGTAGGGCACCGCGGCGCGCTCGTCGTGGCCGAACGGTTGGGCCAGGCCGCCGGCCAGGCGGGTGGCCAGCACGAAGCCGCGCTTCATGTGCAGCTTCGGCGCCAGCGACGTGAAGGTGCGCAGATCGCCGTGGACCTTGAGGAAGTCGTACTGCCCGAAGAAGGGAGCGCCGCGGGCGCCGAAGGGCCCCCCGGCCATTCCCAGCGAGGTGGAGGCGTAGAAGCCCCGTGATGGCGCGAGGGGATCGTTGCGGGCGTCCCAGACGATCTGCTCCTCGCCGTAGCTCAGGACGTAGGGGTCGCGCAGATCGAGCCCCATCCGCGAGGACTGGACGGCGGTGAGGTCCACCTCGAGATCGAGGTAGTCGAAGTACGAGATCCGGTAGGAGGTGCCGAAGGTGAGGGTGCCGTACTCCCGGCTGGCTGGCCGGACGGTCCAGGTGACCGAGGGGGCCCAGGAGGGCTGCAGGAAGGTGTAGCCGGACTCCAGCCCCATCTCGTAGGCGAGGCGCGAGGACAGGCGCCAACCCTTCCCGAACACCCGGGGGAGGCCGAGGTCCGCGTGGGCGTCCACCACCGGGGCCCAACGGTCCACCTGCAGGCCGTCGGCCAGCTCGGCGTAGGAGGCGATGGCGGCCACACCGCCGGTAGCCTGCAGGTTCAGCGAGATCAGGCGCTGCGCCAGGTTGGTGTGCTGGAATCCCACCGAGAGGTGGGCGTCCTGCTGGCCGCTCTCCGCCCCGACGCCGCCGCCGAGCTTGAGGCGCCGGAAGCGGGTTTCGGTCAAACGCACGTCCACCGGCACCACGCCGGGTTCCTCCTCATCGCGGCGGGGGATCACGGAGACGGCGGAGAACGTGCCCAGGGCGAAGAGGCTTTTGCGGGTCTCGGCCACGCTGCGCGCTTTGAAGGGTCGCCCGGGCTCCACCCGCACCTCGTCGCGGATCAGGACCTCGGGGATGTGCGCGGCACCGGCCAGGCTGACCTCGCCGAAGACGCAGCGGGGGCCCGGATCGACCACGAAGCGCAGGTCCACCGCATGCTCCTCCGGCACGGCCCGCAGGGTGGTCCGTACGTCCACCCAGGCGTAGCCGTGGTCCGCGAGCTGCGCGCGGATGAGGTCTTCCGTGTCGTCCACCGCCTGGATCGTGAAGCGGTCTCCCACCTGCGCGGCGGCGTCGCGGGCGATGAACACCCGCATCGTGGAGGTGCCACCGATGTCGAGGCCCTCCCAGGTAATCTCGCGGATCCGGGAGGGTTCACCCTCGTCCACCCGGCCCGTGATGTCCACCACCGCTGGGTGGCGGCGGTGCTTTGGGCGGCGCTCGCGCAGGTCCCACCCCAGGAAGCGCGCGTCGAGGTAGCCGTGGTGGGCGTACCACAGCTCGATGCGCCAGGCGTCCCGCGCGAGGGTGTCCCGGTCCAGCGGGGTGGCCTGGGCCGGGAACAGGAAGTCCGACCAGGTCCCCGGCCCCTGCTCCATGGCCTGGCGTACGAAGAAGTCGCTGGTGCCCGAAAAGACCTTCCCGTTGCCGTCGAAGGAGATGCGGCCGACGCGCTCGGTCAGGCTCCCCCGGTGCGCGCAGGCGCCGGAGAGGAGGGCGGCCAGGAGGGCCAGGCTGGGCGAGGCGTGGGCGGAAGTCACGGCGTGGAGCGCGGCGCTGGGGGGAGGGGGGAGTATAGCGCCGCGGGGGCAGACGGAGCGGCCCCACCGAGGCGGCGCGCGTGGCGTGACGCCCGGTGCGGATGGCGGCCAAAGCACATCGGCCCTGTCGCGGGCGATCCTCGGCGCGGTGACACGCTCGTGGAGCGGTCGCCCGACCGGCTGCCGGGCGACCCGGGGCAGACTGCGCACCATGCAGGCTGGTAGGATGCTCGCGACCCACGCCCGGAGGCGCCCGTGTCACCCCACCTCCTGTCCTTTGGCCTCGCGCTCGCGCTCGCCCTCGTCCCCACCGCCGCCCGTGCCGCCTGCGGCGACGGCGTGCTCGACACCGGCGAGGGCTGCGACGACCTGAACCTCACGAGCGGCGACGGGTGCGACGCCACCTGCGCCGTCGAGGCCGGCTGGGAGTGCGTGGACGCCAGCTTCGACCTGGACTACGCCGAAGTGCTCGCGCGCGGGGACACCACCCACGTCGAGCCCTCCTGGGCGCTCTCCGCGGACGGTCGGACCGTCACCCAGTCCCGCAACGCCTTCGCGGCGGTCTACGTCACCACCCTGCCCGCCGCGGGCGTCTCGATGACCTTCGATCTGACCGTACAGACCTCATCGGACGACGATTTCATCGGCTGGGCGGTGGGGTACGACGCGGGCGAGAGCGCGGACACCGGCGCCGACTGGCTGCTCTTCGACTGGAAACAGACCGATCAGACCTGGGGCGGCTACGACGCGTATGCCGGGCTGCGCCTGTACCGGGTCGAGGGCGCGATTGACGACAGCTACGAGATCTGGGCCCACGACGGCGACGTTCTCGAGCTGGCCCGCGCCGCTACGCTGGGCAGCACGGGGTGGAGCGACTTCACCACCTACACCGTGCAGGTGGACTACTCGACCACCCAACTCGACGTGTGGGTGGACGGCACGCTCGAGTTCAGCGAGAGCGGCAGCTTCCCCATCGGCAACTTCGCCTTCTACAATTTCTCTCAGGAGGGCATCGAGTACACCCTGGTCGCCCCCGTGGACCAGTCGGTCTGCGCGCAAATGGACAGCGACGGGGACGGTTGGTTCGACCTGGAGGACTGCGATCCGGCCGACCCGGCGGTCAACGCCCCCGCGACCTGGTACGCCGATGCCGACGCTGATGGCTACGGTGATGCGGGCAGCCCCACCGCGGCCTGCTCCCTCCCCTCCGGCCATGTCGCCGACTCCACGGACTGCGATGACACCGACGCGACCG
>Ga0233425_10007162_pt1 | contig 15878 bp, 10 predicted proteins | sample Watercolumn_Towu_2_FD_181712 | JGI IMG/M metagenome (GOLD analysis project Ga0233425, IMG submission 181712) | Freshwater microbial communities from Lake Towuti, South Sulawesi, Indonesia - Watercolumn_Towuti2014_140_MG | ecosystem: Environmental > Aquatic > Freshwater > Lake | place...
AGAAGTTGTTTTTTCAGAAGATTGCGCTGAGGGCGATGATCGGCATTTTTTTCTGAAGAAATCAGGAAGCAAGATGCCAATGGCACGCGTCGTGCTCTGGGTTGTCGTGCTCTGGGTTACGGACCGTATCGGCACCGATGCTGTACGGAAGCTCGAGCGGATTCCCGCATCCGCTCGAGCTGTTTTTTCATTGCGGTCGATACGCTTTTGACCGGCAACTGCTGCTATTGGAGCACGCGATTCGTGCTGTCGTCGGCGGTTCGGGGCCGACCTTTCGTAAGCTGTAAGAGCAACTGTCTCTGTGGTTCCTTGTACGAGTGGCGCGTCAGAATTCCAGTTCCATTCCGTCCTCGGCCAGCAGCGTCGGTGCGAATATTCCCTGGGCGATTGCAAGCCCTATCGGATCGGGATCGTCGTCGAGCGGATTGAAGTGGGTGACGAGCAACCTGCCCACGCCCGCAGCCGCCGCCAACTCGGCCACCGCCGAAGTGTGGCTATGCCCGGTTTTTTCGGCCCAGGCACGATCGGAGTCCCGAAAATTGCACTCGTGGATCAAAAGGTCGACACCGCGTATCGCCGCAAGATAATCCGCAGCCACGCCGGCCGTGGTGTCGGTCACATAGGCCAGCGACCGATCGGGCCAGTCGAATCGAAAGCCGAGCGACCCGCCCGGGTGCCGCAACGGAAACGTCGAAATGCGACAGTTGCCGATCTCGAAGGGACTGCCGTCGAGCAAATGGCGTTGAAAATCGGGACGCAATGGAAACAGGCTCGGTGCGTACAGATTCCGCTCGATCGCTGTCAGCTTCGCCGGCTCGGCATGCACCGTAACGCGCGTCACGTTCTTGTTCCAGACGACGTCCGGCAAGAACGTCAGCCCGACGATATGGTCGAGGTGAGCGTGGGAGAGGAAGATGTCAAGCGAGTTGGTCTTCAACCAGCGGCGCACACGGTGCATTCCGGTGCCGGCGTCGAGTATCCAGCCAAGCTCGGGCAGCAGGAAGCAGGATGTGTCGCGACGGTCATTCGGATGGTAGCCGGCGGTTCCCAAGACCAGGAGTCGCATACGATCCCCGCTTACTGTCGCGTGTTGATGACCGCGCCACGCAGCGTGAAACCGCGATTCGACGCCCCGCCGCCGTTCTTGTCCCGTTCGCGCCACGCCAGGCCAGCGATGGGCGCAGGTGTCACGCCGAGTTGTTCGAAGCGCGGTACCAGCTTGTCCGGCAGTTCTCCCTCGTAGTCGCCGACCAGCAGAAATCGCAACATGCGGATCGGCATCGTCGCGTCCTGCAGCGATTGGTTGGACGCCAAGGCATCCAGCAAGGGCCGCATCACAAATTCAGGCTGCCCAAGTTGCCGCACGCAAGCATCGCCCCCGTCCCATGCATCACAGGCCCGCTGGAATCCTTGGTAAGCCGCGCTGTTGACCAGCGGCTTCTCCGCCTGCCGACTGCCCAGCATCTGACGCAAATCGTCCGACGTCGATGAGATCAGCAACAGGCTCTCCGCGCACAGGATGCCATGAATCGGCGCCTGATCGGCCAGGATCCCCAGACCATTATTCGACCGCCAAAGCGATTCGCTGTCGGCTTCCTGTACCTCGACGTTGTTTTCGTTTTTCAACAATCGGGCGATCGTTTTGCGCATCTGCTCCGCGACTTTCGGCGAGCAAACCCACATCGATCGCTTGCCGATCGGGTTCTGCTTGTCAGCGATCGCGGCGTCATAGCGCGTCAAGGAAAGGAACTGTGGCTCAAGTTGGTCAAAAATCTCTTTGCGAACGTCGACGCGCGGCCCATCGACTTCCTGTGCCAGTCCATCCAGAGCATCCTCAAATGCGGTTTCAGCGCCCGGACTGTCGATCTCGCTGAACAGCAGACCGATCGCCCGCATCGCCACGCGAAAATCCCAGCTTGCAGCCAGGCAAAACGCAGTATCGTCGGGAATCCAGTTCGGTAATTTCGATCCTTCGGCCGGCATCAGTTCCAGCATCTTCATGGCATCGCGGTACGCACCGGGGGCCAGGATCGCGCCCTGGTATTCCAGCGCCTGGTCTTTGTCGATTCGAGCCACACCGCCGACCGCCTGGACGGCGCGGAACCCCATTCTGCGCATCGCGGCACGTACGTCCTTCTCGCCCTTGCGGCGATTCTTGGGCGCGGAGTCAATGGCACCCCACAATTCCAGCGGACGCAGAAACCAATCAATGTTGCCGGCTGCCGCACCGAACCGCTGTTCGACCAATGCGTGGAGGTCCCGGTGCAGTGCGGATTGAGCCAACGATGCGTTGCTGGCAGGTCGGGCCGCAATGCGAATTCCCTCCAGCGAATCGCCGATGAGCAACCAGCGATCGGTCTTCAGGAACACGCGCGATTCCACGCCACCCGCCGCAGCCCGCTTCTGTTCCATGACCGTCGCCTGATATCCCTCCACCATTTCCTTTCGCATCTTCGCTTTTTGTTTTCCGAAGTAGTCTTGGGCCGTACGCAGGCAGTCGTCCACCCGCGCTTCGTTGCCGCTCAAACTGAGAAACAGCACCCAGCCCTCTTTGCGATCCTCCGACAAGTAAGCCAATCCGGCCGCCCCTTGAAACTCACCCAACTTCTGCCAATCAAATCCCAGCCAGGGCTCCACGTTCAACAGGCTGGCCGACTGCTTCGAAGCAAGAAACGCTCGCAATCGATCGAACTGGTCGCAGTTCAGCATCCGCCCCCAGGACGACTCCTGCCAGCCATTCGAAACCGTCTGAAAGTCGTCGGTGGAAAGCAGAAACAACGTGGTCTCCGGCACGGCGGACGACAGACTATCCGCCGCAGACGCGTCGGGCCAGATCAGGCAGCCGAACAGCAACGCCAACAGCGGCAACGCCCGCCATCGACGCTCCATCCCCGGAAACCGTGTCCATGGAGCCCCGCGTTCCTCGTGCCGATTGGAGATGCCCATCATTAGTATTCCACTTCGTTTCAACTCGGTTCGGTGACTCGCAGGCAGTGTTTGTTCGCCATCGCGATGCCGCTGACAATCGACCCGACAATCCCCACGAATCCCTGATCGGTTCCGCAGAGGAACAGATTCTTGAGATGCGTGGTTCCTTCCAGTCGCTTCCGCGGTGCACCGTACACGGCGCCGTTGTCGTGCGAAGTAAAGCGCCGGATCGTTGTTGGCGTAAACATGTCGGTGTCGATCACGTGGCTGCGGAATTCGGGCATGAATCGGACCGCAGACGCAACCGCCCGATCGTACCACTTCAGTTTCTCCAACGCATATTGGTCCGCGTCCAAGCGGGACCAGCGGTCGTAGCTGGCGATCGAAGTGATTCGGACGACCCCTTCCGGCAACTGTCCTTCCCCCGCATGGTAATCGAAATTGTTTGGGGAACAAATCACACCGGTGCGCACGTCGCAAAGTTCGTGCTGCGGTACGCTCCAATCGAACTTGGGCGAATCGTTATAAAAAACGATCGTCCGATCGTGGCCGATCTCCCGGGGCATTTTGTCCAGGATCGAAACCGTCTCGATAAACGACATCTGGCCGGGCTCCGGGACCTCGCCAACACCCCGATCATCGCACATGCGCAGGGTCTCCACGAACCCCGCCGAGGACAGAATGACGCGTGCCTGCAGTTCCTGGCCGTTTTCGAGCACCACTCCGGTCGCCACGTCGCCGTCGACCAGCAGGCGCTGCACCCCCGATCGCAGTCTCAGTTCCCCACCCAGCTCGCGGAATCGTCGCACCAGATTCTTCAAGATCAGCCGCACACCGCGAAACGGCCGCGCCATCCCTTCCAGAAAAATGCTGCGAAACATGATGCAGAACTGCCCCCAGTCCATGTCGTGCTCTCGGGCGTTGCCGTACCACATCAGCGGGCAGAGCAGCATCTCCACCAGCAGCGGATCGGAAATCAACTCCGCCAGCCGGGCACGCGTGGACAGCACAAACATATCGTCGTTCAAATCGTCGTAGTCCACGATTTGCGTCAACAGCGTTCGAAACGCGTCGCGCTGCCGCGGAAACGTTCGCTCAATCTCCGACTGTAACAACTGAATGTCGTTGTTGAAGCGAAGCTGGATTCCGGGGAAAACGATGGCCGAACCGAGCTGGGGGGCGAGGGCGAAATCTTCCCAGCGGAACCGCAGCTGGCGGAGCAATCGGGCCAGCGGGCCGCGCCGTGTGCCTTGCGGAGTGAAATTCGTAATCGCATGCAAGCCCACGTCGTAGTCGCGACCACGCAGCCGGTAAAACGAATTCAAGCCGCCAATCGTCGTGTGACGCTCGAGGATGCAGACACGCTGGTCAAAATGCGCAAGTCGAATACCGGCTGCCAGCCCGGACATCCCCGCGCCGATGATAATGGTATCGTACATATCGTGGAGTTCCAAACGGACCCTTTGTCGGCAATATCTCCAGTATTCGCAAGGGTGGATCGGCCCCGGACCCGTTCCACGACGCTGGGGCCGCGCATGTTAGCAAGGTAAAAATGGAGATTTTGGCCGATCCGACTTGCGGAACGGCGCCGGTTCAGGGCAGGATAGGAAAAAAGAAGGTCGGTTTGGAATTGAAATGTCAATCGGCGCACGGCAGTTTTGCCGCGGAGCAAGCCACCGACGCCGCGCATCGACCTTGACTCCACTTTGCCAGGTCGCTTCCCAACTCATGTCGAAGTCGCTCTTACCGTCGTCGAATTCAACCCGGTACCGATTGCGGCAATTCCAGGCCGCGATCTGCCCGGCTCACGCCACCGAAATGCACCGGGTAATCTTTGGGATCGCGGCGCTGACGGCCGCTCTGCTGATGCAGGTTGTGTCGAGCCGTTCTTCCCTTGGCCAGGAGACGCCGACGGCGTCTCCAACCCCGGTTGTGGTGCAACTGGGGCCGGACGGCACTCCGAATGTCGTGGTCCAGCCGGGAGCACCCGGCCAGCCCGTCCCGGGCCAACCAGGCGGCCCGCCGCAGGGCAAACCCGAGGGCGGCCCGCCAGGGCAAGCTGGCAAGCCGGGTGGACCGCCGACGCCAGGCGCCGAACCGAAGCCCGACGTGCCCCCCGTCATCCAACGCCCCGCCGCGACCGTTACACGTGCCAACCCCGAAGAACTGAATATCAAGCTCGACGAGCAAGGCCGCGCGCGCGTCAACTTTCGCGGGCAACCGTGGGTCGATGTCCTGAACTGGCTGGCGGACGCTTCCGCAATGAGCCTCGATTGGCAGGAGTTGCCGGGCGACGCGCTGAATCTCTCCACGCAGCGTCCTTACAAAATCGAAGAACTTCGCGACCTGATCAATCGACACTTGTTGGCGCGCGGATTCACGATGCTGCGCAACGACGAGACATTAACCGTCGTCAACATCAAGAAACTGGACGCAGGCCTGGTGCCGCGCATCGAACCCGAAGAACTCGGCCGGCGCATGCCGCACGAGTTTGTCAAAGTTTCCTTTCCGCTCGAATGGCTCGTTGCCGAAGGTGCCGTCGAAGAACTGAAGCCGATGCTCAGCCCGAACGGCAAGTTGACCGCGCTGCGATCCAGCAATCGCCTGGAAGCGATGGATGCCGTGATCAACCTGCGCGACGTCTACAAAGTGATCGGCCAGGAACAGTCCGAGGATCATCAGGAACAACTGGTTCGGGAATTCGAACTGCAATACGCCAAAGCATCCGAAGTGCAGTCGCAATTGAACAAGCTGCTGGGGATCGAAGAAAAGACACCCGGGCGGGGCCGCGAAGGAATGCCGCAGGACCCGAACCAGATGCAAATGATGTTCCAGCAACAGCAACAGGAAATGATGATGGCAATGCAGCAGGCCGGCGAGCAGCAGGGCCGACGCGGCGGGCCCGGGCAAGGAGGACATGCAGCCGCTCGGGGAAAGCCGAGGTCAGCCTGGTCGTCAATCAGCGCAAAAACAGCCTGTTGGCGCTGGCCGCACCGGACAAAATGGCCGTGATCTCCCAGGCCGTGAAAATCCTCGACGTCCCCACCGCCCGCTCGCAGACCATCATGGGAAACGTCAACCGGATGCAGGTCTATCGGCTGGCCGGTATCGAACCGGCGCCGATCGTCAAAATTCTCGAGGACGGCGGGGGACTCGAACCGACGACACGCCTGCAGATCGATGAAAAGAACAAGGCGATCGTCGCTTACGCCTCCCTGGCCGACCATATGGCGATTCGCGCCGTGATCGGCAAACTGGACGGCAGCGGACGCAAGTTCGAAGTCATCCCGTTGCGGCGACTGCCCGCCGACTATGTCGCCGGTACGATCGAGTTCATGATGGCCGGCGGCGGCGGCGAGGAAAAACAACAGAATCGGCGCGGCTATTTCGAGTACTTCGATCCCTGGGGAGGCGGCGGACGGCGAAATCAAGACGAGCAGCGCACCGATAAATTCCGTGTCGATGCCGACACCGAAAATAACCGTCTGCTGCTCTGGGCCAACGAAATCGAACTCGAGGAAGTCGTCAACCTGATGGCGAAGCTCGGCGAGATTCCCGACCGCAACGGAGGAAGCTCGACGGTACGTTCCATGGACCTCGACCCGGACGAAGATACCGCGGAGTTGCTCGAACGGCTGCAGCGCGCCTGGAAAACCATCGCGCCCAATCACCTGGACATCCCCGGCGTCATTCCTCCGTCGCGACGTAAGTCATCCACCCCGGATACGCTTGACGACGAAGCGCCCCCGGGCAGTACTTCACCCCATCGTCCCCGCGCGACATCGCTGCCGTCACCAAGTGCTTCGCCGCGACCGGCGAATGCGACCGACGCGATCAGGGACGAGCACCAATTCGAATTCGTTGCCGAACCGCGCGTCGGTTCCGAGGATCCGGTCGACACCGCCGATGACCCGCGCGAACCTGCGCCGCAAGACCGTGTCGCACTGCAACACCAGCCCACCCTGCAGCCACCTCCTCAGCTGGCCGAGGAATCGATTGGCGATCCGTCCAGCCCACCGCAACGCGAACCGGCGGCGATTCGCATCTCCGTCACACCCGACGGCCGGCTCGTGTTCGCCTCAACCGATACCCAGGCCCTGGACATGCTCGAGGAACTCGCCGCGCGGCTGGCGCCGCCCAAGCGGGACTACCAGGTCTTCCGGCTCAAGTACGCGCCAGCCTACTGGGTCAAGCAGAGCTTGAAAGAGTACTTCGAAGAGAAAAAGGACGAGAATAGCCGCAACCGTGGCTACTTCTTTTATGACTTCCCACCGCCGCAACAAAACAAAGAGTCACGTTCGCGCCTGTCGCGCCGCAAGCCGCTGAAGTTTATCTCCGACAGCGATACCAATACGATCCTGGTCCAGGGCGCCGACGCCAACCAGTTGCGCACGATCCGGGAACTGGTCGAATTGTACGATCAGCCCGAACCGACGAATGCCAAAAGCATGCGGATTACAACGCTCTACCAGGTGCGATGGTCAAAAGCTTCCACGCTTTCCGATGCGGTTAAGGAAGTCTATCGCGACCTGCTCAGCTCCAACGACAAGGCATTGCAGTCACCCGCGGAGAAAAACCAGCGTCCCCAGACGCAGAACACCTATATCTTCGGTGAAGAAGGCTCGGGTGACCGCGACAAGAAGACGCCCGTATCGTTCAAAGGCAAATTGTCGCTGGGTGTGGACGACGTTTCCAATACGATCTTGATCTCGGCCGACGGCGAGACTCTAACGCAGAATATTGTGAAGATGCTCAAGACGCTGGACGAGGCATCCAAACCGTCGACCACCGTTCAGGTGCTGCAACTCAAGAACGGCGTCAGCGCCAAAAAAGTCGGAACGGCGCTCAAGGACATTCTGGGGGATAAGGCGCCTTCCGGGCAGCAAGCCGACGACCAGGGCGCGAAGCGCGAGGGGGGACAGCCGCCGCAAGGCGAAGGCCAGCGCGGCCAGGGACGCCCCCGGGAACGCGGGCCCGAATAGGCGAAGCGGTGCGCTGGCCCCGGGCCAGTTTGCCCAGCCCCGCGCGGAGGTTTGGGAGCGAAGGGTTCGCAAGGTGCAGGATTTGACGAATTTTCACGTCAACCGTACCGGCTCCTTCCGTTCCTATTGAATTCGCGGAGGAAAAGGACGAAGATGATAGCAGCCTGGAGAAACAAGCTACCGCGGCGAACCTATCGCGGCTGCCCCTCGGACCGATCGGGAGCTGCGACAAACCGCCCGCGACAAGTTCTGTTTACCCTACCGCAAAGGATCTCGAAATGACCCGCATCCTGGCGTTCGCCTTCGGTATCAATCTGCTCGTTGCCGGTCTGGCGCAGGCTCAGTTCAGCAGCAATGCGGCCGGTCGCTCCGGCGCGTCCGGCCTGGGGTCATCCGGATCGGCAAGTCCGTTTGGCACGAGTTCCACCGGGTTCGGATCGAACTCGGGTGCGGGGAGCGCGGCACGGGGCGGAGCGGGTGGCGATGTTTTCGGTAACGCACAGGGACTCGGCGCCGGCGGCGCCGGCTTTCGCGGGTCCGGTTCCGGCAACCTGTTGCAAGGCATGGGCGCCGCGCCGGGCATGGGGGCCACCGGCGGATTAGGCGGCATGGGCATGGGGGGACGAGGTGGCATGGGCGGCCTGGGGATGGGCATGATGGGAATGGGCCGCAATCAGTTCGGCATGTTCGGCAACATGAACCAGAACAACATGAACAGCCGCGGTCGATCCAACATGCGAATTCCCGTGAAGCTCGGGTTCACTCCCCGACCCGTGTCGTCCGCTGCGGTGAGTCAGCAATTCGTCACTCGACTGCGCAACCTTCCCGGTCTGAATGTGACCGAAAATGTCTCGGTCACGATGGAGGGACGAACGGCGATTCTGACGGGAACCGTTGGGTCGGAAAATGAGAAGGACCTGATTGGCCGGTTGGCCCGCTTGGAGCCGGGAATTTCGGACGTCCAAAACGATCTTGAGGTTGCGGAGTCGACAAGCGGTTCGTCGTCGGCTGGTTCGTCGGATTCATCACCCTAGCATCATTCGCCGCGGTTACTCGAGCGTTGTTATTGGCCATGGCGTTGGCGTTGAACTGCTCGAATCGGTCGAGTAATTCCCTGGTGAATGCCGCGTCGTTGCTGCCCGGCAGCGAATTCGCGCCCAACGTCTGACCCGTGCCGTATGCCCGATTTGTTCCCGGCAATGCGGGGATCGGATTCTGTTCGCTGCCGGAATTCAAGAGCGTGCCGTTCGGCGTACCCGCCTGGCCTGCGCCCAGGGAACTGCGAGGAATGCGTCGTATAGTCGATTCGGGCAAATCGATCGTCGTGGTCCGCATCTGCGGCGTCGAGCCGTCAACGAATCGCTCCTCCGAAGGCGAGCCGAGTTCCACGCTGGAAGTCGCGTCTTCGTGCATCACGCGCTGGATGGTCGGCAGCGACGACGACTGACGTGTGCGAATGATGTTCGCTAGTCCGCCTTCGCCCACCGGACCTGGCAAGATGTTCACCGTCGGCTGGCCCATCACGACCCGGCCGGTGGATGAGGTGAATACCGGAACGAGCGTCACCTGCTTCGCTTCGCCCCCCGCCTTTTCCCACGGCACCCAGATGCTGTACGAAGACCCCAGCTGCGACTCGCTGTGGTGCTTCTTGAGTTGTTCGGGAGTAAATGCGAATTTGCGGTCCGGCACGCGGTCGGTGGCATGTTCCGGCTTGGAATCGTCGTAGCCATAGATGATCAACTGGCCTTCGGCCGGGACGACTTTCTGGTTCTGATCGTAGAAAAAGATCCGTCCACCCAGCCCCCGGGCCGGAGCTTGCCCGGATTTTGCCAACACGTCCGGTGTCCAGATGCAGACCATATTGGCGGGCGCCGCAACCTTGCTCTCCTGGACCTTGGTCCAACTGGAGAGCGGATTCGGCAGGGAAACCGTCTTGCAGCCCAAGCCTCCGATCGAGGCGAGCGTTGCCAGCAGGAACGCTTGTGCAAACTTGCGATTTCTCATGATCGTTCCATCCCTGAACGTAAAACCGACTCTGTCTGGTTAACGGTAGCCCGTGGGGGCGACCGGACGGTAGTTGGAAGGTTGGGCGCCAGGCGCTTCGGCGGCCTGTGCCGTTCCTTGACCGTCCGGAAAATAGTCCGCGGGTGCGACCGGATAGCTTGGGCGATTCAGCGAACCGGCCCGCGGCTTCGACGATTGCGAACCGGCCTGATGCCCGGCCTGATTCACAGTCGGGCGCGGCCGCGACGAACGTGAACTGGACGATGAATTCCGAACGGCCGGGGTGGGAGCCCGCGGGTCGAGCGGCCGCCAATTGGCGCTTTGCGTTGGCCCTTGCGACGAGTCGGCTTGCGGACCGTAGTAGGCGCCCGAATCGACCGGTGGCACGGGAGTCGGAACATCCTCGGCGCCGCCCATCGGTCCCGGTTCCGAATAGTACTGCGAACCGGTCGGATCGATGTCCGGGTAACAGATCGGCAGTGTATCCTTGCAGAACAGATCGCTGCCGCCTCGCAATCCAACGTCGCCGTGCACCGCGACGACGTCGCTCAGACACCAGTTCATCCGTTCCGATTCCGTGGCATTGATCCAATCGTAGTCCGGATCGTACTTGACGATCTTCGGCGTCATGACGATCAGCAGTTCCGTGCGCCGCTGTGTTTCGTTGTCAAAGCGGAACAGTCGGCCCAACAGCGGGATATCCGACAGGTACGGCACCCGTCGCACCACCGCGTTCTTGGAGCTGGTGATCAACCCTGCGAAGACAACGGTTTGTCCATCGCGAGCACTGATCGTTGTGAAAGCGCTGGTCGTGTCGATCCGCGGTGAACGGACCGGGACGCCGTTGGCGCCAGTGGTAATCACGATGCCCTGCTCCTCCGGACCGACCGCCGACTTTTGCGCTTCCAGGTAGAGAGTGACTATCCCGTCGTCATTGATCTGCGGAATGATATTCAGAATCAGACCGACGTCGACATCCTGGACGGTGTTTTGCGTGTTGCCCAGGTTGTTGATGGTGCTGTTGGAAATTCGCGGCACCTTCTGGCCGACCAGGATCTGTGCTGGTCGATTATGGATCGCCATGACCTGCGGCCGGCTGAGCACTTGCAGGCGCTGGTTATCCTGCAGGGCTCGCACCAGCAGATTGATCGATTCATTCGCGGCGGAGAGCACCATTCCACCGTAACCGAGTTGGGCGTTGGACCGTCCCAGTCCAAATCCGCTGATGCCTTGTCCGGCGAGCGTCTCCTGCAGACGGGCGTTCTGGTTGGTCAAACCGACGTTGTTGAAATTGAATCCGGGAGTGCCGGGCGGCAGGCTGCTGGCGAGCGCTGCCTTGCCTCGATCGAAGATCAACGAATCCTGCAACCCCATTTCCACGCCGAATTCGTAGACATCCGACAGCTGCACTTCGGCGATCAGCACCTGGACCATGACCATCGATGGTCGGAAGTCAAGCTGCTCGATCATCGTGGTGATCGGCTCCGTGAGATTCGGTGTGGAACTGACGATCACGCTGTTGCTCTGTGGTTCCGCCACCACGACGACTTGCCGTTCCAGTTGGTCCCAGGGACTTACCGACGTATTGAAGATCTGGTCCTGCTGGAACAACGTCCGTTGGCTTTGAGTGAAATTCGTGATCGCCGTAGCCACGTCGCTGGCGAACGCGTTCTTGAGTCGGAAGACGGAGATCTTGCGCGAGCGAACGTTGTTTTCGTCGAGTCGCAGCAGCAGAACTTCCACCACGCTCAGATCGGACGCCGACCCCGAGGCGATGATGCTGTTCGACCGCCCGTCGATGGCGAAGCGCAACGGCACGAGGTTTGTTTCACCGGCGCCTGTCTGGCCGGCGGCAGCGGCGAATCCCGCCAGTGCTCCAAAGTTCGCCCCGCCAAAGGCGCCACCCGTGCCCCGTCCGATCGTGATCTGCTGACCGAACAACTGCTGCAAAGTCTGTCCGAGATAAGTGGCGTCACCGTTCACGATCGTAAAGACCTTGATCTGAGCCGTCGACTGCGGGCCAGCGTCGAGTTCGCGGATCAGGGCCGCGATCAATTCCATCGACTTCGCCGGAGCGCGAACAATCAAGGCGTTGATCGCCACGTCGGCGGTCACGATCACGTCACTGGCCACACCCGATGCCACGACTTTCTTCCCGGTTTTCGGATCGATCTGCACGAATTCCAGTCCCGCCGAAGTGACCTGTCGGGCTTGCTGGTTGGCCCCTTGCTGCTGCCCCTGTTGCCCTTGCCCGAATTGACCTCCCCCTCCGCCGCCCGGTCCGAACTGTTGGCCGCCGCCGGGGAAACCCTGCTGGCCCGCCGCGCCGGTGCGCTGCTGCCCCGTCTGACCGCGAATGGCCTCCTGTAACACCGGCGCCAACTCCTGTGCCAGCGTGCTCGAAAGCTTGAATACGCGCAGCTCGTTCTTGACCTGCGACCCCTCCACATCCAGCCGTTCAATCAACGCCGCGACTTCTTCCAGGTCGCGGGCGCTCGCCTGCACCACGACCGAATTGCTGCGAGCGTCCCCGATCACCGTGATTCGTGGTCGCAACCCGATCGGCTGCTGCTGGCCCGCGCCGCCCAGTCCGCCGCCACCGAATCCGCCACCACCGCCAGGACCACCGCCCGCGCCGCCCGCACCAGCCTGGCCGGGCGCGGTGGTGATGCCACTGAATAAGTTGCGCACTGTCGCTTCGACTTCCGATGATGTCGCATGCTTCAACGGAAAGACCTTCCACAGCGCATTGGGCAGCGTCGGCTGGTCAAGTTTCTCGATCAGTTCCAGCACCACGTTGACGTTGTCCTCCTGGCCGATCAGCAACAAGGCATTGGGCTTCACCAGCGAGGTGATGCTGACCGTGCCCTGGCGCTGCGAAAGCACACTGTTGTTGATCTGATTCAAAAGGTCAGCCAGAGGAGTTGCCGCCACGTTCTTCAACTCGCGAATCTCGACCTTCGGCTTGACGGTCTTGGCGAACTGTTCGATCTGCTCGATCAACTGCACCACCCGCTCCACGTCCGCGCGCTTGCCGCGAATGATGTACAGGTTCAGTGCCTCAATGAACTCAATACGCACTTCGCCGATCAGTCCGGCGTCGGGATCGACCGCCACGATATTCGGGCCGCCGGGCTGGTTCTCGTTCGGTTGCTCTGGTTCGTCCGGATTGCGCCGTTCGTTTGGATCCTGGCCCTGGTCCTGAGCTTCCGCTCGATTCGTCCGCGCCGCCAGCCGTTCGGTCGTGGGACGTGCCTTGCGATTTCCCCGCAAAGGAACCGTCGCAGTCACCTCGTCCTTGGCGCCCGCACCCGAAACCAGCAACGCGGTGACGGCACGCTGGACCTGGCCGCGGTCGGCCCGGTTCAGCGGTACTGCCTTCAACTCCTGTTCGGGATCATCCAGCGGCTGGTCGAGCGCGGCGAGGAACCGGTCGAGCGACTTGCGGGCCTCCTGGTTGCCCACCGCCGCGACCCGTTCGCGTTTGTGGTCGATCTGCACCATCACCGGCAAACCGTTTCCGGCCGGAATCTTGGCCGTCGAGATGCCATCCTCCGGAGTCTTGGAGAAGATAATCAAGTCGCCCCAGATCCTCTTCAACGACTGAATGAACTGGTCGGCGGTCAGATTGCGCAACTGATGGGAGCCGGCTGAGGCCGCAGGTTCGGCGGCAGGCAACCGGGCCGGCTTGCGCTGCGCTACGGGCTCGTCCGATTCCGCCGTTTGGAGAAACTTCGCAACCAGCTGCTGCACCGCGGGCGTGGCATTGACCACGACCTGGCGCGTCCGCGCGTCGGCGCCGATCGCCACCGCGTCGCGACCAAATCGCCGTCGCACCCGCGCGGTCATCGCCTCGAGCTGTTCGGCCGATACCCGGTAACCACGGATCACCGTGTCTTCTTCCCCGTCCGCACGCTCCGCATCCTCGGGAGCGCGGTCCAGCGTCTTCAGCAACTGTGCGGCCACTTTCTGGGCTTCCGGCGACCCCTCGATCACCAGTCGACCACTGCGCCGATCAACATAGACCTCCGTGGGGCCAATCACTTCCGACAACAATCGCTGAACACGATTGGCGATGGCGTCCGGCTCGACGTACCGCAATTCGTAGGAATGTCGCAGGACGTCCGCTTCCTGAGCGTTCGCCCTCGCCGGGCAGATCGGGCTCAATAACATCGCGCCGGCGACCGTTGTTTCCAGCAGCCGTTTCGCGATCCGTAATAGAAATCGACGGGCCCGCATAACTCCCCCCCTGAGTAAAGGCCGTACGAGCGCAAAGGTCTCGCACAATCCGAATCATCGGTACGACCGTTACGATTCAACAGAAAAAACCGCCGTCGGGGGTCAAACGGGGAGCCCGCGCGCAAATGAATGTCAGCTTGGGAATTCTGCTTCGACTTTGCGGCCCCGTGCGCGCTTAAGTGTTGTAGGGGTTGTAGGGTAGGTCGAGCTGAGGGTGGGTCGAGCTGTAGGGTGGGTCGAGCTGTAGGGTGGGTCGAGGTACTCCGAGGCCCACCAGGGTCGTAGGGTGGGTCGAGGTACTCCGAGGCCCACCAATTGAAATCGTAGCGATCGTAGCGTGGGTCGAGGTACTCCGAGGCCCACCAGTCGTAGCGTGGGTCGAGGCCCTCCGAGGCCCACCAGTGCAGCCCGCCCTAACTCTTCCCGATCGATGCTAGCAGTTCCCCCATTTCCCCAGCCGTCTTCAGGTCACCCTGTTTTCGAGCCAACTCGATTCCGTCCCTTAACGCGGCACGGGCCTCGTCGAACTGCTCCATCGCGGCCCACTGCTGTGCGGCGCGGAAATAGGCCGGCAGGTACGACTCCGCCATCAGTGCGCGAAACAACGGGAAATACTGCTCCTCGGCACCCTCGGAAAGATACTCCATCGCCAGCATGTATCGCAGCATCAAGTCTCGCGGCTGTTGTGCGAGCAGCGTCTCGATTTGCTGGCGGCGGGCGAGGGACATCGCGATTAAACTCATTAGGGTGTTGTCGTTGTTAACTAATCGTAATCTAACCACTCGTAGGACGGGTCTCCAGACCCGTCCTGCGGCGCCCCGCGAAAGCGTTTCGCTTGCAGGACGGGGTCAACCGTTACTGAGTGCGAGAGACGCATCTTTCAGGATCGACGTCGTGCGGCTACTCCCGCGCCGCGGCGACTGGGGCGCCGCCGGCTGATCGAAGCCAATCCTGAGGTTCGGGCCATAGACCGCGCACCAGCCGTATCAGCATCGCGCCGAAAAGAGCCAGCCCGCACAGCGACAATACGGTCATCAAGCACCAGACCGGGATCTCGGTCCGCACCAGTCCCATGGCGATCGCGATCCCCCAGCCAAACGTCAGACAGAGCCCCGTTGCGGAGATCATCGAGAGCAGACCGAACACCAGGACCGCGACGATGACGACAAAGGAGTCCAAGAACCAGTTGATGCGCAGTCCCACGCCGATGCGACGGTAACTGCGCAGTTCATACACCGCCAACGCGGTGCGGATGTAGGCCAATCCGGAAAGCAACGTTACCACGACGCCGACCAGCGGTTCCAGCCGCCCCACGGCAAGACAGATCGCGATCAGCGTAACGGTGAGTAACACGGTAGCCAGATCGAACTGCCAACCCTCGACGACCGCCAGGCTTCGCCCCTGCCGCGCCGCCCTGACCTCCTCGCACAACCAGCAGTGGCGGTGGTGCGGAGCGATGCGCGTGCCACAATCGGGGCAGCGCGCGCGTGGGGCGGCAAACAGTTTCATCGGTGAGCACTCATCCGGCGGTCGACTCCTGCACTTTGAAGGTCGCGCAACCCCTTGATCGCGGCCACTTCCAGCAAGAATACCGCAAAAATGCCGATCTGGCCAGCGCGACATATCGGGACCCGACTACGCCGCGAGGCCGCTCATCGCCGCTTCGCTTCCATCGCGGCAATCCAGCTCAACCTTCAGCGCAATGCGCCCACGCCGTGCCCGCCC
>Ga0233425_10007163_pt1 | contig 15878 bp, 13 predicted proteins | sample Watercolumn_Towu_2_FD_181712 | JGI IMG/M metagenome (GOLD analysis project Ga0233425, IMG submission 181712) | Freshwater microbial communities from Lake Towuti, South Sulawesi, Indonesia - Watercolumn_Towuti2014_140_MG | ecosystem: Environmental > Aquatic > Freshwater > Lake | place...
TGGATACCGATAGCGGACGCTACCACATCTCAAAGAACCGCATTCACCTCGCATCATTCAAAACGCCCGGCATACGTAATATCGACCTCACAGCGCCATATATGCACAATGGCATTTATCAGAGCCTGGATGAAGTGATTGATTTTTATAAGAAGGGCGGCGGCGCAGGGTTGGGCATTGCAGTCGATAACCAAACCCTGCCTTTTGATTCGCTGCAATTATCTTCTCAGGAAACCGTGCAGCTAAAAAAATTTCTCCTGTCGCTCACAGATCGGCCCGGGAAAGAGAAGGCTCCACCCATTTTACCTAAAATAAACATTAAAGGACTGGAAAACAGGAAAATAGGAGGTGTTTATTAAAGCATCCTGTTATTAAAATGCAACGGTTTCTTAATATTAGGTACATATAACATTTTCATAGATTGCCTAACTTTGCGGCAGATTAAGCGAACATCCTACAGGAGTTTTGATCATTCCCTTCCGGGAGCAAAATAGTCCGAAACCGCTTAGATGCTTTAAATTTAAGACGTCCATGAGGATATTCACCGCTATATTCATGCTCATCCTGAGCCTGACATCCCTCGCTCAGGTGCCTGTTTCCACAGGTTCCTATTTTCAGAATTTTGGCGTCATCGATATCAATTCCTGGACAAACAATGTGACCTATCCGGGATGGTATATGGCAGGAACTTTTCAGTCGCATCAGGACATCACAACGGCACCGCCCAGCAATACCGGCGGCTTTTATACTTACGAATGCAATGGCAATAACGATCAGAAGATAGGCTCCAGGGCCAGCGGAAGCTCAGGCACTCTGCGTTACGGCGTGGTGCTGCAAAACACCACCGGCTCGGCGGTAAGCCATGTGCGCGTGTCGTATAAAGGCTACCAGCTCTCCCTGGCGCAAAACGGCAACACCAATGTGATCGGCTTTGACTACATCGTTGGCACCACACCTCCGGCGATCGGTGCCAGCGGCGGCACCAGCGTGGCGGCGCTCAATTTTACGCAGCTCCAGAGCAACGGATCCAGCGGAAGCTCTCAGGTGATGGGCTATCCGTGTACCCAGATGGCAAACCTATCGGCCTGCATTACAGTGTCTGTTCCTAATAACGCTTATATCCTGCTGCGTTGGAATGATCCGGATGACAGCGGCAATGACCACCACATGGCTATTGACGATATCGATGTGCAATTCCTTTCCACTAACCTGACGGTTAATTCGGCTACGATCTGCAGCGGCGGCTCTGCTACCTTAACCGCCACCGGAGCATCCGGCTTTACCTGGACGCCTGCCGCCACGTTAAGCTCGGCCACAGGCAGTGTGGTAACAGCCAATCCTTCGGCCACAACCGTGTACACGGTTTCAGGGAGCGTGGCCTCATGTCCTGTCAAAACCATCACCTCCACCGTAACGGTGAACCCGGCAACGTCATTAAGCGTAAATTCAGCCACGATCTGTAGCGGCAGCTCCGCTACCTTAACGGCAAGCGGCTCGACCAGCTACAGCTGGACCCCGGCAACAGGCCTTTCCGCCAGCACCGGTAGCTCGGTGGTAGCCAACCCAGGCAGCACAACTGTTTATACCATTACCGGCAGCGGCGGACCCTGCGCCGTCGCTCCGACAACAGCCACCCTCACCGTTCTGCCGGCGCCTGTTCTCACAGCCGGCTCGCAAACCATTTGCAGCTCGGGCTCGGCCACATTGATCGCCGGCGGAGCCACCTCCTATACCTGGAGCCCTGCCACCAACCTCTCTTCCGCAAACGGCAGCACTGTGATTGCGAATCCTCCTGCCACCACGGTATATACCCTCAACGGCAGCAACGGCTCCTGCACCGCTTCCCCACTGACGGTAACCCTAACCGTCGTGACAAGCCCCACCGTTACGGTGAACTCGGCAACGGTTTGTCCCGGGGGAACAGCCACCTTAACGGCCAGCGGAGCCGCTACCTACACCTGGGGCCCTGCAGCAGGCCTCTCCTCTGTTAACGGCGCTGTGGTGACTGCCAATCCTGCTTCCACAAGCATTTACACGGTGAGCGGCACCATTGCCAACTGCGGAGGTGCTGCTGCAACGTCTACGGTGACAGTACTTTCTGTTCCTGTAATTTCCGTAAACTCCGAAAGCATCTGTCCGTTGGGAACAGCCACTCTAAGCGCAAGCGGAGCTGCAAACTATACCTGGACGCCTGCCACCAGCTTATCCTCTTCTACAGGAAACAACGTGACGGCAAATCCGGCCGCCACAACGGTCTATACCATCACTGCCACTTCCGGCGCCTGCGCCATTGCTCCTGTCACCGCTACGGTGAGCGTTGTCGCAAACCCTGTGGTCACAGCTGCTTCGCAAACGGTTTGTGGCACAGCTCCTGCGGTATTGACCGCCAACGGCGCCACCAGCTATACCTGGAGCCCGGCAACCGGCTTATCCACAAGCACCGGGAGCATCGTGACGGCAAATCCGCAGACGACAACGGTATACACCATCAGCGGCGGCAACGGGTCCTGCCAGGCAGCACCGGTAACGCTTACCTTAACCGTGATCCAGCTTCCTGCCTTATCAGTGAGCTCTACAAGCCTCTGCGCCTCCGGCTCGGCAATCCTCACCGTAAGCGGAGCCTCCAGCTATAGCTGGATACCATCCTCCAGCTTAAGCGCCTCAACAGGCAGCATCGTGACGGCAAATCCGGCTAGCACCACCATTTATACCGTCATAGGAACCATCAATACATGCTCGGTGGCGGCCACAAGCACACTCACCGTTGTTCCGGTAAATAACGCCGACTTCCATTACCAGGCTTCCGTATACTGCCTTTCTTCCTCTGCGAATCCCGCACCTGTGATCACCGGCGTGACGGGCGGAAGCTTCAACGCTTCACCGGTGGGCTTAGCCATCGATCATAGCACCGGCATTATCGACCTGGCACAAAGCTCCCAAAGCTCCTATACGGTGAGCTACACCACACAAGGCGTCTGCAACGAAACCAAACATTTTGCCCTGGATATCAACCCTACGCCTTCCCTGTCTGTAAACTCCGCGAGTATTTGCACCGGAGAGCATGCGCTCCTCACCGCCACCCCTTCTTCCAACGGAGGCTCCTTCAAGTGGCAGCCGGGCAACCACAGCGCCGGCAGCATTGCCATATCGCCGGCAGCCAGCAGCACCTATACCGTGACCTATCTCTTAAACGGATGCACGGTAAGCGAAATTTCCAAAGTAGAGGTCAGATCAAGCCCTTCCGTAACGATTACACCATCATCCACCTATGTGGCCGAGGGCGACGAGCTGACGCTGACGGCCTCAGGCGGAGAGCATTTTTTGTGGGGTGAAGGCAGCTTCGGCAGCATGATCCGCCTGCACCCTTCCGAATCAGCGGAATATTGCGTGACCGCTTCCAACAGCAATGGCTGCAAGAGCGATGCCTGCCTCAAAGTAGACGTGGTGAAAGAATCTTCCCTGTACGTTCCGAATACCTTTACGCCTAACGGCGACCTGCTGAACGATGTCTTTTTGGTTCCGACAACCAACATGAGCGAATTCAACATTAAAATCTTTGACCGCTGGGGAACCTTGTTGTTTGAATCCAACGATGTTACGACATGCTGGGATGGCACTTACAGAGGGAAAGCCGTGGCAGAAGATGTGTATGTATATGCCATCACCGGAAAAGGCATCGACAAAGTGGAATACGAAAAACGCGGCCATGTCACCGTGTTAAGGTAAAGCACAGATCTTTCAAACACCTCTCCGGTACCTACTGCTAAAGCGAATGATGAAGCCTGCCGGCCCGAAGCTGGTACACTCAACATTAAACTGCATAATCCTGACGAAACGGGAAGCCGCTTAAAGCACGTTCATCGTCACGCCCCACTCCTACCTGGAATCCGGGGCCAGCTTGAGGATATCTTCGGTGGTGCGGGCATAGCCTTTCAGCTGGTTCTTCTCGTCGTACACGACCAGGATGGGAAAATCGCCCTCTGTTAAATTAAAGCTTTTGAAAACGGATTTTATAGGCGTGGAATAGATCTGCGTGGGAATATCCGACACAAAATCCTTAGAGGCTTTTTTGGTAAGCTGCCCCGAAAAATAAATGGGAAAGATGGAGGCGTCCTTATCAAAAATAAACCTGGCACCGCTGTACATCAGCTCAGCCCAGGCTTCCGACTTCACATCATAGAACAGAAAGATCTTTTTTTCTTTCTTTGTCAGCGTATACTCCTCCACCGCCCCGGCCTTATTCTTAAAGGTGAAACCCGGCAGCGACAGTTCCTGGGGAAATGTCTTCTGTGCCGTCAGCAGAGAGCTGAGGGCTACAAAAGCGATGGTATAGGCCAGTTTCAACATGATTGGTGCTGCTGTATTATTGCGATGTATAAAACCGGAATTCCGTTCTCCGGTTCTGGGCCAGCTCTTTTTCCGTGCAGGGCACACCGTCCACACAATGGTTCAGAGGCTCCTCCTCGCCTCTGCCGATGGCCTTGATGTGATCGCTGGCAATACCTTTGCTGATGAAATAGTGAGCCACCGACTCGGAGCGCTTCAGGGAAAGGGTCTGGTTGGATTCGTTGCTTCCGCGGCAATCGGAATGAGAAATGATCTCCACCGTGGCGCCGGGATAATTCCTGAGCTTCACCAACAAGGCATCCAGCCTGGCCCTGGATGTCTGCGACAAGGTATAGCCTCCGTCCTCATAAAGGTTCTCACTAAAGTACAGGTCCCGGATAAAGGATTTTAATTTTACCTCCGGCTCTTCTACCGGTTTCAGGAAGGACAGCTCCAGGTCGAGCAGGCGGTACTCGAACTCATGAGCGCCCCTGCTAAAACCGGCCACCACCTTCCCCTTCTCATTGGCCAGGAGCACATCGTCCGTCGCTCCGATCTTTCCGGTTTCATGGATGTTGAGCGTCATCCCTTCCAGGTTTTCGTTGCTCAGGGTGAACTTTCCATTGCCATTCGTCTGGGTGGTCTGCACAGTATCCTTCCGATCGTTGATCACATAGATCTTCTCGTTTATCAAAGGCTTCAGCATGCCGCTTTTGACGAGGATCTGGCCGCTGACCTTCGTGATCGGCTTGTCATCACCGGCATAATCACGCCTGTCGTTCAGAATGCGGATGGTCGTGTTCACATCGGGATTCACGGCGATGATCTTCCCCTGCTCGTCTACCAGCAGCGTGGCCGGTGTTCCGCTCAGCTTGAAATTCTTCACATAAAAATCATCGACACCTTTTAAGCAGATGCCGTTCTTTGCCCCCTGTAAATTATACTTGGTGACATCCGCCATCCAGGCATTTTTATCGTTCTGCAAAGCAATGAGGATCATATCAAAGCCATTGCCGGTTTTATAGTCCTCGGAAGCGTATTTACTGTAAATTAAGGAATAGCGGTAAAAGTCCTTGATGGATTCCGGATTGAAGGAAGACCAGAAATGGAGCATGGTTATTTTTCCGGCATTGGGAAATACAAAGCTCTGGATGGAATTATCGGAGGTGTTCGCAATAATGGAGGGACATTGCTCGCCAACGGTGAGCCCCGTGGTGGCGGTTTGTGAAAAGAGGGTGAATGACCCTGCACAGGCCAGAAGAAAAAATAGAAATGATCGCATATATTATTTTTTTAAGGACTGGATCTTCGCCGGCAAATCCTCGCCCCGAAGGTTCTTAGCAATAATTATTCCATTTCCATCGATCAGTACATTACTTGGTATAGTGTTTACCTTATACTTTAAGGCCGCGGCATTGTTCCACTGCATCATGTCGCATACATGGTAGGACCAGCTCAGCTTATCTTTTTCGATGGCAGCGGTCCAGCGGTTCTTATCGCTGTCGAGCGATACGCTGAACACCTCGAAGCCTTTGCCTGCCACAAACTCGCTGTTGTGATAAGTTGTATAAGTGCTTACCAGCGTTGGATTTTCCAGGCGGCAGGGGCCGCACCAGCTGGCCCAGAAATCGATCAGCACCAGCTTTCCTTTTAAGGAGGAGAGCTTAATCATTTTGCCTGAAGGATCGGCCATCTCTATCTCCGGCGCTTTATTCCCAAGGTTCAGGCCTTCCACCACATCTATCTTTACCGTGCCCTTGTCGTCTCTGGCAGTCGCTTTCTCAGGTTTGGCAGTGGTAGACGATGCCGCCGTGCTGCTTTGCGTAGCCTCTTTATGCGGTTTGCAATTTACAAGCCCCAGGCTGAGCAGAGCGGCAATGGTAATATGGAGATAAAACGGCTTCATGGCTTAGCGCTGCTCTTTGCGGATGATCTCAGCGCCGATGGCATTGAGGCGTGTGTCGATCTTCTGATACCCGCGGTCGATCTGGTTGATATTAAAGATGGTGCTTTTTCCTTTGGCGCTCATGGCGGCGATCAGCAAGGCCACCCCTGCACGGATGTCGGGCGAGGCCATCTGGATGGCACGGAGCTGCACCTTGCGGTCGAGGCCCATCACCGTGGCCCTGTGCGGGTCGCATAAAATGATCTGTGCGCCCATCTCGATGAGCTTATCCACGAAGAACAAGCGGCTCTCGAACATTTTCTGATGCACCAGCATATTGCCGCGTGCCTGGATGGCCGTCACCAGCACAATGCTTAACAGATCGGGCGTGAACCCCGGCCAGATAGCATCCGCTACCGTAAGCATGGAGCCGTCGATGAAGGTATCGATCTCGTAATGCTCCTGCGACGGAATATAGATATCGTCGCCGCGGCGCTCCATCTGGATGCCGAGGCGCGAGAATACTTTGGGAATGCAGCCCAGGTTGTCGTAGGAAACATCCTTGATGGTGATCTCGGATTGCGTCATGGCCGCCATACCAATGAAAGAGCCGATCTCGATCATGTCGGGCAGCATGCGGTGCGTTGTTCCTTTCAGGGAGGTCACCCCTTCGATGGTCAGCAGGTTGGAGCCCACGCCGGAGATTTTCGCTCCCATGGCGTTGAGCATCTTGCAGAGCTGCTGCAGATAAGGCTCGCAGGCCGCATTATAAATGGTGGTGGTACCTTCGGCCAGTACAGCCGCCATCACGATGTTGGCCGTTCCGGTAACGGAAGCCTCGTCGAGCAGCATGTAAGCCCCTTTTAATTTGGTAGCCGTAACTTTAAAATTTTCGGTTTCCGAATCGTATTCGAAGTGGGCTCCCAGGTTCTCGAAGCCGATGAAGTGCGTGTCCATACGCCTGCGGCCGATCTTATCGCCACCCGGCTTGGGCATGTAAGCCCTGCCGAAGCGCGCCAGCATCGGGCCGATGATCATGGTAGAGCCGCGCAAACCACCGCCTTTCTTTTTAAACTCATCCGATACCAGGTAATCGACTTTAATGTCGTCGGCCTGGAAAGTATATTCCTCGTGGCCGGTTTTCTCAACCTTCACGCCCAGGTCACGCAGCAGGTCTATCAGCTTGTTGATATCCACAATGTCGGGGATATTGCTGAGGGTTACTTTTTCCGGGGTCAGCAAAACAGCACAAATGATCTGTAGTGCTTCGTTCTTGGCTCCCTGCGGAATGATATCTCCTTTTAATTGCCGGCCACCTGTAACTTCGAAAATTGCCATAGAATACGGTTCGTCTTATTTATTGTTATTATTGCGGTGTTTGAATTTGTTCTTGTTCTTTTTGTTGAAACGGTTCTTGTTGTTGCCTCCACCGCTATTGCCGGGGTTGAGGTTGATCGGTGTCTGGTTGTTGTGGTTCTTGTTCTTCAGCTCGTTGGCATGCGTCAGCGCCGAGCTCTCGTCAATGATGAGCTCGTTATTGGTCATTTCCCTGAACTGCTTGAAGATCACATCGTCCGTTACCGAATCCTTGTTCCAGTTCACGTAGGATTTCTTTAAGTGATTGGCGATCAGGCGCGACAGCTCGCGCTTCTCCGGCCCTTCCTCGTAGGTCTTGGCCACATCGATGATGCGCTCAATGGTTTTGCCATAATGCTTGTAGCGGATCTTATTGGCCGGGTAAGGCACCATTTTGGGCTTGGTGGTAAAAGTTTCGGCATTGGGGCGCGGATAGGGCGAATCGACATCCAGCCTGAATTTAGAGATCACAAACAGGTGGTCCCAAAGCTTATGGGTAAAATCGGCGATATCGCGCAAATGCGGGTTCAGCTGCCCCATGATCTGGATAATGGCCCTGGCACAACGGTTACGCTCATCACGGTCTTCGATGGTGATGCAGTGATCGATCATGATCTGGATGTTGCGGCCGTACTCGGGTATTTGTAAATGAGGCAGTTGGGTGTTGTATTCCATAGTGTTTATAAAAGTTTAAAGATAGTTATTTTTAAAGGCTGATATGGGTGTTTTTAAAGAGATATAAAGAATCAAAAGTTGAAAACGGGGAGTTGTACCAAGCGCTTTCATGGTGGTTTCGAGAGCCTCAACCACCATTTGTTGACTGAGGCTCTCGAAGTCAACGGCAGCTTATTGTTTCAGATGCAGCAAGATTAAAACCTTCTTTCCATCACAAAGTCATTCATCTGGTAGCCGTTGCCGATGTCGAAATCCTCCACGCTTTTGATCTTAAATCCATTTTTGAAATAAAAATTGATCGATTTGTAGTTCTGACGATTTACGGTGAGTGTCAAACTCCTGGGCTTCGTCATGTTGATCAGCTCATGAAGCACTTCGGTTCCGGCTCCGGCATTCGCTTTCCGGCTGTAAATATACAATTTATGCAGAAAATAATCCGCTTCCCCGCTTTTACTGACCGATAAAAATCCCAGCGTCTCGTCCTTCCGGCGGATCAGGTAAAAGCGGTGGCCCTGGCGCTGCTGCTCCAGCAGGCTCTGATGGCTGTAGAACTTCCCCAGCATGTAATCGACCTGGCCCTGCCCCACCATAGGCACGTAATGCAGGTTCCAGATCTCGCGGGCCATCACGGCAATAGCGTCCAGGTCGCTTTCATTGGCTAAAATCAGGTGTATCATCAAGCGTATTATTATGTATCTTTGCCCCGGAAATCAGGATAAGGACAAGCGAAGAAGAAGAATCAGAATTGTGAAACCAAATATACAGCAAAAAATATCAATCAAAAACCGCCGTGCGGGTTTTGACTATACATTTATCGAAAAATATACGGCCGGCATCGTTCTGCTCGGCACCGAGATAAAATCCATCCGCGAGGGCAAAGCCTCTCTGGTAGACAGCTACTGCTATTTCAAAAACGACGAGCTCTACATCCGCAGCCTGAACATCAGCATCTACACCGAAGGCAACCTCTACAACCACGAGCCTACCCGCGAACGGAAGCTGCTTCTGCACAAACAGGAACTGACGAAGCTGAAGAAGAAAATGCAGGATAAGGGCCTGACCATCGTGCCAACGGTGCTGTTTACCTCCGACAGCGGCTACGCCAAAGTGGAAATTGCCGTGGCCAAGGGCAAAAAGCTGTATGATAAGCGCGAGGACCTGAAAACCAAAGACCTGAACCGGGAAATGAACCGGAAATTCAAATAAGGCATCAATTTTGTAAAACCTGATTAAATCCATTTCACCTCTATGAAAACCATCTTTATTCTTGCCTCCGCCATCAGCCTGTCTTTGGCAACGATGGCCTGCAAATCCCATAAGAATGCCAGCACATCGGGCTCGGCAGCAAGCGCTTCCACGCAAAACACGGAAACAGGAAACACCTCTTCCGAACAAACTTACCGCATTATCGTATCCTTTACGAGCAAGGGTGCGGGCACCAGCACCGAAAAACGGGAAGCTTTTTTAAAATATGTGGAGTCGCATCCCAAAAAACCGGCCTACAAGGAAGTGCTCTGGGGCCGCGAAGGCGAAACGGACTATTGCCTGAACCTGAGCGAACTATCTAAGAAAGAGCAGCTTACCTTTGTAGAAGAGGTGAAGAAACTAATGGCGGGAAGCGACCGGGTGATCATCACCGAAAATGCGGTTTCGCAGCATCGCGGACGGTAATTTTTTAACAAAACGAAAGTTTTCACCCCTAAATTGTGGAAAATCGGGCCGGTACAAGCCCGATTTTTTTTCGTATTTTTGCAGCCTAACTTTAAACTAAATTCTTTTTATAATGAATGAAATTGGATTGAAAGCACAAGATGCTTCTGTTGCCCAATTAGGCTTAGGAAATGTAGAAATGGCTTATTGGAATTTACACCCGTCTGAGCTGATCGAAGAGACGATTGTACGCGGACAAGGTGAATTAACTGATGTTGGTGCTTTAGCCATTGATACCGGCGAATTTACAGGCCGCTCTCCAAAGGATAAATTCGTGGTATATGATGAGAATACCAAAGACAGCGTTTGGTGGGGAGATGTGAACAACCGTTTCGAGTCTGATAAGTTCGACGCCCTGCACAACCGCATGCTGGCCTACTTAGGCAATAAGGAGATCTGGGTTCGTGATGCTTATGCCTGCGCCGATCCTGCTTTCCGGATCAACATCCGCGTGGTGAACGAATACCCGTGGAGCAACCTCTTCGCTTCCAACTTATTCTTACGCCCTACGGCAGAAGAGATCAAAACCTTCAAGCACGACTGGCTGATCATCAACGCACCCGGCTTCATGGCCGATCCTAAGATCGACGGCACCCGTCAGCATAACTTCGCCATCATCAATTTCACGAAAAAAACCATCCTGATCGGTGGTACAGGCTATACCGGCGAGATCAAAAAATCGATCTTCGCTGTCCTGAACTATATTTTACCACACGAGAAAAAAGTACTTTCCATGCACTGCTCTGCCAACATCGGCAAGGACGGTGATACCGCTATTTTCTTCGGCTTGTCCGGAACGGGTAAGACCACCTTATCGGCCGACCCTAACCGTAAGCTGATCGGTGACGACGAGCACGGCTGGGCCGACAATTCCGTCTTCAACTTCGAGGGCGGATGCTATGCCAAATGTGTGGACCTGACGGCTGAAAAAGAGCCTCAGATCTTCAACGCCATCAAATTCGGCTCTCTGCTGGAGAACATCAATTATTTTGAAGGGACAACCACCGTTAACTACGCTGATATCTCCCGCACAGAGAATACCCGCGTGAGCTACCCGGCTACTTATATCGACAATGCCGTAACGCCGGCTGTGGGCGATGCTCCTAAGAACATTTTCTTCCTCACCTGCGACGCCTTCGGGGTATTGCCTCCGATCTCCAAGCTGAACAGCGCACAGGCGATGTACCACTTTATTTCCGGTTACACGGCTAAGGTTGCCGGCACCGAGATGGGCATTACCGAGCCTACAACGACGTTCTCGGCCTGCTTCGGCAAAGCGTTCTTACCGCTGCACCCAACCAAGTATGCGGAGCTGCTGGGCGAAAAGCTGAAAGCTCACCCGGAGATCAACGTTTGGCTGCTGAACACCGGATGGGTTGGCGGCTCTTACGGTATCGGAAGCCGTATCAAATTATCCTACACCCGTGCCCTGATCACGGCTGCCTTAAATGGCGAGCTGGACAACGTGGAATACGGCACGACGCCATTCTTCGGACTGAAATTCCCTAAATCATGCCCTGGTGTTCCTGGCGAGATCCTGGAACCGAAGAATGCATGGCAGGACAAAGAAGCCTTCAACAACACGGCTCAGAACCTGGCTGGGCAATTCATCAAAAATTTCGAGCAATATGCATCGGCTGCCAATGACGAGATCATGTCGGCTGCACCGAAAGCGGTTGCTCAGACTACAGCTTAAGCTTTATTTTCTGTTGATGAAAGCCTTCCGAAGAATTTCGGGAGGCTTTTGTGTTATAGGCTATAGATCATCTCCTGCGACAATAAGAAGCGTGGCCCTCGCAATGGCGCAAGGGCAAATACCAATAAATCTTAATTTTTTTGTTGGAGAGGATTAAAGGCTTATTTTTAGAAACTTGAGTAGTGTTGCTCTATGTTGCTACCCTTCGACTCTCACGACACGTCGTGACAGGGTGACAAGTAAAAACAACCCGCTCAAGGAATGCCAGCCTCCATTGGTGGCTGATCACGCCGTGGCGTGACCCGAAGCCACCGAATGATAAATAAAACTATGAAGCGGATCTTATTAGTAGAGGATGAGGCCAACGTGATCTCTTTCATCAAAAAGGGATTGACGGAAGAAGGCTATGAGATGTCGGTGGCGCTGGATGGCGAAACCGGCCTGAGCATGGCGTTGGCGCATAACTACGACCTGATCATCCTCGACATCATGCTCCCGGGCAGGAACGGGCTGGAGGTATGCAGGGCGATCCGCCACGAGAACAACCATACGCCTATCCTCTTCCTCACCGCCCTGGGCACGGCAGAAAATGTGGTGATCGGCCTGGATACCGGCGCCGACGATTACCTGGTAAAGCCCTTTAAGTTCATCGAGCTGCAGGCCCGCGTGAAATCTCTTTTAAGAAGAAGCACCCTGGTGGCCCCGGCCAGCAACCCGCCGGAAGAAGAGGTATATGCCATCGACGACCTGCTGCTGAACGATACGTCCAAGACCGTGAAGCGCGGCGGAGAGCAGATCAGCCTCACCTCGACGGAATACCGGCTGCTGCTGCTTTTCCTGAAAAACAAGAACCGGGTGCTGTCGCGCATGGATATCCTCGAGAAGGTGTGGGACGTGAATTTCGACATGGGCACCAATGTGGTGGATGTGTACGTGAACTACCTTCGCAAAAAAATCGATAAGGATAAACCGGCTAAGCTGATCCATACGGTCGTAGGTATGGGCTATGTGATGAAGGAATCATGAAATAACCATTAAAAACAACATAGTACTTCAGAATAAAGGTGGAATTAAGGTTTTGTCACTTCGAGCGCAGTCGAGAAGCGTTCTAATAATATCTACCTGGTTCTCGACTGCGCTCGAACTGACAGATAATTCAACATTACTCTGAAACATATTTTACAGATGAAAAGCCAGACCAAAATAGCCCTGATCTTCATGGTGGGATGCCTGTCCATCATCCTGCTGCTGAGCGCCTCGGTGTATTATTTTTCGTTACAGTACTCTTTTACCGATTTTTACAAAAGGCTGGAGATCCGCGCCATCTTTAAGGCAAAATCCACGCTGGAGCCGGAAGATACCGGGGCCTCGGCCTTTAAGGAGGTACGGGACCAGCACCTGGAGATCCTGCCCGAAGAAAAGGATTACCTCTTCGAGATGAAGCCGGGCAAGACCTTTGAGGTAGAAGCGGAAGAGCTTGATCTCCCGGTCTCTTTTTTCAGGGATATTGCCGAAAGGGGAAACGCCACCTACAAGCATCACAACACCTTTTATACGGGTGTAAAATACCGCGCCAGGAATACGGATTATGCGGTGATCGTATCGGCGAATAATTATTACAACACGCAACAGCTCGACCATTTGCAGAACATCCTCCTGGTGGGTATCCCGCTGGCATCCTTGCTGGCCTTGCTGGTAGCGGTGTTCATCTCCAAAAAGGTGCTGAACCCGGTGAAGGAAATTACGGACCGCGTGAAGCAGATCAGTTCCGAAAGCATGCACGTGAGGCTGGAAAACCTGACGGATAACGACGAGCTGAGCAAGCTCATTGTCACCTTCAACCACATGCTCGACCGCCTGGAGACGGCCTTCGAAACGCAGAACAATTTCATCAGCAATGCCTCGCACGAGCTGGGCACGCCGCTCACGGCCATTATCGGCGAGGCGGATGTGACGCTCACGAAGGACAGGCCGGCGGAAGAATACCAGGCTTCCCTGAAAATCATCCTCAACGAGGCCGAGCGCCTGGAGAAGATCACCAAATCCCTGCTGTTCCTGGCCCAGACAGGCTTCGACGGGAAGAAACAAAAGATGGGGGTGGTGCGTGTGGATCAGCTGCTGTGGGACGTGAAGGAAACGATCGACAAGATCAATCCTAACAATGCGGTTCACATCGACCTGAGCCTGATCCCCGAAAATCCTGAAAAGCTGAAGATCACCGGCAATATGCAGCTGCTGCACCTGGCGCTGAGCAATATCGTCAGCAATGCCTGCAAGTACTCTTCCAATAAGCCCGTGCAGGTGTCTATCGGCGCTACAGACGCGCACGTGGTCATCATTGTGCGCGACGATGGCATCGGCATCCCGGAAGCGGAGCTCAAGTACATTTACGATCCTTTCTTCAGGGCTTCCAATACCAAGCACCACGAGGGCTACGGGATCGGACTGCCGCTGGCCCGCAACATCATCCGCATTCACAACGGCACGCTCGTGGTGTCCTCCAGAAAAGATGAGGGCACGGTGGTGCAGCTCAGCTTTCCTTCGATTGCGTAAAGCGTTATTACTAACCGCAAAGAGGCGAAGAAGACGCGGGTGCGCGAGTTCGGCAGGACCATTTTCGACTATAATAGGGCAGAAAAGGCATCAGCGTGTGACTTCGGCTACGCTCAGTCACCGATAACAGCATCCCGTTATAATCCTGTCCCTGATCTGTTCTATTAGCTTGCCCCGGCTCTGCGTTCTCTGCGGTTAGCCCAGGAATTTCACGTCTCTTAAACAGCCTGAGCCGGACGGCCAAACCCTGTTCCAATCCTTGCCCTGATCCGCTTCATCAGTTTAATCCGTGTTCCCTGCTCTGCGTTCTCTGCGAAAAAACATTGCGCTCTCTGCGGTTAGCCCCCGGAATTTCACATCTCTTAACAGCCTGAGCCTGATTCTAATCCCGTTCTAATCCTGTTCTTAGACCGTCTTAAGAAGTGTGCCCTAATCTTGTAAAAAAATACAAGACCATGAAAAGAACCATTCTGATACCCACTGATTTCTCCATCGAATCACTCATTCCAGTCAAACAGGCCGCCCTGCTCAGCAGCTACGACGAAATCGAGATCGTGCTGATGTTCTGCGATCTCTTACCGGTCTCCATCTCCGACCTGCTCTTCTATGCACCTTCAAAAGCCATCAGGCAGCACTCCAACAGGGAATTTGAAGAGGCCTGCAGCATTATCATGAATAAGTATGCCTCCAGGATCAGCAGCATGAGAACCGAGGTGTTCCACGGCACCAGCGATGCAGCCTTCGATAATTTCATTTCCGGCAACAGGATCGACGAGGTGATCTATCCGAAGAATTATGTTCTTAAAGAGCACCGGAACGGCTTCAGTCCTCTGCCTTATATAAAGAACAGCTACCTGCCCTGCCGCGAGGTGGAATGGAAAATAAACAACCCGCATGAAACCGCCAGCCTTTCCACGTTGTTCATGGAAGGCATGGATACAAGAACCCATCAATTAGCCGATTATGCTTCTCAAAAATAACATTCCTCTGTCCTATATTTTCGGGCAGATCAAATACGAGCTGCTGCTGGTGATGTGCTATGGCCTGTCCATCGAGCTGGCCTACTCCTACTTCAACATTCACGTCACCGCTGTATCCATCCCGATTACCGTGTCGAGCGTGTTCGGCACGATCCTGTCGCTCCTGCTGGCCTTCCGCTCGAACCAGGCTTACGACCGCTGGTGGGAAGCCCGCATGATCTGGGGAGCGATCGTGAACGATTCCAGGAGCTGGGGCCGACAGGTGCTGACGATGATGGAAAACCCCGAGCGGGAAGAGATCAAAGCTTTCCAGGACCGGATGATCCTGCGCCAGATCGCCTGGTGCTATGCGCTCGCCAAAAGCCTGCGTGGCAGCGATCCTATGCCCTTTATGCGTGAGTTTATCAGCGACCGGGAGTATGACTACATCAAAAAATTCAGCAACAAGCCGGTAGCCCTGCTCGACCTTCATGGAAAGGACCTGCAGTATGCCCTGAAAATGGGATGGATCAATACTTTCCAGCAGGTGAACCTGGACAGCACCCTCAGCAAATTTTCCGACTCGATGGGCAAAGCCGAGCGCATCAAGAAAACCGTGTTCCCGACAACCTACGGGTTGTATATCAAATCGGCGGTATGGGTATTTATCCTGCTGCTGCCTTTCGGCCTGGTGGATCTGTTCGGCTTCCTGATGGTA
>Ga0233425_10007164_pt1 | contig 15876 bp, 13 predicted proteins | sample Watercolumn_Towu_2_FD_181712 | JGI IMG/M metagenome (GOLD analysis project Ga0233425, IMG submission 181712) | Freshwater microbial communities from Lake Towuti, South Sulawesi, Indonesia - Watercolumn_Towuti2014_140_MG | ecosystem: Environmental > Aquatic > Freshwater > Lake | place...
CCGAGATAGCGGCGGCTTCTGCGGAGCAGAGTTCCGGGATAGAGCAGGTGAACAAGGCGATTGCGCAGATGGACCAGGTGGTGCAGCAGAATGCGGGCATGGTCGAGGAAACCGCGGCCGCATCCGAGGCCATGGAGGAACAGGCCGGCGGCCTTACCCAGCTCATGGAGTTCTTCAATGGCGGTGGCGCCGACGGCGCGACCGCACCGGCGGTTTGACGGGGCGGGGAGAGCGTAATCATGAAACGCGGCAAGAAATCGGCGACCAGCGAGACGGCGGCAGAGCCCGGCAACTCGTCACAGGCCGCCATGCAGTCATGGCTGGAGACCGCGACGCGGGAAGATGCACCGCTGGCAACAGCGGCAGCGGTGGAGGGGTCTGCCGATCCGGTGCTGCAACTTGGCGATGCGATCGACATTACGCAGGTCGGCGAGCTCAAGGCGAAGATGGCTGCGGCGCTCGATGCTGGCGGCGGCATCCTGCACGTCGAGGTCGGTGAGGTGCAGACCGTTGACGCCGCCGGGGTGCAACTCCTGGTTGCTCTGAACAACGAGGTGGCGAAACGCGGACGCATCCTGTCCTGGCAGGGGCGCAGCGAGGCATTGCGCCGGGCAATTACGTTGCTCGGCTTCGCGGCCGAGTTTCCGGCGCTGGTCGGGTAGAACTGCCGAGAACGGCGCCTGGTCCTCGCTCGACCGCTGTCGAGGCGGGATCGGGTGCCACGGGCGGAATCAAGATGGCGATGAGGTGAACGGCGTAATGGACGAGCAACGAGAGGGTGCCGAGCGCGAATTCCATTTCTCGGATGAGAATTTTCGCACCCTGAGCCGGATCGCCAATGAGCATTCCGGGATCGTGCTCGGCGAGGCCAAGCGGCACATGGTCTACAGCCGACTGACCCGGCGATTGCGACAGCTCAAGCTGCGCAGCTTCGACGCTTACATCGAACGCCTGCAGGCCGGCGACGAGCGCGAGTTCACCGAGTTCATAAACGCCATCACCACCAACCTGACGTCATTTTTCCGCGAGCCGCACCATTTCGAGCACCTGCGCAGCGAGGCCCTGCCGGAGGTCATGCACCGGCACGCCTCCGATCGGCGCATCCGCATCTGGTCGGCCGGCTGCTCGACCGGCGAGGAGCCCTACTCCATTGCCATCACCATGCGTGAGACGGTGCCGATAACGGCGGGCTGGGATGCCCGCATCCTGGCAACCGATCTCGATACCAATGTCCTGGCTCGCGGCAGCGCCGGCGTCTATGAGGAGGATCGCATCGCCAGCCTGCCTTCCGAGCGGGTCAAGCGCTGGTTCCGTCGCGGCACGGGCGACAACGACGGCCTGGTGCGGGTGGACCCGGACTTGCAGGAACTGATCACGTTCCGGCAACTCAACCTGATCCAGCCGCTGCCGATGCGTGGTCCTTTCGACATCATCTTCTGCCGCAATGTCGTGATCTATTTCGACAAGCCCACCCAGCGCATGCTGTTCGATCGGTATGCAAATCTGCTGGCCGACAGGGGGTATCTCTACATCGGTCATTCCGAAACTCTCTACAAGGTGTCGGATCGCTTCGAGTCCCTGGGCCGGACGATCTACCAGAAGACGCGCTGACGCCCCATGACCGTCACCGCCCTGCGCCGCAAGGAGAACCTGCTGCCGTCGCTGCCGGGATTCGAGGCAATCAACCGTTACCGCGATCATCAGCACGACGTGGTGGCGGCGAAGATACTGCCGGGCGAGTATTACGTGACGCAGCAGGACGAGATGATCGTGACGGTGCTGGGCTCGTGCATTTCCGCCTGCATCCGCGATCCGGTTGCCCGCATCGGCGGCATGAATCATTTCATGCTGCCGGTGGCGACCGAGGAGAACAAGAACCGCTGGGGTGATTCGTATCTGAGTGCCGCCACACGCTACGGCAATTACGCCATGGAACACATGATCAACGATATCCTCAAGTATGGTGGCAGGCGCGAACGCCTGGAAGTCAAGATCACCGGCGGTGGCCGCGTGCTGGCGCAGATGACCGACGTCGGCCTGCGCAACATCCAGTTCGTGGACGAGTACGTCCGCACCGAGAGTCTCAACGTGGTCAGCCGTGATGTCGGCGGCAACCTGCCGCGCAAGGTGCAGTATTTCCCGCTGTCCGGCCGGGCACGGGTCAAGAAGATCATCTCCATGCACAACAACACCATCATCGAGCGCGAGAACAACTATCTGCATTCGCTCGAACAGAAGCCGGTGGCCGGCGAGGTCGAACTGTTCTGAACGGGGGGTGGCGGTGATCAACAACGTGGCGGGTGGTGAGGCGGCGCGACCGGGCAAGATACGGGTGCTGGTGGTCGATGACTCGGCGCTGGTGCGCAAGCTGCTGAGCGAGGTGCTGGCCTCGGACCCCGGGATCGAGGTGGTCGGGACGGCCTCCGATCCGTTCGTTGCCCGCGACAAGATCAAGCAGCTCAACCCGGATGTCCTGACCCTGGACGTGGAAATGCCGCGCATGGATGGCGTCACCTTCCTGAGCAACCTCATGCGCCTGCGGCCGATGCCGGTGGTCATGGTGTCGACGCTGACCGAGGAGGGGGCCGATGTCACCCTCGATGCGCTGTCGCTTGGCGCGGTCGACTTCGTCACCAAGCCGAAGATCGATTTGGCGCATACCATCGGTGACTACGCCGAGGAGATCATCGGCAAGGTGAAGATGGCGGCGCGTGCCAACATCCGCCGCCTGGAGCGACAGCCACCGTCGACTCGCGAGGTGCCCGCCGGTATCAAGGGGGTGGTCGAGAAACTGTCGGCGGACGCGGTGCTGCCGGCGCAGACCGCGCGCGGCCATTTCCGCACCACCGATCGGATCATCGCCATCGGCGCCTCGACGGGGGGGACCGAGGCGATCAAGGACGTGTTGGTGAACATGCCGCCCGATTCGCCCGGCATGGTAATCACCCAGCACATCCCGGAGGCGTTTTCCGCCTCCTTCGCCAGGCGCCTGAACAGCCTCTGCGCCATGACGGTGACCGAGGCCCAGGACGGCCAGCAGTTGCTGCCTGGCCATGCGGTCATCGCCCCGGGCGGCCGGCATCTGATGCTGACCCGCGACGGTGCCCGTTACGTCTGCCGCCTGAACGACGGCCCGCCGGTCAACCGTCACAAGCCATCGGTGGATGTACTATTCCGTTCGGTGGCGCAGAATGCCGGCAGCAACGCCATCGGGGTGATCCTGACCGGGATGGGCAACGATGGCGCCCGGGGGCTCAAGGAGATGCGCGATGCCGGGGCACCGACCATCGCCCAGGACGAGAAGACCAGCGTCGTCTGGGGCATGCCCGGTGAGGCAGTCAGGCACGATGCGGTGGACAGGGTTCTGCCACTGGAGTCCATCGCTGGCGAACTGCAGCTCCTGATTGCCCGGAAGTAACGGGGCCATGATGCTCAAGTTAGACCGCCAACCGCCGATACAAGCTCTGGAAACTGCGAGATCTACGGACAACAGATATGGCTAATCATGCGCTGACGTGGTCGTTGGCGACCGGTACGGTCGCTGCGGGTGCCTATTTCGCGATCGGCGCGAGCGGCGGCGGGCTCGCCGTGTTGCTGTCCGCGATCGGCATCATGGGGTGGCGCCTGGCGAAGGCGGGCGCCGGCGCAGCACCCGTTGATCGGCATGATGCCGGTCATTCGCGGATCGATCACAGTCTGAGCATCATCTTCGGCGATGTGCAGCAGACACTGCAGGGCGAGCTGCAACCCCTGCGCGGCAATCTGACCCAGGTCCGAACCATCATCGCTGACGCCGTCCACAAGCTCTCGGACAGCTTCACGGCCCTGAACAGCAGCACGCAGAAGCAGCAGGAATTGATGGGCCAGCTCATCCAGAACATGGAAGGCCGGTTCGAGGGCGGCGAGAGCCACGTCACCATCCGCAAGTTCGCCGACGAGTCGGCCGACATCCTGCAACAGTTCGTGCAGATGGTGGTGAACATCAGCAAGCAGGGCATGGATACCGTCAATCGCATCGAGGACATCGCCACCCAGTTGAACGGCATCTTCGCGCTGCTCGACGACGTCAAGGGCATCGCCGATCAGACCAATCTGCTGGCCCTGAACGCCGCCATCGAGGCGGCGCGGGCGGGTGAGGCCGGCCGCGGGTTCGCCGTGGTCGCCGACGAGGTCCGCAAGCTGTCGCAGCATTCCAAGCAGTTCAATGAACAGATCCGGACGCAGGTCGAGAGCGCCCGCATCACCATCGGCCAGGCCCGGCAGCTGGCGGCCGACACCGCCGCCCAGGACATGAACAAGGCGCTCACGGCCAAGGGGCGCATCGATACCATGCTCGGCGACCTGCAGAAGATGGAGGGTTACGTCGCCGCGAAGCTGGCCGATGCCGCGGAGGTGAGCACGGCGATCGGCGAGCAGACCGGCGTGGCAGTGCGCTCGCTCCAATTCGAGGACATCGCCCGGCAGACAACCGAACATGCGGAGCATGCGCTCGGTCGCATCGACGGCCTGCTGACCGGTCTCAACGCGGAGGTGTGCCGCGCCGAGGAGGACGAGGCCAGTCTGCCGCCCGACCGGTATCTGGTGCGCGTGCGGGAGCGGCTGACCGTTGCCCTGGAGAAGGCGCGCGAGGATCAGCGGCACAAGCCGGAACAGGACACCATGGATGCCGGCGAGGTTGAACTGTTCTGACGAGAAAGGCTGGATATGACGGTAACGGTGGAAAAGGCAGCTGACGGCAGCCGGGTGACGTTGAAGATGCCGGCGCAATTCGATTTCAAGGTGCACAAGGAATTTCGCGGTGCCTACGACGACGGCAAGGCCCCGGCCAAGACCTACTTCGTCGATCTGCGGGCGACCGACTACATGGACAGCTCGGCACTCGGCATGCTGCTGCAGTTGCGCGAGTACGTCGGCGGCGATCGCAGTCGTGTGCAGATCGTCAACGTCAAGCCGGGGATACGGCAGATCCTGACCATTGCCAATTTCGACAAGCTGATGACGATTTCGTAAACACCTCACGCGGGGTTCGCGCGAATTCCCGAACCGGGAGCGAGGAGTCCTTGAGATGTCGATCGCCGCTGATGGAAATCCGGCCATGACCCCGCCGGATGGAAGTGCCGTGACGATCCTGGTGGCCGACGACGACCTCCCCAACCGGCTGGTGCTGAAGTCGATGCTGGCGCGCGCCGGTTATCAGGTGCTGATCGCCGAGAACGGCGCCGAGGCAGTGGAGGCGTTCACGGCCTGTGCCCCGGCGCTGGTGCTGATGGACCTGATGATGCCGGTGCTGGACGGCATCGAGGCGACCCGCCGGATCAAGGCGGCGAGCGGCGATCGCTATTGCCCGGTCATCTTCCTCACTGCCGTCACCGACGACCGCCGGCTGGCCGAGTGCCTGGACGCGGGCGGCGATGACTTCCTGACCAAACCCTACAACCACACGGTACTCAACGCCAAGATCAATGCCGCCCTGCGCCTGTCCGAGATCCATGCGCGCAGCCGGCAGCAGCGTGATGCGCTGGCCGAGATCGACATCCAGCGCCGGCGCGACCTGCAGATCGCGGAGCGCATATTGCACAGTGCCGCGAGCGCCTCCGGTCTGGACACCGGCAACATCCGTTCGCTGCTCCGGCCGATGGACCGGGTGAACGGCGACATCGCCCTGTCGGCGCTGACGCCGGACGGCGTGCAGCACGTCATGGTCGGCGATTTCACCGGCCACGGCCTGCCGGCGGCGGTCGGCGCCATGACCGTGGTCGACACCTACCTGGCGATGGCGAGCAAGGGATTTTCCATCGCCATGATCGTTCCGGAGATGAATCGCAAGCTGCACAGCATCTTGCCCACTGGCCTGTTCCTGTCGGCCTGCCTGCTGGAGATCGACCTCGAACACGACGTGCTCGCGGTCTGGAATGGCGGTCTGCCGGACGTCCTGATCCGTGGCGGCGACGGTCAAATCATGGCGCGCGCGACTTCGCGGCATGCGCCACTCGGCGTGCTCGGCAACGACGCCCTGTCGACGGAGGTTGATCGGATATTTATCCATCACGACGACCACGTGTATTTGTATTCCGATGGGGTAGTCGAGGCCCGCAACACGGACGGGGAGCTCTTCGGCGGTCAACGGCTGGAGCAGGTCATTACCGCCGCGCCGCACGGCGGCGGTTTCCATGAGTTGCGGGCGGCGCTGGATGCGCATTGCATCAACGCGACGCAGAACGACGACCTGATACTCCTGGAGGTCGTCTGCCGACTGCCCGAACACGGTGCCGAACATGCTCTCGTCCGGTCCCGCGGGAAGGACAAGCTGCCAGCCGCCTGGAAGGTGGCTATCGACCTCGATGCCTCGGCCCTGCGCCAGAACGACCCTCTGCCACCGTTGATGCAGTTGATCGTCGATATCCAGGGTTTGGGCGAGCACCGCGAGCGCGTCTATATCATCATCAAGGAATTGTTCGCCAACGCCCTCGACCACGGGTTGCTGCGGCTGGACTCGGCGATGAAGGCGACGCCCAGTGGCTTCGTGGAGTTCTATCGCCTGCGCGAGCAGCGCCTGAATGAACTGGCGGCGGGGCAAGTGCACATCGAGGTCGAGAACACGCCCGGCGACCCCGCAAGCCGGATGCGCCTGGTCATCGAACACGATGGCACCGGTTTCGATCCCGCCTGCCGGAAAGCGCCGTCGCTGGATGGCAACGAGGGCTTCTGTGGCCGCGGCATCGCGCTGATCCGCTCGCTATGCGCCGCCCTCACCTACAACGCCACAGGCACTCGTGCCGAGGCGATCTATGAGTGGCCAGTGGCCGCCGGAGCACGGACGCCCGAGACAACGGACTAATCGCCGGTCCGCCAGTCTGCATTGCTGCCGGGTTTCCGTTTGGACTATCTCACCGCTGGAATCATTGCCCTGCTGACCGGCATTCTGGCGGCGCTGGGCGGCCACGCCGCGAGCCGGAGGAATTCGGGGCGTGCCATCAGCGGGGCGCAAGCGGCCCTGAGCCGGTATGCCGACGGCGACCGCCAAGTCCGCCTGCCGATGGCAGGCGAACCGGGCATCGACGGCGTGGCGGCGACCATCAATGGCATCCTCGATAGCGCGGTGGCCGCCGAGACCGAACTGCGTGACTTGACCGCCATGCTTCGCAACAACGAGCAGCAGTTGCAGATGGCGATGGAGGCGGGCGGGTTTTCGGTATGGGACTGGGACCGGGTGTTCGGGGAGATTACCTTCGACCGTCGCTTTGCGACCCTGCTCGGCTATGCCCCGGGTGAACGGGTATTCGACGCCGGCGACTGGCGCGACGCCGTGCATCCGGAAGATGTGGGGGCCGTCGAGGCCGCGATGGACCGGATGGAAAACGGAACGGTGTCCGACTGCCGCTCGGAGTACCGGCTGCGCACCCGTGCCGGAAACTGGAAATGGGTGTCGGACACGAGCGCCGTCGTCGCCCGTGACATCGATGGGGTGCCGTTGCGCATCGTCGGCACCATCCACGACATCACCGTGCGCAAGGAGACCGAGCAGGCACTGCAGGAGGCGCGCGACCGGGCCGTGGAACTCGCCCGCGACAAGGCGAATTTCGTCGCCGGCATGAGCCACGAGCTGCGCACGCCCCTGAACGGCGTGCTGGGGATGGTGAGTCTGCTCAAGTACACCACGCTCGACGCGGAGCAGCGTGAGTACGTCGAGGCCGCCGACAATGCCGGCCACTCGCTGCTGCGGCTGATCAACGATCTGCTGGATTTTTCCAAACTCGACGCCGGCCGCATGGACTTCGAGCACATCGACTTCGGCGTGCGGGCGCTGTTCGAGGAGGCCTGCGAAATGCTGGCCGGCCCCGCCCACCAGAAGGGCCTCGAACTGATATGCGACCTCGGTCCGGACGTGCCGCTTGTCCTGATCGGCGATCCGACCCGCATCCGCCAGGTGGTCGTGAACCTGCTCGGCAACGCCATCAAGTTCACGGAACGCGGCGAGATAGTCGTCACAGTTCGCGTCGGACCCGACGATGCGCGCCCGGCGCCAGTAGATGGCGTGGAGCCCGCGCGTCTCTATGTCGAGGTACGGGATACCGGGATTGGCATCGCGGAAGAGGCGCGGGCGCGGCTGTTCCGGTCCTTCTCGCAGGCCGACATGTCAACGACGCGGCGTTATGGCGGCACCGGCCTCGGTCTCGCCATCTCCCAGCAAATGGTGACGCTCATGGGCGGGTCGATCGACGTGGTCTCGTCGCCGGGTGCGGGCAGCCTTTTCCGGTTCAACGTCGAGGTCGCGATACCGGCGCCGGAACCGGAGGCGGATCACATCCGGAGCGGATCGATCGAGGTTGCCGGGCCCAGGCGTCGAGTCCTGGTGGTCACCGCCAACGCCAGCCTGCGGATGGTGCTTGCCCGCGAACTGGCGGAATTGGGGATTGAGGCCGAAGCGGCCGCGGATGCGCCGGTCGCAGCGGAGCTGATGCGCGCGGCAGCGGCGGCCGGGCGTGCGCACGTCGCGGTGTTTATCGACCAGGCCCTGTGGCAAAGCGGTCCGCAGGTGGCGGATGCAGAGGGTTCGCCGCCGCCAGTGCGGGTGCTGCTGACACCGTTCGGCGATCGGTTCGACGACGGCGAGGCGCGGCGGCACGGGTTCGCTGCCTGTCTGACCAAGCCGGTGCGCGCTGCGCGGTTGAGGTCCTGCGTGCAGGCGGTTCTCGACGGGCGGCGGGACTGACACGACTCGCCTACTCACGGCGCCGGCGTTTCAGTAACATGGCCGTGGGAAAGAACAACCATCGCCATGTCCGACTCCATCCCGTCCAAGCTGGGAAAGTACGAGATCATCGAATCCATCGCCCGCGGCAGCATGGGCGTGGTGTACCGCGGTTATGACCCCTACATCGACCGGCCGGTCGCGGTGAAAGTAGCGCTGGCCGATTCGCTCAGGGACAAGGAGAGCGGCGAGCGTTACCGCAAGATGTTCTTCAACGAGGCGCACACCGCCGGGATGCTGCGCCACCCGAACATCCTCGACATCTTCGACGCCGGGGTCGAGGGCGAGGTCTGCTACATCGTCATGGAACTGGTCGAGGGCGGCGAGACGTTGAAGCCGTACACGCGGGCCGACAACCTGCTCCCAATTCAGAAGGTGGTCGAAATCGTGTTCAAGTGCGCCAAGGCCCTCGACTACGCGCACCGGCAGGGCGTCGTCCATCGCGACATCAAACCCTCCAACCTGCTGCTGACGCCCGACCAGGACGTGAAAATAGCCGACTTCAGCATCGCCTACGTCACGCGCCAGGACACCACGCAGACGATGCCCATGGGCTTCGTCGGCTCGCCGCGCTACATGTCGCCGGAACAGATACAGGAGGAGGCGGTCACCAGCCAGACCGACATCTTTTCGCTCGGCATCGTCATGTTCGAGATGCTGTGCGGCAAGCACCCGTTCGGCGGCGAGACCTTCTCCAAGCTGGTCTACCGGATCGTCAACGAGGAGCCCATGACCCTGTCCGAGTTCCGGTCCGGATTGCCGGAGACGCTGGAAAAGGTGATCGCGCGCTGCCTGATGAAGGACCCGGCGCGCCGCTACCGCATGGGTCTCGATCTCGCCTCGGAGCTTAGCACCGCCTTCAACTACCTCGAACGCCCGCAGGAAGACATCTCGGTCAAGGAACGCTTCAACGGCGTCAAGCAGCTCGAGTTCTTCCGTGGTTTCTCGGACACCGAGATCTGGGAGATCATCCGCGCCAGCATCTGGGAGAACTACCGGGACGGCGAGGAGATCATCGTCGAGGGCGATCTCGACGATTCGTTCTACATCCTGACCTCGGGCGCGGTGTTCGTGCGCAAGGGCGGCACCGTGTTCGGCCTCTTGCAGGCAGGGGATTGTTTCGGCGAGATGGGGTACATCAACAAGATCCGGCGTACCGCCACCATCATCGCCAATGGCGACGTGAGCCTGATGAAGGTCAACTCGACCCTGATCGAGCAGGTATCGAGGGATTGCCAGTTGCGGTTCTGCAAGACCTTCATGCGCATCCTGATCGAGCGCCTGGCGCTGACCACCGAGAAGGTCGTCGCCAACCGCTGACTGCCCTGTCGCTCAGGCCGGCCGTCGGTAACGGGACTATCAGCTTGCGCGGTAGCGGGCGATCAGCTCGGCGGTCGAGGCGTCGTGGGCCTGCCGCGGTCCGCCCTGCAGTTCGCCGAGGATGGTTCCGGCCAGTTGCTTGCCGAGTTCGACCCCCCACTGGTCGAAGGAATTGATCCCCCAGATGATGCCCTGGACGAAGACCTTGTGTTCGTACAGGGTCAGGAGCTGACCGAGCACGCGCGGTGTCAATCTTGAATAGAGGATGGTGGTGCTCGGATTGTTGCCCGGGAAGGTGCGGTGCGGTGTCAGCGCTTCGACCCTGTCCGCCGGTATTCCGCTGGCGCGCATCCCGGCGGCCGTCTCGTCCGCGCTGCGGCCGCGCATCAGGGCCTCGGCCTGGGCGAAACAGTTGGCGGCGAGCATGTCGTGCAGGGGGCCGGCGCCGTAACGGCCCTCGCGTCCGAGCAGGAAATCCACCGGGATCAGCCGGCCGCCCTGGTGCAGGAGCTGGAAGAACGCGTGCTGGCTGTTGGTGCCGGTGCCGCCCCAGACGATCGGGCCGGTCGTGGCCGCGACCGGACTGCCATCGCGGCGCACGCGCTTGCCGTTGCTCTCCATGTCGAGCTGCTGCAGGTAGGCCGGCAGGAAGCGCAGTCCTTCCTCGTAGGGTACGACGCAGTGACTCTCGGCGCCGAAGAAGTTGTGGTACCAGACCCCGATCAGTGCCAGCAGCGCCGGCGCATTGGCCGTGAACGGTGTCGTGCGGAAGTGATCATCGATCGCCCGCGCGCCGGCGAGCATTTCTTCGAATCCGTCCATGCCGATTGCGAGCGCCAGGGTCAGACCCACGGCCGACCAAAGCGAGTACCGTCCGCCGACCCAGTCCCACATCTCGAAGGCGTTGCCGGGGTCGATACCGAAGGCCCGCACCGCCGGGAGGTTGGTGGAGACGGCGACGAAGTGGCGGGCGACGGCGGCGGAGTCGACGAAGTGGCGCCGCAGCCAATCGCGGGCAACTTCCGCGTTGGCGGTGGTTTCCTGGGTGGTGAAGGTCTTCGAGACCACGACGAACAGCGTGGTCTCCGGATCGAGCGCGGCGAGCGTGCCGCGGATGTCGGCGTCATCGACATTGGCCACGAAATGCGTGCGGATGCCGCTGCCGTCGGCCAGGGCGGTGGCCGCCATGTGCGGGCCGAGGTGCGAACCGCCGATGCCGATGTTGACCACGTCGCTGATGCGGGCGCCGCCGAATCCCCGCCAGGTCCCGTCCCGGACCGCGGCCACGAAGCGGCGCATGCGTGCGCGCACGGTCTCGACCGCGGGCATGACGTCCGTGCCATCGACGCAGACGGACCGGCCGGCACCTCCGCGCAGGGCCGTGTGCAACACCGCGCGGTCCTCGGTAGTGTTGATCCGGTCGCCACGGAACATCGCCGCGACGGCCGACTCCAGTCCGGCCTCGCCGGCCAGCGCCGCCAGCAGTTCGATGGTGCGGGGCTCGATGCGCTGCTTGGAATAGTCGATGAACAGATCGCCCACCTGCAGGCTGAACCGGGTCGAGCGGTCGGGGTCGGTCGCGAACATGTCGCGCAGGTGACGTGGCGCGACCTCGCGATGGTGATCGCGCAGATCATGCCAGGCCCTGGTGCGCGTGATGTCCATGGTGTTGGTTCGGTGGTCCCGGTGGTGCCGGGATCAGGAGCGGTTGTTGACGAAATGCTTGTAGATGGCGATCAGCTCGTCGGTCGAGAAGCGGACGATCAGCAATTCCTGGCCGGGATGGATCAGGTCCGGGTTGTGACCCATGCGCCCGTGCTCGAAGTTGTAGACGAAGGTGTTCTGCGACTTGTCGTAGATCATCTGGCCGAGGAACGAGCTCTGGCGGTCACTGACCATCTCGTCCGCGGACGCCGGGATGTCGACCTGGTAGGTGCCGATATCCTCGCCGCGACGGATGGCGATGCCGCGCGCGAAGTTTTCGGTCAGGCCGCGCTGGATGATGCCCCAGATCCCCTGTTCATCGGTGTCGCGCACCGTGTGCACGTAGTAGATGCCGTCGCCGGTGCCGGCCTGTGGCGGCATGAGTTCGGCAACCGTCGCCTGGTCGAGGAGCTGCCGGCCGCGCGCCACCCTGATCGGCTCGTCGCCGGCATCGCCATTCTCGGTCGCGATGGCGCCCGCCGTCGTCATCTGTACCTCCTCAACCTTCCTGACCAGGGTGACCGGCGTTTGCGGCGCGTCCGGGTGACTTTCGGCCAGCTCGCGGACGGTGGTCTCCCGTATCTCGTCGCCTTCGATGACCTTGACCGTCTGTTCCAGGTCCTGTCCGGTACGGGCGAGCAGGCGTTCGATGGTGACGACCTCGATCTGATCGACCTCCTTGACCACGGCGATCGGCGTTTCCGGCTGGATGGCGGGATCGGCCAGCAGGGCGCTGGTCGTGGTTTCCTCGAACCGGGTTTCGGCCAGGAGCCGGATCGGCTGGTCGCTCTGCACGAAGTGATCGACATCGTCGGCCGGCAGCGGCTGGGGCCTGACGGCCGTCAGGTCGCGGATGTAGGCGCGCGCCTCGCGGTCAAGCGCCTCGCCTTCGGGTCCGGGTGCTGCCGGCGCGGAAACGGTCGCCTCCGCCGGCCTGGGCGTTGACGGGGTCGCCGTGTCGGTCGATGCCGGAGCAGTTGCGTCGGGGGACTCCGGCTGCTGCTTGAGCAACAGCAGGTAGCCGCCGGTGAGCACCAGCAGGGCGACGACCAGGATGGCGAGGAAGTAGCGCATGTCGTTGGCGGTCGTGTCGGGCTGACCCTGGTTCAGGGTGCCGGGCGAGCGGCGATCCCGGCGGCCGCGCGGCCGTCAGGGGGAACCGTGGATGTAGTGTTCCAGCTGCTCAATGAGGGATTGCTTCTCGGTGATGATGGCCTTCAGCAGATCGCCGATGGTGAGCATTCCGACCACGCGCTCGCCGTCGACGACCGGCAGGTGGCGGAACTTGTGCTGCGTCATCAGCCGCATGCAGTCGTCGATGGATGCCTCCGGACTGACGGTTATCACCCGGGGCGACATGATGTCGCGGATCAGGGTGTCTCGTGACGAGCGGTCCTTGAGCACGATCTTGCGGGCGTAGTCGCGCTCCGAGAAGATGCCGACCATCCGCTCGCTTTCCATCACCATCAGGGCGCCCACACCCTTGTCGGCCATCGTGGCGACGCCTTCGTAAACCGTGGCGCCCGGGCCGATTGCATAGACCTGCCCGCCTTTGTCGCGCAACAACTGCTGAACGGTGATCATTCGGAGGAGCCTCCCGTGCGGTCCGGATTGTTATTGTTGGTTACCCAAAGATAGTTTGGCACCGAGGAATGGGGATCACAACCGAACGCAGGGCGTCCGTTGTGCGCTGCAATAGCGAATGTGTTGAACTGTCGCCCGGCCCTTCCACCGGCATGTCTACCGGCAAAAGCGGCTCATGCGTTAGTATGCGGACTCAAGGGTCAGGTCGCGCCGGCAACAAAAAATATCTCGAAATACGGGGTTGCCACCATGTCACAGGAAATACCGGGCAAGCTGGGGAAATACGCAGTCCATCACGAGATAGGCCGAGGCAGCATGGGCACGGTGCATCTTGGCCACGACCCCTATGTGGACCGCCCGGTAGCCATCAAGGTCGCCCATGCCGAGCAGCTCAAGGACGAGGAATCCGGGGCCCGCTACCGCAAGATGTTCTTCAACGAGGCGCACACCGCCGGCCGGCTGACCCACCCCAACATCATCAGCATCTACGACGCCGGCGTCGACGGCGAGATCTGCTACATCGTCATGGAATTCGTGGAGGGAGGCAATACCCTCAAGAACTTCAGCAAGGCGGATCACCTGCTGCCGGTCGAAAAGGTGGTCGAGATTGTCTTCAAATGCGCCAAGGCCCTCGACTATGCGCACCGCCAGGGGGTCGTGCACCGCGACATCAAGCCGACCAACATCCTGGTGACCGGCGAACTGGACGTGAAGATCGGCGACTTCAGCATCGCCTACATCAGCAAGCTCGAGTCCACCGAGACCATGCCGATGGGGATGGTCGGCTCGCCGCGCTACATGTCGCCCGAGCAGATCAGTGAGGACCAGCTCACCAGTCAGACGGACCTTTTTTCGCTCGGCGTCATCATGTACGAGCTACTTACCGGCAAGCATCCGTTCGCCGCCGAGTCCTTCTCGCGTCTGGTGCAGAAGATCCTGAACGAGGAACCGCCGCCGATGTCGGACTTCCGCAGCGATCTGCCGGAGGAACTGGCGCGCATCGTGCGCCGGGCCATGGCCAAGAACGTCAAGGAGCGCTACGGCATGGGACTGGACTTCGCCTCCGATCTGTCCAAGGCCTTCGAGCACCTGCTCGAGCAGCCGCGCGAGCAGATCTCGGCCGAGGAGCGCTTCATCGCTGTCAAGAAGCTCGACTTCTTCCAGGGATTCCCTGACGCCGAGATCTGGGAGATCGTCCGTGCCGGTTCCTGGCGCGACGGTATGCCCGGCGAGGAGATCATCGTCGAGGGCGAACTGGACGATTCTTTCTACATCATCGTCACCGGCGAGGTGATCGTGCGCAAGACCGGCAAGGACCTGCGCACACTGGTCGCCGGCGACTGCTTCGGTGAGATGGGTTACCTGGCGCGCACCAAGCGCACAGCGACCATCGTCGCCAAGGAGCGCACGACCCTGCTCAAGCTCAATTCGACTGTCATCAGCCAGGTGTCGCTCAACTGCCAGGTGCGTTTCCTCAAGGTCTTCCTGCGCACCCTGATCCACCGCCTCTCCGTCACCACGGAAAAGATGTCCCAGGAACTCGCCTGACGAACCTCTGAAGAAATGACGCGTCCGCCGCGCCCTTCAAAGCGGCGCCGGTGAAAATCCCCTAAGGCAGCGGCTACCGCACCGCATCCAGCTCGCGGCTTTCCGGGTCAGCCGCAATGCCCGCATTGTTGGCGGCGTCCTCTTCCGGCGTCGGGTTCTGGTCGCCGACGGGAGGCGTACGCAAACTTCACTGGCTGAGGAACCGGACCAGTTCCACCATCCCCCGCGTATCGCGCGCGCAGTAGTCGAGGAGTTGCCGGTGGATCTCCAGCCGCCGTGCGCGTGGCGTCACCGGGTGGATGGCTTCGAGGTACGCCTGCCGCGCCATGCCTCCGTCCTGCACGTCGAGATTGGCGTAGTTGAGGCTCTGTTTGATCGTGGGCAGCACATTCTTGATTGACCACGATCCCCTCATGTCCGGGTGGTAGTAGCTGTTTCGGGTCAGCTCTTCGAGATCGACCAGCCGGCCGATGACCGCCTCGATACCGGATCTCAGGTCCGCGTATGCTCTGGCGAGTTCGCCCAGAATTATTTTCTCGTAGTGGTGGTAGGCGAAGATCGGTCCCGATCCGCCAAGGGTCTTCAGCAGCGCCTCCACCGCACCCCGCATCGGCGCCTCGCCCGTAATGTCGAGGAACTCCGCGTGGTGGATATCGCCGCCCTTTTTCTCGATATCGCAGGACCACTGGAACAGCAGCGCCTGGTAGGGCCGCGTGCCCTTCCAGATCGGCACGGCGAACGCGATGGTCTCGAAGTCCAGGTAATAGCGCGGGTACGACAGCCTTCGGAGATGTCGTTTCGCCTCGCCGGTGCGTTCGGCGACGCCGCTCGCCGTGATGCGCCGGATCCTCTCATGCGTCGGATTGGAGAGACGGCCCGGCGGTATGTCGCGAACGTCCTGGTATCCCTCCGCTGCCAACGCGGTCCGCAGGTTCGCGCCGGAACGATAGAGGCAGGAGAGCGGGTAG
>Ga0233425_10007165_pt1 | contig 15874 bp, 15 predicted proteins | sample Watercolumn_Towu_2_FD_181712 | JGI IMG/M metagenome (GOLD analysis project Ga0233425, IMG submission 181712) | Freshwater microbial communities from Lake Towuti, South Sulawesi, Indonesia - Watercolumn_Towuti2014_140_MG | ecosystem: Environmental > Aquatic > Freshwater > Lake | place...
ATCGCCAACGCCGGCACCTCGACGCTGCTGCTCGCCCACGACCACCAGGCGACGGAGGCCTACCTCCGCGCGAGCGGCCTGCCGTTCACCTTCCTGCGCAACGGCTGGTACACCGAGAACTACAGCGCCCAGCTGCCCACCTACCTGGCGCACGGCGTCGCGGGCTCGGCCGGCGACGGCGTCGCCAACATCGCCGCGCGCGCCGACTACGCCGAGGCAGCCGCCGTCGTGGCGACGACCGAGGGCCACGAGGGCAAGGCCTACGAGCTCGGCGGCCAGGGCGTCACGCTCGCCGACATCGCGGCGATCGCGTCGGAGGTCACCGGCCAGGAGATCGCCTACACCGACCTGCCGCTCGAGGTCCTCACCGGGATCCTCGTGGGCGCGGGCCTGCCCGAGCCGGTGGCCGCGGTGTACGCCGACGCCGACCGCGGCATCAAGGCCGGCGAGCTCGCCGTCGACCCGTCCGTGCTCGAGGGCCTCATCGGCCGTCCGGCGACGCCGGTGGTCGACACGTTCAAGGCCGCGGCTGCGGGCTGACCGCCGTCCCGCGACGAACCACGAGGGGCGGGAGCGCTGCGCGCTCCCGCCCCTCGGTCGGCGGAGGATAGGGGATTCGAACCCCTGAGGAGTTTCCCCCAACACGCTTTCCAAGCGTGCGCCCTAGGCCACTAGGCGAATCCTCCGCCGCAGAGGATACGTGCGCGGCAGGGGTGATCACCAAACCGGCCGGGTCGGACCATCGCCGCCGCTGCCGTAGAGTGGGCCCCGACTCCCCGTGCGGCGTCATCCCGCTGAACTCCCCCAGGGCCGGAAGGCAGCAAGGGTAGGTGGGCTCTGACGGGTGCGCGGGGGGTCACTTTCTTGTCCGCCCCCGGTCGGACGCAGACCCGCACGCCCAGCGGACGCCCGCGTCCCGCAGTACGCAGCGCCCCCTGCCCCTCCCGCTGACACGGCTACGCGCGCGCTCGTGGCTGGCGGGCGGTCCCGCGGGGTCCGCCTAGACTCGAACGGTGATCTTCAAGGGCGTGGGCGAGGGCCGGCCGTACCCGGACCATGCCGTTACGCCTGCCCAGTGGGCCGACGTCGCCCCGCGCCAGGTGCGGCTGTCCGACCTCGTCACCACCAAGCGCACGCTCGACCTCGAGACCCTGCTCGACGAGCAGTCGACGTTCTACGGGGACCTGTTCGCGCACGTCGTCCGGTGGAACGGCGTGCTCTACCTCGAGGACGGCCTGCACCGCGCGCTGCGCACGGCCCTGCACGGGCGGCCCCTGCTGCACGCGCGCGTCCTCGACCTCGACGACCCGGCAGTCCGCCGGCGTCTGACCGCCTCGACCAGCGGGGGGACCGCGTGAGCATGATCAGCGGCTCGGTGCTCGGGCCTCAGGGCGACGGCCCCAAGCGCAAGCGCCCGTGGGGCACGGTCGTCGTGATCGTGCTGATGATGGCGGTCATCTTCGGCGGCACCTACGGCGCCGTGGTGCTCCTGCGCGGCGGCCGCAACTCCCCCGCGCCCACGACGTCGACGCCGACCACCTGCGTCACCGTCACCGTGACCCCCGGTGCGGCGCTGCCGCAGCCGGCGTCGGTGACGGTCAACGTCTACAACGCCACGGACCGGGCCGGCCTCGCGCGCCGCACCGCCAACGAGCTCAAGGACCGCGGCTTCGGCATCGGCGCCGTGGCCAACGACCCGCTGGGCAAGACCGTCAAGGGCGTCGCCGAGATCCGCTACGGCGTCGACGGCCTCGACCAGGCGCGGCTGCTGCGCTACTACGTCCCGGGCGCGACGCTGGTGAAGGACGACCGCACCGACACCACGGTCGACCTCGTCACGGGCGCGAAGTTCACAGCGATCCGCTCTCAGGCCAAGGTCGACGAGGCCCTCGCCTCCCCCGTGGCCCGCCCGTCGGGCAACTGCCCCACGCCGACCCGGCCGACGCCGTCCGGCTCGGGGTCGCCGAGCCCGACGCCGTCGCCGTCCTGACGCCGGGGACCTCCGGCGCTCAGGCCACCGGCAGCCAGACCAGCCGGAAGTCGGTGACGGCGACGTCAGCCTTCTCCAGCGGGATCGCCTTGGCCTCCACCTGCGCGGCCTTGGCCTTCCACTCGTCGTCGAGCGCCACGACGTCGGCCTGCAGCTGCGCCTCGAGATCGGCGTAGGCGCGGGCCGCCGCGTCGGCCTTCGCGGCGGTCGAGCCCACCTTCGCCGACGCCGTCGACTCGCGGCGCGCCTGGGCCGAGATCGACGACCGCGAGCGCCGGCCGCCGAGCAGGCCGCCGAGCGCGGTGGTGGCGATGCCGACGAAGCCGAACTCCGAGTCGTACGCCTGCTGCGCGCTCTGCGCCGCGATCTGGGCGTCGGTAACCTTGAGCCGGGCCTGGTCGAGCTTGGCGGCGTACTTCGTGCGCAGCGCCGTCATCTCCTGGTCGGCCTTCTCGCCCGCGATCACCTGGCACCGCGCGACGAACTCCTCCTGCGTCTCGCCGACGCGGGAGTAGGTCTTGAGCGTCTTGTTGACCCACACTTGCTCGGACTTCGTCCGGACGAGGTGGTCGACCAGCGACTTCTGCAGCGCGGTCCAGTAGGGCTTCTTGCCGATGTCGCCGGCCACGAGGCCGTAGACGACGCCGCTGCCGGGCGAGGGCACGAGGTCGCGGTCGTCGTAGTCGACCGCGATGGGCGCGGTGACCGTCGGCAGCTGCGGGAGCGGCGAGATGACGGCCTCGTACTCCTCGTCGTGCATGACGCCGGCGGCGTCGTCGTCGTAGCGCAGCAGCACCCGGGCGACCGCGGCCGCGCGCAGGTGCTGGCCGCCGGGGACACCGCCCGCCGCGGGCAGCCAGGCCGCCGCCGGGTCGACGAACGCCACCGGGACGCCCGCCGCGACGGCCGGCATCACCGGCGTCTCGTCGGCACCGGCCACGGCGGGCGGGATCGACGTCGTGGCCGCGGCCGGGGCGGCGGGGGCAGCCGCCTGAACAACCTGCTCGACCGGTGCCGGGGCTGCAGCCGTTGCCGCCGCGGGCGCCTCGGCCGGCGGCGCGGCGGCCGGCGCCGGCGCCGGGGCCGGTGCCGGGGCAGCCGCAGCGGCCGGGGCCATGGCCTGGCCGATCTGGTCTCGGGTCAGCGGTCCGCGCAGGTAGCTCATCGCCCAGCGGGTGGTCATGACCTCGGGCTTGTCCTTGCCCGCGCGGCGCAGCAGGAACTGCCGCTTGCCGAGGTTGCTGATCGTGTCGGCGACGGCCTTGACGTCGACACCGCCGTCGGCGCTCGACAGTCCGTCGACGAGGCGGTTCTTGTCCTGCTCGGTCTGCAGCCGGCCGATGAGCCAGGTGCCGGCGTTGGAGAGCGCCTTGTAGTCGACGTCGACGGGGTTCTGGGTCGAGAGGACGACGCCGAGGCCGAACGCGCGGGCCTGCTTGAGCAGCAGCATGATCGGCTTCTTCGTCGGCGGGTTCGCCGTCGGCGGCAGGTACCCCGCGACCTCGTCCATGTAGAGCAGCGCGCGCAGGTCGCTCGTTCCGGACTGGCGGCGCATCCAGGTGACGAGCTTGGAGAGCACGAGCGAGGTGACCGACTGCCGCTGCTCGTCGTCGAGGTGCGCGGTGGTGACGATCGCGCAGCGCGGGCGGCCGTCCGGCGTGCGCAGCATCCTCTCCATGTCGATGGGGTCGCCCGTGAGCCAGGTTCCGAACGACGGCGAAGCCAGCAGCCCGTTGAGCTTCATCGCGAAGCCCATCCGGTCGGCGGGCGGGAAGAACGCGTCGAGCTCGAGGACGCCGAGCTTGCGGAACGGCGGCTGCTGCACCTGCGCGAGCAGGCTGGCGAGGTCGAGGTCCTGCCCGTTGGTCCACGCGTTCTGGATGATGTTGGCGAGCAGGATGTGCTCGCGCGACGACAGCGGATCGCCCGCGATGCCCAGCATCCCGAGCAGGCTCGTCACGTAGCCGTCGATCTCGTCGGAGACGATCTCCGGGTCGGTGCCGGGAGGGGGCGCGGCCAAGGACCCGACGATGTTGAGCGGCACACCGGCCGACGAGCCAGGCGTGTAGATCGTGAAGTCGACGCCGGTGCGCACGCCTGCGAGCGCCGACGGCTCGATGCCCCAGCCGCCCAGGCCGTCGCGCCACGTCGTCGCCTGCTGCTCGGCGAACGCGTCGAGATCGAGGCCGGCCTTCTGGGCGTCGCTGTCGTTGACCCACGGCCGGAAGTCGGCGCCGCGCAGCTCGGGGAAGATCAGGCAGAGGTTGGTGAGATCGCCCTTGGGGTCGATCAGCAGTGCGGGGACGCCGGCCCGCAGGCACTCCTCGATGAGCACCACGCCGAGACCGGTCTTGCCCGATCCGGTCATGCCCACGATGACGCCGTGCGTGGTGAGGTCGGCGGTGGGGATGCTCGCGGTCTCCGCCGTGCGCTCCCCGGTGGCGGGGTCGATGCGCCCGCCCAGCAGCAGATCAGCCATGCCGCGAGCCTACGGTCCGCCCCCGCCCCCGGCCCGGCCAATGCTCCGGTCGCGAGTAACTGGCGTTGTCATCGGTTCCAGGGGGCTGGAACCGATGACAACGCCAGTTACTCGTGGCCCTCAGGGGCAGGTGCCGGTGCCCCAGGTGTCGCACGCGATGCGGGTCGCCTCGGTGGTGCGCAGCTCCACCGCCCCGTCGTAGTTGTTGAGGATGTCGCGCGGCTTGCTCCAGTGCTGCACGAGCCGGGTCTGGGTGCCCGCGCCGATGTGGAGCACGAAGGTCTCGCGGGGCTGCAGCACCGTGCCGGTGCGGATCTCCCACGTCCAGCTCTTGTACTGGATGACCCGATGGGAGAGGTCGACGGCGGCATCGGAGGTGTTGGTGACCCGCACGGTCTCGAGGTTCCAGTTCGCCGTCTCGTCGCCCGGCGGGTTGTAGTCGGCCTGCAGCGACACCTTGCCCGTCGCCGGGTCGGTGCAGCTGTACAGGCACGGGTACATCGCCCACGCGCGCAGGTCGCCGTCGCGGTCGAACAGGAAGCCGCCCGCGCCGAGCAGGTTCGACATCCCCGGGTTCGGGAACTTCGGCGCCGACAGGCCCCAGTAGAAGTTCGTCGCCGTGGCGCGGCCCTTGCCCATGTGCAGCGTCACGAAGCCGTTCGCCGGCACCTTGGTGGTCGACGGGAATCGGAAGATCTCCGGCGCCGCGGTGCGCAGCCACCAGCCGCCGATCGGGATGGCGACGGTGCCGGCGTTGTAGATGCGGATGTACTCGCCGTTGAGGTTGGCCAGGTCGTCGCCGTCGGCGTCGTAGGAGACCCAGACCTTGAGCTTGGCGGTCTGGTACGGGCCGGTCTTGCACGGGCGGGCGAGGTTGAACAGGCCCAGGTGCTTGGACGCCGCGATCTGCCCGGCCTGGTAGTACGTGGGCTGGTTGATCGGGTCCGTGGGAATCGTGAAGGGCAGCACCCAGCCCTGGTCGAGCAGGGCCTTCTGGATGTCGACACCGGCTGCGTTGTAGACCAGGCGCAGCGGCCGGCCGCCGGCGTACACGTCGGCCTTGCTCGCCTTCATCGTGACCTTCGACCCGGCCGGGGCGAGCTTGTTGAAGGCGTACTTGGCCGAGGCCGCGTGGCACTGGCCGGTCTCCATGGCCTGGATGCCGTTGTTGCGCACCGCCCGCGGGCCGGTGCCGTCGCCCCAGATGTCGATGACGGCGGTGTCGCCGTCGGCGACGAAGTCGACCTTGCCCGTCCAGGTGAGCAGGGTCCCGGCGTCGGCTGCCGGTGCGGCCGCCCCCTGCAGGGGCAGGACGACGACGGCAGCGGCCGCCGAGGCCATCAGGGCGCGCAGCAGCACGGGTCGACGCTTCACAGGACTCCCATCGACGTCCGGCCCCGGGGTCTTGACCCTTCCGGCCGCGGGCGGTCACCCGTTCGGGCGGTAGGCTCTCGGATCGTGCCGACCACGACCTTCAGCGTGATCGTGCCGGTCTACAACGTGCGGGTCTTCCTTGCGGAGTGCCTCGACAGCGTCCTGTCGCAGGCCGGCGACGACGTCGAGGTGATCGCCGTCGACGACCGCTCCACCGACGGCTCGGCCGACATCCTGCGCTCCTACGAGCATCCGGCGCTGCGCACCGTCCTCCTGCCGGAGAACGTCGGGCTCGGGCGCGCCCGCAACGCGGGCATCGAGGCCGCGCGGGGCGAGTACCTGCTCTTCCTCGACTCCGACGACGTCCTGGCCGACGGCGCGATCGACGCGATCCGCGCCCGCATCGAGGCCACGGGCCGGCCCGAGGTCCTGCACTACGACTACGCGCGGCTCTACTGGGACCGCGGCGCCGTCCGCAACGTGAAGGCCGACCTGCTGCGACGCGGCGAGGCGCTCGGCGTGTTCACCATCGACGCCTTCCCGGGGCTGCTGCAGAACTTCAACTCCGCCTGGAACAAGGCCTACCGCCGCGACCTCGTCGACCGCCTCGGCCTCCGCTTCCTCCCCGGCTACTACGAGGACATCTCGTGGACGATGCGGGTGATGCTCGAGGCGCGCAGCATCGCGTGCCTCGACCGCGTCTGCTTGCTCTACCGCCAGCGGGTCAGCGGCAGCATCCTGCGCTCGCGCACGGACAAGCACTTCGACGCGTTCGACCAGTGGACCCGGGTCTACGAGGAGAACGACGTCGCGGCGCACACGCCCGCGGTGCAGGCCGCGCTCTACGACTACATGCTCGGCCAGCTGCGCACGGTCTTCGACGCCGGCGGCCGGCTGCCGGCCTCGTCGCGCCGCCGCTGGTACCGGCAGATGGGGGCGGTCGCCCGCGAGCGCAAACCCGCCGTCGTGTCACCGGTCCACCGGGGCAAGCGGCTTCGGCGCGCGGCCGCCGAGCGCGACCTGTGGGCCGTCGACCGCGCGCTGGACGCCGTGCGCGCCGTGCCGCGGCGGGCCGAGCTGGGTGCCGGCCGGGTGCGCACCGCTGCCCGCGCTGTCGCCGTTCCCGAGGCGCGCGAGGAGGTGGCGCGCCGCGTCCGGTTCCGGTCGGCGCGCAAGAACGCCGTCGACCAGTCGCTCGTGGTCTTCAGCGCCTACTGGCACCGCAGCGTCAGCTGCAACCCCTACGCGATCTACGAGGAGCTGGCGCGGAGGCGCCCCGACCTCCGCCTCGTCTGGGGCCTCGACCCGCGGCTCGGCGGCACCGCGCCCGACGGCGTCGACGTCCTCGACCCGCGGTCGGACGAGTACTGGCTGGCCGTGGCCACCGCGGGCACGCTGGTCAACAACGTCAACTTCGAGATGACCTTCCAGAAGCGGCCCGGCCAGCGCTTCCTGCAGACCCAGCACGGCACCCCGCTGAAGTCGATGGGCCTCGACCTCCACCAGTACCCCCAGGCAGCGGCGGGCTTCACCGACTTCGCGGGCCTGCTGCGGCGCATCTCGCAGTGGGACTACCTGCTGTCGAGCAACCGGTTCAGCACCCTCGTCTGGGAGCGCTGCATGCCGGGGCACTACGAGACCCTCGAGCTCGGCTACCCGCGCAACGACGTCCTCGTGCGCGGCGACGACGCGCGGGCGCGCCGCGTGCGGGAGCAGTACGGCGTCGCGGACGGGCAGCGCGTCGTGCTCTACGCCCCGACGATGCGCGACGGCGACGACGCGTTCCGGTCGCCGTGGGACCTCGACCGCGCGGCGTCGTCGTTGGCCGACGACGACGTCCTGCTCGTGCGCGGGCACTACCTCACGACCCAGGACGGCCCCGCCGCCCGGGGCCGCCGGGTGATCGACGTCCGGCAGCACCCCAGCGTGGAGGACCTCTACCTCGCGGCCGACGTGCTCGTGACGGACTACTCGTCCACCATGTTCGACTTCGCCAACACCGGCAAGCCGATCGTGATCTACGCCCCGGACTACGACGAGTACCGGCGCACGCGCGGCATGTACTTCGAGCTGCGCGACGAGAACGCCGGCGTCTTCACCGAGGACGAGGGGGCGCTGCACGACGCGCTCGCCGACCGCGCCGCCCTCGTGGCCGCAGCCGAGGGCGCCGCCTACCGCGCGTTCCGCGATCGGTTCTGCGAGTTCGACGACGGGCACGCCGCCGAGCGCGTGGTCGACCTGCTGTTCCCGCCGTCCTGACCGGCTCGGGTTCGGCGCGCAGCGCCCACCTAGGGCAGGATCGATCTATGGCGGCGACGGCGACAGGTGCGAGGCGGTGGCTCAACCCACCGGTGATCGGGCCCGTCATCGGCGTCGTCGTCCTCGCGCTGACGTGGGGGCGGGACCTGCCCGGCATCGCGGCGGCGGGCGCCGCGCTCGTGCTGGCCGGCGCCGTCCTGGCCGCCGTGCACCACGCCGAGGTCATCGCGCACAAGGTCGGCGAGCCCTTCGGCTCCCTGACCCTCGCCGTGGCGGTCACGATCATCGAGGTCGGGCTCATCGTCACGCTCATGACCTCGGGCGGCGAGGGCACGGCGAGCCTCGCGCGCGACACCGTGTTCGCCGCCGTGATGATCACCTGCAACGGCATCCTCGGGCTCTCGCTGTTCGCAGCGGCCGGGAGGGGCGGCACGGCCAACTTCAACGCCGAGGGCAGCGGCGCGGCGCTCGCCACCGTCGCCACGCTCACCACCCTCACCCTGGTGCTCCCGGCCTTCACCACGAGCGTGCCGGGGCCGGAGTTCAACTCCGTGCAGCTCACCTTCGCCGCCATCGCGTCGGCGGTCCTCTACGGCGCGTTCGTCCTCACCCAGACCGTCGCCCACCGCGACTTCTTCCTGCCCGTCGACGAGGCCGGCGAGGTGGCCGACGTCGACGAGCACGCCGAGCCGCCGACGCGCAGCGCCGCTCTCACGAGCCTCGGCCTGCTGCTCGTGTCGCTCGTCGTCGTCGTGGGCCTGGCGAAGGTCGAGTCGCCGTTCATCGAGGACGCCGTGAAGGGCGCGGGCCTGCCGCAGGCCGTCGTCGGCGTCGTCATCGCCCTGCTGGTGCTGCTGCCCGAGTCGCTGGCTGCCTACCGCGCGGCCCGACGCGACCGCACCCAGGTGTCGATCAACCTCGCGCTCGGGTCGGCCATGGCCAGCATCGGCCTCACGATCCCCGCCATCGCCATCGCGTCGATCTGGCTCGAGGGCCCGCTGCTGCTCGGCCTCGGGCCCACGCAGCTGGTGCTGTTCGCGCTCACCATGGTCGTCGGCGCGCTCACCCTCGTGCCCGGCCGGGCCACGCGGCTGCAGGGCCTGGTGCACCTGGTCATCCTCGCGGCGTTCCTCGTGCTCGCCGCGAGCCCGTGACGCGGCGCCGGCGATCCGGCACCCCCTGTGCCGCAGCCTCTAGGGTCGGCCCATGAGCACCGAGGGCGCGCCCACCCCGCGCAGCCACCACGAGCGCCTCGACGTCGACACGCGGTTCCTGCTCGCCAACGAGCGCACGCTGCTGGCGTGGGTGCGCACCGGGCTCTCGCTCATCGCCGTCGGCCTGGCGATCCTCCAGTTCGGCACCGACCTCACCGTGCGCACGGAGGCGGGTGCGGTGTTCCTGGTGCTCGGCTCGGCCGCCTCGTTCGCCGGGTGGCGGCGCTACGCGGCCGCCGACTCGGCCATCCGCGAGGGGCGCATGCCGGAGCACGGGCGCGCGCCGCAGGCCCTGGCGCTCGGCATCGCGGCGCTGGGCCTCGCGATGCTCGTCGTCCTGCTGATCACGCAGTCGTGACGTCGGCTCCTTACGAGCCCACTCCCTGGCGCATGACCGACAGGAACGTGTCGACCTCCGCTCGCAGCACCTCGGCCATCTGCGCGAGGCCCTGCGCCATGCGAGGGTCGAGCACGTAGGAGCCGTCGGCCGACTTCCCGTCGACGGCGTAGATGACCTCCTCGACCATCGGCGCCATGTCGCGCAGCTCGGTCTCCATCGTGCGGATGGCTCCGAGGCTGGCGGCCGACGTCGAGAGGATGTCCTGCACCTGGCCGGTGATGGTCTCGGTCGATTTCGCCGTCGTCTCCGCGAGCGACTTGACCTCGGACGCGACCACGGTGAACCCTCGGCCGGCCTCGCCCGCCCGCGCGGCCTCGATCTGGGCGTTGAGCGCGAGCAGCTTGGTCTGGGCCGCGATCGACGAGATGAATGCGACGACGTCCTCGATCTCGCGCGTGGCGGCGTCGAGTCGCGCCATCGTGGTGTTGGCGTCGTCGGCTGTCGCGACCGCGCGGGTCGTCGACGTCGACAGGTGCGACGCCGTGGTGCTCAGCTCCGTGGCCGCGGCCGCGACCTGCTCGGCGACGGTGAGCACCGTCTGCTCGAACTGGTCAGCGAGCATGAGCTGGGTCTCCTGCGCCTCGCGCGTGCGCTCGTCGGCAGCCACCATCGCGTCGCGGGCGTAGTTGATCGCCATGGCGCCGCGGCGGAACTGCCCGTTCATGCCGGCCGGCAGCACCTCGCGGTAGTACTGGCGCTGGCTGATGGCTTCCAGCGCCCCCGACACCTCGCGGCTGAACGCGTCGGTGCGGTCGAGCAGGCCGTTGAAGGCCTGGCGCAGCCGCGCGACGTCGGAGTCGTCCTCGGCGCCGGGCACGACGGCGAGGCGCACCTCCGAGTCGCCCTCGACGGCCCGCTCCGCCACCCGCACCATCTCGCGCAGGACGGCCCGGAGCATGTGCAGCTCGGTGCTGCTCGTCGTGTCCTGGCCTCGGCGCAGCGCGTTCATGCGGCCCTCCCGGACGTCAGCCCCCACACGAAGCGGTCGTAGGACTGGCCGAGGTCGCCGATGCGCTCCTCGAGCAGCCGGTAGCCGGCCTCGGCCGCCTGGACCGAGCCGCCCGACATCTCCTCGGTGCGGCACATCTCGCGGTAGAGCGGCTCGACCGCCTGCACCGCATGGCGAGAGGGCGAGCGACGGTTGGAGTGGTATCCGATCACGGCGCCGGCGTCGTCGAAGGTCGGCGTCACGTGGGCGAAGACCCAGTAGTGGCTGCCGTCGGCGGCGAGGTTGACCACGTACGCGAAGAGCTCCTGGCCGGTCTGCAGCCGCTGCCAGAGCAGGCGGAAGACGCCGCCGGGCATGTCGGGGTGGCGGATCAGGTTGTGAGGACGGCCCATGACGTCGGCCTCGTCCATCGCGGACACGCGGCAGAAGACGTCGTTGGCGTAGGTGATACGGCCCTGGAGATCGGTCTTGGTCACGATGATCTCGTCGTGGCCGAAGGCGCGCTCCTGGCCGGTGGGCCGCACGTCGGGCGCGGACACGGGCGCTCCTCTCGATCCGGTTCCCCCCGGACACCAGCCCCCCTCGGCCCGCACCGGTCGGACCTGAGGATTCGGTCACAGGCGTCCGCCGAGCGGGGGACCTTCCTCACCGGCGCCTCAGCGCCAGGGCAGCGTCGCCGCGCCGACTGGCGTGGGAGCGCAGCCAGGTGCCGCAGGACCGCCGTCCCTGCGCGGCCCCGGCATCGATTTCAGGACTCGGCCCCCGACCTTGTACCCTCCTCGGCGGTGGCGTGTCCGAGCGGCCGAAGGAGCACGCCTCGAAAGCGTGTGAGGTGCAAGCCTCCGTGGGTTCAAATCCCACCGCCACCGCCGATCGAAACGGCGTTCTCGCAGGTCAGACACTTGCGAGGGCGCCGTTTCAGGCGTTCAGGGGCCTTGTGGTCACGAAACTGGTCACAGGACCTTCCGTCACGAGTCGGCACCAGTGACCAGCGCAGCGACTTTCGCGGCAGCGTCTGCCTGCATCTGGATGTCCACATGTGAGTACGTGTCGAGGGTGATCGACACGTTCGCGTGGCCGAGCCGCTCCTGCACCACCCTGGGGTGCACCCCGGCGCGGAGCGCGAGGGTCGCGTGGGTGTGCCGCAGGTCGTGCAGGCGGATCCGAGGAAGCTCGAGGCGCTGGCCCCACTTCTCGAAGTGGTACGACAGCGACTTCGGGTGCAGTGGATGGCCGTCCTCGCGGCACACCACCAGATCCGACTCCTCGTAAGCCCCTGCGAACGCGAGCCGTTCCTGGTTCTGGTGGGCGCGGTGGGCCCGAAGGGCGACCACCGTCCCGGGGTCGAGCGCGACCCGTCGCCGGCCCTTTCCTGTCTTGGGCGTGCCCCACTCCATGCCGGGCATGCCCTTTCGCTGGACGTCTGTGGTGATGAGGGTCCTGCTGATCTGCAGGACGCCCGCGTCGAGGTCGATGTCCTGCCAGCGGAGCCCGAGCACCTCCCCTCGCCGCATCCCTGTCGTGGCGAGTAGCCACCACGCCCCAGCAAGGCGATCCTCGGCGATGCCGTCGAGGAACGCCTTGAGCTCGGCGGCCGACCAGGTGCGCATCTGCGAGGCCGGCACCGGCCGGGGCGGATCTGCGAAGTCGGCCGGGTTGCGCACGATGAGCTGCCAGCGCACAGCGTCACGGAAGGCGCGGTGGATGATCGCGGCGATGTACGCCACCGACCGGCCCGACAGCGCCCGATGGCCGGCGTCGCCCCTGAGCAGCAGCGAGTAGAGCGCGTTGAGGTCGGCGGGCTCGACGTCCTGCAGCCTGCGCCGGCCGATCGCGCGGCCCGCCATGTGGAGGCGGACGTTTCGCCGGTACGACTCGAAGGTGGCTGGTTTGATCGTGTGCTCGATTGCGGGAAGCCACGTGCCGACAAGGAAGTCGCCCACGGTTGTCGTCTGCGGTGAGACATACGTGTTGTCGGCCAGCGAGCTGAGCACGCGCGTGAGTTCCGCCTGGGCGATGCGCCTGGTCGCGAAACCGCGACGCCGCGTTTGACGGCGCTTCCCCGACTCATCTCTCGCGTCGACGACGAACGACCAGGTGCCGTTCGCGTCCTGTCGGACGCTGCCGCGGCGACCGTGTGAGGCGGACATGGGACCTCCTGCAGGTGCGGAAAGCGCGAGGGTGGGTGGCCGACAAGGGCAGGATCAGCCTCAGATCCCACCGCGACGACTGGTTGAGGGTTCTGCCTGTGGACGACACGCCGTAGGGCGCGCGGCAGGCCGTGCTGCGCCACGGCCGACTCCGCAGATTCATGTGGTTGCGCTCGCGGTTCGGCGTCAGCGGCCCCGACCTATGGCTGTGTCCGCACTTCGTCGTCGACGATTCTGAGCAGGGCCGCCGTCGGGATCCGGATGAGCTTGCCGACGCGAAGCACAGTCGTCGGCCAGCGGTCCGCCTTGACGAGCTGGTAGGCGAGAGTCCGGCTGATACCCAGTACTTGCGCGGCGGTGGTCACGTCCACCAGTGGGGGAAGCAGAGCGATCTCGGTTCGATCCATGTGGTCCTCCGTGTGCCATGCCGTCGCGTCGAGCAGCTGCTCGCTACACATAGGTGTGCGGAAATGCGGCACGTGCGGCGACCAGAGGCAGACGCTCACGTCGCGCGGGCTCCGCCAGCCGGGAGGTGCCGGCCCGTCGCCTTCCTTCACGGAATCCGTCACGACAGTCGTCGCCGAGGGGTGAAGCCTCGTGGACTCCGTCACGGACTCCGTCACGACGGTCAAGGCCGGGGCGCGGGCCTCGTCGACTCCGTCACCGACTCCGTCACGAGCACGTCGGAGACACCGCGATAGGCGCCGACTCCGTCGCGGACTCCGTCACGACATCGATGGTGGCGCCGGCGCTGTCACGGCGCCCGTCACGGACCGCGTTACGACGCCGACGGCGGTGCCAGCGCTGTCATGGAGTCCGTCACCGACTCCGTCATCGCGACCTGGTCCCGCGCGTTGATACCCGATTCGGGCACCGGCATCGAGGTCACTGCCTCGCTGCTTGATCGAGCCCTTCGGTCTCGCGTGTCGTCCACACCTGCCCTTGCGGCGCTGGCACCAGGGCCTTTCGCCATCTGTCACCTTGACGAGGTGGAGGCGATGGTTGCCGACGTCGACGATGGGGGGACCCGCGCGCAGGCGGCGCTCGAGCTCGCGTTGGTGGGCCTTCAGGCCGATCTGCGCCGGCACAGGCGTGACCAGGTCGTGTCCCTTGGCGTCGTCGGGGCCACGGAGGGTTTGAGCGCGATCCTGGCCGCTATGAGCGCGGTAAAGGTGCGCCGCGACGTGCCCTCCCGCAGGCCGGCCGAGCGCTTCGTGTCGGCGCGTGCCGCGATGGTCTTCCTCGTCGACAACGCTGCAGCCTTGGCGCTGTCAGCTCAGTTGCTCCTGCGGCTGGCTCGGACGGCGCACGCGCTCTCGGACGCCGAACGCGTGCTCCTCCCCGGCTCCTGGGAATCAAGCTGACCGGTGGAGGACGTCCAAGCGGGAGCCAGGGATATCCCGATACCAGTGTGTGCCGTGGGTCGGGCCTGGCTCGTGACGGAGTCGCTGGCCGTGGTCGTCAGCGCGTCGGCCGGGCGCCGACAGGCGGTGAGGTGGAACGCAGGGTGCGTTTGTCAGGTGACGACCGGGATCCTGCCGGTGCCAAGCTGTCACATCTCGTGTCGTCCTATTCGGGTACGAAGAGTGCCGCCGTGGCTGCGGAACCTGGCCACGACGCCCTCTCGCTCCTTGGAGCCAGAGGAGTCCGAGCCGACGTGCTTGATCGCGTTGCCCGCTTGGCGACTCGTTCGACGGGCCACGACCGCACCCGGGCGAGAGCAGCTCCGCACCGCCGGCGTGGCGCAGCGAAGGGGTCCTGGAGCTCAGGGGATCGGGTCGTAGCCCTCGTCAGCCATCCACTCACGAGCGCGCCCCATCCGCCGCTCGCTGGACCAGACCCGCCAGTCCACCCAGTGCGACTCGTGGCGGTCCAGCGCTGCCTGGAACCGGCGGAAGGCGCCCTTGCCGTCCACGGCGACCTGCAAGTCATCACGAGCCCGGGCGTAGGGGACCTGGTCGGCGAAGGAGGCCATGCCCCGCCACGCGTCACGACCGTCCCCCGGGACGTAGAGCCACCGATCGGACTCGAGCTCGTCAGGGTCGAGGTCCTCGATGTCGCCGTCCTCGACGACCGAGGCCGGCCACACCGCGCCCGACGCGAGCTCCAGGTAACCGCCCCGCTCGTCGCTGACGACGTCGCCCAACTCCTCCCGGTCAACGACCAGCCCGGCCCGACCCGTCGACGAACCGGACAGCACCGAGGTCAGGGACTCGACTGCGACCTGACCACCCAGCCAGGACCGGTTGCCCAATGCCACGAGCAACGCATCCACCCCCGGCGCCGTTGCGCCGGCTCGCAGCACCGTCATGGCGGCGGGCACCGCGGCCTGAAGCAGCCCCTCGGGCGCAGCACCAACAACTGCGGCAGCCGCACGAGCACCGTCAGCTGCCGCGACAGCCACCCGCAACTCGCGCCATGACGCCTCGATCACCGCACGGTCGCCCACGGGACTGAACTGTCCAACACGACAACACTCGGCAACGCTCTCGCGGCGGGAGGTCGACATCAAGCGGGCGAGATCGGCACTTCTGCTTGCGCCCACTACCGCGCATGGCGCCCGTCGCCGGTGCTCTCAGGTGGCTCCGGGTGGCGGTAGAAGTTGAGCCAGGCGACGAGGTACGTACCGGCGAGCCCCAGAGGCAACGCCACAGCTCCGTACGGCCAAGAACCCCGAAACAACGCCAGAAGGCCACCGAGCGCCAGGCAAGGGAACGTGAACGAGATGAGCAGCCGCAGCGTCGTGTACTCCTGCATGTACTGCCACCACTCGCGCAGGTCCGCGCCGGGCCGGAAGTTACGTCTGAACCCCGGAAGCCTCATGGTCTACCAATCGTGTGGAGCGCGGGCGAGAACGGCACTTCTGCGCGCCGCGCAGCGGCACGCTATCGGTTCCCCTCTGTGTCAAGAGGCGGCTTCCGCGAGGGATCTGGTCGGCGTAGCCTCGGTGGTGAACCCGCGTTGTGGCTTGTCCGAAGTGTTGGCCTTGGGGATTGGGTCAACCGCGCTGGCTGTGAGTGTCGCCCCCATCTGCCCTCCCGGGTTCGCCCTTGCCCGGT
>Ga0233425_10007166_pt1 | contig 15873 bp, 30 predicted proteins | sample Watercolumn_Towu_2_FD_181712 | JGI IMG/M metagenome (GOLD analysis project Ga0233425, IMG submission 181712) | Freshwater microbial communities from Lake Towuti, South Sulawesi, Indonesia - Watercolumn_Towuti2014_140_MG | ecosystem: Environmental > Aquatic > Freshwater > Lake | place...
TATCATAAAATGAACTATCAGATACTAAAACCCATTCTACATTTGAAACTGATTTCTTTTTCCCCATTATTTTTAAATTTTAGTGTTATTTTGATAAGTTATCTCTTTTAATACCGCTACTTAGGTTGCATTTGACGTTAGAGGTTAGTTTTAGATAGCATACCATCTAAAATATTAGGCTCTTTGAAAGTATTGTAGATAATAGCTTTTTCTTCATCTGTAAATTTTCGATTATTAAACCAGTTGGAAATTTTATTACGCTGTTGTTCTTTTTTACATGCCTCTAATATTTCAGGAGTTGTTCTTTGCCAAAAAGTCCATGAATCACCATATTCAGAGAATTTAGGGATATTATTATTTGAATATTTTGTTTTAGGCTCATTTATCAATTTTGTGCCATTTTTTAATACCGCCATTTTTTTTGTCAGTCTTTCAACTTCTGAAAAAGAATAACTAGTTCCAACACCAATTCTTTGAATTTTCACCAAACAAACTTTATCACCTACTTTTAATTGTTCCATAATTATATAAATTTTAATCGTTATTTAATTATAAATTAATTCTCGTAACTTTATCCAGTACCTATTACCTTTGTCATCTACTGCTACAATGTGAGTAAGGTAAATATGTTCTACTTTGAGATATTTTCCGTTATATTTCACTGTATTACACATATTGAACTAATAGCCCTGCCGTTAGTAAAATAGATAAAAGTAATAGGAAGGCAAGCTTTATACTTGCCGTTTCCATTGGTTCTTCACTGAATAACTGCCAAAACATTGTTTTAAATTTCTCTTTCATATTATTTATTTTTTAATTGTTGTTTTAATAGATATGATTATATTGTACATATATCGGTGTTAGGTGCTATTTTAAAGGACTACATCGCTCTCAACTTCATTGCCCCAAACATCCCAACCATCAGTCTTTATCCTTGCGAATAGTTCTATTTTAGGAAGTTTATTGCCAAACATTTCTACAATCCTATCCCTTATTATTTGTGGTTTCCTGCTATGTATTGTCCTTTCTCTTTCAGCTTCTTGTAATTGCCTTACTTTTCTACTTTTAAGATACTTTGTCATTTGCCCTTTTGTTCCTAATAAAACAATCTCACTACCTTTCATAGTCCATTGCCCCATAAAACAAACTTGTTTCCCACTTTTCTCTTTCTTATTCCAAATAAAAGCAACTGTCTTATATTTAAATCCCCAAGCTTTCATTGCTTCTATTGCATCAGGGATATGAGCATCTGTAGTCCACATAAAACAAACAGCATCATCGGCAGTTATATCTTTAATCGGTAATGAACAAATATCTTTAGTCTTCATAACAGAATAAGCCCTTGATATTTCCCTGTGATGGTCATTTTTATTGCTACTGTACATTCTATTCCCAAAATCCCAAGCAGGGTCGGCATAAATTATATTGTATTTCTTCATATATTTATTTTTTAAAGTTCATAATTAATACATCTATCATCATAGCGTTCATCAGGGTCGGGTTCGTAATCGTTGGGAATAAAGCCCTCGCCTTTACAATTGCTACATCTTTCATCTAATTCTTCCCCATCATATTCAAAAGTAGCAAAACCAGACCCATTACATTCTTTACATTCTTTAAGTTCTATATCATCACTGCATACAGGGCAGTAAGGATAACCGTTGCAAATATCACACATAAAATAATTATTTAATCGTTAGTACTATGTTCGTTTGTTGGTACAAAGATAAACATAAATAATAATAAAACAATAGATACATGTAATTATTTTTATTATTTACTTAAAATAAATTTTTATACAGTTTTTATCCAATTATCATTTATAGTCCTGCCAACTCGTATCTTGTTCTCTATGAATAGTTTATTTAATTCATTTCTAATTTCTGCTGAAGATAATGGCAGTGATTTGATTAGGTCTATTAGTGTGGCATGAGTTGGGAATATGCCGTTTTTCTCCTTCTCTTCCTCTATTTCTTTTATTTTTTGTAGTATCATAAATCGAAAAAGTGTGTCATTTGTATTTTAAAATCCTCAAAATCATTAATGAAAAAGTGTCTATTTTTGAAAAATATAGCGAAAACCTTTTGTTCTGCTGATATAACTCCTCCGTTTGGTTTCTTGAACTCAACATAGCAAGACTTAACACCATCATCAAAGAGCCTGTCGGGGATTCCAGTATGTCCGTTTTTCTCTAGTTTTACGGCTAAAAGGTGTTTCTCTCTAGCCCACTTGCAACATTGTTTCTCTAGTTCGTTCTCTAGTTTTCTCATTGTTTTGTCAATTCTAAAAAGTTATTCAATTCTGATTCCTTTTCTCTCAATGCCTTTAGTTTGTCTTTTTCCAGTGTGTCTTTTGCCATGAAACAGTGTATTTGAACGGCTCTCTTTTGACCTTGCCTTGCCAACCTTGCATTGGCTTGTGCGAACAACTCAAAGTCATAAGTTATTGTACTCCAAACTAAGATGCGACCACCGTGTTGTAAGTTCAAACCATGCCCTGCACTCGCTGGGTGCGCCAGTAATACATCAATATCGCCACTATTCCATTTGTGCATGAAATTATGGTCTTTGACATCGCAGAACTTGATATGCAGTCTTTTCAGCTTCTCTTCAATCCATGCTTTTTCTTCTCGAAAAGCATAGAACAAAAGTACTTGTTCATTTTCATTCACACACCTATCTACAAAGTCCACTACCTCGTCTATTTTTGTGCTATACTCTGAACGGATAGTATTATCATCATCATATACAAAGCCATCGCAAATAGTCTGCAATTTAGCAAATTTTTGGTTCTCATCAAATGCAACCAATTCACCATCTAGCTCGCAGTATAATTTCGTTTTCAAGTTCATATACTCTGAATACTCCTCATCTGTCAGCTTAACATAGTGTTCGTGATATGTTACTTCGGGAATCTCCAAATAATCTCTTGAATCTAGGGTAAAGATATTATCTTTCACTTTATCAAGAATGACCTCCAAAGGACTTATTGCTTTCCATTTTTGAAATTGCAACCCACTTCCCGCAAGTTGGTCTTTGAAGTGCGTCCCACGCCAACGGTAAAAAGTATTATTCCTTTCTTTATTCGATGTCTTTCCACCAAATCCAACAGCACAAAACTGTCCGAAAAGGTCTATCGCACCGTTTGTCATCATCGTACCTGTTAGTCCTATCTTTTGGTATGCGTTGATAGAATAGCAAGCCTTAGACCGATTGCTCTCGTGATTTTTAAAGCTAGTAAGCTCGTCAAGTACAACTAAGTCAAACTGCATATCTTCGACATCTGCCAAATTATCCCTACCAATAATCAACCACCTACTTGATTGTATTAGCTTGGCTCTTTGTGCTTTTGTGCCTTTGATAACTACAAATCTATCGTGTAAATCATTCAAATTCCAATCCAAACATTCTTGCTTCCAGTTATTTTCTGCCACTCGTTTGGGAGCTACAATCAAGCAACTTGTCATCCTTGTTGCTTGATTGATATAATGTAGTATTGATGCTGTTTTGCCTAGACCCATTCCTACTGATAAGATTACACTTGGTTTGCCTTTGCAAAATTCTATGGCTCTTAATTGGTAGTTATGCAGTTTTCGCATCTTTGTAGTTAATTTTGTAGTTCAATTCAGAGTATATTTCTTTTACCTCTCTGCTTACCTTTTTCAAGTCTTTTATCTTATTAATTGAGTGATATACAATACATCTATCTCTGTAGAAAATATCGGCTATATTCTCATGTGTCATTAACTTACAATTCTCATATATAAGATACATAGCCATCTGCCTAGCTAGGACTATGTATGCTTTCCGTGTATTGGCTTTTATTTGCTCATCAGTGATTCCGAAATGACTACACACTACATTGATTATTTCATTTGATTTGTCCTTCATTGTTTTTCAAATTTATAGATTATTGTTTCCTTTGTTTGTGTGAAATAATATATTTCTACACTTTTTATGTTTTTCGCTTCCAGCTTCCATGCCTCTAACTTCTTGGTTATTGCTACTCTGCCTGCTTGTATGATAGCTTCATCATTTGTTGAATGGCTATCAAATGTAGTATGGTATGTATAGTCGCTGTCAGCAAAATTGACTGATACGTGATACTGTCTTGCCATAATTGTTTTGTTATTAGTTAGTTAAATCATTTTGTATTACATTTGTTGTGGGGATGTCGGTTTTATAGGGCATTTAAAGAAAGCACATTATCAACTTCTTCTTCTGATAATTCGGCAGTCGTTTTATACCCTTTTGAAATTCCGTACTCTAATACTTTACGTACTTGTACTTTTGACATTCTTTGCCCTTTGTGTTCAAATGCTCTATAACTCTTATTTATCTGTTTTAAAGCTCCTACTAAATCTGCTTTCATAATTCATTATTGTTTAATTGTTTATATTCTTCGTGTTTCATTTGTTGCGAATATGTCGGTGTTAGCGGTAAGTTTAAAAATGATGACCGTATGCTTTTTTTATAGCATTTTCAGCGTCTTTATATTGCTTATCTAAAACACATACTATTGAAGTTGACGGTGGAAGTGATTCAACACCTTCCATTAAGTTTTTAAGGGCTGACAATAAATCAGGTGCAGCAGAAATTAATTGTGCATTTTCCATATTTTCTTTAGACATTTTCATATCTGATAAATGACAATGACAAATAACTTTTTGAGCTTTTTCTGAAATAACAGCTAAAGATTTATAGTCTGCTAAATCAATTGAATTTACGCTCCAATCTCCTTTTGTGATATTTGTTTCCATTTTATTATATGTTTTGAAATTAGTACTAAAAACCTGCCACTAACACTAGCCCATGTTCAGGGGATTATTTTGTGCGGTTTAGCAGTTGCTTTACCCGTTCGGGCTTTACCGCTTTGCGAAAAATTAGCTCTCGCAGTTCGCCCCATGCCCATAGCCGTGTTACGTTAGCAAATATTAGAAAGAGCGACCTCGCAATCATTCCTCCAATATTTATTACCAAATAGATAAATTGGCACTACATTAGTATCTGTTTTAACAAATGATAATTCAATGTTATCATCGTCAATATGAAAAACAAATCCTTTATCTTTTAAAAACTCTGATTTATTAGCCATACAACAGAAGTGTATATTTTCTTTTTTAATTCCAACATATTTTGCAACCTCAAATAAATCATCATTCCATGTTGGATTAGGTTCTTTACCAAAACCCATTCTGCTCGTTACAATCCAAACCTCTAAACCTCTTTCAACTAATTCTTTTGCATATTTTTGAACACTCATTCTCGTTAAAGTGCTATCAAAATCAAAACTTACTTTCATAAATAACTAACATTTGCTAACAAAGGCTAAGAAAAATAGCCAATTAGCGTATTTTAAACTCGAAACGACTTATAAAGGCTACGTTTCTTAGCCTCGAACGTTAGCAGTAACCTTACTGAGCATCGAGCGAGTAGTTCTGCTTAATTGTTCCTTTTGGCACATAAATAATATATTCATTATAGCAATTAAAATCAATAGCAAAGTTGTTTATAAAAGCATCCTTTACATTTCTTTTATTGAATCTTTCTGCTTTTGGTCTCCCCTCTGAGTATTTGATTCTTACTTCTTCGTAATCGGCTTGTTCAAGTTTATAAAAACCGTCTCTTTCATAGTAAAAAACATATTTCATTTTACCTTCAATTTGTCCACTACCCAAAAAGAATGAACCTTTAACACTGTTATTATCTTGTAGTGCCTCTAAATTGTAAGTTGTTTTTACAATTTCTGTTTTTGCTGGTAAAGCTAAAGCAATTGCTAGTCCAATAAAACAACCAATTATAAGCCCCATAGATGCCGAAATAAAATAATCAAATTCATTCGAGTAAAAACCATATTTATACTCTGTGTAACATGAAATAAAAATTGCGATTGCTGTAATAATAATAATTGTCCACATAATTTATAAGTATTTAGTTGTTAATAATTTACATTAATAAAAGGTTACTGCTAACATCGGCTCATAACCAACCTTAAAAAAGCACGCATTGTCGTTTATGGTTTTTGAATCGTTCTACTGCCGCTCGATAATAGTCGGGGTCTAATTCAATGCCGACAAATGATAGGTTCTTTTTATCTAATGTGTTTGCCTTGTCAATTGCTATTGCAATACTTCCACTACCTAAGTGAGTATCAATTATTTTATCGTTTTCATTTGCGTAGTTTTTTATTATCCATTCGTACAAGGCTACTGGTTTTTGAGTTGGGTGTATTCTTTCCTCTTTATGCTTCATATTTTGCTGTCTCATCCCTGCCCATGTCCATTTAAAACGCCTAACTGCAGTTTTAAAACTTGTCCACGCTAATTCACAATCAGCAAAATCAGTTTCTCCATTATCTTTATCCCAAACTATCCAACAACTACTATCAAAAGGCAATTTGCTAATAAAGTGGTTTGCGCCCCAAACAATTTGATTTTTAGACACTCTCCGCAGTTCGTTAAAATATATTATATCAGGGGCTGTTTTATCCCAATCTTTTTTTGTATAATCTATTTTACGAGCCACGCCACCGCCTTTACCTTGCGATTGGTTATTTATGTCAATTCCATACGGAGGGTCAACAATTGCCAAGTCAAAATACTTATCTGGATATTGTTTCATAATAGCCATATTGTCGGCATTATAGAAAGTAAAAAAAGGTTGCACATGACACTCGCTATCCGAAAGTTGGTGTGCAGTTGGTATATTCTCGTTTGTATTTCCTATTGTCATTTGTGTAATTTTATAAGTGAGTAGTTCCAAAACCGCCACTACTCATAGCGGAAACGTTAGTTGCAACCTAAAAAGACAGCGTCCCTTGTTTGATACTTTCTGAAATTCTTTTGATTGCCTTATCAATATATTCTTTGTCAATCTCGCACGCTGTTAAGTGTAAATTCATTTTATCTAATCTGGTTGCTTTATTAACTGCTAAAGCTATTGAACCGCTACCGAAGTGAGTGTCTATAATCTTTGAGTTTTCTTTTGCGTATCGTGTTAAAATCCAATCGTATAAATCAACTGGTTTTTGTGTAGGGTGGAATTTTTCGTTTTTATTCAAATATGCCGAATATCTAAACATTTTAGGTGCGCAATCAAACGAAGTCCAAGCTAACTCGCAATCAGCAAAAGAAAGTCCTTTAGGTATTTCTTTATCCCAAATTATGTAATTTTTACACGGTGGTAATTCAAAATAGTTTCCACCCCATATAATTTGATTTTTGCTAACTCTAAAAAGTTCATAAAAATATTCTTTTTTAGGTGCGTTTTTATCCCAGTCTTTAGGTTTCCATTTCCTGTTTTGTATTTTACTTGCTTTTTTGCTTTTGCCTATACCCATATTCATATTAGCTATATCTAACCCATATGGAGGGTCAACAATAGCCAAATCGAAGTATTTATCAGGGTATTGTTTCATAATTTCCATACAGTCAGCGTGGAAAAGAGAAAGGAAAGGCAGTCGATAACACTCGCTATAAGTAGTGGTTGGGTTTGTGCTGTTAGTATCGTTTGTATTTTCCATTATTTTGATATTTAAAAGTTTAATATTCGATTAAAAAGGCATACCATCGTCAACCTCTATATCATCTCCATTATTAAGTTGTAAAAAAGCATCGTCAAGTATATCCCTACATTTTGTTATTGAGTACATAAACTTATTACTAGGTGGCGTACAAGATTTAAACTTGCTCTCAAAGATATGTTTTATTATCTTCTCTTGGTCTCTTGTCGGAGTGCCTTTGTAAAGTAACTTACAAGCTGACTTACTCGTTATAGTGCTTATTGTCTGACCCACACCATTAGGGAATATCTCTTTTCTAAGATGTATCATCTCAACCCACATATCGTCCTCGTCTTTCTTTGCTAAACCATCTACCTCGTCAAAAGAGTTATACCATTTAAACCAATCACTCTCAGGTGAGCAATTGATACAGAACTCAAACCATAGATTGTATATCTCGTCAAATGACAATTTCTTTGGTCTCTTTGACATCTCTATTGCATAGAATCTTCTCTCTGTCCTGTCCTGAATAAATTCATATATCGGCTCGTTAGAGGTACAAATATAGAACCTTTTACATGGCACTCTAGTGATACTTCCGAACTTTTGATTGTACTTACAACTGTTACTCGTCAATACCTGTTTTATCTGACCATAAGCCTTTCTACTATCCTTTGGCATTGATTCGTCAAGTATAACTGCATTGTATTTAGCCCCCAAAGGTAAGTCATGCTCATTGTATTGCATCTCTGCCCCTAACGTACTCTCATATTGACCAAAATTATCAAATTTATCGCCATTTAGGATTGTAGCTATTGACCTTGCTATGGTTGTTTTACCTGTTTGCTTCTTTGTGCCATAGATATACAAGGACTTGTTCAAAGACGGGTTGTGGTTATCATGTAACGTCTGACATACAAAATACCTAAAAGCATCCATATCTTTGTCCGTAAACCCATATATCTCTATCAGTTTGTGCTTAGCTTTATTGTACCTATCATCATCAGGGGTAGAGAAATACTTGCTAACATTCTCAGCCAATCTTTTTTTGTTGATAGAAGTAATCCAAGCCCATTCTGACATAGCCTTACATTTTTTCATCAGTTCACCACTTCTATCTAATTTCAAACAGTAGTAGTAGAAGTTAGCCAAAGGCGGAAACTCATCCAGCTTCTTTTTGTCAAGGAAAACGGCATCAGATACGGCTTTTCTTACAGTTCCTACTATCCTATTTGTCAATTTCTCCTCGCTATCGACATCGTACTGAAATTCAGCCCACGTAGCTAAATCCCCTTTATGAACTACATCAATTATTTGAGCATTAGGTATGGCATTTATATTACCGTTGTTCATCTGAAATATCTCTTCAGGTGTGCCTTCCCCATCCCAATACATTATGTCATTTATCTTGCTTATTATCTCTTGCATATTCAAATTGTATTAAATCGAGAATATCACTCCCTTGCTCTATATCGCCTCTCATTATAGCAAGCTCCACAGAATAGTCTATCTGCCTATTTGGGAATGTCCTCGTTTTCTGCTCCCATTTTTCTCTTTGACCTCCATCAGGGAAAATCTTATCTAGTCGTTTCAACTCTATAAGCCTGTCAAGATTTATCATCTCACTACCCCCAGTTGCCAACCAAATGTATTCAGGCATTAGTACGCTCATTATTACAGCTGTCTTTTCACTCTCGCAAAGTGCTGTTGGCATCGTTCCATCGTCAAGGTGAATACCAAAAAAGCATTGTTTGAAAGGAAAATTTTCCTTTATCTTTGAGTGTACAAACCAACTTTTGCGGTCTTTTTTACGTTTGCCATTACTTCCATAGTATATGACTTTACCTGTTCTGTATCGCCCATCTTTATCCTTTTGCCAAAAGATAGTCCCCCCATTAGTAGCCGTACCTATGTTGTATTTGTGTATTAATTCATTAGCTATATCATCCCCGAATAAAGACACTAAATACAGATAGAAATAGTTACTATCATACTCAGTCATTGTTGCCTCTACAATGTCCTCTGATATGTATTCTGTTGGTGGTGGCGGAGGAGGAGGTGGTGGCGGTGTCCAGTCATCGTTTTTATATGATTTGGGATATTTCAAATATCCACAACTCATTACACGTTCACATCTACCGTATTGCTCTCCTACTACATTTCCGTTACTATCTACATAAGGCTTGAACTCTTTTTTGCCACAATTAGGGCAAATGTCGTGTTTACTCCCCTTGCGTAAGTTGTATCGGAAATTCTTCTGCATAGTCTATCTTCCAGTTATTTTTAGATATTTCTCGGCAAGTTATTTTCCTGTCTACCTCTTTAGATATTCTATAACAAAGCTGTCTATAAGCATTGTAATCTGAATCTGCAATATAGTGAGGCAATAGCCCATTTCTTATAGCTCGTACCGCTTCTCTGTTTATTTTTTGTTGTTCTTTTGTCATAATGTTTTTAATTTTTTGATTGCTTCTTGTAATTTTTTTATTGTCTCTATGTCAAGTTTATAACTTTCTAATATTTTATCTACGGTTGTAGTCCCATTAAATAAGGACTTTGCTATCATGTTAAATCTAGGATGTGATTCTGTTAGTTCATCCTTCTCAATAAGTACTTCGTTTGGTTTTGCTGTTGGATAAGCCAGTTTGTAGGCTTTTTCAAGTTCATCCCTTGCAACTTTAAGTGCAACCTGATGGTCATCTGTTTCTTCTAGTATGTAGTCAATAGAGTATCTAATACCCTCGTAGTTGCCTACATTCTTGACTATCATTGCTGATATTCTATCTGCTCTCATGGCTGTTTTATTTTTAGTGTGATATAACTAGCTTTTATGGATTCTTTGGTGTATTTAGACTTGTCAATGGTAGGATTTTCTTTAAAGAACAACTTCTCGTCAAACTTATTCTCAACCTTGCCGTGGACATAGTTTATAGATGAATTTTCTAACTCCAAGCCTCCAACACCGTACATCTCAATCATTGATTTGATGTACTCTTTCTTTTCGTCTCTCTCTGCTTCCAGTGCTTTGATTTTGTTGGTGATATTGATGTATTCAAGTATCTCATTGCGTTCAAATTTTGACAAATCATCGTCAAACAATACGTCTTTTGGCTCGTATTCAAAACTATCCCATGTTTCATCAAGGATATTGATGCCATCTAGTAGTGTGTTGATATATCTGTCATCTTTTGTAACGCTTATTTCGTATATCGGTGCATCATTGAAGTCATCATTATTAGCATCAAATACTACCAAAATAACGCTACAAGCTCCTAGCATATAATACCATTGTAGCTGTGAATAATATGTGTCAAGTGCTTTATCAGGCTCTTTTACGCATTTCAACTCCAGCACCTCGCCGTTGTCAAACTTAAAAAAATCACAATGTGCGAACGTATCGAAATTTTCGGCTATTATTTTTTTTGCTTTGTACTCCTTTTCGTAAGTGGTGTCTATTCCCAAAGACATGACATTTGAATCGTACCATTCCTCAAAGTCATGCCCTCTTTGCATTTCTTTTGTTGTGAATGATTCTTTTGGCTCTATTAACCCTTTTGCAATAGCAATACGTCTTTTTTCTGTTTCAGATAACGATTTAAGCCCTTTTGTGGCTATCTTGTAGAATAGTTTTGAGTCCGAACCTCCAAAGCCCCCTATGCGACTTGATAATATCTCTTGTTTGTGTTCCATTTAATTGATTTTTAATTGTTAGAATTAATTGGGTGAGTTGCCCCACCCAATTGAAATTTAAAATGGTAGTTTAGTATCAGCTTTTGGTTCTGCTTTTGGACTTGTTTTTGGCTCTGATTCTGCTTTTTGTTGTTCATTTGATACTTGCATTGGTGTCATAGAAACGCCAAACATACTATCATCGCCATCCTCAATAGCTTCAAATGATTCATTGGCTCTTTTGATGAATTGAATCTTATTGACATACACGCCATTCAACTCTGTCCCAGTTCCATGCTTAATTGATGTTTCAATGTTTATCAAGAAGCTATTGCCATCTAACTGCTCATTTGTTGGAAAATCAATCACCTGTGCTGAAGCACTGAACGCTTTGATGTTGTTTGGGAACACCTTACATGACAAATACAGCTTTTCGTTTTTGCTAGATGCCTTTGCAAATTCTTTGAACTCTTCGGGGATAGTGTCAGCATCAAATGATAATGATAAATTGATTCTGTCACCTTGTTTTGACATTGGTCGTTGACCTCTTTTTGTGTCTTTTTTGTACACTCTACAGTCGAAAAATCCTGTTACATTACTTACTTTCATATTACTTTGTTTTTTTTCGAGGGGGGTTTGTCTCCTCATTGTGTTTGCAAATATAGTTATTTATTTTAGATTAATGTTCTTTTTGTTTATTTATTTTAGATTTTTTTTTGAGGGGGGATGGTTAGCTATTAAGTTTGAAGTGTTCGATTACTTCAAAAAAGCCCTTATCTTTACAAATTTCATAGAACTCTTCTTTTGTCTTCATGCAATAGCACCCACAACTGTACTTATCACCTTGTTTAATAATTACTCTATCAGTTTGTGGATTAACGAAATAGGACTCATTATTAACGAAATTGTTATATGAGCAATCAACTTTTTTCATACCATCAAGCAAATGTAGCTCTGTTAGCTTGTTGTTTGAGCACCAAACATTTTTAACACCATCAGGTAAATGTAGCTCTGTTAGCTTATTATATGAGCACCAAACATATTTCACACCATCAGGTAAATGTAACTCTGTTAGGTCGTTATATCTACAATCAACATAACCATTTACAACTTCAAACTCTACTATATCTCCATTTTCTCTTTTCCCTATTGCTTTTAAGATTTCCATAATTCTACAATTTTAATTGTTAGATTTTTTTTTCGAGGGGGTGTGTCCCATTGATTAAATTGTTAGATTTTTTTTTCGAGGGGGTGTGCCCATTGTTTAATTTAGTTCTATCAACACCTGAAATTATAGTTTCTATCTCTAATTTCTTTTGTCCGCCTAATGTCTTTTCTATCTCTATCTCTAATTTCTTTTGCAACGCATCTTGTTTTTTCTTGTACTTCATACCTTTCCTTCGTCTATTCGCATCAGACTTTTTTCTTAACTCGGCTCGCTCTGACATTTTGTATTCATACCAAAATGTAGGTAGTTCCCTGTAAAATATATCATCTATCTTCTTCCATAGCTTTCGAGGTATCATCCTCCGCTCTGAATTGAATCTTATGTTAAGTTTGTTGCCAGTCAAACATAATGATATTTCAGACCAGTTCACTTTTTTGAAAGTGTTTTCCGTTACATATTCTTTTGACATAATTACCTTATTTTAGTCCATGAATACATATAAGCTATGCACAATTTAGGTCTGTCGTAGTACTCGTATCTAGTTTGATACTTAACTTGCATCTCAACCTCTGACATATCCTTTACGATTGATTCGCTACTGTATTTCTCTTCCCTATTAGAATAAGTATATACAGTCATCAGGTGAAGTGTCCAATCATGCTTAACCAAGTCTTCATCCACACATGATACAAGTGTAGAAATGAATAAAAATACAAAAAACATTCGCTTTCCCATTATAGTAATTTTTTAATGTTTATAAATATACTCTTTTTATTATGCAAATATAGATTTTTTTTCGAGGGGGGATATACCCATTGTTTAAATTGTTAGATTTTTTTTTCGAGGGGGGATGTTTAGCTGTTAAGTTTGAAATGCTCGATTATTTCATCAAATTCTTTTACTTCACAAATTTCATAGAACTCTTCTTTTGTCTTCATGCAACAACAGCCACATGAATACTTATCACATTGCTTAATAACAACTCTGTTATTTTTTGGATTAGCAAAATAGGTGTCATTATTTGGGAAATTATTTTCTGAACAATAAAATTCTTTCACACCATCAGGTAAATGTAGCTCAGTTAGGTAGTTAAATGAGCAGTAAACCTTTTCAACCCCATTAGGTAAATGTAACTCGGTTAGGTAGTTAAATCTACACTCAACAATTCTCACCCCATCAGGTAAATGTAGCTCTGTTAGGTTGTTACCTGAGCAATAAACAATTTCAACACCATCAGGTAAATGTAATTCTGTTAGCTTATTATTTGAACACCAAACATCTTCAACGCTATCAGGTAAATGTAGCTCTGTTAAATTGTTGCTTGAACACCGAACCTCTTTAACACCATCAGGTAAATGTAGTTCTGTTAGGTTGTTACCTGAGCAATAAACAATTTCAACACCATCAGGTAAATGTAATTCTGTTAGCTTATTATTTGAACACCAAACATCTTCAACACCATCAGGTAAATGTAGCTCAGTTAGGTAGTTAAATGAGCAGTAAACCTTTTCAACCCCATTAGGTAAATGTAACTCGGTTAGGTAGTTAAATCTACACTCAACAATTCTCACACCATCAGGTAAATGTAGTTCTGTTAATTGATTATCTGAGCAATAAACACACCCATCTATAACTTCAAACTCTACTATTTCACCATTTTTTCTTCTTCCGATTGCTTTTAATGTTTCCATAATTGTATAAATTTTAAATTGTTAGATTTTTTTTTCGAGGGGGTATCCCCATTGTTTAAATTGTTACATGAGCACCAAATCTTTTTCAACCCCATCAGGCAAATGCAACTCTGTTAGTTTGTTAAATTGAAAATAAATCTCTTTAATGCCATCAGGTAAATGTAAATCTGTTATGTTGTTATGTGAACAATCAACAACTTTCACACCATCAGGTAAATGTAACTCTGTTAGCTTGTTGTATGAACAACGAACATCTCTCACCCCATTAGGTAAATGTAATTCCGTGAGCTTGTTATATGAACAATCAACTTGTATAACACCATTAGGTAAATGTAACTCTGTTAGCTTGTTATCTGAGCAATGAACACAGCCATTTACAACTTCAAACTCTACTATTTCACCATTTTCTCTTCTTCCGATTGCTTTTAATGTTTTCATAATTGTATAAATTTTAATTTGTTAGATTTTTTTTTCGAGGGGGTATCCCCATTGTTTAAAATTGTTAGATTTTTTTTTCGAGGGGGTGTGCCCATTGTTTAAATTGTTGTGCTTTTATTAAAAATAGATTGTACATCTATAAATTTATTAGCCTCTTTGATAATTTCATCAATTGCATATAAGGATAAAAGCTCCCTATTTGAATCAATGATTTTTAAATTGCTGTTGTAGGCAAATTCTAATGCCTTTTTGATAATCTCTATTTGAGCATCTGTAATATTAATTGTTACCATAATTGTTTAAATTTTAAATTGTTATTTTTTATTGTTTACGGGCTTATTTTAAGACTTTTTATATTGCGTTGGATATATGTATCATTTTTAAAATGATATAGCTTTAAATCGGCTTAAAATTAGTTTTTTAGTTCTGGTTCTGGTTCTGGTTCTGGTTCTGGTTCTGGTTCTGGTATTGATACATGAATAAAAAAAAGGTCAATCAATAAGCTATTTGATAACTTATTAATTGACCTTTAAGGTTCTGTTTGGTTATGTTTATTGATTAATTAATTTTCTTGCCCACATTTACACACTACCGATATATTGCCGTTTATTTTATATGTTATTTTGTCATTGCGTATTTCTTTTATTCCGTAGGTGTCAATATATAATAGGCGGTTGCATTTTGTACATCTTTTTTCAGTCATAATTGTATAGTTTTAATTTGTTAGTATTTTTTTTCTCAGGGGGGGGGATGTTTAGCTATTAAGGTTGAAATGCTCGATTATTTCAAAAAAGCCTTTCCCTTTACAAATTTTATAGAACTCTTCTTTTGTCTTCATGCAACAGCAACCACATGAATACTTATCGCCTTGTTTAATAACTACTCTGTTAGTTTTTGGATTGACAAAATAAGTGTCATTGTTAGTGAAATTGTTATCTGAGCAATGAACAATTTGCACACCATCAGGCAAATGTAACTCTTTTAGCTTGTTATCTGAACAATTAACTACTTTCAACCCATCAGGCAAATGTAGCTCTGTTAGATTATAGTTATATGAACAATCAACCACTTCAACCCCATCAGGCAAATGTAGCTCTGTTAATTGATTGCCTGAACAAGAAACACATTTCAACCCATCAGGCAAATGTAATTCTGTTAGGTTAGTCCCTGAACAATAAACACACCCATTTACAACTTCAAACTCTATTGTTTCACCATTTTCTCTTTTTCCAATTGCTTTTAATGTTCCCATAATTTTTAAAATTTTAAATTTGTTAGTATTTTTTTTAGGGGGATATTTAGCTATTAAGTTTGAAATGCTCGATTATTTCAAAAAAACCTTTTTCTTTGCAAATAGAATAGAAGTCTTTTTTTGTCTTCATGCAACAACACCCACAACTGTATAAA
>Ga0233425_10007167_pt1 | contig 15872 bp, 14 predicted proteins | sample Watercolumn_Towu_2_FD_181712 | JGI IMG/M metagenome (GOLD analysis project Ga0233425, IMG submission 181712) | Freshwater microbial communities from Lake Towuti, South Sulawesi, Indonesia - Watercolumn_Towuti2014_140_MG | ecosystem: Environmental > Aquatic > Freshwater > Lake | place...
CTCCCGGCATCGAAGGGCTGACTGCCGACCGCAGCCGTCCGGTCGCTCTGGTTCTCGGTAACGAGGAAAATGGACTCCGCCAAACGACCCGAAATCAGTGTGATCGGCTGGTGACCATTGCCACGCGAGGTCCCATGCAGTCGCTCAATGTTTCCGTCACGGCAGCCATTCTCATCCATGCTCTGGTCTGCGGTGGCGCACAGCCAAATCAGCCGAGGAGGACCGGGCGCCAGAATACAGGGCGAACAAGGTCGCGTCCGCAGCCGAAGCGGCCTGGCTACCGGTAGCAAAACTAAGGCCATCTCGCTGTACTTTTCATTCAGTGATGCTACCCTTAAGCCCGCGTTGACCCCGAAGAACAGCTGAATCCAACGACCCGGCGCCGTGGGGTCAGGCCGGTCTCCTGCCCTGTTGGCAGGCGGCTCCGGTGGGGACCGGATAATGTGATGTGCGTCACTTTCAAGTTCCGTACGTGTGAACTAGTCTATGAACCGGACATCCCCCGTTTCGTTTTATCAACTTGAGGAGCGCGTCATCATGAGAAAAGTGCAACAAGGCTTTACATTGATTGAGTTGATGATCGTTGTCGCGATCATCGGCATCTTGGCGGCAATCGCCGTTCCGGCCTATCAGGACTATACCATCCGGGCCAAGGTCTCGGAGGCCATGGGGCAACTGGACATGGCCAAGAACACAGTCTCCGAGTTTCGTCAGACTCAAGGTACTTTCCCCACGAACAACGCTACGGCTGGTCTCGCTAGTGCTCCGAGCTTTGCGAGTAAATATGTTACCAATGTAGTTGTTGGTACCGGCGGTTTGCTAACCGTTACGCTGACGGCATCGGTAGATCCGAAGCTTTCGACGGCCACCGTAGAAATGCAAGGAACGATGGGCGGTGCCGGGCAAGTGCTCTGGACCTGCGGTAAGGGCACGACGTCATTGCCGGCAAAATATTTGCCGTCGAGTTGCCGCTGATTAGTAATTTTCCATCCAATTTGAAGCCCCTCCTTAGCGAGGGGCTTTTTTTATGAAGACGAATTTCCGGGCTGCGATCACGATCGGTGCTCTTGCAGTCGTCATAGTTGCCGCATATCGAATCTATGCCGCAGCATTTGGAAGTGGCCTCAATTTTGACGACTCTCCCAATCTGGTTCCGCTCGAACACGTCCACGACATATCCACCGCATCGGAATTTATTTTCAGCGGAAACGCCGGGCCTTTTGGACGTCCCGTCGCACTGGCAACTTTCGCGCTGCAGTTCTCGGCTTGGCCCCATGCCATCGAGGAGTTCACTTACACCAACGTCCTGATCCATCTTATCAATGGGTTGCTGGTAGGTTGGTTTGCGCTGCGGATGTCGCGGGCGATCAGCGACTCGCACCTGCCCCAAGAGGCCTTCGCCGTGACCGTGGCATGCTTTTGGGTTTTGCAGCCCTTGCTCGCATCCACATCGCTTCTGATCATTCAGCGGATGACATCCCTCTCGACCGCGTTCATGTTGATGGGATTGATAGGCTACCTCGCGGGGCGCGCTAGGATTGGTAGAACGGAAGTCTCTGGATGGGTTGTGATGTTGGGAAGCTTGACGGTTTCGACGATTCTTGCCAGTCTCACCAAAGAAACCGGCGCTTTGTTGCCACTTTATGTTTGGGTTCTGGAGGTCACAGTACTTCGGCCCATTGATGGAAACAGAGCGATCCGAATTTGGCGGCGCCTATTGGTAGGACCACTTCTAATCCTTGCCTTTTATGCATTCTGGCAGTTCCCAACTCTCCTCGAGCCTACCGCTAGGGGATATTCATCTGGTCAGCGTCTTCTAGCTGAAGGCCCCATACTGTGGCAATACTTGCGGTTGTTGTTTCTGCCGAGGGCGGCCGACTTGGGGCCGTTTCACGACGATATTCAGTTCCCCGTCGACGCAGACGGTTATGTGCCCTCGGTGCTTGCTTGGTTATTGGTTATTCTCCTTGCTGCCATGTCAATTTTCTGTAACAAGAGATTTCCATGGTTCAGTTTTGCGGTCGGGTGGTTTCTCATCGGTCACGCACTCGAATCAACGATTTTCGCTCTTGAGCCATATTTCGAACATCGCAACTATTTGCCGAGTCTAGGGCCGATAGCGCTGGTCAGTTCCCTGGTCTGGCGGATTCCCGGGAGATTCCGCATCGCGGCTAATGCCTTCGTCACCGCCTACCCAATCGTACTTGCTTGCGTTCTGTATCAAGTCACCGCGGCTTGGGGCACACCAGCTGTAGCCGCCACGCTTTGGGCGAACAAGCATGAACATTCCGAACGAGCACAGCAGTTTCTGGCCAATCAGCTGATAGCGCGCGGAAACATCATTGACGCGCGCAGGCTGTTGAAGGCGGCTTACGAAAGTCAACCCCGCAATCTTGGCCTATTATTCGGGGCACTCCAACTTTCCTGCCACAAAGACGATGATGTTATACCTGAGCTCCAATCCGCTCTCGCCGCCTTAAGTGCGTCAGCCTCGTTAGATTATTCTATTCCCGATACCATAAACACGATTGTCGAGCTGCAACGAGAGAATCGGTGCCGATCCATTCCCAAAGAGTGGGCCCAACGATTTCTCCGTGCGATGCACGATAACCCGTCATATCAGAGGATGCCAAATCTACGTTTCAAATTACATAGCATTGAAGCGAGAATTTATTTCGACGAACACAATCTAGATTTGACGATGTACCATTTGGAGCAGGCTTTCGAAGCATCTCCCGATCTCGACACGGCTGTGTTGATGATTGGCGTATTGAAGAGTGCAGGATTGATGAGAGGCGCCCTGGAGAAACTGGATTCCTATCAATCCTTTCTGCCAGATAATCCGGTTCTACGACGCCATTGGCAACGTCGATTGCGGGAAATTCGTATTGATCTGGAGCAGAACACATCGTGAAACCTGGATGATTTGGTTCGTGCTGCCTCCCCACCCGAGCAAGCGAACGGAGCTGCCGAAGAATGCATTTTTCCCAGCATACCGAGTTGTCCATAGATTGCGAGTCGAAAAATGAATAGACGAATATCCGTCGTGCTGCCGGCTCACAACGAAGCTGGAAATCTGGCCGCGGTCGTGTCAAAACTGCGAGATTGCTACCCGGACTTTGAGGTCGTGGTGGTCGACGACGGCTCTACCGACGGGACGGGGTCCGTTGCAGCGGCAGCGGGTGCCACCGCGGTGATTCGGCATCCCCGGCGCCTCGGTAACGGCGCCTCCATCAAGACGGGAGCACGGAAGGCGTCCGGCGATGTAATCGTTTTCATGGACGCCGACGGACAGCACGAACCGGACGACATCTCGGCCTTGTTGGCGCGAATCGAAGAGGGTTACTTCATGGCAGTTGGTGCTCGATCCGTAAAAACCCACGCTTCTTTGGGACGACGCTTTGCCAATGGATTTTACAACTGGTTGGCAACAGTGATGACAGGGTACCGCATCGAGGACCTGACCTCCGGGTTTCGTGCTGTACGGGCACGAACGTTCAAGAAATTCCTCTACCTGCTTCCCAACGGGTTTTCCTATCCGACCACGAGTACGATGGCCTTTTTCCGGTCCGGTTATCCCGTTTCTTATGTTCCCATTCATAGCCGGCAGCGGAAAGGCAAGAGCAAAATCAAGGTGCTCCGTGACGGGGCCAGATTCTTTGTCATTATCTTGAAGGTTGGCGCTCTGTTTTCGCCCATGCGATTTTTTCTCCCAATCAGTTTCTTGTTGTTCGGGAGCGGCGCGGGGTTGTATGCGTACACCTACGCCACCCAGGGGCGGTTTACCAATATGAGCCTGCTCCTGTTCATGTCGGCACTATTCAATTTTCTGATCGGGATCGTTTCCGAGCAGGTTTCGGCACTGCATTATCGCGATATCGAGCGCGGTCACTATCCCGATCAGGAAGTTCCGAAAGGATAGTTAAAACTATGATTCACATCATTCTCGGAACCAAGGCTCAGCTGATCAAGATGGCTCCGGTGATGAGGGCCTTGCTGGCAGCTGGATTGGAGTATCGGCTGATCACCACGGGGCAGCACCGGGAAACCATGGAGGATATCTATGCCAACTTTGGGATTCGAACTCCAGATTATAGTCTCTATGATGGTGCAGACATCACCTCGATACCGGCTATGATAATCTGGTCTGCAAGGATTTCCTGGCATGTTTTTCGTAACAAACGCGCGGTGTTTGGTGGAGCTCCTCGCGGGGTTGTGCTGGTGCATGGGGACACCTTTTCGACCTTGCTCGGAACCTTGATCGGACGCTTCGTGGGACTGAAGGTCGGCCATGTCGAATCTGGGCTGCGTTCTTTCAACTTGTTTCACCCCTTTCCCGAAGAGCTGATCCGGATCGCGACGATTCGGTTGTCGGACATCCTCTATTGCCCTGGTACTTGGGCGGTCGCAAATGTTTCGGGTACCACGGCGCAAGTCGTGAATACTGGCTCCAACACCTTAGTGGAATCGCTTCAGCTGGCACTCTTAGCCACCTCGGTCGTGGCTGTGGATGCGCCAACCAAGCCGTTTGCCATCGTCTCCATCCACCGGGTTGAGAACATCTACTCTGAGAAGAGACTACGACGAATCGTCGAGATCGTGCTAAAGGCAGCAGAAGAGCACTTCCTCCTTTTCGTCTTGCATAAACCGACCGAGCAGAAACTAAAGGCGTTTGGCCTGTACGATCGGATTGCGTCGAACGAAAATATCGAATTGCGTCCACGGTACGATTACGTGCGGTTCATTTCTCTGGTTCGGCAAGCCCGTTTCGTGATCAGTGACGGCGGCAGCAATCAGGAAGAATGCCATTACCTAGGTAAGCCGGTCCTCCTGTTACGGGAGGCAACCGAGCGGCAAGAGGGACTCGGTACGAATTGCGTTTTAAGTCATTATGATCCGAGTTCTGTCGCTCGATTCCTATCGCAGTGGCGGGACCTCATACAACCGCCTTCGCTTCCAATAACGCCGCCGTCACAGTGTATCGTCGAGCACTTGAGACAGATCAACGTGTGACCCAAGATGTCAGTCGCAGTTTCAGTGGATACGGGACGAGTAAGAGCCTGTGTGGTGAAAGGGCAGGCATGTTTTGCAAGCGGCAACGTGAACATGGCGATGCGAATTTAACAGGAGGTAACCAGACTGCGATGCTTGCCCAGCCCACCTGTTCGCCCCACGCTCGTGATCTACCGTGGCGCTACTCCGTCGCACTCTGGCTGCTGAGCGGTGCACTGGCGTTCATTCTATGTATGTACGACATGTCCGGGGCGCTGATCAACGGCGAATTCCTCCCGTCGGACCATGATTCCTTCTACCACGCGCGCCGGATCATCGACACCGTGCCCGATCTGACGTCGTTCTATCAGTTCGATCCCAGAATTCATGTGCCGGAGGGCAGTTGGATCACCTGGCCGTGGGGATTCGACTGGTGCATGGCGGCGATCACAAAGGTCGCCATGGCGGTCACTTGTGCGACGCAGCCGATGTCGGTGATCGCCTTCATCGCTCCGACTTTCGTCTTCATCAATGGTGCGCTGTTGCTGGGGATCGCGCGCCAGCTTCGGCTTTCCTTTGCGCTTCAGACCATCGTTATGCTGTGTTTTGCCGGTTCGATGCTGACGCGTGCGCTGCATCGCGTCGGTATGGCCGATCATCACTTCGTCGAGAACGCCTTCGTTCTGTTGGCACTGTATTGCGGCTTGCGCTGGTTCGCGGTGCCGAACAACCGGCGCGCGGTGGCCTTGGGGGCCGTGCTGGGATTGGCGCCGGCCTTCCACAACGGCGATTTCATCCTGCAGTTGCCTGTGGTTTCGGCACTTGGGCTGCTATGGCTGCGTGACGAGCGGCTGCCGGCAGTCTCGGTGGCGACCTTCGCAATCATGCTGCCGGCCATTACCGGCTTGGCTTTGTTGCCGTCCGAGCCATTTCGGCTCGGCATGTTCAGCTACACGCTGCACTCCTGGTTTCATCTGTATGTGGCAGCCTGCACCGGAGTGATGGCGCTCGCCTTCAATCGGTTAGCCCGAAATCCATGGTGTCTCGGTTTGCTGGTGCTGGGCGCGGCGTTGCTCATGCTTCCGCTACTTACGCAACTGCGGCTCGGCAGCCAGTTCCTGTTTGGCCTACTCGTCGAACTCGACAAAATGCCTGAGGTCAGCAGCGTATTCGACTTCGTTCGGCGTGGCGAGTATGCGGCCCTGATTCGACAGTATTCGTATCTGCTGTGGCTGCTGCCAATGGGATTGTTCTGGGTCTGGCGGCGGCTGCACACCGGCTATTCGCAGATGAACTTGTTCCTGGCCGTATTTTCGTTGTTCGGCGTGTCCTTAATGATGCTGCAGTTCCGATTTCAGTATTTTGGTTCGTTCGCCCTATGGCTGCTGCCCTGCGTCTTCGTGGAGGACGTGATCGAGCGCTGGGCGCCGTCACGGCGAAAACTAGTGACTCTTGCGCTAGCCGGTACTGCCGGAATCGCGATGCTTCCGAGCCTGCTGACGTTGCAGATACCCCTGGCGCCGGGTGCAGATTTCAGCTACATGAACCTGCGTGACATGTTTCTCGCACTCCGCAACGTATGTGCCTTGCGGCCGGGCACGGTACTGGCCGATCACAACCATGGTCACTACATCACCTATCACACCAATTGTTCCGTGATCTCCGACAACTTCCTTCTGACCCGTCAGCATGAAGAGAAGCTGGTGTTGACCGATCGATTGCTGCGCGGTTCGGTCGAGGAAGTACGCCGCGTCGCTCCCTATGTCAGATACCTCCTGATTGCACGTGCGGACGACGTGACCGAGAACGAATGTTTTCCCACTTGTAATACCAACTTGGGCCTGCGTCATGAGCTGATCGAAGCGGCGCCACCGTTCCCGCCGGGCGTCCGCTACCTGGCCGAGACGCGGGCTGAAATTCATGGGCATATCGAGCCACTGGCGCGATTGTTCGCTCTCGATCCCATAAACGACGCGGGCCATCGATTGAAAGGTAGGGATCCTACCAGCGACGATTTGTTGCAATAAGGCGTGCCAGCGATAAGATGCGGACGGATGCCGAGCACATGGGCACCGTGATGCGCGGTCATTTGAGTAGCGAGAACGGCCTCCATTGGTCGCTGGACGTGGCCAACGGCGAAGATCCGTCGCGCATGCGCGAGGGCAAATCCGCGGAGGATTTCCCTATCCTGCGCGGGATCAGCCTCAACCTAATTGGCCGGGACAAGACAGTGAAGGCCGGCGTCAAAGCCCTATCACCACCGAGCATTGAGCTTCGCTATGAAAATCCTGTTCTTGTGTAAGCGATGTCCGATGGGACGGGATCTGTGGATGCGGCCATATGGCCGATTTTATTTCTTGCCTAAGTTTCTCGCCGATTTCGGGCACGACGTCTGGGTGCACCTATTGGATTACGGAAGGCGAGATTCATTTGATCGCTGGGAAAAAGGAGTACGATGGATTTCAACGTCGTTGCTGCACTGGAATCCAACCGAATACGGCTTTCGTTCGCTACGGCTGGCTAAGGAGATGAGAGCCGATTTTGTCGTAGGTTGTTCGGACATATACTTCGGACTGTCCGCCGTGTGGATTAAGAGTAAGATAGGAGTAATGGCAATAATTGATGCCTACGACAATTTCGAGAGCTACATCCCTTTGGCAAAACCTCTTCATTTGTTGTGGAGGGCGGCTGTACGGGAGGCCGATTTGGTTACGGCGGCGGGTCCGAATCTTGCTGAACTATTAGATTCGATACGGGAAACCTCATCCGCAGTAGTCGTGCCCATGGCGGCAGATCCGGATTTCCGGCCGACGGATATCAGAAATGCGCGGAAAAAACTTGGGTTCTCAATAAACGAAAAGTTCATCGGATACTTCGGGTCAATTAATCGATCGCGGAACGTGGGGGAACTATTTGACGCTTATTCCAGGATCCGGAATCAAGAAAGGGACGTCAAACTGCTTCTCAGCGGAAACATCTCAAAGAGAATGACATTGCGCAGTGGAATTGAATACCTAGGGTACGTTGAGGATAAGATGATGCCCGATTTGTTGAATTCTGTAGACGTTGTGGCTGTAACCGTAGCACCTACAAACTTCGGCAACTATAGCTATCCAGTTAAGCTATACGAAGCAATTGCCTGCGAGAGACCGGTTGTCGCAACCAAGACACCGGCAACTCAATGGATCTTGAGGAACCAGGATGGATGGCTTGTCAATCCTGGAGACGTGGATCAACTTTCCCGGAAATTGGCTGCCGCAATAGGCACTAATAGCCTTAAAAAGGAACCGATACCCCATGCTTCGACGTGGGACATTTCGGCGCGGATTCTAGAAAAGTCGCTCGAATCGCTTTCGTAGATCTTGAAGGGGACACTGTCGCGGTCACGAATCATGAGAGTTGTACATATCGTAGGCGACGACATCGGTTCCGGTGCGGGCAGAGGTGCATATTGGCTCCACCTCGGCTTACTAGAGATGAATGTAAACTCCAAGCTGATAATGCGGCCGAATGGAACCCCGCCTGAAATTGATGAGGGTGTTATCCCGATTTATTCTGGGTTTCTCGGAAAAGTAATCAATCGAACTATACGGATGCGGGAAAAACTCCCACTGCTCGCGTATCCGAATAGGAGAAATTATATCTTCTCCACTGGATTATTTGGCTACCAGTTCAACGAAATTTTGGAGGCCGTTGGGTGCGATATCGTCCATCTACACTGGATAAACCGATCAATGCTGGCTCTCGAAACCTTGCGGAAGCTCAGGTGGCCAATCGTCTGGACCATGCGGGATATGTGGCCGTTTACCGGTGGCTGTCACTATTCTATGAATTGCACGCGGTTTTTCGAGGAATGTGGGAGTTGTCCGCAGCTTGGGAGCTCAATGCCAAATGATCTATCCCGGTACGTACTCGAACGAAAGCGGCTAGCCTTCGGAAATAGAATCCACTTTGTTGCTATCTCCAAGTGGCTTGGACAATGTGCGCGAAAAAGTAGTCTTCTATGTAATCACCAGATAGCGGTAATTCCCAATATCATTGATATTACTTCCTTTTTCCCTGGCGATCGGGTGGAGGCAAGGCGGCGACTTCAAATTGCAGAAGGCGCGAAAGTGGTCTTGGCAGGGGCAAGTAATTTGAACGGTTTTCATAAAGGTTTTGCTACCTTCATCAGAATCGTTCCGCGGTTGTTAGAGCATGGATGCTCGATCTATCTATTTGGTAAGGGAAAGCTAAGAGTGGAAAGAGAAGGGGCCGGTAAGATTCAGTCTTTCGGCGAGATAAAAAATAACGCAATCCTGCGGGACCTATATGCTTCTGCCGATGTATTTGTTTGTCCATCGGTGCAGGAGGCGTTTGGAAAGGTTATTGTGGAGGCGATGGCTTGTGGTACTCCTGTCGCGGCTTTCGATACTGGAGGGGCCAGTGATATCGTGACGCATAAAGAAACCGGTTGGCTAGCACCTATTGGTGACGAGCATGCGCTAGCAAATGGAATATTATGGCTAATGCAACGGAAAGAAAATAACCGGTTACGGGAAATGTGTGCGAAGGACGCGTCCGAGCGTTTTGCGGCAAGGGTCGTTGTGCCAAAATATTTAGACATCTACAGACAAGCAATGGGAGAATGATGGGTGGCGGTGATAGGGGTCCCCTGCTAACGTCTCAAATGTGATCGAGGTCGACCACCCCGTGCGTAGATAACTTTGTATAGATAGATAGCATTCGTTGTGTCTGCCTTGTAATTGAATTGTTGGATTCAACGAATGATCGAGCTGCTACCGCTAGCGGTTCCCACGCCTCCGGTGTAGAGTCGATAAAAGCAAGAATTTCGGTTAGTTGCTCAACATCGCGTTCATTGGCAAGGAGAGGAAGTAAAGGAGGGGCGAATATATTCGGGATATCGCAGTGCTTGGTAGCAACGACTAACATGCCAGTTGCTAGCATTTCAATAATTACAACCGGTGCGCCACCTTCGGTATCGCGGTCTATCGAGGTGACGCTTGGATGGAGAAAGATGTGATGTTTATATGCTTCATTAAAGATTACGCTATAGGGCTGAAACCCAAGCAGTCGTACTTTATCCTGAAGTTTATGCTTATCGATAAGTTGTAAGATTATTTTTTTTTCACGGTCTCCCTCTTTGTCCCCGGCGCTGTCCCCAATTATCGTCACTTCAAAGGGTAATCGTCCTTTTAACCCAGCGATTGCCATCACCGCAAAGGGGATTCCCTTCTTCTCCCGATAGGAAGAAGCTATGAGAATTCGTAGCGGTTCGCCGGCCATTTTTCGCCGCGGCCGAAATTCTATATTGTCCAAATTGATACCGATTGGATGGACCAGAATTTTGTGGCGTGGGCATCCCAGGGATTTGATGCAATCGGCCATAAATGGACCCTCGCAGACAATCACGCATGCCGATTGAAAAAGCCTTTGATATCGATCCAGCCAAGCTCCGTTACGAGTGGGCAACCAACCCACGTCCATTCCATAAAATGATACAACGTGCTTTGTGCCAAGTTCTTCGGTGATTCCGATGTGGTCCCAACCAACCGGCCCGAAATGCGAGTGTAAGACCGTGGGTGCAAGATCTTGAATTACCTTGAAATAGCCGCCGGTTAGATTAGGGATACCAAGAGTCCGGCGGAGTTCCCTTGGTACGTATTTCAAGATTGAATTGGTCCGAGGTGCGGGATGAATGTTGGGAACCGAGAAGTCGCAAACATTCTCAAGGTTCTCGCAAATGACATGGGCATTTGCGCCAAATTGTTGCTGAAAGTGAACTTGGCTGAATAGCCACGTCTGGGTCTTTGGCAGCCACGTGCGCGTGGCGTGGAGGATGGGACAAGCCTCTTGCATGGTCACTGCGCGGGGAATAAGGCGTACTTAAGTGTCTTGGGCATCTGTTTATCGATATGAAAGAAGACGCCGAGATAAAGGAATAAGGCGACAAATGTAAGAAGCAGCAGCCGTAACAGGTCGCTAAGAGTCGGAAATAGCAAATAATCCGATATTAGCATCCAGCCAGCAGTAACCACTGAACTTGCGAAAGGGCGGGCTACCACGGCAAAAAAATCGCAAAGCCGTAGGTTAATTAAGCGAAAAGGGAGAACGAGCGAGGGGACAAAAAGAATGGCGTACGCTGCTGAATATGAGATGGCTACGCCGGTCAAACCCCACTTCATACCTATACAAAAACTGCCAATTATCACAGGGGAAGCAGCTACAGCCCAACGGAACATCAGGCGCGTTTTTCCGGTGACCAAGTAAATAACGCCGACGCTCGTTGCGACAGATTGGACCGCGCCGAGGGGAAGCAGCCACCCCAATAGGTCTCCTAGTTCCTGCCAGGCGGAATTAAAAACGATCGAAATCACTGGCTGCCGTGCGGCGAATAAGGAAAGCATTATAGGAAGCGTTATGTAAGAAATTACAGAAACGACACATAGATATTCTATCCGTAATCGTTCAAGATCGCTCTTTATCCGGCTGACCCGGGGAAAGGTAACTCGCATGGTTACGCTCGAAATATTATGTATCGGCGCTAACATGATTTTATACGCTAGTGAATATATTCCTAGACTTGTGGTTCCCAAGAATCTGCCGATTAAGAGATCGTCAGCATTTCTAAGGAGGTAGTTGATGGCATTGAAGCCGATCAGGGGTATGCTAAAGGTCTGAAGGGTATGGAATTCGGCTTTGCAAAAGCGAAAGCTAGGTCGCCAAGAAACTCTTCGCGAGAAAAGCAGAGACGGTAGGGCCGACACGAGCATGGCGTGAATCACGAGACTGAATATGCCAAAGCCGGAGTAAACGGAAAGCAACGAAATTGCGGCTGATGATATATGGGTAAAGATCTCTACGCGCGCGATCTCGTAAAATCGCGAATCTCTCTCTAATAAAGCCTGGCTAACATAAGACGTCGCCGATATCGGAAGTAGTGATGCAAGCATCGGAAGGATAGAATCAAGTTGAGGCTGTCGAAATGCTGTAGCGATATCGGTGGAAAAGAAAAAGACCAGGGCGCAACAGCAGACGCTTGCCAAAATACTTGTCCAGTACGCGGTATTTAATAGATCGCTAGTAAGTTCGGATCGTTGAATTATCGCATTTACAATACCAAAATCTCTTAATATTGCTATGGCGCCGAGAATTCCCGATGCTAGGGCAAATAGTCCAAAGTCTGAGGGCGCCAGAATCGTCGCAATGAGTAGGGTGTGGGCAAACTGCGTTACCGCACGAACAAGCTGCGATGTGGCTGGCCATTGAATTCCACTATGAGCGGTCATGTTTGCGGTCTGGGTAAGGCTTATGCGCAATGACCATATACAGACATGTCCATTTCTCACAGCGATCAAGTGCATCTAGAAGGTAAAATGCCAGCTGGAGAAAAAGTCCAATCACATCCATTAGATGAAGCCATTTAATTGGGCCAATATTGAACCGATATAGGTAATAAACGAAAAGTTGACCAAATGTTCCCCAGAAGCCAGAAAGCGCGCGGATTTGGATCGTTTCAAATCCACTTTCCCTGAATAGTTGCGTTAGTCCATATTTCGAGAAACGGAAATAGTCGTGAGGTTCATCGTGGAGATGCCAAATAAATGGAGCGGTATAGATTGCATATCCGCCCGGCCTTAATACGCGGAAAGCTTCGCATAATGCATCTAGGGGGTGGGATAAATGCTCGAGTGCCGACGTGGATAGGATGGAGTCAACTGAATTGGCTCTAAGAGGGAGCTGATATGCTGTGCCCAGCATGTCGGGCCGTGCTAGTCCTTCTTGGTGGTCTCGATAATCAAGACCGAAATGGTGGGTAACGAGAGATTTCATTGGGCTCTGATAAGGCTTTGACCCACAGCCAATGTCCAGCAATGTTCCGTGGAAAACTCGCTGCGCTTCCTTGAGAAGAGGCTTGTCGTGGAGGTAATAGATAAGACGATTTCTTAGCTCTCTTGCCATTGGTCCTACCGCAGAAATAGTTAGCTATTTATAGGCTAAGGCGTTCGCCGTCGCACTGAGGCAATCGAGTGGCGCAATTAAAAAGATGGCGCGTACGATATAACGAAGCAGTTTGGATGTGCCAAAGAAGGAGAAAGGTGAGTTGAATGGCATTATGTTTCGGAATCCATTTAATGAAAGTAAAGTCCGGAGCTGTCGTGGCGTCAGGAGCTGCAAATGGGTCGGGTCGCTGAAGCGTTCTTTGCGATTGTATGCAGAGGGCGAAGTCACCAATATCATGCCGCCAGGTTGCAAAACCCGATTGGCTTCTCTTATCGTCCGAGCTTGGATGTCTCCCTCTAAATGTTCGATTACTTGGTTGAGGACGACAGTGGCAAATGTGCCTTCGGAAAATGGGAGGGGAAATCGGAGGTCGGAGCAGACGACAGTCGCTGATGGTAGACGTGCCCGAGTCAAATCAATACCGTCGGCGGAGGCTTCTAGGCCAACAATTGGTACGCCCCAACGGCTAGCGACTTCGACTAGGAAGCCCGCGCCAGAACCGAGGTCTAGAATAGGTCCCGGAGATCCGTGACGTATGATCATGGATAACAACTGGGCGTAGTGGGCATAGTTGCGATCCGAGTAATACGATTGGAAATATCCACGGGGGGCAACCCCCTTAGGCGAGGGGTTATTCATTTACCACTTGATTCCAACAAAGGTTGACATTTGTTCTGAAAGGTCATCAAAGCGATACACAGGCTGGAGGTTGCAAAATTGCGCCAAACGTACGTAGTCGCGTTCGCTTCGGTAGAACCAATAATGACGATTCCTTTTCGGAGACGTGTTTTCTACGAGAAACAGTGTTCCTCCTTGGCGCAATACGCGCCCGAGTTCCTCGAAGACGTGTGTAACGGTTTCGTCAGGAATGCCGCCCAGTACTGAATACACCCAGATTGCATCGAATACGCAATCCACAAATGGAGTCGATGACTCGTCTGTTTGCACAAAAAACGTTTGATCATCATGGGTGGCAAAGCGCAGTAGTGCAGCTGTGATATCCGACCCTATCACGGTTGCTTTAGATTCCCTCGCCAAAAGATTAGTAAACCTCCCCGAACCACATCCGTAGTCGAGGACTAGGGGATCTGGCGTGGAGATTGTTGAGAAGAAAATTGGGAACAGGCTCTCCGCTTGCAGTCTTGTTACGAGGTCATAATTCTCAGGGGGGTGTGCAAGGTTTAAGACACTGCGTGGTCCATGGGCAGTCGCTCGAGTTTTCCAATATTCGAGAGGATCAAAAGGTTTGAGGTGACGGCGAAGTAGACGTTGCACTCTCGAAATTAGACTACGCATTTAAGGCTAGCCTGGTTGCAGAAATTATGTACTCAACGTCATCATCTGTTAGTTTCGGTGACAGAGGTAAACTGGCGGTTTGGCGACCGATGTCTCTGGCTATTGGATAATCGTCTACGTGCCAACGAAATTTCTTTTGGTAGTAAGGGTGTTCTGGAATGCTGATATAGTGTACACCCAGTCCCACACCTAAATCAGTCATTCTTTGTAAAAAGATGTCCCGTGATATAGATAATTTCCGTTCATCGACTAGTACTGGATATAGATGGTGGGCGTGGCGAACATTGGTCGGTAGCGATGTAATAGGTACGATGGGTAGGTCTGCAAATGCGGTGTTGTATCTGTGCCATACGTTTTTGCGTCGGAGGTAGTTGGCTTCGACGCGCCGCAGCTGCTGAATTCCTATTGCGGCTTGAATGTCTGTCATATTGTATTTGTAACCGCATTCTACGACGTTATAGTGCTTATATCCTGAATCACCGAATCGGTGCCACGCATCCTTGGACATTCCGTGAAGCGCGAGGACCTTAATTCGTTCGACGTGGTTTGGATTTCTGGCGATTACCATTCCGCCTTCTACTGTGACAACGTTTTTTGTCACGTAAAAGCTGAAACAGCCAAAATCGCCAATGGTTCCGGCCTGCCTCTCATTAAATAGGGTTTCGATAGCGTGTGCACAGTCCTCGATGATAAGAAGTCCATGTGCTTTCGCGACAGTGACGATTGTGTCCATCTGGCAAGGGTATCCGGCAAAATGGACGGGTAATATTGCTTTCGTTCTCTTAGTCAGGTGTTCCTCAAGGCGCGCGACATCGATATTCATAGTTGTTGGGTCGATGTCGACCAGCACCGGTGTCGCTCCTGAATGAATAATTGCATTAATTGTGGCGCAGAAGGTTAGTGGCGTGGTGATTACCTCATCGCCTGGACCAATGTTTGCGGCGAGAATGCTTAGATGTAAAGCGGCAGTACAGGAATTAACCGCAGCTACATTGGTTACCGGTACCGACTTGTATCGGGCGAAGTCGGATTCGAATTCAGCGACCTTTGGGCCAGTGCCGAGCCATCCGGATTCCATCACTGCAACGACAGCGTCGATGTCAGTCTGGTCTATTTGTGGGGAGCCGAATATGATAAACGGGCGTGGCATATTGTTGTTGCTGTCAGGGGGCGTTTTGGTGGTTTCTTGGTGTATCGTGGCGGAAAGTCATAGGCGGCGCAGGTTAAGAGATTGTTGGTCACGTAGTACGGTGGATCTGACTTTTTGCCGTCCGAGGGAAATAGGCATATCCGGTGCGAGTCTGATGGAGTGTGGGCAGGCCATACACCGAAAGAAGTGTAGCGGGTCTTTTGAGCGCATGGGGGATGCAGAGCTATAAATGGGCGAAGGTGGTTGCGGACGGGGGGCAATGGCTGCGCGATACGTCTTCGGTGGCACGGGTGTCGGAACAACAGGATGGGCACATAGTGTGGACCTCCGAAGATCGGACAGTTCCTGAAAGGGGAAATGCTGTCTTAATGTACCGCGGCTGCTGGTAGAACACTCTGTCATCGAGATGTAATCGAAGGCCAATTGTCGT
>Ga0233425_10007168_pt1 | contig 15872 bp, 9 predicted proteins | sample Watercolumn_Towu_2_FD_181712 | JGI IMG/M metagenome (GOLD analysis project Ga0233425, IMG submission 181712) | Freshwater microbial communities from Lake Towuti, South Sulawesi, Indonesia - Watercolumn_Towuti2014_140_MG | ecosystem: Environmental > Aquatic > Freshwater > Lake | place: Indonesia...
CCGCGCCCATCACAGCGCGTTCCGGGCGAAGGTCGCGCTCAAGTGCCTGAAGGTGCCGGAGTCCCTCGGCGCTCAGCACTACCAGGAATTCCTGGAGCGCTTCCGTGAGGAGGGAGAGCTGCTCTTTCGCCTCTCGAGCTCGACGCCCGCGGTGGTGCGCCCGCTGCACGTCGGGATGATCGAGGGCACGAGCCGCTTCGTGCCCTTCATCGCCCTGGAGTGGCTCGAGGGGCAGACGCTCGACGCGCTGATCAACGCACGAGCTGCCCGCTTCGAGCCCCCGCTCAGCTTCAAGGAGGCGGTGCGGCTCCTGACCCCCGTCGCGCGCGCGCTCGAGCGCGCCCACCACTTCCCCGGGCCGAGCGGGGAGGTGTGCATCCTGCACCGCGACATGAAGCCGGAGAACGTCTTCGTCGTCGAGCAGCACGGGCAGCGCAGCCCGAAGATCCTCGACTTCGGCATCGGCAAGGTGAAGAGCGTCGCGACGCAGATGGTCGGGCACCAATCCGCGCAAGGGGACGGGCTCGTCGCCTTCACTCCCGCGTTCGGCGCGCCGGAGCAGTGGCTGCCGAAGCGCTTCGGCCAAACGGGGCCGTGGACGGACGTGTTCGGTCTCGCGCTGACGCTGCTGAACACGGTCACCGGTCGGCCGCCGTTCGAGGGCGATCAAGCGGCGCTGCTCGGCTCCGCCATCGACCCGGGCCGGCGACCGACCCCGCGCACGGAAGGTGTCGACGTGTCGGACGCCATCGAGCGGGTGTTCACCAAGGCGGTCGCCGTGGACCCCCGCGACCGCTACCACGACGTCGGGCAATTCTGGACCGAGCTGCACCGCGCCGCGGGCATGCAGGAGGGCGTCCTGTCGATGCCGCCCCCCGCGGGTCCGTTCGCCGGGCAGCAGGGCCTCCTGGTCTCGATGAAGCCCGATCCCATGGCGGCGACCCGCGTCGCGCCTGGCGCGCCGGCCGGTGCCGCACTGCCCGCGCCGCCGCGCACGCCGGCGCTCGACGTCCCGGATCTCGACCTGGGTCTGGCGCCGAAGAAGAAGGCGGCGGCTGCGCGCGAAGAGCCGCGCGCCCCGGCGAAGATCACGCTGCTGCGCGACGCCAGCGCGGCGTCGGCGGCCGTCCCACCTTCGGCGATGGGGGGCGCGGTGATCGACGTCGAGGACGACATCGGACCGCCGCAGCGCATGGCCTCGTCCGCGAACGCGCGGGGTCACATGGAAGGCGTCGGCCTGTCACCGCGCGCGCCGCCCATCCGCAGCCCGGCGGCCCGCTATGGTGCCATGGACCCCGTCCCGGGCGCGGGCACAGCCGCGCTGAAGGAGCGGCTGCGCGGCCCCATCAATCTCGTCGTGCTCGGCATCGCGGTGATGGCCGCCGATTTTGCCTGGTCGCAGTACTCCGGCGAGCTGTTCTCCATCGGACCCGTGCGACCGCTGTGGGTGGCCGGGCCGCTGGTGGTCGCCGGCATCGTGATGGCGCTCGCGCGGTTCGTGCAGGGGGCGCGGTAGGGCCTCGCGTCGCGGCGCGATGGCTCAGGCGCCGCGGTTCTTCTCGTCCAGGCGACGGAGGCCCTCGAGGATCACCATCTCGGGGCTGGCCTGGATGGTGGTCGTGGTGGCCTGGAAAGTGGGGTCGAGCGCGAAGCTGCCCTCGTCGAAAGTGAGCATCTCGTAGACCGCCTCTTCGCCCGCCAGCTGGTCGAGGAGCGCGTGCACCATGCGCCCCTCCTGGAAGTGGAGCTGTCCTTCGCGGCCCGACGACTTCACGCTCACCTTGCCGCTCTTCCGGCCGTGGAAGAGGATCTGCATCAGGTCGGGCAACGCCAGGTCCTTGAGCGACCCGGCCACGCCGGCGGCCACGCTGTCCGAGCTGTTCTTGCGGGGCGCGGCGGCGAGACGCCGGAGCTTGCCCGCGAGCACGTCGCCCGTCGTGGGCTTCACCACGTAGTCCTGCGCACCCAAGCTGAATGCGCGGTCCACCGCGGCAGCGTCCGAGTTCTTCGCGACGATGAGGAAGGGCACGTTCTTCGTCGCCTCTGCACGGCGCAGGCGCTGCAGGAGGTCGAAGCCGTCGAAGGGCTGGAGCTCGACCTCGGAGAGCACGTAGCGCACGTTGCCGGACTCCGCGAACTTGAGGGCTTGGTCCGCCGCGCGGGTCACCTTGACGTCGAATCCCTGGGCGACCAGGCGAAGCTCGAGGATGGTCGCCTCCTCCGGATCCGGCTCGACGATCAGGACCAATGGCTTGTCGTCGCTGAGACGGCGGCGCAGGTCCTCGCCGACCACGAGCTGCGACAGGAGCTCGACCAGGTCGGGGTCGAAGAGCGTGCCCGCGTACTCGTCGAGCACCTTGTGGGCTTCCTCGTGGGAGAGCTCCTTCCGGTACAGGTTCCGCGGGTTCAGCGTGAGGTCCGAGTAGGTGTCGCACAGCGCGAGCACGCGTGCGGACAGTGGGATGGCCTTGCCGGCGACGCGTCCGGGGAAGCCGCTGCCGTCGAAGCGCTCGTACATCGAGCTCACCGCGGTTGTGGCTTCCATCGGCAGCGCCACGCTCTCGACCAGGCGCTGCGGTGTGTACACCAGCTTCAGCGCGGCGCGCCGGTGCGTGTCGTACTGCGCGACGTTGAGGAGCGTGAGGTGGTACGAGACGGGCTTGCCCAGGTCGTGCAGGTTCGCAGCGATGGTGGCGTGCAGCTGAGCGCTTTCGTCGAGCCCCATGCGCTCGGTCATCATCTTCGAGAGGCGCGCCACGGAAGCCGAGTGACCCCGGAACTCGTCACGACTGTTCTCGTTGAGAGTCACCAGGACGTTCAGGAGCTCCGCCAGGTCGTGCAGGCGTTTGTCGCGGGGCTCCGAGGGCGGAATCGAGAGACCGGGCGAGCTGAAGCGTCGTGACGGCTTGGGGATCTCCGGCTGCCCGCCGGGGCGAGGGACCGCCGGCGGTTCGGGAGAGCGGGCGAGGGCCTGCTCCGGGATGGGGATCGCCGGCGGCGGAGTGGGCGGCGTCAGCGCGCGGGGGGCGGCTGGGGCCGCGAAGGGGGCCGCGAAGGGCTGTTGCGGTGCGGCGTGCACGCCCCCGAACGGCGCGTGGTGCGCCGGCTGCGGCGCGCCGAACGGCTGGGCAGCTGGCCGCGGCAGGGGTGTGCGGAAAGCTTCGGGGGCTTGCGGCGCGCCGAGGTCGAGCATCGGTGGCGGAGGCGGGGCCTCGCGCATCGGTCCGAGGTCGCGGAGCACCGGCGCGGCGGGCACCGGGGTCACGAAGTGCTCGCCTCGAGGCGGGGCGGGGGCCGCCATGGCGGGTGGCTGGTAGGTCGCGGGGGCCGCTGGTGGCTGGTAGGTCCCATGCGGACCTCCTGGGCGCGTGTCTGTCGGCCGCGGAGACCCCTCCTCGAACGCGTTCCCGAACATGAACGTGTCAGCCACGAGCGACGCGAACGGGTTCGTCTCGCCGCGGTACCACTTGGCGATGGCGGCTTTCACGGCCGCTGGGCGGGCGATGTACGCCTTCACCTCGCGGACGCGGATGGCGATGGTGAGCTGCTTCTTGTACTCGGGGTCGCCGGCGTCCGGGGAGACCACGCTCAGCGTGTCCGTGTCCGGCTCGTAGCGCACGGGGAACGCAAGGAGCTTCTCCGCGGCGCGCTCGGGCAAGAGCCTCAGGGCTTGGTCGGTGACCTGGAGGCGCGAGAGCTTGGCGGTCGAGACGAACTGCGTGCGACAGCGCTCGGCGGCGAAGCGCAGCAAGCGGTCCTCGTCGATGGCGCCGATGCGCAGGAGCGCCTCCTCCATGCGCTCGTTGTAGAGCTGCATGGCCTGCACCGTCGCCGACAGCTGCGCGGCGGTGATCAGGCCTTCGGCGCGCAGGCGCTCACCGACCCAAGTGGGGGTCCACATTCAGGCCCATTTTTCAGGCCCGAGGCCTCGCCGTCAATTGCGCGAGAGAACGAGCCTTTTCCTGCGGCGTGGCGGCGCCCGGGGCGCCCGCCCCGCGGCCCGCCGATGCGAGAAGTTGTCCCTTGGCCGCGGGTCGTGGCATGTGCATCGCTGACCACGAGAAGGCTCGCGCCACGCTGCCCGCGTGACCGAGCTCCTGGCTCGCGTCGACGGCCGCGGACTCGCCGCGTGTCGCTCGGGTGCGATCCGCGACCGCCACCGGAGGAGACCGCATCATGAGGATCACGACCGACGAGCTCGAGCGCCCCACCGAATGGCTGCGCCGCCTGGCCGAGAATCGCGCGCTCTACCGCCAGCTCCTCGACGGCGCCGGGGGCCTCGCCATCGCGGCCTACCGTCTGGCGCGCGCGCGCTGCCGCATCCAGCCGGTGCCCAACGCCATCCCGACCGCCGCCGAGCTGCGCGTGGCTGCCGACGAGATCTCGCGCTACGTCGGGATGCGCTTCACGCTCAGCGCTCGCCAGCTCGTCGCCGACTGCGAGCACGCCGGGCTGCCGGTGATCGTCCCGATCAACGCCTCGGCGGCCTGAAGCTCAGCCGCCGTCGCCGCCGCACTTCGCCGGCTTCTGAGGCCCGGGCACCACCGCCACCGGCGGTTTGACCGGCTTCCACTCGAAGGCGAAGGCGAGGCTCTGGGCGTCGCAGGGCTGCCCGGGCGTGACCAAGCTGGGGGCGGCGCCGAGGTCCCGGGCCGGGAGGATGTAGCTCTCCATCAACAGCGTCTGCGCAGGTGGGATGCAGTTCACCAGCTCGAGGGCGATGGGGCGGAACTGGGCGTCGATGGTGGCCGTGGTCACGGCGACGGACAGCTGAGAGCTCTTCACCTGGTCGTGCGTCGGCGTGAGCTCGACCGCCAGGGTGGTGGTCACCGTGTCCACGACCGTGAGCCTGTCGAACACGAACAGGGGCAGCTTGCTCGGCGACTTGCCGAGGTCTCCGCTGACCCAGACGTTGCCGGAGAGGTAGCCCTGGTCGAAGACGAACAGCGGCTTGTCGACGAGCGGCGAAGGGGTGCTGGCGTCACCCGCGTCGACCGTCCCCGCGTCGGGCGCGGCCCCGTCGCCCGCGTCCGCGCCGCCTTTCGCGTCGACCGACGCGATGTCGAGCGCGAACTGGTCCGTGCCGTCCCAGACCGGCACCTTGTCGAACTGCGGGTTGCGCGGCACGCTGACGTAGAGCGCGCCGCGCACGTAGGGGTCGTCCGGCTCGTCCGACAAGTCATCGAGGCGCAGCACGTAAGTCGCGGTCTCCGCGGTGAGCAGGCTGGCGTGGAGCTGCGGCTCGAAGTTGATGGGCACCACCTTGATGCCCACCGCCAGGAGCCGGCCGGCGGCGTTGTCGCGGCAGCCCTCGCCGTCTTCGAGCGAGTCCGGCGGTGCGTTCGCGGGCTGCTTGCAGGTTCCCGAGGAGTTGCTCTTCGAGATCTCCGCCGTGGTGCACTCCCCGTCCACGTTGTGGCCGATGCGGCGCCAGGCCGAGTCGTCCGGCTTCTTCGTCTCGGGGTCGAACGTGCCGAGGAACATGGTCTTGGCGGCGAACCAGCGCGTGACGCCGCCACCCGGCGTCGCCGGTCCCGTCGGCCGCTTCGGCGGCACGGGGTCGGAACCCTTGGGGCCGGCGCCGCCGCCCTCGCTGCCGGCGACCCCCGCCGACCCGCCGCTGCCGAGGCCCGGGTCGAGCTGCTTGTCTTCGATGCCGAGCACGACCTGACACGCGCCGGCCAGGCCTAGGGCCACCGAGCCGAGCAGAGCGCCGCGCGAGGTTCTCACCATCGACCGGTCATCAGGATACCGGAAGAGCGAGGACCGATCGAAGGAAGCAGGCGAACACCCGAGGAATTCGCGGGTGGCCCCTTGCGTTCGGCGTCCGGTGCGGAGGCGAGGAAGAAGTACGTGCCGAGCCCGAGCCCGAGCACACCGACGCCGAACCCGATGTTGCTCACGGTCGCGGCGCGGTTCGCCTGCTCGTTCAAGGCGAGGCCCTCCTTGTCGCACAGGCTGCCGTCGCAGTGCTTTTCGGCGTCGTCGTTCCTGCTCTTGGCGGAAAGCCCGAAGTAGGTGCCGACGCCGACCCCGACCAGGCCGACCCCGCCCGCCACGTAGGCCACGAGGCGCCCGGTCTCGCGGGCGCGGGCGCGTCGCTCTCGGTCCTCTTCAGCGGGCGTCGCGGTCTTGGGCTTCGGCGGCGGCGGGGGCAGCTTCTCGAGCCGCGGCACGACCAGGGTCTTCTGCTCGGCTGCGGCCACGGTCACCGTGGTGCGCCATTCCTTGTGGCCCTCGGCGCTGACGCTGATCTCGATCTGCACGCCCGGGTCGACGGGTACCGCGGTGCCCCAGGCGCCCTCGCCGACGCGCTCCCCGCCGCGCTGGATGCTCAGCCCCGGGATGCGCGCGTCGCTGGGCACGTCCACGGTCAGTCGGGCGAGCTTCTTCTCGAGCTGCGCGAGCTCGCGCGTGGCGAGCCGCACGCGATCCGCGCGCTTCGCCTTCTTGGCGGCGTCGATGGCCTCCTGGAACTCCACCCACGCGCTGGCCGTGCGCCCCTCCCGAGCGTGACATACCGCCAGGTTGAGCAAGGTGCCGCCCTGCGGGTCGAGGCGCTGGCTCTCCTCGAGCTTCCTGCACGCTTCGGCGTACTGCTTGCTCGCGAAGAGCTTCTTCGCGTCGCGGAACAGCGCCTCGGCCGCGGCGCGGTCCGACGGCGTCGGGTCGGCGCTGGCGAGAACCGTCCAGGCCAGGATGAGCGCGAAAGGGATGCAAGCGCGGGTCATCAGTGTCGATCGGAGAGCGGGCTATGGGACTCTGGAGGCGCCTTGGGCTTCGCCCTCGGCTCCGGCGCCCGGGCGCTCGGCGCCGCGCTGGGCCCGACGGGCGGCGCGGGCAACACGCTGGGCGCTGGTGGCGGCGGCGACGGGCGCGCGGGCTCGGGGGGCAGCTCCGAGGCGGGGCTCGACTCGACCTCCGCCGGTGCGTCGGGTGGCTGCAGCCGCGCGGACACCATCAGCGCGACGCTGACCGCAGCGAACAGCACCAGAGCCACGCCCACGCCGAGCGCGATGCCTCGACGCGCCGTCAAGCGCCGCTGCTGCGTCGTGCCCCAAGCACTCGCGGTGGCGCGGGCGGAGGCATAGGGGCCCGAGACGCCGGCCGCCCCCGTGGTCGCGAGCTGCTTCGCCGACGCAATGGCGAAGATCCGGTCGAGGTGTGCTTGGCTCGAGGGCGCCGCGAACGGAGCGAGCTCGTGCGCGAGCTCTTGCACGCTCTGCGGGCGATCCGCCGGGCGCTTGGCCAGGCAGCGCAGGATCAGGCGCTCGAGCTCCGGTGCCAGGCCCGGTCGCAACAGCGACGGCGCCGTCGGCTCGTCGCTGACGATCATCGCCGAGAGCGCCGGTAGCGACTCCGCCATGAACGGCGGCTTCCCGGTGACGATCTCGTAGAGCACCACGCCGAGCGACCAGATGTCGGTCCGATGATCGACGCTCTTCGACGAGCGCACCTGCTCCGGAGACATGTGCGTGGGTGTGCCGAACACGTCGCTCGTGCCGGTCAGGCTCGGCGTGTGCTCCTGCTCGAACCAGTCGGCCTTCGAGATCCCGAAGTCCAGCACCTTCACGAACCCGCGCTGGCCGGGGTTCTCCAGCACCATGATGTTCTCGGGCTTGAGATCCCGGTGGACGACACCGATGGCGTGGCAGTGCGCGACCGCTACCGCTGCCTGCAGCAGGTAGTCGAGGCCCTCGGGGATGGGCAGCGCGCCCCGGCGCTCGATGAAGCGGGCGAGGGGGGAGCCGATCAAGAACTCCATCACCATGAAGGGCAGGCCGGTGTCGAGGCGGCCGACCTCGAACACCTTGACGACGTGGTCGCTGTCAATCGCGCTCGCGGCGCGCGCCTCGCGCATGAAGCGCTCGACGCCGAGCACGCTCTTGGCCGCCTTCGGGGGGAGGATCTTGATGGCCACGCGTCGACCCAGATCCGTCTGCATGGCGCTGACGACCGCGGCCATGCCGCCGACGCCGAGCATGCCCTCGACCTGGTAGCGGCCCGCGATCAGCGTTCCGGGCCGAGGCACCCAGTGCTCGGCCGACTCCGAGGGCGGGTCGCTGTCGCCGAGGCGGGGCATTCTTGGGATTTTAGTCGAAAGGCGTCCGGTCGGCCGCCAATATTGCCGGAATCCTCAAGAGCCCGCTGCGCGGTGGGCAAGATGAGCCTCTCCTCCGGGTGCGTCACCGCTGGTGTCCAGGTCCACCCAGAGCTCGGCGCGCTCCGGGTGGCACGCAGCACCTTCCGCGCTGCCACACCAGTAGTAACGGAGCTTCACCAAGGCGGGCCCCGTCGCTCCGTCCTCCACCTCGACCGGGATGCGCAGCGGCAGCCGCTCGGGATCCAGGCTCTGTTCGATGCGTTCGGGGAAGTGCAAGCGCTCGCCGCTCGCCTCCACTCTGAGCGGCGCACCGTGCGTCAGCTTGCCGCGCGGAGGCGCCTCCAAGGAGAGCACCAGCGTGCCGCGCCCGGGCCCGAGCTGCCCCACGGCCTTGACGCGCTTCGGCGCGGCGCTCGTGGTGTCGGCCGCTGCGGGAGCCGCCGGCACGCTGGGACCCTCGGCGCGATCACATGCCGCGAGGGCGAGCGCGAGGATGAAGGGCGAGCTCGGGCGGGGCATGGCCAGTCAGAGCCGGAAACGCTGGGGTTGGGTTCGGTGTTCCCGGGCCCCGCCGGTCTGGTAGCGTAACGACCGCCGATGACCGAGCACGATGCCGCGCCCAAGGACGACGACGAGCTCCCGCTCGACGCAGACTCGTTGGGGAAGAGCTTTCTGAACCACGTCCGGCACACCCAGGGCAAGGCGCCCAGCGTCGCCACCCAGCTCGACCACTTCATGGCGGCGGCGCACATGGCGCGGGACCGCATGGCGGATCGCTGGACCCGCACCTCCCTCGAGTACGCGCGCGAGCAGCCCAAGCGCGTCTACTACCTGTCGATGGAGTACCTGCTCGGGCGCCTGCTGGAGGACGGCCTCTTGAACCTCGGCTGCCTGGGAGCGGCCGAAGAGGGGCTCCACGCTGCCGGTGTCGCGCTGTCGGAGCTGGCAGACCAGGAGCACGATGCCGGGCTCGGCAACGGGGGCCTGGGCCGCCTTGCAGCCTGCTTCCTCGACTCGATGGCCACGCTGGGCATCCCCGGCATCGGCTACGGCATCCGCTACGAGTACGGGATCTTCCTCCAGGACATCGTGAGGGGCGAGCAAATCGAGCGCCCGGACCCCTGGCTCCGCTACGGCAACCCCTTCGAGTTCGAGCGCCCGGAGCGCCGCTACGCGGTGCACTTCGGCGGGCGCGTGATCCAGTACACCGGGTCGCGCGGGCGGCGCGTCCACGAGTGGGTCGACACGCATCAGGTCCTGGCGGTGGCCTACGACACTCCCGTTCCGGGTTACCAGAACGGCGTGGTCAACACGCTCCGGCTCTGGTCGGCGAAGGCCACCCGCGCCTTCGACATCTCGTACTTCAACCAGGGCGACTACATCAAGGCCGTGGAGGACAAGGCGGCGACGGAGACCATCTCGCGCGTGCTCTACCCCAACGATGCGCAGCAAGCGGGCAAGGAGCTACGCCTGAAGCAGGAGTACTTCCTGGTCTCGGCGACCCTGCAGGACGCGGTGGCGCGGCACCTCACGCGGCACGAGGACCTGACCGACTTGCACCGTTTCGCCATCTTCCAGCTCAACGACACGCACCCGGCGCTGGCCATTGCCGAGCTGATGCGCCTGCTCGTGGATCGGCACGGCGTGCCCTGGGATCAGGCCTGGGAGGTGACCCGGCAGTGCTTCGCCTACACCAACCACACCATCATGCCCGAGGCGCTGGAGCGTTGGCCGGTGTGGTTGATGGAGCGCCTCCTGCCGCGACACCTGCAGATCATCTACGAGATCAACGCGCGCTTCCTGGGCGAGGTGCGGCAGCGCTTCCCGCGGGACGAGGCCCGTATCGCGCGCATGAGCTTGATCGAAGAAGGAAGCGAGAAGCAGGTGCGCATGGCGCACCTGGCCATCGTCGGCAGCCGCAAGGTGAACGGGGTTTCCGCGCTGCATTCGCGGCTGATCCGCGAGAGCCTGTTCCGGGATTTCGCCGAGCATTTCCCGGGGAAGTTCGTCAACCAGACCAACGGGGTGACGCCACGCCGCTGGGTCATGAAGTGCAACCCCGAGCTCGGCGCGCTGATCACCTCGCGCGTCGGTGCCGGCTGGGTGACGGACCTCGACCGCTTGCAGGGGCTCGCGCGCTTCGCTGACGACCCGGAATTCCAGGACGAGTGGCGGGCGATCAAGCAGCGCAACAAGGAGCGCTTCGCGCGCTGGCTCCGGCGCGTGCACGGGCTCGAGCTCGACCCCACCCACATGATCGATTCTCAGGTCAAGCGCATCCACGAGTACAAGCGTCAGCTCCTGAACGTGCTCCACGTCGTGTGGCTGTACCAGCGCTACCGTCGCGAACGCAGCGTGGAGTCCGTGCCGCGCACCTTCGTCTTCGGGGGCAAGGCGGCCCCCGGCTACGCCATGGCCAAGCGCATCGTGCACCTGATCAACGCGGTCGCGGGCCGGGTCAACTCCGACGACACCACGCGGCACCTGTTACGCGTGCTGTTCGTGCCCAACTACTCGGTCACCGCCGCGGAGCTCATCGTCCCCGCGAGCGACGTCTCCGAGCAGATTTCCACGGCGGGCATGGAGGCCTCGGGCACCGGTAACATGAAGTTCTCCCTGAACGGCGCCCTGACCATCGGCACGCTCGACGGAGCCAACATCGAGATCAAGGACGCGGTGGGTGACGAGAACATCTTCATCTTCGGCCTGACCGCCGACGAGGTCGAGGCGCGCCGCCACGACTACGACCCGTATCCCATCTACCACGCGGATCCCGAGCTCCGCGAAGCGCTGGACGCCATCGGCAGCGGGCTCTTCGCGCCCGATGACCCGACACGCTTCCGGCCCGTGGTCGACTCATTGCTCGCGGGCGGGGACCACTACTTCACGCTGGCCGACTTCCGCAGCTACACGCGCGCGCAGGGCGTGCTCGCGGAGACCTACCTGGACCGGGCGGAGTGGACCCGGAAGTCGATCCTGAACGTGGCGCGGATGGGCTTCTTCTCGTCGGACCGCACGGTGAAGGGCTACGCGCGCGACATCTGGGGCGTGCCGGCGTAGGGGGTGTCCCGAGTTTTGCGCTCGGCCGGAGGCCGAGCCCTGGAATGGCGTGCACAGTCTTGCCATGATCAGATCGCGATCGGCCATTGAGACGGGTGTGCAAGAACCGGCCGGGGCCGGCGGCGGCTGTTTTGACCGTGCGGATGTGTCGCACGGCGTTCGCTGTCGTCGACGGAGTGAGAATTAGGGACACGCCCTAGGGCCTCGGCCGCCCGCCTCGTTGCGGGCCGGGCCGAGCCACACGCAGGATTTTCGGGACGCGCCGGCGTCGCGTTCTCGGATTGCGCGGGGTTCCGCGCTCGGCGCCCGGCACGAAGGCTGCACATTCGCCTGGGCAGCATCGATGTCCGCTCCGTCGCCGAACCCCGTGCTCGAGGGGCGTACGCTCACCAAGGTCTACCGGATGGGCGACGTCGATGTGCACGCGCTCAGGGGCGTCGACATGTATCTCTACCCCGGGGAGCTCGTGGTCTTGCTCGGCCCCTCGGGCAGCGGCAAGAGCACGCTGCTCAACATCCTCGGGGGCCTCGACATCCCGACCAGCGGCACGGTGGTCTATCGCGATCACGACTTGACCGCTGCCGACGCCCGCGCGCTAACGCGCTACCGGCGCGAGCACGTCGGTTTCGTCTTCCAATTCTACAACTTGATCCCGAGCCTCACCGCACGCGAGAACGTGGCGCTGGTCACGGAGATCTCCGACGACCCGCTGGCTCCCGAGGAGGCGCTCGCCCTGGTTGGGCTCGACGAGCGGCTCGACCACTTCCCCTCTCAGCTCTCCGGCGGCGAGCAGCAGCGCGTGGCCATCGCGCGCGCGGTCGCCAAGCGGCCGGACCTGCTCTTGTGCGACGAGCCCACGGGGGCCCTCGACTACCAGACCGGGGTCGTGGTGCTCGAGGTGATCGAGACGGTGAACCGGGAGCTGGGGACCACCACGGCGGTCATCACCCACAACGCGCCGGTCGCCGCCATGGCCGACCGAGTGGTGACGCTGGGCGACGGGCGCGTCACCAGCGAGGTGCGCAACGCGGAGCGCCGCTCCGCCCGGGAGCTCCGATGGTGAAGGCCCTGGACAGGAAGCTCTGGCGCGACCTCTTGCGCCTCAGGGGGCAGATGCTGACCATCGCGCTGGTGGTGGCGGCGGGCATTGCAGCTTTCGTCACCCTGCGCGGCACCTACACCTCGCTCCAAGACGCCCGCGCCGCCTACTACGAGCGTCAACGCTTCGCCGACGTCTTCGCGCGCCTGGAGCGCGGACCGAGCTCGCTGCTCTCGAGCTTGGAGCAGATCCCCGGCGTGTCCCGAGCCGAGGGGCGCATCGCCAAGCCGGCCATGATGCCGCTCGCCGACGTGCGGGAGCCGCTCCGCGCGCTGGTGGTGTCCGAGCGCGCCGAAGGGCTCACCACGCTCAACCAGTTGCACCTGCGCGAGGGGCGCTGGCTCTGGCCGGGGCGCAGCGAGGAGGTGCTCCTGCTCGAGTCCTTCGCGCGCGCTCGCCAGGTGAAGCCCGGAGATCGGCTGCCCGTGGTGCTGAACGGCAAGAAGCGGGAGGTGCGGGTGGCCGGGATCGTGATGAGCCCGGAGTACGTGTTCGCCATCGCGGCGGGCGACGTGTCGCCGGACCCCGAGCGCTTCGCCGTGCTCTGGATGGACGAGGAGGCGCTGAGCGCGACCTTCGAGATGCAGGGCGCCTTCAACTCGGTGGCGTTGGCGCTGCAGCCCGGCGCGAGCGAGCGCGCCGTGATCGACGCGCTGGATCGGCAGCTCGAGCCCTACGGCGGCACGGGCGCCTACGGGGTCGGCAAGCAGCCGTCGAACTGGGCCATCGAAGGCGAGCTGGCGCAGCTCGAGAGCATGTCGACGGTGCTGCCGGTGATCTTCCTGCTGGTGGCGTCGCTCCTGGTCAACGTCGTTCTCTCGCGCTTGGTGCACCTGCAACGTCCGGAGATCGCGACGCTCAAGGCCGTGGGCTACTCGGACCTGGAGGTGGGCCTGCACTTCTTCGAGCTGGTGTTGGTGATCCTGGTGCTCGGCGCCGGCCTCGGGCTCGGCGTCGGCGTCTACTTCGGTGGGGTGATGATCGACCTCTACGAGGTCTACTTCAAATTCCCGAACCTCGCCTTCAGCTTGGACGGGAAGAGCGCTGCCCTGGCCGTCCTGATCAGCGTCGGCGCCGCGCTGCTCGGCGCGTTCAGCGCGGTTCGGAGCGTGGTGGCCCTGCCACCGGCGGAGGCGATGCAGCCCCCTCGGCCCGCGCGCTATCGCCGCTCGATCGTCGACGTCTTGGGGCTGGCGCGGGCGGTCGGGCCGTCGCTGCACATGATGGTCCGCGAGCTCGAGCGCCGGCCGTTTCGCACCGTGTTCTCGGCCGTGGCCATCGGCGTGTCGATCGGGCTGATGGTGATCGGGGGTTGGTACTACGACGCCGTGCGGGACCTGGTGCACACCTCGTTCCACGAGGCCATGCGCGAGGACGTGACGGTCGCCTTCATCGAGGCGCGCCCGGCGCGCGCCGTCTCCGAGCTGAAGCACACGCCGGGTGTGCTGGGCGCCGAGGGCCTGCGTGCCGTACCCGTGCGCTTCCGCTCGGGCCACGCCCATCGCGACGCCGTGCTGCTCGGCTATCCGGAGGGCGGTGAGCTGCGCCAGCTCCGCGACCGCTACGCACGCGTCGCGCCTCTGCCTCCGGACGGCGTGGTGCTCACCGACGTCCTCTGCGACATCCTCGACGTGCGCGTCGGCGACCGCGTGGAGGTGGACATCCACGCGGGTGAGCGCGGCAAGAAGTCCCTGGTGGTCAGCGGGACCGTGGACGAGGCCATGGGCCTGCAGGGGCACATGACCGCGAGCTCGCTGGCGCGCTTCTTGGGCGAGCCCCCCAAGGTCGACCTGGCGCTCTTGCGAGTCGACCCGGACCGCTCGGAGGCACTCGACGCGCGCCTGAAGGACTTGCCCTACGTCGCCAGCGTCACGCGACGTGCAGACTTGCTGACCCGCTTCGAGAGCCAGAGCGCCGGCATGATCACGACGATGGCCGTGATCATCATGCTCTTCGCCGCGACCATCACCATCGGCGTGGTCTACAACAACGCGCGCGTGGCCCTCGCGCTCAGGGCCCGCGACCTCGCCTCCTTGCGTGTGCTCGGCTTCACTCGCGGCGAGATTTCCGCGATCTTGCTCGGAGAGATGGCGCTCCAGGTGCTCCTGGCGTTGCCCATCGGCGTGTGGGTGGGGGACTGGCTCGTCAACGCGCTGGCCAGCCTGGTGGACCCCGAGCAGTGGCGGATGCCCATCATCATCACCGCGCGGAGCTACGCCATCGCCTTGCTCGTCGCGCTCACGGCGGCGGCCGTGTCGGCGCTCCTGGTGCGTCGCCGCCTCGACCACCTGGATCTCATCGGCGTCTTGAAGACTCGGGAGTAGCCATGGAACAGCCTACGAAGCCCGCGACCTCCACCGAAGCGCCGACCACGAAGCCGGTGCTGGGCGACGGAAACCGGAAGAAGGCGCGGCGCTCGCTCGAGCGCTGGATCAAGCGCGCGTTCCTGCTCCTCTTGGCGGCGGGTCTGACCGCGCTGATCGCCATCGCGATGCTGCCGAAGCCCGCCTTGGTCGACGTCGCTCCGGCCGAGAAGGGCCCGCTCCGCGTGACCGTGGACGAAGACGGAATGACGCGGGTCAAGGACCGTTACGTCGTGTCCGCGCCGCTCACGGGGAGCCTCGGACGCATCGAGCTCGACCCCGGCGACGGCGTGAAGCAGGGTGACGTGCTCGCGCGTATCGTTCCGCTCGCGCCGGCGCTGCTCGACGAGCGAACCAAGCAGACCGCCGAGGCGCGGGTGGCCGCGGCGCTGGCCGCGCAGCGACAGGCCCGGGCTCACGTGGAGCGCGCCACGGCCAGCCAGGAGTTCGTGCAGAAGGAGGTCGAACGCCAGCGGACGCTCGCGGACAAGGGAGTCGTTCCGCGCGAGAGCGTCGACCAAGCGGAGCTGTCGCGGCGTACTTCGGCCGCCGACCTCGACTCCGCCCGCTTCGGAGCGAAGGTGGCGGACTACGAGGTGGAGGTGGCGCGCGCGGCGCTCGGACGGCTCGGCAAGAAGGCCAAGGCCGGCGCGGAGGAGCAGCTCTTGGTGGCGTCGCCCGTCGCGGGGCGCGTGCTCAAGGTGCTGCACAAGAACGAGGGCGTGGTGCAGGCGGGCACACCGCTGCTCGAGCTCGGCGACCCGGCCGCGCTCGAGATCGTCGTCGACGTCCTCACCAGCGACGCCGTGCACGTCCGGCCGGGGTCCGAGGCGGCGCTGCTCGAGTGGGGTGGGGCGCCGCTCGGGGCCCGTGTGCGCATCGTCGAGCCGTCGGCCTTCACGCGGCTCTCGGCCTTGGGGGTCGAGGAGCAGCGCGTGAACGTCGTGCTCGACCCGCAGGGTCCGCCCGAGCCTTGGGCGAAGCTCGGCGACGGGTACCGGGTCAAGGCCGAGATCGTGACGCACCACGCGGCGGACGCGCTCCAGGTGCCGGCAAGCGCCGTCTTCCGCCGCGACTCGGGCTGGGCCGTGTTCCGCCTGGAGGGCGATGTCGTGCGGCTCACGCCGGTCCAGATCGGGCTCCGCACCCAGCGCCGCGTGGAAGTGACCGAAGGGCTCCTGCCCGGCGCGCGCGTGGTGCTGCACCCGAGCGACCGGATCCGGGACGGGGTGAAGGTCTCGGTGAG
>Ga0233425_10007169_pt1 | contig 15871 bp, 13 predicted proteins | sample Watercolumn_Towu_2_FD_181712 | JGI IMG/M metagenome (GOLD analysis project Ga0233425, IMG submission 181712) | Freshwater microbial communities from Lake Towuti, South Sulawesi, Indonesia - Watercolumn_Towuti2014_140_MG | ecosystem: Environmental > Aquatic > Freshwater > Lake | place...
CCTGCTTCTGGGGCGTGACCGGACTGAAGAAGATGCTCGGCGCGGACGACTCCCTGGACGTGTTCGGCATCCACGGCGTCGGCGGCATCCTGGGCGCCCTGCTCACCGGCGTGTTCAACACCTGGTCCCTGGGCGGCACCGGCATCATCGACTACGTCAACAACAAGGTCATCGACACCGAGATCGCCAGCCAGCTCTGGATCCAGGCCCAGGCCGTCCTCACCGCGATCGTCTGGTCCGGCGTCGTGGCCCTGGTCTGCTACAAGCTCATCGACTGGACCATCGGCCTGCGCGTGCCGGAAGAGCAGGAACGCGAGGGACTGGATACCGCCAGCCACGGCGAGCGGGCCTACAACTACTGAGCACCGCATCGAATCCATCTCACACCCGTGAGTTCAAGGGCGCCGCTAGGCGCCCTTTATTTCGCCCGTCCCGTCCGCGGCGGCTGTCACGAAAACTTAACGGAACCGTCATAACATGAGACGTATTCAACTACCGCAGAGGCGCGCATGGCCGCCACCATTCTTGTCGTCGAGGACGAGCCCGGCATCCAGCAGGTCCTCAAGTTCAACCTGAGCCAGCATGGCCACGACGTCCTCGTCGCCGACGATGCCGAGGGGGCCCTGCAGTTGTTGCGCAGCGCCCTGCCCGACCTGATCCTGCTGGACTGGATGCTGCCCGGCCAGTCCGGCATCGATCTCATCCAGCGCATCCGCGGCGACGGCCGCCTCAAGGGCATCCCCATCATCATGCTCACCGCCCGGACCGAGGAGCGCGACAAGATCCAGGGCCTGGACACGGGCGCCGACGACTACATCACCAAGCCGTTTTCTCCCCGGGAGCTCATGGCCCGCATCAAGGCCGTGCTGCGCCGGCGGGCGCCGCAGATGACCGAGGATCCGGTGGAGGTGAAGGGCTTGCGCCTGGACCCCCTTTCCCATCGCGTGTTCGGCAACCAGACGCCCCTGGACCTGGGCCCCACCGAGTTCCGCCTGCTGCACTTCCTCATGACCCACCCGGAGCGGGTCTATTCCCGCTCCCAATTGCTGGACCAGGTCTGGGGCGACCACGTGTTCGTGGAGGAGCGTACGGTGGACGTGCATATCCGGCGCCTGCGCTCGGCCCTGGAAGCCACCGCACACGACCGCCTGATCCAGACCGTGCGCGGCGCCGGCTACCGGTTTTCCGCCACTCCCGCCTGAATCGGGGACGCGGATAGAATAGCCGCGTCCTCCATGACCCGCGTCGTCCGTCCAATCCCGGTCACTGCGCGGGGCATGGTTCCCAATGAAATGGGCACATGATGCAGCCTTTCTGGTGGCGCCCCCTGAGCTTCGCGCTGGCACTCGCGCTCCTGTCCCTGCTAGCTTCCACCGGGCGCCCGCCAGGCACCGGCTGGGCGTTGTTTGCCGCCGGGCTGGCCGTCTACCTTGTCTATCACCTGCGCCAGTTGCGCAAGCTGTCCACCTGGCTGTCAGACGGCAACAGGCCGGTCCCGACGACCGACGGGCTCTGGGGCGACGCTTTCTACCGCCTGGGAAAGCTGCTGCGCATGCGTCAGGGAGCCCAGCAGAAAACCACCGCCGACCTGGAACAGATGCTGGAGGCCACGCGCAGCCTCCCGGACGGCGTGGTCATCCTGGACGCGAACCAGCGCATTCAGTGGCTGAACAACGCGGCCGAGGTCCTGCTGGGCCTGTCTCCCCAGCGGGACATGGGCCAGTTCATCCTCTACCTGGTGCGCCAGTCGCGCTTCGGCGAATGGCTGACCGCCGAGGATTTCTCCCGCACCCTGACCATGGACTCCCCCATGGCCCCGGGAAAGACCCTGTCCCTGCAGTTGGTGCCCCTGCCCCGCGAGCAGAAGATGCTGCTCGCCCGGGACATCACCGAACTGGCCCGGGTGGAGACCATGCGCCGCGATTTCGTCGCCAACGTATCGCACGAGTTGCGCACCCCCGTCACCGTCATCGTCGGCTTCCTCGAAGCCTTCGAGGACATGCCGAATCCCGATCCGGCCGAGTTCCGCAAGCACATTCCCCTCATGCGCGAGCAGTCCGACCGCATTCGCCGCCTGGTGGACGACCTGCTCACCCTGGCCCGGCTGGAAAGCGAACCCGAGACCAAGGACGAGGCGGTTGACGTGCCTGCCCTGGCCCGGCGCCTGGCCCTTGAAGCCGAATCCCTGAGCCAGGGCCGGCATCGGGTGGTGCTCTTCCTAGACAGCCAGGCCCGCCTCATCGGCAACAGCCAGGAGCTTTACAGCGCCCTCGCCAACCTGGTGTCCAATGCGGTGCGCTACACCCCGGTGGGCGGCCACATCGGCATTGCCTGGAGCGCCGGAGAGAACGGCGGCATGGTGTTCAAGGTGACGGACACGGGGGAGGGCATCGAGGCGCAGCATATCCCGCGCCTGACCGAGCGCTTCTACCGGGTGGACCGGGGCCGTTCCCGCGCCACCGGCGGCACCGGCCTGGGGCTGGCCATCGTCAAGCATGTCTTGCAGCGGCACCAGGCCCGGCTGCGCATCGAAAGCACGGTGGGCAAGGGCAGCACTTTCGCGGCCTGCTTCCCCGCCGAGCGGGTCATTCCCGCGGCGGCCCCAGACGCTGACGAAGCAGCACCACACACTGGGACTTGAAGTCCGTCGCCGGCAGCCGCGGCGGCAACGACTCCCGCCGGGGCGGCGCCCAGATCGCGTCGGGGAAATGGCGGTCGTCGGCGAAGCGGGGAATCACGTGCCAATGCAGATGAGGCACCATGTTTCCCAGGCTGGCCAGGTTGATCTTCACCGGGTCGAAAACGGTGCGCACCACCGCCTCGGTGGCGAACACCACATCCATCAACCGGCATCGGTCCGCCGCCGATAGGTCGGTCATATCCCGCACATGGTCGTTGAGGATGACGCGGCAGAAGCCCGGATAATCCGGGTCCTCCACCCAGATCACCCGGCAAAAGCCATCGCGCCAGAGGACCTCTCCGGCGTCCGTGGCGCACAGGGGGCAGTGGGGGTCTCTCATAGCAGCACCCGCTCGATACCGTTCCGGTTGGCCTTGTCCAGAAATTTCGCCATCCAGTCCTCGCCCAGCAGCTTCTTCGCCAGTTCCAGCACGATGTAGTCGGCCGCCATGCCGTTGTCGTCGGAATAGCGGGACAGGCCCTGCAGGCAGGCGGGGCAGGAGGTAAGCACCTTCACATCGGCCGCGCCGGCGGCAATCTGGGCGTCGCGGCCCTTGTCCAGTTCCTCGGCCTTGCGGAATTTGACCTGGGTGGCGATGTCCGGACGGGAGGTGGCGAAAGTGCCCGCCTCGCCGCAGCAGCGCTCGCTCAGGCGGGCGCCCTCGCCCACCAGGCTCTTCACCGTGCCCATGGGGCTCCTCAGCTTCATGGGGGTGTGGCAGGGATCGTGGTAGAGGTACTGGGTACCTTTCACGCCCTCAAGCCTGACCCCTTTTTCGGCCAGGTACTCATGGATGTCCATGATGCGGCAGCCGGGGAAGATCTTGTCGAACTGGTAGGCCTGCAACTGGTCCAGGCAGGTGCCGCAGGACACCAGCACGGTCTTGATGTCCAGGTAGTTCAGGGTGTTGGCCACCCGGTGGAACAATACTCGGTTCTGCATGGTAATGGTTTCGCCCTTGACCCGGTCGCCGCCGGAGGTCTGGGGGTAGCCGCAGCACAGGTAGGTGGGCGGCAGCACGGTCTGTGCGCCCAGTTCATACAGCCAGGCCAGGGTGGCCAGGCCGACCTGGGAGAACTGGCGCTCGGAACCGCAGCCGGGGAAGTAGAACACCGCGTCGGATTCGTCCGTCAGCCGCGCCGGGTCGCGCAGCACCGGCACCACCTTGGGATCGGTGAGGCCAAGCATCTGGCGCGCGGTCTTCGCCGGCAGGCCGCCGGGCAGGCGGCGGTTGAAGAAGTGGATGACCTGGGCGGCGGGGGCGGGCTTGCCCACCGTGGCCGGCGGCTTGTTCATGGCCTCCCGCACCACGGGGAAGGTGCGCATGACCGCCGCGCCCAGGCGCTGACCGGCGACGCCGCCCAGGATCGCGGTCCGACGCAGGAAGTGGATGGTGTCCGGGTCGGTGCTGTTGAGGAAGGCCATGGCCAGCTTCGTGGCCGGCGCCTTCCTCAGGCGGCCCGAGGCGCGCAGGAAGTTGCGCATGGCGGTGGTGACGTCGCCGAAGTCGATGTCCACCGGGCAGGGATTCACGCACTTGTGGCAGACGGTGCAGTGGTCCGCCACGTCGTCGAATTCGGTGAAGTGGGCCAGGGAGACGCCGCGCCGGGTCTGTTCCTCATACAGGAAGGCCTCGATGAGCAGCGAGGTGGCCAGGATCTTGTTGCGCGGGCTGTAAAGCAGGTTGGCCCGGGGCACGTGGGTGTTGCACACCGGCTTGCACTTGCCGCAGCGCAGGCAGTCCTTGATGGAGTCGGCGATGGCGCCGATCTCCGACTGCTCCATGATGAGGGATTCGAGCTCCAACAGGCCGAAGGAGGGGGTGTAGGCGTTGGCCAGGTCCGCCCCCCTCATGAGCTTGCCCTTGTTGAAGCGGCCCTCCGGGTCCACCCGGTGCTTGTAGGCGGCGAACTCGGACAGTACCTTGTCGGAGAGGAACTCCAGCTTGGTGATGCCGATGCCGTGCTCGCCGGAGATGACCCCGCCCAGGGACTCGGCCAGGCGCATGATGCGTTCCACCGCCCGGGTGGCGGTTTGCAGCATGGCGTAGTCGTCGGAGTTCACCGGGATGTTGGTGTGCACGTTGCCGTCGCCGGCGTGCATGTGCAGGGCGACGAAGACGCGGCCCTTGAGCACCCGCCGGTGGAGGGCGTCGCACTCGGCCAGCACGGGCTCGTATTCCCGGCCGGTGAAGATCTGGCGCAGTTCGGCCCGCACCTCCCGCTTCCAGGAGGCGCGCAGGCTGTGGTCCTGCAGGGCGCGGAAGACGCTCCTGGTCTCAGCTTGCGGCGCGTGGTCGGCGACGTTGCACAGGCTGGGCGGCAGGGACGCGTCCAGGTCGGCGAGATAGCCGCCCCAACGGCCGCGCACCTCGGCCAGCATAGCCAGGGCCTTGTCGCGCCGGGCGGCGGTGAGCCCGGGGTCGGCCACGCCGTCGTCGTCCTCGAACAGGGGCAGTTCGCCGCGCAGGAAGTCCTCCAGTTCATCCAGCAAAGCCAGCTTGTTGCCGATGGACAGTTCGATGTTGATGCGCTCGATGCCGTCGGAATAGTCCCCCAGCCGATCCAGGGGGATGACCACGTCCTCGTTCACCTTGAAGGCGTTGGTATGGGCGGCGATGGCGGCGGTGCGCGAGCGGTCCAGCCAGAATTTCTTGCGCGCCTCCGGGCTGACGGCGACGAAGCCCTCGCCGCCGCGGCCGCGGGCGAATTCGACGATCCTGGCGGCGGCGGCATCGGCGGATGACGCGTCATCCCCGGCGATGTCGGCCAGCAGCACCATGTTGGGCCGGCCGACGCGGTCCGCCTTGGTGGCGTAGCCCACCGCCTTGATGTAGCGGGCGTCCATGTGCTCCAGGCCGGCCAGCACCACGCCGCCGGGGCGGTCGTCCATCAGGTTCTTCACCTCGACGATGGCGGGCACCGCCTCGCCCACGGGGCCGAAGAACTCCATGCACACCGTGCGAATCTGGGGCGGCATGCGGTGCAGCACGAAGGTGGCCTGGGTGATGAGGCCGTCGCAGCCTTCCTTCTGGATGCCGGGCAGGCCGGCCAGGAATTTGTCGGTGACGTCCTTGCCCAGGCCCTGCTTGCGGAACAGGCGGCCGGGAATTGCCAGGCTTTCCGGCTCGCCCTTGGGCTTGCCGTCGGCGTGGAAGCGGCGCAGTTCGAAGCGGGCCACCTCCACGTCGTGGATCTTGCCCAGGTTGTGATCCAGACGCGTGACCTCCAGCCAGTCCGCATCCGGCGTCACCAGCTTCCAGGACACCAGGTTGTCCACCGCCGTGCCCCACAGCACCGCCTTCTTGCCGCCGGCGTTCATGGCCACGTTGCCGCCGATGCAGGAGGCGTCGGCGCTGGTGGGATCGACGGCGAAGGCCAGGCCCATCGCCTCGGCGGCCTCCATGACCCGGCGCGTCACCACGCCTGCGCCGCAGGCGATGACCGGGGTGGCCCGGCTGTGGCCCGGCAGCACGCGGGATTCGATAGCCGACAGGGTGTCCAGCTTCTCGGTGTTGATGACGGCGGAAAACCGGGTCAGAGGTACGGCGCCGCCGGTGTAGCCTGTACCGCCGCCGCGCGGAATGACGGTGAGGCCCAGTTCGACGCAGCCCGCCACCAGGGCGGGGATCTCAACTTCCGTGTCCGGGTATAGCACCACGAAGGGATACTCCACCCGCCAGTCGGTGGCGTCGGTGACGTGGGTGACCCGCGCCATGCCGTCGAAGGCGATATTGTCCCTGCGGGTATGGGGCAGCAGCCGGCGCAGAAGGTCGCGGCGCAGGCGTTCCGTCTCGCCGAAGCTGGCGGCGAAGCATTCCACGGCCTGGTTGGCCAGGACCAGCAGCTTGCCCACCCGCTCGTTGCACTCGCTGGAGGAGTACGCCGAATTCGTAAGCGCTGAAGCGCTAACGACTTCGCTGCCCTGGCGGCGCTTCTCGATCTCCGCCAGTCGGTGGCGCAGGGCCTGGATCAGCAGTTCCCGGCGCCGGGGATTGGAGAGCAGGTCGTCTTCCAGGTAGGGGTTGCGGGTCACTACCCAGATGTCGCCCAGCACCTCGAACAGCATGCGCGCGGAGCGGCCGGTACGGCGCTCGGTGCGCAGTTCCTCCACCAGCATCCAGCCCTCGCCGCCCAGCAGGCGGATGACGATCTCGCGGTCGGAAAACGAAGTGTAGTTATAGGGAATTTCGCGGATGCGCTCGGCGGACATGGAAAACAGCCCCGGACTGGGTGGGGAAAGGGATGAATATTAACGTTCAGGCCGGGTGTGGCTCAAATTCAACCTTATCCATCAAAGGGATAGTGAATTGCTGCGAGGCAGCATTGTAACCGCGATCCAAAGCGTAGAATGCGGCCGTCTCCGTTTCCGTCCCCACCATGATCGCCCTGCTCATCGTCGCCCACGGCAACCTGGGTGACAGCCTCATCCAGTGCGCCACCTACGTCCTGGGCAAGCGCCCGGAGGCCCTGGAGAACCTGGACCTGTCCGCATGCAGTGATCCGTCCGAGATGCTGGTCCGCGCCCAGGCCCGTCTGGACGAGGTGGACCGCGGCGAGGGCGTGCTGATCCTCACCGACGTCTACGGCGCCACACCGTGCAACACCGTCTGCAAGCTCCTGAACACCCGCAGGGTGCAGGCCATCGCCGGCGTCAACCTGCCCATGCTGCTCAAGGCGCTGACCTACCGCGACCAGGGCATGGCGGTGCTGTTGGAAAAGGCGGTGGCCGGCGGCCGGTCAGGCATCTTCAACATCACCCCGGAGTCGGCCTGTGGCTGAGCGCGAGATCGAGATTACCAACAAACTGGGCCTGCACGCCCGCGCTTCCGCCAAACTCACACAAACCGCCGGCCAGTACCAATCCGAAATCTGGCTCTCCCGCAACGGCCGCCGCGTCAACGGCAAGAGCATCATGGGCGTCATGATGCTGGCAGCCGCCCGGGGAACCACCATCAAGCTGGAGACGGTCGGCCCCGATGAGAACGAGGCCCTGGCCGCCCTGGTAGCCTTGGTGGAAGACAAGTTCGGGGAGGGGGAATGAGCTTCTCCCTGCACGGCATCGGCGTCTCCGGCGGCTACGCCATCGGCCGCGCCCAGCTCTATTCCCACGAGCGTCTGGAGGCTCCCCACTTTGTCCTGCGCCCGGAGCACGTGGAGGCGGAAGTGGCGCGTTTCGCCGAGGCGGTAGAACGCGTGCGTGCCGACCTGCTGGCCCTGCAGACCCACATTCCCGACGGCGCGCCGCCGGAGTTGTCCGCTTTCATCGAGGTGCACGCCCTCATCCTGTCCGACTCCATGTTGTCGGAGGTGCCCAAGCGCCTGATCCGCGCCGAGCACTGCAATGCCGAGTGGGCACTGGCGCAGCAGACCGAGGCCCTGATCGCCCAGTTCGAAGCCATCGACGACGATTACCTGCGGGAACGCCGCCATGACGTGCGCCAAGTGGCCGACAAAGTGCTCAAGGCGCTCATGGGCCATCCCGGCCACGCTCCTCTGAAGCCCGCCGACGAGGGTGAAAGCATCCTGGTGGCCCACGATCTCTCGCCCAGCGACATGGTGCTGTTCAAGCGCCATACCTTCGCCGGCTTCATCACCGACCTGGGCGGCACCACCTCGCACACCGCCATCCTGGCCCGCAGCCTGAATCTGCCCTCGGTCATGGCCCTGCACAATGCCCGCGCCATGGTCCGGGAGGGCGACTGGCTGATCGTGGACGGCGTCGCGGGCGTAGTCATCGTCGACCCCGATCCGGCCATCCTGGAGGAATACCGGCTGCGCCGGAACCAGTGGCGGCTGGAACAGAAGAAGCTCAGGCGCCTCAAGTCCAGCCCCTCCACCACTCTGGACGGCAACCACGTGGATCTGATGGCCAACATCGACCTGCCCACGGACACCCAGCAGGCCCTGGGCGAGAATGCCGCCGGCATCGGCCTGTTCCGCAGCGAGTTCCTGTTCCTTAACCGGGACGACCTGCCCGGGGAGGAGGAACAGTTCGAGGCCTACCGCAGCGTCGCCAAGGACATGACCGGCCGGCCGGTGGTGATCCGCACCTTGGACGTGGGCGCCGACAAATCCGTGCGCTGGATGGAGGAAAGCAGCGTCAATCCCGCCCTTGGCCTGCGCGCCATCCGCCTGTGCCTGGCCGAACCGCAGATCTTCCTGACCCAGATCCGGGCCATCTACCGTGCCAGCCATTACGGCAAGGTGCAGATCCTGCTGCCCATGCTGGCCAGTCTGATCGAGCTGGACCAGGCCCTGGCCCTGATCGGCGCCGCCCGCGGCAGCCTTAAGGTGGCCGGCATTCCCTACGATCCGACCACGCCCATCGGCGGCATGATCGAGATTCCCGCCGCCGCACTGGCCGCCGAATGGTTCGCCCGCAAATTGGACTATCTTTCCCTGGGCACCAACGACCTGATCCAGTACACCTTGGCCATCGACCGCACCGACGACGCCGTGGCGCATCTCTATGACCCGCTGAATCCGGCGGTGCTGAGCCTGATCGACCACACCCTCAAAGTGGGCCGCAAGATGGGCAAGCCGGTGTCGGTGTGCGGCGAAATGGCCGGCGACGCCCGTCTGACCCGATTGCTTCTGGGCCTTGGCCTGACCCATTTCTCTATGCACCCTGCCCATATCCTGTCGGTCAAGCAGCAGGTGATGCGCAGCCATACCGGCGAACTGGCGCCCCTGGCGAGGAAACTGCTGCGCTCCGGGCGCCCGGAGCGCATCCTGGAAATCCTGGAACGCATCAACGCCTGAGCAGCGCGATTCAAGATCACCGGAAAGACGTCGATATAACTTTCGATATAAGTTTCGATATAAGTTTTCCGAGGTCTCGATGATGGACTCTGATGTTGCGGCGGCCCCGGGCGAGAGCAAAGGCCTCCATCTATGTCCCGCCGACGCGCCTGAGATCAGCGAGACAGCCCGCCAGCTCAGCCATTTCGGCTACGCGACCCGCCTCTTCGAGGACACCGCAGGCTTGCTCGACGCCATACGGGATGCCCCGCCAGCCGGAGTCCTGATCGACTGCGGCGCCCTTTGCCGCCAGCCGGCCCCGGTCATTCAGGCCCTGCGTGCCCTGGCGGCGCGCCTGCCATTCGCCTGCATCGCGCAGCACGGCGACATCGGGGCGCGCCTGGCGGCCGTACGCATGGGATGCCAGGCCTACTTCACCCGCCCTCTGGACATCAGCAGCCTGCTCGACACCCTGGATCGGATCACTGCGCCGCCTCAGGCGGAGGCGGGCAGGGTGCTCATCGTCGACGACTCCCCCGCCCTGGTGGCCTACTACGCCGCCCACCTCACCGGGGCGGGCTTCATCACGCAAACCGTCACCGATCCCATGAAAACCCTGGAGGCCCTCGCGGACGCGCCGCCCGAGATCATCCTGCTGGACATGAACATGCCGGGCGCCAGTGGCCAGGAACTGGCGCGGGTGATCCGCCAGCAGGACGCCTATCTGTCCATTCCCATCGTCTTCCTATCGGCGGAGAGCGACGTCGGCCGGCAGCGCGAGGCCATGAGCCTGGGGGGCGACGAATTCCTGCAGAAGCCCATCGAGCCCGAGCACCTGATCTCCGCAGTGCGGAGCCGCATCATCCGCTACCGCGCCCTGCGCGCCCTGATGGTGCGCGACAGCTTGACCGGCCTGCTCAACCACACCAGCTACAAGGAACGTCTGCGCGCCGAAGTGACGCGTACCAGGCGCCTGAACAAGACACTCAGTGTCGGCATCATCGACATAGACCACTTCAAGAACGTGAACGACAGCCACGGGCACCCAGCCGGGGACCGGGTGATCCGCAACCTGTCCCGACTGCTCAAGCAGCGCTTGCGCGGCGCAGACGTGGTCGGCCGATATGGTGGCGAGGAATTCGCCATTGTGCTGGTGGACACGGCAATCGAAGCGGCGACGGGCGTGGTCGACAGTCTCCGGGAGCACTTCGCGGCCATCGAGCAACAGGCCGGCGACACTCCATTCCGGTGCACTTTCTCCGCCGGCCTGGCCCAGTGCCCACCCCACATGGACGCGGAATCCCTGATCCAGGCCGCGGACGCGGCACTTTATCGATCCAAGCGCGAAGGACGCAATCGGGTCAGCACCGCGCCTTATGAAACCGACTGACGCGTTCAGCGGAGGCGGGGTCGACGCGGACCATCAACAGGAAGGCGACGGCCTAATTAATGGCTCTGTTCGCGATAACGGGTGATGCGTGGTGGTAACCGAAAAATCAGGGTTCCCCCCTTTGCTAAAGGGGGGATAGGGGGGATTTTTCCAGGGCTGGCCGGAACTGAACCCGGGTTAAATCCCCCTTTGGTCCCCCTTTATAAAAGGGGGAAGACAACCACAACCGCTAAGAGGGTGACATCCATACTCAACGCGAACAGAGCCTATTAATCCCTATAGCGGATAGCGGGCCCACACCCGGTTGCCAGGCCCGGAAAACACCAGGTCGGAGCAGATCCCCCGCACCAGGGCAAGGCCGCGCCCATGGCTCTGGGTATCGTTGGCCGCCAGGTCCGAAGCGCGCATCTGGGCTTCGTAGTCGAAGCCGGGGCCGCTGTCGCTGACATCGATGTCCAGCACGGCTCGCCCCTCATACTCGTGCACCAGGAAAGACAGCGCGATGCGTCCCGAAATCAACTCCGCCAGGCGCTCGGAGCGATGCTGCATGTAGATTTCCCAGCCGCCGATCAGGTTCTTGGTGCTGGAATCCAGACCAAGCAGGCCATGGTCCAAGGCATTGTTGAACAGCTCCGAGATCACCAGGAACAGCGTGCCCTGATGCGGCTTGAGGGCCTCCACCTGGGTCATGAAGCCAAGCACCGCGGGCACCACGTCGATGTAGCGCAATTCCGGCGCGCTGTAGGCCAGGCTCAACTGCCATTCCGCCACGTGGCCCTGGTGCGTCGGTGTCGGTGGCTCAAAGCGGACCACGCGACGACGCTCGATAGGCACCTTGACCAGCATGCAGGAGATGTCGTCGCGCCCCGCCCGCCCTGCCAGATGCCGCTCCAAGCCCAGGCGCAGGGCACCGAAGCGACGCTCCGGGTCGTCCTCCGCGACCAGCAGATCGAGCGAGCCGGCGAGGCCCAGCCAGCGCCCCTCCCTATCCTCCGCTTCCACCAGGCCGTCGGAACACAGGAGCAGTTGTCCCGGCTCGTGGAACACCACGGTTTCCGTGGTGCTCGAGAACAGACCGGCTGGCAGGACGCCGAGAGGCGGATGGTTGGAGGCCCACTGCATCGACACCCTGCCGTCGGTGGCCAGGAAGACCGCGTCCGGATTGCCGCCGTTCCACACTTCCACGGTCTGGTTGCGCACGTCGACGCTGGCCAGGGTCGCTGCCACGAAGCGGTCGGCCGGCAGCAGGGCCTTGAGCTTGCGGTTCAGTTCCTCGGCGATGGAGGACAGGGGAAAACCTTTCGCCGTCATGCTGTAGAAGGCCTGGGTCAGGGGCATGGCGGAGAGGGCGGCGGACAAGCCATGGCCGGTGGCGTCCGCCAGCATCACATTGAGCACGTCGCCCGGTCCGCGGGCAGCGCACAGCAAGTCGCCGCTGAAGGTCTCCGCCGGCAGGTTGAAGGACTGGATCATGGGATCCCGCAGCCCCTCGGCGTCGGTCAGGCGTTCCATGACGTGGGCGCCGAGCCGGGACTGTTCCTCTGAATCCTGGCGCCAGGACTTCAGTTCCTCGATATAGCCGAGTTCCTTCTTCTGCAGGGCGAGCAGGCGCGAATAGGCGTTGAGCTTGGCCTGCAGAATGGGAATCGTCGCCGGCTTCGCCAGGTAATCGTCGCCGCCGGCTTCCAGGCCACGCACGATGTCCTGCATGCTGTCCAGGGCTGAATAGAAGACGACGGGCGTCCACTTATCCGTGGGGAGGGCGCGGATGCGCCGCACCGCTTCGATGCCGTCCATGCCCGGCATCATGACGTCCATGAACACCAGATCGGGCGACTCCGCTTGGTAGAGATCCACGGCGGTCTGACCATCGTTGGCCAGAATGGCTTGGTGGCCGGCCCGCCGGCTCACGGCCTCCAGTTGCTTCTGGTTGGTGGGGGAATCGTCCGCGATGAGGATTTTCAGGCTGCTGCCGGACACGTACCTCAGCCTTTCACGGAAAACAGCTTGCCGAAGTTGGCGATGTCCAGCACCTGCTTCACCGTGCCCTGGAGACCGGCGAGCACGACGCTCTTGCCCGTGGCCTCGGCCTTCTCCCGCAGCAGGAGGAGCATGCCCAGGGCGGAACTGTCCAGATAATCCACGGCGCGGAAATTGACCTCGATCTCGCGCACGCCGGTCTCGCCCAGCGCGTTCTCGTAGGCGGCGCGAAAGTCCCGGTGGGAGTGGAAGTCGAAACGTCCGTTGAGGTTCAGGGTGGCCTTGTTGCCCGCCACTTCACTCGCGATTTGCATGGCTTGCTCCGTGCTTGCTGTTACCACGCCAATATCGGCGCCATCCGCCATCTCTTTAGAGCCGATTTCAATCCCTGCGTACTAGGCGATCCAGCAAACGCGCGGCAATATCCGGCAACGGTACGACCTCCATCGCCGCTCCCAACTCCACCGCCGCCTTGGGCATGCCGTAGACCACGCAGGTGGCCTCGTTCTGGGCAATGGTCTGGGCACCGGCGGCGCGCATGGCCAGGAGCCCCTGGGCACCATCCTTGCCCATGCCGGTAAGGAGTGCCCCCACGGCGTTGGGGCCGAGCACCTGGGCGGCGCTGTGGAACAGCACGTCGACGGAGGGGCGGTGCCGGTTGACCGGTTCCGCCTTGGACAATTCCGTGTAGTAGTAGGCGCCACTCTTCCTGACCAGCAGATGCGAGTGGCCCGGCGCCACGTAGGCGTGCCCCGGCAGGATGCGTTCATTGTGTTCCGCTTCCTTCACGCTCATGGCGGACAGGCTGTTCAGGCGGGCGGCGAAGGAGGCGGTGAAGGATTCGGGCATGTGCTGCGTGATCAGCATGCCCGGGGAGGAAGCGGGCATGCGTGTGAGGACTTCCTTGAGGGCCTCGGTGCCCCCCGTGGAGGAACCCAGGCAGATCAGCTTCTCCGTGGTGTTCAGGAACTGTCCGGCCAGGGGCCGTGGCGCATTGGGCACCTCCGCGTTGAGGCCGTGCCGGCGGATACGGGCGTGGGCGGCGGCGCGAATCTTGTCGCCGATCTCCTGGGCCAGTTCGTTCAAGCCTTCGGACACGCCCAGGCGCGGCTTGGTGATGAAATCCACCGCGCCCAGTTCCAGGGCCTTGAGGGTGACCTCGTTGCCCCGCTCGGTCAGGGTCGACACCATCACCACCGGCATGGGCCGCAGACGCATGAGCTTCTCTAGGAACTCCAGGCCGTTCATGCGCGGCATTTCCACGTCCAGGGTGAGCACGTCCGGATTGAACTCCTTGATGAGTTCGCGCGCGGCAACCGGGTCGGGCGCCTGGGCCACGACCTGCATGTCGGGCCGGCTGTTGATGATTTCCTTCATGACGCTCCGGATCAGCGCCGAGTCGTCGATGATCAACACCTTGATTTTCGACATCCCGTTCCCGTTTGGCATGTTGGCTTGACGTTGGGTCAGGAGAACAGTTCGACATCGCCGGAAATGGGCGTCGCCTTGAGACGCTTGCCGTAGTCCTTCTCGCGGTCGACGATGGTGTTGTTGTGCACGGATTTCAGTTTGCGCACCATCACCCTGCCGGTGGCGGGGTAGAAATAGACCTTGCGGGGGTACAGGCCTTTCAGGTCCTCGGCCACCACCCTGATGCGCTCGGTATGCAGATAATCCAGCACGAACTCGCTGTTCAATTCACCGACATTCACCGTGGTGAAGCCCCGCAGCACGGCGGCGCCGCCAAACACCTTGGCCTCCAGCCGGCTGCGGTTGGCGCCCAGCTTGACCAGCTGGTTGACCAGCACTTCCATGGCGTAGCTGCCGTAGCGGGCAGAGCTGGACAGCATGTCATGCTGATCGCCGCCGCCCTCGGGCAACATGAAGTGGTTCATGCCGCCGATACCGGTTTTCGGATCGCGGATGCAGGCCGCCACGCAGGATCCCAGCACCGTCACCAGCAGCATGTCGCGGCCGGTGACGTAATACTCGCCGGGCAAGATCTTCGCCGCCTCGATGTTGAAATTGCGGTCGAAATAATGGTTGGGGGCGAGGACTTCCTCAAAGCCGGGATGGCTCACCTGCCCCCCTTCCCCCGCCCCTGCGGGTCGGGGACAAGCGCTTCGACGTGCTCGTAGACGGTCTGCCCGCGCAGGCGGAACAGGTCGGTGGCATGGTACAGGGCCTCGGAATGGCCGACGAACAGGAGGCCGTCCGGCTTCAGCAGCGGCTTCATCTTCTTGAGGATGGCGTACTGGGTCGGCTTGTCGAAGTAGATCATGACGTTGCGGCAGAAGATGGCGTCCAGGGGCTGGCGCAGGGGCCAAACGCCGTCCAGCAGGTTCAGGCGGAAGAACTTCACCATGTCGCGCAGTTCCGGCTTGACCTTGGCCAGGCCCGCCTTGTCGCCGGTGCCCCTGAAAAAGAACTTGCGCTGCTGGCTCTCGGTCAGCTTGCCCAGCCGTTCCTGGGGATAGACCCCCTCGGCCGCCTTCTTCAGGACGTTGGTATCCAGGTCCGAGGCCAGCACCTCCACCGGCACTCCGAAGCCGCCCAGGGCCTCCACCGCGGTCATGGCGATGGAGTAGGGCTCCTCACCGGTGCTGGAGGCGGAGCTCCAGATGGTGATCGGGCGGTCGCGCCGGTTCTTCAGGAATTCCTTCAGGAGGGTGAAGTGGTGCGCCTCCCGGAAGAAGTCCGTGAGGTTGGTGGTCAGGGAATTGACGAAGGCTTCCCACTCCTCCTCATGGCCGGCCCGGATCAGGCCCAGGTAGTCCTGGAAACTGCGCTTGCCCGTGGCCCGCAGGCGCCGCGCCAGCCGGCTGTAGACCATGTCCTCCTTGGCGTCGGACAGGGCGATGCCGGCATGGTCGTAGATCATCTTGCGGACTTCCTCGAAGTCCTTGCGGGAGAAGATGAATTCCCTCTGGGGCGCACCCGCTTCCGCCATGCTCAGAACTCCTCCCACTCATCGTCCGGTCCGGCGTGGGTGCTGGGAGAGAGTTTGCGCATGGCGCGCTCGGGCCCGGGCAGGGTGGCACGTTCGGCCGGCGCGCGCCGGGCCGGCAAGGCCGGGGC
>Ga0233425_10007170_pt1 | contig 15869 bp, 13 predicted proteins | sample Watercolumn_Towu_2_FD_181712 | JGI IMG/M metagenome (GOLD analysis project Ga0233425, IMG submission 181712) | Freshwater microbial communities from Lake Towuti, South Sulawesi, Indonesia - Watercolumn_Towuti2014_140_MG | ecosystem: Environmental > Aquatic > Freshwater > Lake | place...
GCCGTGTTTTCCGCGGGGGTTGGACGAGAAGGGGACAGCCCCATTTTCGCTGGGGCGAAAATCGGGACAGTCCCCGAAGAATACGCTCCGCGTCAGCTTCGGGATGCCCGCGGCCGACGACATCGTGCGCGGGATCGAAGCCCTCGGGCGTGCCCTCCGCGAGGTGCTGCCGTGAACATCATCGACCGCTACCTGCTGCGGCAGTTCATTCAGACGTACTTGATCTGCTGGTTCAGCCTGTTGGGGCTGTACGTGGTCTTCGACGCCTTCACGAATCTCGAAGAGTTCATCCGCTGCGGCGAGAAGAGCGGCGGCATCCTGGCGTTGTTGGGTTCGTTCTACGGCTACCAGTCGATTGCCTTCTTCGACCGCACCAGCGCGCTGTTGGCGTTGGTGGCGGCGATGTTCACCGTGTCGTGGTTGCAGCGGCACAACGAAATGACGGCCCTGCTGGCAGCCGGCATCCCACGAGTTCGTATCGTGCGACCGATCCTCGCCGCGGCCGTGGCGATCAGCCTGATCGCGGCCGTGAACCGCGAGGTGTTCATTCCGCGTTTCTCCCGCGAACTGGGCCGCCAGCCGCAAGACCTGATCGGCGACGTGGGGCACGAGTTACAGCCGCAGTACGACAACCGCACCGACCTGGCGATCCACGGCAAGGCCACCTTCGCCGACCGGCAGCGGATCGAAGAGCCGGTGTTCGTGCTCCCCCGCGGGCTGCAACATTACGCCAAGCAGATCGTCGCCCGGGAGGCCCGCTACTGCGAACCCGCAGGAGACCGGCCCGGCGGATACCTGCTCGACGGGGTGCAGGAACCGAAGGACATGGCCGCGCGGCCGACGTTGCCGTTCGGCGACCGGCCGTTCGTGATTACGCCCCGCGACGCGCCCGATTGGCTGATGCCCAACCAGTGCTTCGTGGTCAGCGACATGACGTTCGATCAGCTCACCGGCGGCCGCACCTTCCTGCAGTTCGCCTCGACCTCACAGTTGATCGACGGACTGCACAACCCGAGCATCGATTTCGGCGCCGGCATCCGCGTGCAGGTCCACTCGCGGATCGTGCAGCCGATCCTCGACATATCACTGTTCTTTCTCGGACTGCCGCTGGTCGTCACGCGCCAGAGCCGCAACGTGTTCATTGCCATCGGGCTGTGCCTGGCCGTGGTGACCGCGTTCATGCTGGTGGTGATCGGGATGCAGTACCTGGGCTCGATCTACTTGATCAGCCCAGCACTGGCGGCGTGGTTGCCGGTGATGATCTTCGTGCCGGCGGCCGTGGGAATGGCGCAAGGGATGTGGGAATGAGACGCGGCCCGTGGGACGGAGCATTGCTCCGTCCCAGCGAAAAGACGGAACGGTGCTCCGTCCTACGGAAGAGACGGACCATCGCCGTCCGGTGAGAAGAGCGGATTATCGCCGACCCCAGCCGGGACGACGGTCGCGCGAATCCTTGCTGGAACCTTTGCCGCTGTCCTTGTCGGGCTCTTTTGCAGTTCCCTCTTTGGCTGTTTCCTTGCCCGGTTCTTTGGCCGTTTCCTTACTTGGCTCTTTGGCGGTCTCCTTGCTCGGTTCCTTAGCGGCCTCTTTCGTAGCAGGTCCGGGCGGCGGCGGCCCAAAACCGGGCCCGAAGCCCGGTCCCGGTCCTCGTCCCCAACCTGACCCGGGCGGAGGACCGAACGGCCCCTTGGGCGGTTCGCGTCCGCTGTCCTTGCTTTCGCCGCTCTTGCGGTCGCTGCTCTTGCCTTCCTTGGCGGCCTTAGCTTTGGCCTTCTCTGCGCCGAGACACTCGGCCGGCGTGATATAGCCGTCATGATTCAAGTCGTACTCGTAGAACTCGTCGATCTTGATCCGCGACCAATCGCTCGCGTATTCGGCCATGGCCACCTGCCCGTCGCCATTGACGTCTTTTTGCAGGAACCAGTCGGGCAGACCGGACGGCAGGCGCTCGGCCGAAGTGGTGAAGCGGATCGCGCCCTTGCCGCCGGAGGAAGAGGAACTGGAGCCGGAACTGGAGGACGAACCGCCGGACTTGCCCGACGAACCGCCCGATTCGTCGCGCGCGTGCCTGTCGCCACCGCCCCCGCCCCCGCGGCCGAACTGTTGCAGCCAGGCGGTAAGTTCTTCCAACGTGACCTTGCCGTCGCCGTTCTTGTCGGCCGACTTGACGTCCCCCTTCATTTCTTTCCATTCGTCCGGTTCCAGCACGCCGTTCTTGTTCTTGTCGTACTGGGCCAACAGGCTGCCGGCGTACTTTTGCACACGTGACTCCTCTTCGTTGCGCGGCGGGGGAAGCGGACTGGAACTGCCGCTCGAGGAGCGACCGGTCGAAACGGGCTGCGTAACGGCCACCGGACCGAAGCCGGCCACCGGCGCCTGGGCGGGCGCCACGACCCCAAAGCCGGCCACCGCGGAGGTTCCCCCATAGGTGGACGCCGCGGATGCGCCGTTGACGATGACCGCCATCAACCGCTCGCGGACCGTATCCACGCGCGCGGGCGTGGTGGCCGGCAAGCCCGCCTTGGCCATCGTTCTCTCGAACATGTCCTTGTGGCTGTGGCTGCTGCCGCCGGTGGTCTCCTTGGGCTCGATGATGCCGTTCTTGTTCTCGTCGAGGTGGATGAACTCGGCGAATACCTGCTCGAACTGCTTGCGGCGTTCGCCGGTGGGGTCGCCGGCCGGCGGCGGGCCGGAACCCGGAGAAAAAGAGCCCGGTGGGCCGTAACCCGAGCCACCGTAATAGCCGGAAGGGCCGCCGGGCATCATCCCCGCGCCGCCGGGAACGGTCAGGCTCTGGTAGTAGCGCTGGATCCCCTCGCGGACTTTGGCGAGCCCGATCGGGTAGTTCGGCTCGATGCCCGCCCGCTGGAGCAGGCGGTCGGCATAGAACTTCTTGCCGCCAGAGACCTCCTCGGCCTCGATGACACCGTTGTGGTTGGTGTCCAACTCGGAAATGAAGAAGTCGGCACGGCGGCGCCGCTGTTCGGCTTCGTCGGCCGACATCTGTGGTTGCTGGTCGCTGCCGGGTGGCCCAAAGCCGCGATCACCGCGGCTGCGGTCGCCCCAACCCGACGGCGGGCCGAAGGAGCGGTCGCCCCAACCCGATGGCGGGCCAAAGGGACGGTCGCCGCGATCACCTCGCCCACGGTCGCGGTCGCCCCACCCGGGAGGCTGCGCGACGGCCAATCCCGCCGTTAAGCAAAGGACCAATCCGACCGGCACGATCCATTGAATTCGCATGGGACACCTTTGTCTAGCCCCAATTCCTCGCCACCGTAGGGAGGAATCTCACTCCATCCAGAAGAAGACGCACCGGGACTGCGTCCTACATCGCTGCGCGCAGGGCACCCCTTCCTTTATGAACCCCCCTATTATATAAGAGTTTCGGGGGAAAAGATAGGAAAAGAGCCAGAACCTTGTGCCGCTCAAAGGGTTTAAGGACTTCAGGAGGGTTCCGGCGTGGGCCGGCATTTGCTCGTCTGTACCGTTTCATTACTCCATTCACAGAGAGGGACTCGAAATGACCCGCTTGCTGACTGTGTGTGCTGCCGCATTGGCGCTGACTGCTGCGACGGCCTGGGCGCAACCCGGCCGCGGCCCCGGCGGACCAGGCGGTCCAATGGGGGGGGGCATGTTTGGTGGCCAGAACATGGGCCTGATGCTGTTGGCCAACGCCCAGGTCCAAAAGGAACTGGAATTGGTCGACGATCAAAAGGCCAAGCTTAAAGAACTGGGCGACAAGCTCCAGGCCGACATGCGCGAAGCATTCCAAGGCTTCCGCGATCTGAGCCAAGAGGAACGCCAGAAGAAGATGGAGGAACTGCGCAAGAAGGGCGAAGAACGTGTGGCATCCCTCCAGAAGGAAGTCGACAAGATCCTCCTCCCCCACCAGCAGAAACGCCTGAAGCAGATTCGCTTCCAGGTCTTAGGTGATCGGGCGCTCTCCGATGCCGAAGTGATTAAGGAACTGGGCATCACCGACGAACAGAAGTCCAAGATGGAAGCCATCGCCAAGGAATCCGGCGATGCCATGCGGAAGCTGTTCGAGGGCGTACGCGACCTTTCGCAAGAGGAGCGGCAGGCCAAGATGGAAGAACTCCGCGGCAAGATGGACCAAGCCCGCAAGGACACCCAGGAAAAAGTCCAGGCCATCCTGACCGACGCCCAGAAGGCGAAGCTCAAGGACATGAAGGGCGCCGAGTTCAAGTTGGACATGCGGCAGATGTTCCCGGGACGCGGCGGACGTCCGGGCGGTGAGAAGCCGGCCCCCAAGACCTAACGGACCCTCACACTAAGGGACAACTGAAACACCCCGGGGGCCGGCGCGGTCGGTTCCCGGGGTGTTGTGTTGTGGGGGATTTAGGGATTCAGGGATTTAGGGATTTAGGGATTCAGGGATTTGGGGATTTAGGGATTTGTGGATTTGGGGATGGGAGGAGACGCTATCCGTGTTCTGTCACCTTTATGATTCATCTCTCATCATCCTTGACGCATTCCTCCGACCCCTAGATCCCCAAATCCCTAAAATCCCCGTTCCACTGGACGCGCCGCCCATCCGGTGCGTATGCTAAAGGATGCCTTCCCCGATCAATCACGCCTCCGGCTTGCCCATCACCCCGCTAGTGACGACATCTCCATGGAAACCGGCGAAATACTGCTGAAGAAAGGACTCCTCGACCGGCGGCAACTCGAACTGGCCCGCAGCGCCCAGGCCGAGGGAACGCGCGTCGATCAGGCCGCCGTGCAATTGGGTTTCCTGACCGAGGAGGCCGCCTTGCGAGCGTTGGGTGAAGAAGTGGGGCTGGACTTCATCAACCTGGACGAGGCCGACGTCGATCTGAGCCTCCTGCAGAAGTTCCCGCAAAAGTACATCCACCGCGAAGCGCTCTTTCCCGTGCGGCAGACGAACGGCACGCTCACCGTGGCCACCAGCGATCCGTTCAATCTCTATCCGCTCGACGAACTCAGCGTGGCCACCGGTCTGACCGTCGTCCCCGTGCTGGCCACGAAGGACGAGATCGAGCGGCTCATCAAGATCCACTTGGGCGTGGGCAGCGAGACGATCGAGGGCCTGCTGGCGCAGAGCGACGACCGCGTCGAACTCTTGCAGGAGATCGAGTCCGACGGTTCGGAACTCTCGGAGATGGCCCAGGAGCCGTCGGTCGTCCGGCTGGTCAACGAGATTCTGCTCGAGGCGATCCAGGTGCGCGCGAGCGACGTACATATCGAATCGCTGTCAACGGGTCTGCAAGTACGCTACCGCATCGACGGCGTGTTGCACCCACAGCCTATCCCGCCCGAGATCAGCCGCTTCCAGGCGGCCATCATCAGCCGCCTGAAGATCATGGCCCGCTTGAACATCGCCGAGCGGCGGTTGCCGCAGGACGGCCGCATCGAGTTGAAGGTGGCCGGGCGCGAGGTCGATGTCCGCGTGTCGGTCATTCCCATGATCCACGGCGAGGGCGTCGTGCTGCGCTTGCTCGACAAGGGCGGCATGGAGTTCAACCTCCGCAAGCTGGGAATGGAAGACGACCTCTGCGCGACCTACCGGGAACTCATCCAATTGCCGCACGGCATCATCCTGGTCACCGGCCCGACCGGCTCCGGCAAGTCGACCACGCTCTACAGTTCGCTGTTGGAAATCCGTAGCGGCGAAACGAAGATCATCACTACCGAAGACCCGGTCGAATACCAACTCGACGGCATTAACCAGATCCAGGTCCACGCCAAGATCGGGCTGACGTTCGGCATGTCGCTTAGGAGCATTTTGCGCCACGACCCGGACATCGTGCTGGTGGGCGAAGTCCGCGACCTGGAAACGGCCGAAAACGCCATCCAGGCATCGCTGACGGGCCACCTCGTGTTCAGCACGCTGCATACCAACGACGCGGCCAGCGCCTACACGCGGTTGACCGACATGGGCGTCGAGCCGTTCCTCGTTTCCAGCACGGTCGAGGCGGTGATGGCCCAGCGCCTGGTTCGCACGTTGTGCCCGCACTGCAAAGCGCCCTACGTACCCGCGCCCGACAAAGTGCCGCGCGATTTTCCCATCGAGAAGGTGTCGAAGGACGCGCCGCTGTTCAAGGCCGTGGGCTGCCGCGAGTGCCGGCACGTGGGCTACCGCGGCCGCTTGGGCATCTTCGAGTTGCTCGTCACGAGCGAGAAAATCCGCCAGCTTTCGCACGACCGGGCGAGCAGTTGGGCCATCGCCCAGGCCGCGCTCGAGGAAGGCATGCAGACCTTGCGCGACGATGCCTGGTGCAAAGTGCTTACCGGGCGGACGAGCATCGACGAAGTGGCCCGCGTCACGAAAGCGAACACACTTATTATGCAGAGGAAGGGGAAGTTCTAAGTAGGGTGCGTGAAACGCACCGGACGTTGGGGTGGCAGTTGTACTGCCACCCCGCAATAACACGATACGAGCGGGGGCGGCAGTACAACTGCCACCCCAACAACCACGACTATGCCCGAGTTCACCTACATCGCCCGAAACACCGCCGGCCAGAAGGTCAGCGGCAGCGTGACGGCCGCCGGCCGGCGCGAGGCGCTGGCGGCGATCGGTGCGCGGTCGCTGTTTCCGCTCGACGTGCGGAGCGACGCCCCCGTGGCCGACAAGCCTTCGCGCGTCCGCCGCGTGCCGGCCCAGTTGCTGGCCACGACCTACGGGCAGTTGGCCGACCTGTTGCACAGCGGCGTGCCGTTGCTGCGCGCGTTGGAGGTGCTGCAGAAGCAAACCTCGCACGGCAGCCTGAAACGGATTCTCGACGAAGTGCATCACCAGGTCGAAGACGGCGCCACGCTGGCCCAGGCCATGAGCCGCTTCCAGCGGGTGTTTGGCGACATGGCCGTGAGCATGATCCGCGCCGGCGGCGAGGGGGGCTTCCTCGAAGAAGCCCTCACGCGCGTGGCCCAGTTCACCGAATCCCAGGAAGACCTCAAGAAGCGGACCATCGGGGCCATCGTCTATCCGGCCTTCCTGGCCGTCGTGGGCACGATCATCGTCAACGTCCTGATCATCTTTTTCGTGCCGAAGTTCGCCGAACTGTTCGCCAAACTCCGCGAGCGGGGCGAACTGCCGTGGATCACCGACGCCCTGCTGTGGACCAGCGCCAAGATGCGCCTGTGGGGACCGCTGGTGTTGGTGGCCCTCGTGGTCGGCGCCTGGCTGCTGGTGCGGTGGATGCAGACCGAGGCCGGCAAACTCTTCTGGGACCGCTTTAAGCTGCACATCCCGGCGGCCGGCGTCATCTTCCGCCAACTGGCGGTCGCCCGCTTCTGTCGCGTGCTGGGCACGCTGCTGAAGAACGGCGTGCCCATCATCCGCTCGCTGGGAATCGCCAGCGACGCCACGGCCAACCGCGTGCTGTCGGTCGCCATTCAAGACGCCACGGAGAACATCTCCGCCGGGCAGTCGCTGGCGCAGCCGTTGGGTGCCAGCGGGCAGTTCCCCGTCACCGTGGTCGAAATGATCGCCGTAGCCGAACAGGCAAACACCCTGGAAACCGTGCTGCTGGACATCTCCGACGGCCTAGAACGCCGCACTTGGCGACGGCTGGACCTCGTGGTCCGCATGTTGGAGCCCGTGCTCTTGCTGTTGATCGCCGGCATGGTGCTCGTGGTGGTGATCGCGCTTTTGCTGCCGGTGTTGAAGATGAGCACGACGATTTAGTGGGGAGTGGGTGGTGGGTAGTGGGTAGAAGGAGACAGAAGACAGAAGCTTGGAACACTAATCTGCACTGATTACCTCTAATACGTTGCGCCCTTCAATCTGAAATCATAAATCATAAATCTGAAATCTACCCAACCCATTGACCACTTTCCGCCAACATCCCCCAACCATAGGAGACCGCGTATGAGACCTTCCACACCGCGCCGCCGCCGGGGCGGCTTCACCCTAATCGAAGTGCTGCTAGTGCTGGTGATCCTGGTGGTACTGAGTTCCATCGCCGTGATGGCCTACGGCCCGGCCCAGAAGCGGGCGAACATCAACACGGCCAAGACGCAAATGAACCTGCTGAAGGGCTCGTTGGAGCGGTACAAGATGGAGAACTACGAGTATCCGCAGTCGCTCGAATTCCTGTGGAACGACGTCACCGGCATGGGCAAGGATTGGGGCGGCCCCTATTCGGAACCCGTCGGCGCAGACCCGTGGGGCAATGCGTACGTGTACGAATCAGATGGCACCAACTATCAGCTTTCGTCGAAAGGCCCGGGTGCAGGCGAGGAGATCCAGGGCCCCGGAAGTGTTAATCGCTAGACGGTCTCGGGAGTTTCCACCGGTGAATGGCCGTTGCCACTATCTGTGCGCGGATCGCCGGGGCTTTACGCTCCTGGAAGTCCTGCTGACGCTGGGCCTGCTGGTCCTGATCGCCGCGCTGGCGTGGCCCGCGATCAACAACGCCTTTCCGACCCGGCGTCTGCGCGCGGCGGCCGACCAAGTGCGCGCGGCCTGGGTCTCGGCCCGAGTGAAGGCCATGCGGACCGACAGCGTGCAGGTTTTCACCTACACGCCCGACGGACGGGAGTTCCGCGTCGAGACCCGGCCGATGACCGAGGCCGCCGTCGATCCGTCCGGTGCGCCGCTGGGTGAAACCGCGGCCGTCTCCGAGGGGTTCAATCCCGAGGGCGTCAAAGGCGAATTGCCCGAGACTGTCGTCTTCGTCCGCAGCGAGACGGCCCTGGACACCCGCGCGGCCACGCTTAACCTGACGCCCGCAAGCGATGCGGAGTCGGGCAAAGAACGGTCGGAGCCAATCCTGTTCTATCCCGACGGCACGACCTCGACCGCGCGGCTGCTGTTGCGGATGAAGAAGCACGAGAACGACACCCGCGCCCTAGAGATCGAACTGTCGCTCCGCGGCCTGACGGGCATCGTCAGCGTCGGCGAACCGACGGCGTCGGAGGAGGGATTGCCATGACGCTTTGGAGTGCGGCGATTCATCGCCGCTTTGGGAATCGCCGTCGGTGTCGCGCCCTTTCACTTCGGGGCTGCCGTCGCGGTTTCTCGCTCTTGGAGGTGATCCTCGCCCTGGCGATTCTCACCGGTGCGGTGGCGGTGCTGGGGGAGTTGGCCCGCATCGGTCTGGACTGTGCCCGTTTCGCCCGCTTCACGGCCAAGGCACAACTGCTGGCCGAGAGCAAGATGAACCAGATCGCGGCGGGGTGGGCCGGCGCACAGACCACGGTGCCGACTCAGTTCAGCAGCGACGAAGTGCCCGCCGATTCCAGCGGGCCGCTGTGGATGTACGCGGTCGACGTGCAGCAGACCGAGGAGATGGGCGTGGTGGCGGTCCGCGTGACGGTCACACAGGATCCGCCCGGCGGCCGGCCCATCGAGGTCTCGGTTACCCGCTGGATGGTCGATCCGACCCGCGAACAAACGATGAAGGCGGAAGCGGAAGCGGCGATGCAGGCGAGTTCGGGATCTTGATTTATGATTTATGGTTTATGATTTATGATTTGAGATTTGGGAGCGGCGTTTGGCGGTGCGGACGGTGGCGGTGAAGATGGAGAGGAGTTGGTTCGTCTCGTCGATTAACGAAGTGAGGCGGGCCGGTTTGACGATGCCGGATTCGGACAGCAGCGGTAGTTGGCCCCAATGGAAGTCCCCGACTTGAGAAGCTGCCTGCCCAGCACGTCGCCCACGCGAGTGGCCGGAAGACTCCCAGCCAACTTGATAATGCGCAGCGCGAACTGCTTCGTCCGGTTCCTCAAGTCATCGCTGTTCATAAATGACTCCTCGCTGAAACAAGGGAAGATGCCATGAGCCGCCATTGGCTTGCCCGAGAGTATACAGTGAGGCGGTTGTGCCGCCAATCGTCCGGCGGCGTTGCGACTTCGTGCTGCAAATCTGAAATCATAAATCATAAATCTGAAATCATAAATCGCCCCGCCTTCACTCTTCTCGAAGTCATCCTGGCCCTTTCGCTTTCGACGATCGTCATCGGCGCGATCGGCCTGGGCATCTTCGTGTATTACCGCGCGTTCGATTCGGGGCGCGACGAAGTGGAAGAGGCGCAGTTGGCCCGCGCGCTGTTGAACCGCATTGCCGACGACATCCGCGGCGCGGTGCCCTATTGCCCGATGGATGCCGAGTCGCTCGTGCCGCAGGCGTCCTCGGCCACATCGAAATCGACGACCGACGCAGCGAAAACGGCGGCCGAAGAAGCGGGCGTCGACACCGCCGGCCTGGAAGAGGAACTCGGCTCGATCAGCAGCACGACGCAGAACCTGGCCACCTCGGTCGTGCCGCCCTCGATCCCCGGGCTGTACGGCAACGACTCGGTGCTGCTGGTCGACGTGAGCCACTTGCCGCGGCTCGACCAGTACGACGCGATGGCCATCGCCAGCGGCGAGGCAGCCATGCCCGACCAACTCAGCGACGTGAAGACGGTTACATACTTCGTCAACAACCCGGGATTGGGTAGTCCCGTCGGCGGCATGCCTGCCGCGGACGTTCCCGGCGATCAGCAGTCGGGGCTCGTCCGCCGCGAGTTGGACCGCGCCGTGGCCGTGTGGTCCGAACAGCAGGGATCGGCCGCGTTCCCGCCGCCACTGGCCCCCGAGGTCGGGCGGATCACTTTCAACTACTTCGACGGCAGCCAGTGGACCAACGAGTGGGACACGGTGTCGATGGGCATGTTGCCCGTGGCCGTGCGCGTCGAAATCGCCATGATTCCGCGGCCGAAGAAGGGCCTGCTCTCCTCCGGCAACAACGAGCCGTTCGTCGAAGACCCCAAGCACATCTACTCGATGGTCGTCTTCCTGCCCTCGTCGCAGGCCGCACGGGCCAATCCCGTGCCGGCCTCGACCGAGGAATCGACCGACGAATCGGGCGACACGTCGGGCACGTCGTCCGGCACGGGCGGCAGCACCAGCGGCAGCGGAACGGGCGGAACCGGCAGCGGGTCGGGCGGTGCGAGCAAACGAGGAGGCTGACGATGAACCATCCTTCCCTCGTTCCCACGCTCTGCGTGGGAACGCAAGCCACGGACGCTCCGCGTCCGCGAGCCGATCAACGCGGACGCCACGGCAGCCGACGCAGAGCGTCGGGCAAGTGCGTTCCCACGCGGAGCGTGGGAACGAGGAGGGAGGTTGCGGGCAGAGAGGGCATGGTCCTGGTGCTCGTGCTGGTGGTGATCGCCGTGTTGACGCTCGGGGGGTTCACCTTCACCGAACTGATGCTGGCCGAGCGCAAGGCGGCCTCGCTGGCGGCCTCGCAGGCCCAGGCGCGGGCGTCGGCCGACTCGGGTATGGAACTGATCCGCATGATGGTCTCCAAGGACCGCGACACGCTCAATCAGTTGGGCGGCCTCTACGAGAACAAAGCCGCGTTCCGCGGCCGGCTGGTGGTCGACGGCGCAACGTCGCAACAGCGTTCTCGGTTCGCCGTCCTTGCCCCGCGGCTCGATCGAGGGACCATTGCCGGCATCCGCTTTGGCTTGGAGGACGAATCCACGCGGCTGAACATCAACGCGCTGTTGCTGGCCGAGAAAACCGTGCCGGGCAGCGGACGCGACATGCTCATGTTCCTGCCGGGCATGACCGACGAAGCGGCCGATTCGATCCTCGATTGGATCGACGAAGACGACGAAGCCCGCGAGTTCGGCGCCGAAGTCGATTACTACTCGACGCTACCGATGCCCTATGCCCCGAAAAACGCCCCGCTGGAAACGGTCGAGGAACTGCTGTTGGTCAAGGGCGTCTACCCGGCGTTGCTCTTCGGCAGCGACAGCAACCGCAACGGCGTGCTCGACGGCAACGAGCCGGGCCCCGACGCCCTGGGTATCGACGATCCCGACGGTTCGATGGTCCGCGGCTGGGCCGGCTACCTCACGCTCTGGAGCCTGGAGTCGAACCTGCGGCCCGACGGCCGGCCGCGCGTGAACGTCAACCAGAGCGACATGAACAAGCTCTACAACGAATTGCTGGAGGCGTTGGGTAACGACGCCTGGGCGTCGTACATCGTGGCCTATCGGCAGAACGGCGCTTCGACCAGTACGAAGGAGGGCGTGCCCATGCTTCCCGCGCCGCCCGACCTCAACAAGAAGGGAAAGAAGAAGATCACCCAGATTATCGAGTTGATCGGTTCGCGGATCGACGTGAAATCCACCGACGCCCAGGGGAAGACGGTAACGACGGTGGTCGACTCGCCGTTCGTCTACACGCCGGGGGTGGCGGGAATCATGAACACCTACTTGCCGATCCTCATGGACAACCTCACCACCAGCGACAAGCCGGTGATTCCCGGGCGGATCAACATCAACCAAGCCCCGCGGCTGGTGTTGGCCGGTATCCCGGGCATGACCGACACGATCCTGGAGGCGATCCTCTCGGAACGCAATCCTGACCCCGCGCAAGCCGATCCCGAGCGGCGGTACGAAACGTGGCTGCTGGCCAACGGCATCGTCACGCTCGAGGAAATGAAGGCCATGCAGCCCTTCATTTGCGGCGGCGGCAACGTGTATCGCGCTCAAGTGGTCGGCTATTACGAGAAGGACGGCCCCGCCGCGCGCATCGAGGTAGTGATTGACGCCACAGTCAAGCCGCCCAAGGTGGTCTTCTGGCGGGATTTGAGCCATCTGGGCCGCGGCTACGCCGTGGAAACCCTGGGCATCGGCACGGATTAGCAACCGGCGGCGGGAGCAATTATACTGGAAGATTAGCGTATTGAGGATTGTCCACGCGTGATCGGAGTTCAGCGTATAGGCTTACGACAGGAAAGACCCCATCCAGCTTGTCTGGATGGTGAATTAGTTTGGCAGGCTAACCAGGAACCACCCGCACCCTCCTTTCATTTTCGGCCGCCTGCCGCCTCCGGCGGCAGGCGGCCGAAAATGGCGGCGAGTTCGGGTATGCTGGCACTAGCTTGCGAAACTGATTCACCCACCGCACAAGGCGGTGGGGGTCTCGTAACTTGCATCGAAGCGGCGTTGCCCGCCTGACAACCGGATAGACCTTTCCTTATGCCGCAGCTTCTTGCCCTAGAATGGGACAGTAACGAGGCTCGCCTGGCGGTGGCCGCGTCGCGCGGCAACCGGGTGGTGATCGAACAGGCGTTCGCGGTGCCGCTCCACGTCGCGGATGGTGAGGCGGAATCCGCCGGTCCCGATGTTGGCGCGCAGATTGCCGCCGCCCTGGCCGCCCGCGGCATCGGCCATGCCGATTCGGTGGTGGCCGTGGGCCGCTCGAGTATCGAATTGCGGCAGCTTGCGCTCCCGCCAGCACCCGAGGAAGAACTGCCCGAGATGGTCCGCTTTCAGGCGATGCGGGAGTTCAACGCCCTGGAAGACGACTGGCTGCTGGACTTCAGCCCCATCGACACGGCGGCCGACGGCGCCCGCACGGTGCTGGCCGCGGCCATCGATCCCGATCTGGTCGGTCAGATTCAGAAGACCTGCGAGACGGCCGGACTCAAGCCGCAGCGATTGGTGCTGCGGCCGTGCGCGGCAGCGTCGCTGTTCGCGCGCAGCGAGCCGGGCGGCTCCGAACAACTCCGCTTGCTGGTCGATCTGCTGGCCGACGAGGCCGACCTGACGGTGATGATCGACCGTCGCGTGGTGTTTCTGCGCACGGCGCGATTACCGGGCGATCCGCTGGAAAAGCCCGACGAGTCGCCGGCCCTGCTGGCCGAGATCCGCCGCACGGTGGCCGCGGCGCAAAACCAACTGGGCTCGCGGCGCGTCGAATCGGTCGTGCTCTGCGGACGCGGCGAACAGCACGCCGCGCTGGCCCGGGTGATCGGCGCGAATCTGGGCGTGCCGGCCACGTTGTTCGACCCATTCGCCGGCCTGCAACTCGGCGGCGGACTCCGCGACGCGCTGCCCGAGCACTCGGGCCGGTTCGCCCCGCTATTGGGCATGTTGGTGGCTGAGTTGGAGCAGACGGGCCACGCCATCGATTTCCTGCATCCGCGGCGGCCGCCGGTGCCGCCCAGCAAGCGCCGGTTGCTCGTCGGCCTGGGTGTGGCTGCGGGCGTGCTGGTGTTCGGCTGGCTGGCCTTCGGGCAAGTGCAACGCTACTTGCTCCGCTCGGAATTGAACGGCCTGACCGAGCAACTGACGGCCCGTAAGGCCGAGGCCGAGAAGGCCCGCAAGCTGGCCGCTCCGGCGGTTCGCATCGAGGAGTGGCGACACAGCGAAGTCCCTTGGCTGGACGTCCTGCAACTGATGAGCCGCGAGTTGCCGCCCGCCAAAGAGACTATGGCCCTTTCCCTGGGGTTCACGGCCAATAAATCGGTGAAGGCCGACCCCCGCGGCCAGATCGGCGGCCCGCGCGGCAATATCAAGCTCGACATGCTGGCCGCTACGCAGGAGACGATTACCGCCATCCGGAAGAAAATCGACGGGGAGCACTACAACGCGCAGGTGGGCGCCGAGCAAGACTACAGCCACGAGCACTACAAGCGGAAGTTCGATCTGGGCGTGACCGTCAAGGCCGACATGCCCGCCGCGCGGCCGTCGAAGGAGGGCAAGTGATGGCCATGAACAAGCGGGAGAAATTGCTCGCCGCCGTCACGGGAGGACTCCTTCTGGTCGTCGCCGTCGCGGCGCTGGTGATGCTGGGCGAACCGCGCTCGGCCGCCGATCTCCGCACGCAGATCGACGAGAAACAACAAGAGCTTTCCAAGCTCGACGCCGAAATCAGCAAGTGCCGGACTGCCGCCGCGAAGATCGAGGGATGGAAGAAGCACGCCCTCCCCTGGGACACGAACACCGCCCGGAACGTCTACCAGGAGTGGCTGCGGCAGGTGTGCGGCCGCGTCCATTTCGACAAGAATATCGACCCGAGCGCTCCCCGGCCGGTCTACACGGCCGAGAAGGACAAGAAGGAAGTCGCCCGCGTCATCCCCTACAAAATGACGAACGAGGTCACGCTCGACCAACTGACGCAGTTTCTCCACGAGTTCTACTCGGCCGGGTACATGCACAAGATCACGTCCTTGAGCGTCACCCCGGTGGTGGCCTCTGAGGGCGAGAAAGGCGCAAGGACCGACAAGAACGCCAAGGTCTCCAAGGAAAACCTGAAGCTCGCGGTGAAGATCGACATCGAGGCCTTGGCCCTGAAAGACGCCGATGCGGCCGACAAGTCGAAGTTGAAACCCGAGCGGCCGCCGCTGGAGAATCTCGACGTCTACCGCAAAGACCCCAAGGGGGTCGTGCAGCGGAACTTGTTTGCGGCATACGTCGAGCCGCCGAAGCAGGTGGTGGTCCGCGAGCCGCCCCGCAAGCCCCCCGAGCCGCCGCGCAAGCCCCCCGAGCCGCCGAAACCGCCGGAGTACAGTCACATTGCCGAAAACGCCTTCGTCAGGGCGATCACCAGCGTGAACGGTCGGCCGCAGGTGTGGTTGGCCTTCCCCACCGTCGACCAGTCCTCGCTCTTCTTGTCGGAAGGAGAGTCGTTCCAGGTGCGGTCCGTGCGCGGCAAGATCGTGAAGATCAATTCCCGCGACGTCGTCCTGGATCTCGGCCGGAATCGCGTGCGCGTTGATCTGGACCATACGCTCAGTCAGGGCGTGCCCGTGCCGCCGTAACGCGCTGCCGCAGAATGCACGGTTTCCCGGAGAATTCCTGCCGCATGACCGTCACCCCCTCCGCGCGGTTTCCGACCACCACCTGGAACATGGTCTTGGCGGCCAAGGACCGGCAGAGCGCCGGCTACCTGGACGCCATGAACCGCTGCATCGCCGGCTATTGGAAGCCGGTGTTCTATTTCGTCCGCTCGCGCGGCTATCCGCTGGAGCGGGCCGAAGACCTGACGCAGGAGTTCTTCCTGCAATTCATGGACCGCGAGTGGATCCGCCGCGCCGATCCCCAGCGCGGCCGTTTCCGCACGTTCCTGCTGACGGTTCTCGTCCGCTTCCTTTCCGA
>Ga0233425_10007171_pt1 | contig 15868 bp, 11 predicted proteins | sample Watercolumn_Towu_2_FD_181712 | JGI IMG/M metagenome (GOLD analysis project Ga0233425, IMG submission 181712) | Freshwater microbial communities from Lake Towuti, South Sulawesi, Indonesia - Watercolumn_Towuti2014_140_MG | ecosystem: Environmental > Aquatic > Freshwater > Lake | place...
CGGGGACAACGTCTCCATGACGGTGCACCTGATCACGCCCGTGGCCTTGGAAAAGGAACTGCGCTTTGCCATCCGGGAAGGCGGCCGCACCGTCGGCGCCGGCGTGGTGAGCGAGATTGTGGAATAGCTTATGAGAGACATCATTACCTTATCCTGCAGCGAGTGTAAGCGCCGGAATTATACGACCACCAAGAATAAGCGGCGGACACCCGACCGGCTGAACTTCAAGAAGTATTGCGCGTTCTGCCGGACCCACACCCTGCACAAAGAGACCAAGTAGGGAGAAAAACAGGCCAGTAGCTCGAACGGTTAGAGCGCCGGTCTCCAAAACCGGATGTTGGGGGTTCGAATCCCTCCTGGCCTGCCAGTTATGGAGTAAAGAGGGTTGACCAGCGGGGTCCTTCAGGGTGAGGCGCAATTACCCGCGTCGCTAGCTCTCCCCCCTTGCAATCAATATTGGCGAACTTATCGTTAAGGGATGATGGTTTTTCTGTTTGGGGTGGGCTAACCCGGCAGAGGAGAAGGTATTTTTCGGAGGGGGAGCCTCGTGTTCGCCCCAGGGCTATCGGGCGAACACCAGGTTCCCGCATCCGCGTCCGGTAGCGAGGAAGTGGGACCCAAAGTATGAAAAAGACCAAAACCACAAAGCCCAGAGGCCCGGCCAAAGAAGGAGGAGCCAACTCCAACAAGGGCCAGGTGGTGAAGTTGAAGCCCGCCAAACCCCGGACGCCCTGGACCAGCAAGCTGCCGCCGGTGGGGCAGTACTGGAAAAACAGCGTGCAGTTCGTGAAGGAGGCCTGGCAGGAACTGAAAAAGGTGAACTGGCCGGGCCGCAAGGAGACCCTGGGGGGCACCGGGGTGGTGCTGATCCTGGTGGTTATTATCTCCATCTTTTTGGGTTTGATAGACTTCAGCCTCTCCCGGTTGGTAAGACAGATCATCCATTAAAGCAGGGACCTGTAAGTGTCGCAGAAGTGGTACATCATTCACACCTATTCCGGATTTGAAAAGAAGGTGGAGGAGGCCATCAAGGAACGGGCCAAGTCCCGGGGCCTGGAGCACCTGGTTTCCGAGGTGCTGGTGCCCACGGAAACCGTGGAGGAGATGGTCAAGGGCGAACGCAAGCTCTCCCACCGCAAGTTCTATCCGGGATACGTGCTGGTGCGCATGGAGTTGACCGACGAGTCCTGGCACCTGGTGAAGGATACGCCCAAGGTTACCGGTTTCATCGGCAGCAAGGACGAGCCGGTGGCCATCCCCGAGGAAGAGGCCCAGAAGATCATCGCCCAGATGCAGGAAGGGGTGCTTCGGCCCAAGCCCAAGATCAGTTTTGAGCAAGGCGACAAGGTGCAGGTCACGGACGGCCCCTTTGCCAATTTCACCGGGTTGGTGGACGAAGTGCGGCCGGACCGGGGCCGGGTGCGGGTGATGATCAGCGTCTTCGGGCGGCCGACGCCGGTGGAATTAGAGTTCACGCAGATTGAGAAAATATAGCTATTAGCTGTCAGCTTTCAGCGGTCAGCTTTCAGCTTAAAAAAATATCTTTTAGCTGACAGCCGATAGCTGATAGCTGAAAGCCGATACAAAGGAAAGCTGAGTATGGCGAAAAAGGTAATTGCCCAAATCAAGCTCCAGATACCAGCGGGCCAAGCCAACCCTTCGCCCCCCATCGGCCCGGCTCTGGGCCAGCACGGGGTGAATATCATGGAATTCTGCAAGAGCTACAACGCCAAGACCGCGGGCCAGGAAGGGACCATCATTCCGGTGCTGATCACCGTTTTCGCCGACCGTTCCTTCACTTTTATCACCAAAACGCCGCCTGCCTCGGTGTTGGTCAAGCAGGCCGCGCAGCTGGCCAAGGGCTCCAAGGAGCCCGGCCGGGAGAAGGCGGGGAAAATCACCAAGGCACAACTGGCGGACATCGCCAAGCTGAAGATGCCGGATTTGAACACCGTGGACCTGGAGATGGCGATGAACAGCATCGCCGGCACCGCGAGGTCCATGGGCATTGAAATAGTTGAGTAACAGGGATTAGGGGTTAGGGGTTAGGGGTTAGAAAAAAACTGATCCCTAACCCCTAATCTCTAACCCCTGCATCAAGGGAGACACCGATGGCCAAACATGGCAAGCGATATCGGGAGGTGGCCGCCAAGGTAAGCTCAGGCCACCGCTACCCCTACCAGGACGCGGTGACTCTGGCCCTGGAGACGGCCAGCACCAAGTTTGACGAGACCCTGGAAACCGCGGTGGCCCTGGGGGTCAACCCCCGGCACGCGGACCAGATGGTCCGGGGCGCGGTGGTCCTGCCCCACGGCTTGGGCAAAACCGTCCGGGTCCTGGTCTTCGCCAAAGGGGAAAAGGAAAAGGAGGCCCTGGACGCGGGGGCCGATTACGTGGGAGCCGAGGACCTCATCGCCAAGATCCAGGGCGGCTGGCTGGACTTCGACAAGGCCGTGGCCACCCCGGACATCATGGGCCAGGTGGGCAAGATCGGCAAAATTCTGGGTCCCCGGGGCCTGATGCCCAACGTCAAAGTGGGCACCGTGACCTTTGACGTGGCCAAGGCGGTGAATGAACTCAAGGGCGGCAAGGTGGAATTCCGGGTGGACCGGGCCGGGGTGATCCACGCGCCGGTGGGCAAGGTCTCTTTCGGCGCGGAAAAACTCCTGCAAAACCTGGCGGCCTTGATGGATCAACTATTGCGTCTGAAACCCGCCACCAGCAAAGGCACTTACATGAAGGGCATCCATCTCTCCACCACCATGGGGCCGGGCATCCCGGTGGATCCCGCAGATGTCAAGAACCTGGTACGCCTGCTCTAGAGGAGGATGGGGTGCGCAAGTTAGCTAAAGCGGAAATCGTTGGGGAACTCCAGGAGCGCATCGGGCGGTCCCATTTCAATATTCTGGCGGATTTCACCGGCCTGAAAGTGGAAGAAATGACCCGTCTCCGGCGGCAGGTCCGGGAGGTTGACGGCGAACTGCGGGTGGTGAAAAACACCCTGCTGACCCGGGCTTCCGGCGGCGACACGCCCATGGCCTCCCTTAGTTCCCAGTTTGTGGGGCCCAACGCGGTAACCTTCGGATACGGCGACCCGGTGGCCCTGGCCAAGGTGCTGATCAAATTCGCCCAGGAAAGGCCGCAATTTAAACTTAAGGCCGGGGTCCTCTCCGGCCAGGTGTTGACGGCCAAGGACGTTGAAGCATTAAGCAAGCTGCCGGACCGGGAGGTCCTGCTGGCCCAGTTCCTGGGGGTGCTCCAGGGCGTGCCCACGGCGCTGGTGAGCGTGTTGGCCGGAGTGATCCGGAACCTGCTGAACGTCCTGGTAGCTTTGAAGGATAAGAAAGCCGAGGCTGAACCGGCCGTGGCCGCGCCTGCGGCCGAAGCTGAGCAGGCCGAGGCCGCGCCTGAGGCCGGGCCTGGGCAGGAAGCCCCCGGGCCGGATGGCGAACCCGCGGTTGCGGCCCCGGAGGACCCCGGGCCGGATGGTGAACCGGCGGTTAAGGACGCCGGGAAAGAACCTGCGGCGGAATAAACCAGAAATAACCAGCCGCAGGCCGGCAAGGGGCGTCCAGAGCGCTCGTTCGGGTCGCGGCTGAGTTAAGTTAGATAAAGATTTGCAGGAAGACTAAGGAGGATAAGAAATGGCCCTTTCCCGTGCAGAGGTAGTGGACTACCTTTCTAACATGACGGTGTTGGAACTCTCCCAGCTCATCAAGGAGCTGGAGGAGAAATTTGGAGTATCCGCGGCCGCGCCCGTGGCGGTGGCGGCGGTGGGAGCCATGCCCGCGGCTGCCGCGGCGCCCGCGGAAGAAGAAAAGACCGAATTCGACGTGGTCCTGACCGCCTGCGGTCCTAACAAGATTCAGGTGATCAAGGAAGTGCGGGCCGTCACCAACCTGGGTCTGAAAGAGGCCAAGGAAGCGGTGGAAAACGCGCCCACAGTGCTGAAGGAAGCCATCTCCAAGGCGGAAGCCGAGGAAGTGAAGAAGAAATTGGAAGCCCAGGGAGCAACCGTCGAAGTTAAATAAGAGGGGAAAAGGCGAAATGGTAGAAAGGGGAAGAGGCGGGAAGCTTGCCGACCTTTTATTCTTTTTACCCCTTTGCCCTTTTTCCCTTTTTCCCCAGGCCGCCGAGAGCCAACGGGGAAGTTTCTATAGATCATCGGCCATTTTTTAAGGAGTAAGCATGGCCAGAGCATTATCGCCTTTAAGGGTATACCGCAAGGGCTTCGGCAAGATCGAGCGGATCGTGGACATCTCTAATCTCATTGAGATGCAGAAGGAGTCCTATTACCGCTTCTTGCAAAAAGACCTCGATCCCGTGGAGCGTCATGACTATGGGCTCCAGGGGGTTTTTAGAAGCGTTTTTCCCATCCGGGACTTCAGCGGCGCCTGTTCCCTGGAGTTCGTGGACTATGCGTTGGGAGACCCCAAGTATGACGTGGACGAGTGCCTGCAGCGGGGCATGACCTACGAGGTGCCCATGAAGATCCGGGTGCGCCTGGTGGTCTATGAAGTCGGCCCCGATGCCAAGGCCCAGGCCATCCGGGACATCAAGGAGCAGGAAATCTACTTCGGCACCCTGCCCCTGATGACCGAACACGGCACGTTCATCATCAACGGCACGGAGCGGGTGGTGGTGAGCCAATTGCACCGCTCTCCCGGTCTGTTCATCGATCACGACCGGGCCAAGATCCACTCCAGCGGCAAGATCATCTACTCCGCGCGTCTCATTCCCTTGCGGGGGTCGTGGATCGACTTCGAGTTCGACCCCAAAGACATCCTTTATGTGCGCATCGACCGGCGGCGCAAGTTTCCCGCCACCATCCTGCTGAAGGCCCTGGGATACACGACGGAACAACTGCTCAACTTCTTCTATAAAACGGAAAAGATTTATCTGGAGGCGGACAGCGTCCGCCGCAAGTTCATCCCGGAACTCCTGGTGGACAAGACCGCCACGGATGACATCCTGGACCCCAAGACCGGGGACGTCATCCACAAGAAGATGAAGCGGATTACCCCCGCGGTCATCACCAAGCTGAAAAAGGCCAAGCTGGAATACCTGGTGAGTTCCCCCGGGGACCTGGCGGGCAAAGTGGCGGCCCACGACATTCTGGACCCGGAGACGGGCGAGCCCCTGGTGCTGTGCAACGAAGTGCTGACGCCTGATAAGGTGGAGCAGATGCAGAGCCGGGGGGTGAAAGAACTGGACCTCCTGTACATCGACGGCGTCAATGTCAGCCCCTGCCTGCGCAACACCCTGGTGGCGGACAAAACCGCCAACATGAGTGAAGCCATTCTGGAGATTTACCGGCGGCTGCGCCCCAGCAACCGGCCCAACCCCGAAGTGGCGGGGAGCTTTTTCCAGAATCTGTTTTTCAATCCCGAATACTACGACCTTTCGCCGGTGGGCCGTCTGAAACTGAACCTGAAGCTCCGGTCTCAAGGCCAGGGCCTGCCCCTGACCCAGACCACCCTGGTACCCGATGACATCCTCCTGGCGGTCAGGGAACTCATCTTCCAGAAGGACCGGGAAGGGCCGGTGGACGACATCGACCACCTGGGGAACCGCCGGGTCCGGGCCGTGGGCGAGCTGTTGGAGAACCAGTTCCGGGTGGGTTTGGTGCGCATGGAGCGGGCCATCAAGGAACGGATGGCCATCCAGGACCTGGACACCCTGATGCCCCACGATTTGATCAACGCTAAGCCGGTGCAGGCGGTGATCAAGGAGTTCTTCGGGACCTCCCAGCTTTCCCAGTTCATGGACCAGACCAACCCTTTGAGCGAAATCACCCACAAGCGGCGTCTGTCCGCGTTGGGGCCGGGAGGTCTGACCCGGGAGCGGGCCGGGTTCGAAGTCCGGGACGTGCATCCCACTCATTACGGCCGTATCTGCCCCATCGAGACGCCGGAAGGTCCCAACATCGGTCTTATCGTCTCTTTGAGCACTTTCGCCCGGGTCAACGAATTCGGGTTCATCGAGACCCCCTACCGGGTGGTGGAAAACGGCCGGGTCACCCGGGAAGTGAGATATTTGAGCGCCCTGGAAGAAGGGGACAACATCATCGCCCAGGCCAATTCCCCCATTGATGAGAACGGCAAGTTCCTCACAGAAACGGTGGAGGCCCGGCAGGGCGGAGAGTTCCTCATCATCCATCCTTCCAAAGTGAACTACATGGACGTCTCCCCCAACCAGTTGGTGTCGGTGGCCGCGTCTTTGATTCCCTTCCTGGAGCACGACGACGCCAACCGGGCCCTGATGGGCTCCAACATGCAGCGCCAGGCGGTGCCGCTGTTGACGTCCAGCGCGCCCATTGTGGGCACGGGCATGGAAGGGGTGGTGGCCAGGGATTCCGGGGTCACGGTGGTGGCCCGCCGCAGCGGCATCGTGGAGGACGTGGACTCCAGCCGCATCGTCATCAGGGCCGCGGAGCCCGCCAAAGGCGGCAACGGCTCGCCGGTGGATATCTACAAGCTGGTGAAGTTCCAGCGCACCAACCAGAATACCTGTTTCAACCAGCGGCCCATCGTCAATCAGGGGGATTGGGTGGAGAAAGGCCAGATCATCGCCGACGGGCCGGCTACGGCCACCGGGGAACTGGCCCTGGGCAAGAACGTGGTGGTGGCCTTCATGCCCTGGGGCGGCTACAACTTCGAAGACTCCATCCTGGTCAGCGAACGGCTGATGAAGGAAGACGTCTTCACCTCCATCCACATCGAGGAATTCGAAGTGATGGCCCGGGACACCAAACTGGGCAAGGAGGAGATCACCCGGGATATTCCCAACGTGGGGGAAGAGGCCCTGCGCAATCTTGACGACAGCGGCATCATCCGGGTGGGCGCGGAAGTGCGCCCCGGCGATATCCTGGTGGGCAAAATCACCCCCAAGGGGGAGACCCAGCTCACTCCGGAGGAAAAGCTGCTCCGGGCCATCTTCGGCGAAAAGGCCGGGGATGTAAAAGACACTTCCCTGAGAGTGCCTCCGGGGATTGAAGGCGTGGTGATCGACGCCCGGGTCTTCTCCCGGAAAGGCGTGGAAAAGGACGACCGCAGCCGCACTATCGAAGATGAAGCGGTGGCCAAACTCCAAAAGGACCAGGCGGACGAAATCGCCATCATCACCCAGAGCTTCCGCCAGAAAGTGGCGGAGCTGGTGGTGGGGAAAAAGGTGGAGGAGGCCCTGGACGACGAGCGCCAGGGCACGACTCTCCTGGAGAAGGGGGGCCAGGTGCCTCCGGAGATGGCGGCGAAAAAGCCCCTGGAGTTCTGGCGGCACGTCTCCTTCCAGGAATCCGGCCTGGAGGACCAGGTGGACGCCCTCCTGGACCGTTACCAGGAGCAGCTGCACCTGGTGAACATGCTGTTCGAGGCCAAGCTGGGGCGGCTCCGCAAAGTGGACGAACTGCCTCCGGGAGTGATCAAAAAGGTCAAGGCCTTTGTGGCCATGAAACGCAAATTGGCGGTGGGCGACAAGATGGCCGGGCGCCACGGCAACAAGGGCGTGGTCTCCCGCATCATGCCGGAAGAAGACATGCCCTATTTCGCCGACGGCTCTCCCGTGGACATCGTCCTCAATCCCCTGGGGGTTCCCTCCCGCATGAACGTGGGCCAGGTGATGGAAACCCACCTGGGCTGGGCCTCCCACCAGTTGGGCAAGCAGGTGGGGGAGATGATCGACCGGTTCTACAGCCTGGACGCCATCAAGACCCGGATGAAACGGATCTTCAGAGGCCCGGAACTGGAGGCGGAGATCGACGCCCTGGCTTTTGAAGAACTGCGCCAGTTCTGGGAAAAGAACTACAAAGACGGCATCCCCATGGCTTCGCCGGTATTCGACGGGGCCACCGAAGAGGAGGTGCGGGCCTGCCTGGCGGACGCGGGGCTGCCCCTGGGCGGGCAGAGCGTCCTTTATGACGGCCGCACCGGCGAGGCCTTTGACCGGGAAGTGACGGTGGGGGTGATGTACATGATGAAGCTGCATCACCTGGTGGCGGACAAGATTCACGCCCGGTCCATCGGCCCTTATTCGCTGGTGACCCAGCAGCCCCTGGGCGGTAAGGCCCAATTCGGCGGCCAGCGTTTGGGCGAAATGGAGGTTTGGGCCCTGGAGGCCTACGGCGCGGCTTACACCCTCCAGGAATTCCTCACCGTGAAATCGGACGACGTGGCCGGCCGCACCCGCATGTACGAAAAGATCTTCAAAGGCGAATACGATCTGGAAGCGGGACTGCCGGAATCCTTCAACGTCCTGGTGCGGGAACTGAAAAGTTTAGCCTTAAACGTGGAACTCCTGAAAAAGGACACCACAAAGGAATAGAGTTTTATGGAAAAAATGCGGGAAGTGGCTTTGGAAGATTTAAACAGCCTGTTTGCCCGTCCCGAAGACCCGATTGCCATCGAGGCGGTGCGCCTGTCCCTGGCCGCGCCGGAGATGATTCGCGACTGGTCCCACGGGGAAGTGAAAAAGCCGGAGACCATCAACTACCGCACCTTCAAGCCGGAGCGGGACGGCTTGTTCTGCGCCAAGATCTTCGGTCCCGCCAAGGATTATGAGTGTAACTGCGGCAAGTACAAACGCATGAAGCACCGGGGCATCACCTGCGAAAAATGCGGCGTGGAAGTGATTCAGAGCAAAGTCCGCCGGGAGCGCATGGGCCATATCGAATTGGCCTGCCCGGTGGTGCATATCTGGTTTTTAAAGAGCCTGCCCAGCAAGATCGGCAACCTCCTGGACCTCACCCTGAAGGAGTTGGAGAAGATTCTCTATTTCGAGGCCTTCGTGGTGGTGGACGGCGGGGACACGCCTCTGGTCAAAGGCTCGCTGCTGACCGAGGAAAAGTACCGGCAATGCCGGGAGGAATACGGCGAGCGCTTCCAGGCCGGCATGGGCGCGGAGGCGGTGCGGGAAATGCTCCGGGCCGTGGACCTGGAAACCTTGTCCGCGGAAGTGCGGCTGGAGATGGCCAAGACCAACTCCGACGCCAAGCGGAAAAAACTGGGCAAACGGCTGAAGATCATCGACGCGTTCCGGGAATCCGGCCAGCGGCCGGAATGGATGGTCATGGAGGTGATCCCGGTGCTGCCGCCCGATCTGCGCCCCCTGGTGCACCTGGACGGCGGCCGCTTCGCCACCTCGGATTTGAACGACCTCTACCGGCGGGTGATCAACCGCAACAACCGTTTGAAAAGGCTGTTGGAGCTGAACGCGCCGGATATCATCATCCGCAACGAAAAACGGATGCTCCAGGAAGCGGTGGACGTGCTCTTCGAAAACGGCCGCCGGGGACGGACCATTACCGGCCCTAACAAGCGGGCCCTAAAATCCCTGTCCGACATGCTCAAAGGCAAGCAGGGCCGCTTCCGGCAGAACCTGCTGGGCAAACGCGTGGACTACTCCGGGCGTTCGGTCATCGTCATCGGGCCGGAACTGCGCTTGCATCAATGCGGCCTGCCCAAGCAGATGGCCCTGGAGCTCTTCAAGCCTTTTATCTTCCACCGCCTGGTGGCCCAGGGCCACGCCACCACCATCAAGGTGGCCAAGCGCCTGGTGGACCGGGAGACGCCCGAGGTCTGGGACATCCTGGACGAAGTGGTGCGGGAACACCCGGTGATGCTCAACCGGGCGCCCACCCTGCACCGTTTGGGCATTCAGGCCTTTGAGCCCCTGCTCATCGAAGGCAAGGCCATCCAGCTCCATCCCCTGGTGTGCACCGCGTTCAACGCCGACTTCGACGGTGACCAGATGGCGGTGCACGTGCCGCTAAGCATCGAATCCCAGATCGAAGCCCGGGCCTTGATGATGGCCACCAACAACATTCTGTCGCCGGCCAACGGCGACCCCATCATCGTGCCCACCCAGGACATCATTCTGGGGCTGTATTATCTCACCCGGGAACGGCCCCTGGTCAAGGGGGAACGGGTGGCCCGGGACGGGGAAAAGCCCGTGCCCTTTGCCTCTCCCGAAGAGGTGCGCATCGCCTTCGACCAGGGAGAAGTGCATCTCCAGGCCCGGATTCCGGTGCGGATCAGCGGCAAGGTTTACCAGACCACGGTGGGCCGGGTCATCCTCAGCGAAATCATGCCCGAAGGCCTGAGTTTCGACCTGGTAAACGGCACCATGACCAAGAAGGAGGTCCGCAAGCTCATTGCCTCCTGCTACCGCAAGTGCGGCATCAAGCAGACGGTGCTCCTGGCGGACCGGTTGAAGGACCTGGGTTACCGTTACGCCACCAAGGCAGGCATCTCCATCAGCATGAAAGATATGATCGTGCCCAAACGGAAGCCGGAGATCCTGAGCCAGTCCCAGACGGAAGTGAGCCAGGTGGAGGAACAGTACCAGGAGGGTCTGATCACCGAAGGGGAAAAATACAACAAAGTGGTGGACATCTGGGCCAAGGCCACGGATGAGATCGCCGCGGAGATGATGGCGGAGATGGCCCGGGAAGTGATCTCCGTGGAAGACCTGGAAACCAAAGAGGTGCACCAGGAAGAGATCTCCAGCTTCAACCCGGTGTTCATGATGGCCGATTCCGGCGCCCGGGGCAGCAAGGACCAGATGCGCCAGTTGGCCGGCATGCGGGGCTTGATGGCCAAACCCTCCGGCGAAATCATCGAGACGCCCATTACCGCCAACTTCCGGGAAGGCCTCACCGTGTTGCAGTACTTCAGCTCCACGCACGGCGCCCGGAAAGGTCTGGCGGACACCGCCTTGAAAACCGCCAACTCCGGGTATCTTACCCGGCGCCTGGTGGACGTGGCCCAGGACGCGGTAATCACCGAGGAAGACTGCGGCACCATCGACGGCATCTATGTCACTCCGTTGGTGGAGGGCGGCGAGATCATCGAACGGGTGGGCGACCGGGTCTTAGGCCGGGTGGCCCTGGAAGACGTCATGGACCCCCATACCGGGGACGTGCTGGTGAAAGCCAACCAGGAGATTGACGAAGACGCGGCCCGGCTTATCGAGGACGCGGGCCTGGAAAAAGTGCATATCCGTTCGGTCCTCACCTGCGAGGCCCGCTGGGGGGTGTGCGCCAGTTGCTACGGCCGGGATCTGGGCCACGGCACGGGCGTGTCCATCGGCGAAGCCATCGGCATTTTGGCGGCCCAATCCATCGGCGAGCCCGGCACCCAGTTGACCATGCGCACCTTCCACATCGGCGGCACCGCGTCCCGGCGGGTGGAGCAGAGCTACCACGTGGCCCGGGGCAAAGGCCGGGTGCGGTTCGACAACATGAAGTCCGTGGTGGACCGCTACGGCGAGCTGGTGAACCTGAGCCGCCAGGCGGAACTGGTGCTGCTGAGCGAAAAGGGGATCGAACGGGAACGCTATCCTCTGACCTACGGCGCGCACGTTAAGGTAAAAGAAAGCCAGGAAGTGGAGGCGGGCCAGGTGCTGGCGGAATGGGACCCCTTCACCAACGCCATGCTCACCGAAGTGGGCGGTTGCATCAAGTTCGGCGACATCCTCGACAATATCACGGTCCAGGAACGGGTGGACCCGGTGACCCAAAAGGCCTCCCGCCTCATCGTGGAGTCCCGGGACCAGGAACTCAAACCCCGTATTTCCATCAAAGACGAGTCAGGCCAGACCGCCCGTATTCCGGGCACCCCGGCTTCAGCCCGGTACTTTATGCCCGTGGGCGCCATCCTGATGGTGGCGGAAGGGGATGAAGTGTCCCCCGGCGACGTCATCGCCAAGATCCCCCGGGAGACCACCAAGACCAAGGACATCACCGGCGGTTTGCCCCGGGTGGCCGAACTCTTCGAGGTGCGCAAGCCCAAGGAAACCGCGATCATCAGTGAAATCAGCGGCGTGGTCTCCTTCGGGCGCCATATCAAGGGCAAACGCAAGATCATAGTCACCCCGGAAGTGGGCAAACCCAAGGAATACCTGATTCCCAAGGGCAAACACGTGGCCGTGCAGGAAGGGGACTATGTCCGGGCCGGCGAAGCCCTGATGGACGGCTCCGCCAACCCCCACGACATCCTGAACATCAGCGGCTTGAAAGAGCTGGCCCGCTACCTGGTGGACGAAGTCCAGGAGGTCTACCGCCTCCAGGGCGTGAAGATCAACGACAAGCACATCGAAGTCATCGTCCGGCAGATGCTGAGACGCATCAAGGTGGTGGACCCCGGAGACACCGAATTCCTCATGGGGGAACAGGTGGAGAAGTGGGTCTTCGAAGAACGGAACGAAGAGATGATGGCCCAGGGGAGGAGGGCGGCCACCGGGGAACCCATGCTGCTGGGGATCACCAAGGCGTCCTTGACCACCGAGAGCTGGATTTCCGCGGCCTCCTTCCAGGAGACCACCAAAGTCCTGGCAGACGCCGCGGTGTTGGGCAAGATCGATTTCCTCCGGGGTCTGAAAGAAAACGTGATCATGGGGCGGCTGATCCCCGCAGGCACGGGTCTGGACCAATACCGGGAACTGGAGATGAAGATTGTCGGCGAAGAGGAGCTGCCGCCGCCCATGGAAGCCCTTCCTGAGGTTTTGTCCGAAACAACGGCAATTCCCGGGCAATAAAAGGTTGACAGGTGCTGGATTAATTTTCTAAAATAATTAGATTTGAATATCCCCCGACCGGGGGTTCGGCAGGAGCATTTATGCCCACCATCAGTCAGTTGATTCGCAAAGGCCGGGAGAAGTTGCGCAAACGCACTGCGTCTCCGGCTTTGCAAAGCTGCCCCCAGAAGCGGGGAGTATGTGTCCGGGTCTACACCACCACCCCCAAGAAACCCAACTCGGCCTTGCGGAAAGTGGCCCGGGTGCGGCTCACCAACGGCATCGAGGTGACCACTTATATTCCGGGTGTGGGTCATAATTTGCAGGAACACTCCGTGGTCCTCATCCGGGGCGGCCGGGTGAAGGATCTGCCGGGGGTGCGCTACCACGTGGTGCGGGGCACCCTGGACGCTTCGGGGGTGGCCGACCGCCGCCGGGGCCGGTCCAAATATGGGGCCAAGAGGCCCAAGTAAGAGTTTTTAGTTTTTAGTTTTAAGTTTTTTGTTTCCGGAAATAACGAATTTAAATGCATAGAAAATTTCGACCGGAAACCGAAGCTTGGAGATACTGCCAGGAGCTTTCATTGTTAACAAGGCTTTTTTCTCACTAAAAACTAAAAACTAAAAACTAAAAACTGAGGTTAAGAAATGCCAAGAAAAGGCGGAGTAGTCAAAAGGGGCGTCCTGCCGGACCTGAAGTATAACGACACGCTGGTGAGCCGGTTTGTCAACGGTCTGATGAAGAAGGGCAAGAAGTCCGTGGCCCAGCGCATCTTCTATCAAGCCCTGGATATCGTGGGACAAAAGGCCCAGGATGAGCCCTTGAAGGTCTTCCACCAGGCCATGGACAACGTCAAACCCCTGATCGAGGTGAAATCCCGGCGGGTGGGGGGCGCGACGTACCAGGTGCCCGTGGAAGTGCGGGCCGACCGGCGCATCTCTTTGGCCATCCGCTGGCTCATCAATTACTCCCAGGCCCGGGGCGAAAAGTCCATGGGCGCCAAATTGGCGGGGGAACTGTTAGACGCGTCCCAGAACAAGGGCGCAACCATCAAGAAAAGGGAAGATACGCATAAGATGGCGGAGGCCAACAAGGCTTTCGCCCATTATCGTTGGTAAATTGCAGTGCCGCGAAAAACTCCCCTAACCCGGGTACGGAATATTGGGTTTATGGCCCACATCGACGCCGGAAAGACGACAACCACGGAACGCATCCTCTTCTACACCGGGGTGACCCATAAGATGGGAGAGGTCCACGAAGGGCAGGCCGTGATGGATTGGATGGCCCAGGAACAGGAACGGGGCATCACCATCACCTCGGCGGCCACCACCTGCTACTGGCGGGACCATCGCATCAATATCATCGACACCCCGGGGCACGTGGATTTCACCATCGAGGTGGAGCGGTCTTTGCGGGTGTTGGACGGCGTGGTCGCGGTCTTCGACGCGGTGGCCGGCGTGGAGCCCCAATCCGAGACGGTCTGGCGCCAGGCCGACCGCTACGGCGTGCCCCGGCTCGCTTTTGTCAACAAGATGGACCGGGTGGGGGCCGACTATTTTCGCTGCGAAAAGATGATGCGGGAGCGCCTCAAGGCCAATCCGGTGCTGGTGCAACTCCCCCTGGGGGAAGAGGAGCGCTTCAAGGGCATCATCGACCTGATGGCCATGCAGGCCCTGATTTATGACGACACGGCTCTGGGGACCGAATTTGCGGTGAAAGACATCCCCGTGGATTACCGGGAATTGGCCCAGGAATACCGGGGCCGGCTGGTGGAGCAGATCGCCGAGTTGGACGAAGGGGTCATGGAGCTTTATTTGCAGGACCAGCCGGTGCCCTCGGAGGATTTAAAGGCCGCGCTGCGGCGGGCCACCATCCAGTTGCAGGCGGTGCCGGTGCTTTGCGGTTCGGCCTTCAAAAACAAGGGCATCCAGCCCGTGTTGGACGCGGTGCTGGACTACCTGCCGTCGCCGGCGGATATTCCTGCCATCCAGGGGTTGGACCCCAAGGAGCAGGTGGTGGAGCGGCCCGCGGCGGACGACGCGCCTCTGGCGGCCCTGGCTTTCAAGCTCCTGTCCGATCCCTTCATCGGCCATCTCACCTTTTTGCGGGTCTACTCCGGGGTCCTGGAATCGGGTTCTTCGGTTTTAAACAGCACCAAGGGGGTCAAGGAGCGCATCGGCAGGCTGCTGAAGATGCACGCCAATAAGCGGGAAGAGATTCAAACGGCCTTTGCCGGGGATATCGTGGCTGCAGTGGGGCTGAAAAACACCGCCACCGGCGATACCCTGGCGGATGAACGCCAGCCGGTGGTGCTGGAGACCCTGCACATTCCCCAGCCGGTGATCGACATCGCCATCGAGCCCAAGACCAAGGCGGACCAGGACCGCTTAGGCCAGGCCCTGGGCAAGATCGCCCAGGAAGACCCTTCTTTCAGGGTGCACACCGACACGGAGACCGCCCAGACCATCATCTCCGGCATGGGCGAGCTGCACCTGGAGATCATCGTCGACCGGCTGATGCGGGAATTCAAGGTGGACGCGAGCGTGGGGAAACCCCAGGTGGCTTACCGGGAGACCATCACCCAGGCCGCGACCCAGGAAGGCAAATTCGTGCGCCAGACCGGGGGCCGGGGCCAATACGGCCACGTGGTCCTGGAGATCAAGCCCCTGGAGCCGGGCAGCGGCGTGGTCTTCGAAAACAAAATCGTGGGCGGCGTGGTGCCCAGGGAATATATTCCCGCGGTGGAGAAGGGAGTCAAGGAAGCCGCGGCCACCGGCCTTATGGGCTATCCCATGGTGGACCTGGAAGTGGCCCTGGTGTACGGCTCCTACCACGAAGTGGATTCTTCGGAGCGGGCCTTTTATATCGCCGGGTCCATGGGGTTCAAAGAGGCGGCCAAAAAGGCCAGGCCCGTGTTTCTGGAACCCGTGATGGGCCTGGAAGTGGTGGCTCCGGAGGAGTTTGTGGGGGAAGTGATGGGCGAAATCAACGCCCGCCGGGGCCGGGTCACCGGCATGGAAACCCGGGGGGCGACCCAGATAGTGCAGGCCCAGGTGCCCCTGGCCACCATGTTCGGCTATGCCACGGTGCTCCGCAGCGCCACCCAGGGCCGGGCCACTTTTACCATGCAGTTTGATCATTATGAGCCTGTCTCCGCCAGCCTGGCGGAGGAAATTTTGGGCCGGCGTCAAGCCCGGGCATGACCCCTTTTAAGTTCAGGAGGAAGTCCTAATGGCCAAGAAGAAATTTGAGCGTAAGAAGCCGCATGTGAACGTAGGCACCATTGGGCATATCGATCACGGGAAAACGACCCTGACCGCGGCCATTACCAAGCATTTAGCCAAGAAGGGGCTGGCGC
>Ga0233425_10007172_pt1 | contig 15866 bp, 13 predicted proteins | sample Watercolumn_Towu_2_FD_181712 | JGI IMG/M metagenome (GOLD analysis project Ga0233425, IMG submission 181712) | Freshwater microbial communities from Lake Towuti, South Sulawesi, Indonesia - Watercolumn_Towuti2014_140_MG | ecosystem: Environmental > Aquatic > Freshwater > Lake | place...
CTGTTGAAACGGAATTTTCAGATATCAGATTCAAGGGAAACAAAGAAAAGGCGCAGAAAGTCTATGAAGGCTATCAGCCTTTGAAACCTGAAGATGTGGCTGATGCAGTTTATTACGTAACTACTGTCCCGGCTCATGTAAATGTCAGCGATTTGCTGATCATGCCAATGGCACAGGCAAATGCAACGACTTTTTATAGAACCTGATCTGAATCGTATACTATTTCTCCACCAAATATTACAGGGCTGACATTTCGTATCGGCTGCGCGGTAAAATCGGCTGAATTGAAAAATATTACTTTTGTAACTTTCTCTAAAGAGTATTCGGTCAAAGGAAAATGGAAGTAACACGGATCTTTGATTTACTGCCTCGTTACAAGCAAGTCTTCAAATCCAAAGAGGATGCTCTGTCAGGAAAGGAAGACGGTAAATGGGTTAAGTACAGCATTGATCAGTACATCGGGGCAGCGAATAACATCAGTTATGCGTTTCTGAAGCTCGGGATTAAAAAGGGTGACAAGATCGCAACAATTACATCCAACCGCCCGGAATGGAATTTCCTCGATATGGGAATTTTACAAACCGGAGCTATACATGTTCCGATTTATCCCACCATCAGCGAATCGGATTATAAATATATTCTGAAACATGCTGAAGTAAAGTTTGTTTTTGTTGCCGGAAAAGAGTTGCTGGGAAAAATCAATCACATCCTGCCCGAGATTCCTTCACTGGAGGGCGTATATACGTTCAGGAAAACGGATGGAGCAAAATATCTCAGCGAAATGATCGAGATGGGCAAATCGAATTCGGATCCGGAAAAATTAACAGAAATCAGCGCCGGTATTAAACCGTCGGATATTGCCACCCTCATCTATACTTCAGGTACAACTGGAAATCCCAAAGGTGTTATGCTTTCGCATACGAACATTATCAGTAACATGTTGGCGCTCTATCATATCTTCCCCGTGGACGAAACCAGCCGTTGCATCAGCTATTTGCCGGTTAGCCATGTGTATGAGCGAACCAACATTTACATTTACCATTACCTTGGAGTGTCGATTTATTATGCTGAAAATATGGGCACAATTGCAGATAACATCAAAGAAATCAAACCTCATATTTTGACGACAGTACCCCGGCTTCTGGAAAAAGTGTACGACAAGATAATTGCCAAAGGTAAAAAACTAAGCATCCTGCAAAAATCCGTTTTTTTCTGGGCTGTCAATCTCGGACTCCATTACGATATTAAAGGGAAAAGCGGATTTTATAAACAACAACTGTTAATTGCAAACAAGCTTGTTTTCAGCAAATGGCGCGAAGGACTGGGCGGAAATATGCGTGTGATTGTTTCGGGAGGAGCGGCTTTGCAACCAAGACTTTCCAGGATTTTTACCGCAGCCGGGATTCCAATTCTTGAAGGCTACGGACTGACAGAGACTTCTCCCGTGATTGCAGTTAACACATTTGAACCGGGCGGCAGAAAATTCGGGACGGTTGGTAAACCGATTAAAGGGGTTGAAGTAAAAATTGCCGATGATGAGGAGATCCTGTGCAAAGGACCCAACGTGATGTCAGGCTATTTCAAAGAACATGAACTGACAAAGCAAGCCATCGATCCTGACGGTTGGTTCCATACTGGCGACCTGGGGCGGCTTGAACCCGAAGGTCACCTGAAAATTACAGGCAGAAAAAAAGCGCTTTTTAAAACTGCTATGGGTAAATACATCAGCCCGGAGCATATCGAAAATCTGCTGGTTGAGTCCTCGTTTATCGATGCTGCTCTTGTGGTCGGTGAGAACCAGAAGTTTGCGGCAGCGCTGATTGCCCCGGATTTTAACCAGCTTCGTTCATTTTGCACAGAAAAAAATATCGAATATTCCGGCGACAAGGAAATCGTCCGGCATCCGGAAATCATGAAACGGTTCAGAAAAGAAGTCCAGGAAGCAAACAAGAAACTGGGAAGTTTTGAGCAGGTGCGCAACTTCGGGATCATGGAATCGGAATGGTCGATACAGTCGGGGGAACTCACAGCTAATCTCAAACTCCGTCGCAACTTTATCTGCAACAAATACCGGGAAACGATCGACAAATTATTCCTGGGCAGGGATTGATTTACCCATTTTAGGATTAGTCCCTTTGTTTTCCTGATAATCAGGTTTCACTTTTAATCTTACGGTCATGAAAGAAATTATCCGCCTTTTCGATTTACTAACCCATTATCATCAAAGTTATCCGGAACAGAAAGTTGCCCTCGCAGGAAAGACCGGCGGTAAATGGAAAACTTACTCTGCTTTGCAGTATATCGATACTGCAAATCGGCTGAGCCGGGGACTTTACGCCATTGGAATCCGCAAAGGCGATACGGTTGCTACCATCATTAACAATTCGCCGGAATGGAATTTCTTCGATATGGCGCTGATGCAGATTGGCGCTGTGCAGGTACCGATCTATCCTACCATCAGCGAAGCCAATTACCGTTATATTTTCAGGGAAGCCGAGGTGAAGTATATCATCGTTTCGAATAGGGAAATTTACAACCGGATTGAGGGTATTCTGCCGGAAATCCCTTCGCTGATTAATGTCTATACGATTGAAAAAACGGTTGATCTGAATTATTGGTCCGACATTCTTGAAACCGGAAATCAAAATGCTCACATCGAGCTGGAAGCGATCAAATCGGATATTTCAGGCAGCGACCTGGCTTCAATTATTTATACCTCCGGAACAACAGGTAACCCAAAGGGAGTAATGCTTTCGCACAGCAATTTTGTCAGCAACTTTATGGCGTGTTCCGATATTCTGAGCAAAAATCCGGTAAGTACTGCCCTGAGTTTTCTGCCGCTCTGCCATGTGTATGAGCGCATGCTCAATTATGTTTACCAGTACAATGGCGTTTCCGTTTATTATGCTGAGAGCATTGACAAACTGCGCGACAACATGAAGGAAGTTCACCCTGAGTTTTTCTGTGCAGTTCCACGGGTGATCGAAAAAACCTACGCCAAGCTGGTCAGAACAGGCAGAGGACTGAAAGGATACAAGAAGCAGCTTTTCTTTTGGGCGCTGAACCTGGCTCACCGGTTCGAATTTGAAGGGAAAAACGGCTGGGTATATGAATTTCAACGCGGTTTAGCTGATCGTTTGGTTTACAGTAAATGGAGACAGGCATTCGGCGGAAAGCTTCAGGTGATCGTCACCGGAGGCGCCAGCCTGAATCCGGTGTTTTCAAGAACTTTCTGGTGCGCCAAAATCAAGATCATGGAAGGCTACGGACTTACGGAAACATCTCCGGTCGTAGCCGTGAGCGATTTCGAAAGAGGCGGAGTGAAATTTGGAACCGTTGGAAAAAAATTACCGGGAGTCGAAATAAGACTCGCTGAAGATGGTGAAATACTATGCAAAAGTCCCGGGCTGATGATGGGGTATTACAAACAACCGGGATTGACAAAAGAAGTCATTGACGCTGAAGGCTGGTTCCATACCGGTGATATCGGCGATTGGGTGGACAGTGTTTATCTCAGGATCACAGACAGGAAAAAAGAAATCTTTAAAACCTCAGGAGGAAAATATATTGCGCCGCAGGTAGTTGAAAACATGTTCAAAGAAACTCCGTTTATCGAAAACATCATCATCATTGGCGAAAACAGAAATTATACCACAGCACTGATTATTCCAAACTTCGAGCATATCGAATCGTGGTGCGGAGTAAAGAACCATCCTTATACATCGCCGGAAGCAGCCATTAAGGACGAAAGGATCATAAAGCGGATTCAAAAGGAAGTGGATATAATCAATAGCCGGCTTGATAAAGTTGAACAGGTAAGGAAGTTCAACCTATTATCTGAAAACTGGAGCGTCGAAAAAGGCGAACTTTCTCCAACGCTGAAACTCAGGCGTAAGATAATCCTTGAAAAGAATAAAGAGCTGATCGAGGGGATGTACAATGGAAACTAATGCAATATCTTGAAAAGCAATTCCCTCAGCAACTCACCATCCTCCGTTGAAACATTGTCCACCCCTTTGGCTTTCAGGTCGTATTCCCTTAACAAGGATATAATGGCTCTAAGCTTTTCGGGATGATAATTCCTTGCAGCAGTTTCATAATCCTTAACGAACATCGGCGATATACCCAGCGCCGAAGCAACATTGTTTTTCGACTTATCGGTCAACTGCTGGTATATCATCAGCTTGGTAAAATAGCTGAACAGCATGATAACGGTCTTGATGAGCGGGTTTTCCTTGGGACTGGCAGCAAAATATTTCGCGATCTGGTTGGCTTTGACAACATTTCTTGAACCGATGGCATTCTGCAGCTCGAAAATATTGAAATCCTTGCTGATGCCTATGTTCTGTTCAACATGAGTTTCATTGATTTCCGACTTTGCCGGGATGTTAAGAACGAGCTTCGAAATTTCATTAACAATCTTGCTCAGGTCCGATCCGAGAAATTCTGTAAGCATGGCGGTTGCTTTTGGTGTGATCCGATAACCTTTTTGCTTCAAATAGTCATTGATCCATGCGGGAACCTGGTTGTCGTAAACGCGTTTCGATTCGAACAGAACCGCTTTCTTTTTCAGCTCTCTTGCAAAAGTCGTTCTTCCATCCAGTTTTTTGTACTTATAGTTGATCACCAGCAAGGTCGAATCGAGCGGTTTTTCAACATAAGGTTGTAAATTCTCAATGTCTTCTAAGTACTGGGCTTCCTTTACGATCACCACCTGGTGGCTTGCCATCATAGGATATCGTTTTGCCGAACCAATTACTGCCGGAACATCGGTATCACGTCCGTAGATCACCGTTTGGTTGAAATCCTTTTCCGATTCATCCAGGACGTTTTTCTCGATGTAATCCGAAATCTCGTCGATGAAATAAGGTTCCTCCCCGGTAAGGAAATAAACCGGGTGGTAGATTTTGTTCTTCAGGTTGTCGATGATCTGGTCGAAAGTCATGGGGTGAGTTGATTAGGTTAACTAGGTTAACTAGGTTAATTGGGTTAATTGGGTTAAAATCAAGACAAAATGCATATTGGTATTCATGAATCAGCTTTTTTGTTTTTCAGAAATAAAATATAGCCGTTTAATAGCTTAAGGCAACGGTTGAACATTTCTTGAAAATCGGCTAATTGGCTATCATTGATGTAATTTTCATCATTGGCTGTAATCAAATGATCCAGTGATTCATTCAATGAACCTCTGGCTTGCCGGCAAAACTGAATATTTTCCTGATAATGATATCTTCCATGTCCTTCAGCGATATTTGCCGTGGTTGAACGACTTGAGCGAATCAATTGATCCGTTAGCTTATATTTTACAACAGAGGGAAAAGTTTTAACCGGTTTCGAAACAGCAATTCTGAATTTTCGACATTCTTTCCAGACCTCTAAATCTTCGAAACCATGCATTTATTTAGAAATTAGAAAATAAGTTAATAAGGTTAATTAGGTTAATTAGGTTAATTGGGTTGATTTTGATTGTTGGTATCATTGAAGTAGTAAAATGATTGAAATATTTATTGCTAAAAAAATAAAATCCATTTATAATAGAATACCGCCCACTTAATTATCTTGATTAACTTAATTAACTCATTTAACCAGTATCTCAATTAACCAGTATCTCAATTAACCTAACTTCAAAACCTCAAATGCTTCACCGTCTGTCCGTCGTTGATCAGTTGCTTCAGCGAATCAATACCGATCATCAAATGCTCCTGCGTGAATTTAGCCGATACTTTCTTATCGGAGCTCTCGGTTTTTACACCGGAGGATATCATTGGTTGGTCTGAAACCAGAAGCAATGCGCCGGTAGGGATTTCATTAGCAAATCCGACAATAAACAGGGTTGCCGTTTCAAGATCGATAGCCATGCTCCTTGTTTTGCGAAGGTATTTTTTAAATTCTTTGTCGTGTTCCCAAACCCGTCTGTTTGTAGTATAAACCGTACCGGTCCAATAATCCATGCCGTGATCACGGATGGTAGTGGAAATAGCTTTTTGCAGGCTGAACGCAGGTAAAGCCGGCACTTCGGGTGGAAAATAATCATTCGACGTGCCTTCACCCCGAATGGCTGCAATCGGAAGGATCAGGTCGCCCAGTTCATTTTTCTTTTTTAGTCCGCCGCATTTGCCCAGAAACAGGCATGCTTTAGGCTGGATCGCGCTCAGCAAATCCATCACAGTGGCTGCATTGGCGCTACCCATGTTGAAATTGATCATCGTGATCTGATCGGCTGTTACGCTGGGCATGGGTTTATCCTTACCTTTGATCGGTACATTGTGCCATTGGGAAAAAAGTTCAAGGTATACCGTAAAATTTGTCAACAGGATATATTTGCCGAAATCATCGACTGTAGTTCCTGTATATCGGGGCAGCCAGTTTAGTACAATTTCTTCCTTGGTTTTCATTCATTTGTATTTTCAGCAAAAATAAGGTTTTGAAGCAATCGAAAAAAATGATAAATTCGCATAACAAATTGTTGAATTGTTGAATTGCAAAATTGTTGAATTGTTGATCCATTTTCACCTAAAAATATAGAGAAATGAAAAAGTTTGCAATAGTGCTGTCCGGCTGCGGGGTTTTCGACGGTTCGGAAATCCATGAAGCCACTTTAACGATGCTTGCAATCATGAAGCAAGGAGCCATTTATGAAATCTTTGCCCCTGACATTGAACAGCATCATGTGATAAACCACATTACAGGCGAAGAAATGAAGGAAAAGCGAAATGTGCTGATCGAATCAGCTAGAATTGCAAGGGGCGCAATCAGGGATTTGAGCGAATATGATCCGAGCCAATTTGATGCCTTGATTTTTCCTGGTGGTTTTGGCGCTGCCAAGAACCTCTCCGACTTTGCATTTAGTGGAGAAAACTGCATGATTAATCATGATGTCGAAAAAGCAATTCTTAAAACTTCCGGTAAAAATAAGCCTGTGGGCGCTTTATGTATATCTCCTGTGATCCTGGCAAAGATTTTTGGCGATGTCGAGCTTACGATTGGTCAGGATAAGGGAACAGCCGAAGCTATTGAAAAAATGGGCGCTACTCATATCAAAACAACCCACGGCGAAGTGATCATTGACGAAAAGAACAATCTGTTCACCACTCCCTGCTATATGCTCGATGCCAATATTGTCCAAATAGCCGAAGGGGCGGAGAATATTGTGAGGGCAATGATGGCGAGGATGTAATCATTTTCAGATAAGGATTCCCGTATTAACTCTTTTGCTGTAAATTCACTGTTTCACCCTTTATAATAAAAATATGACAGTTCATTTTTTAAACTTTTTTAAAATTATACTCTTCTTTTTTTTCTTGTTTCCAATTGGGCTGTTTGCACAAGATATTTCTTCCGCTATTCCAAACTACCTCCAGGGATTCGAAAAGCGCGTCGAAGGCAACACCATCATCTACAACTCACCGCAACCCGACGTTGAAAATGCACTTCTCGGAAGAGCCCGAACGGAATTTAAGACCATTTCGTGGGAAAGCCAGGCTATTCCTAAGGCTATCGAAAGTGAATTCATCTCCTTTATCTGGATTTTCGGTATCGACGTGAATGTAGAATCTCATCCATGGGATTTACTTGTGAACGGCAAGAAATACCTGACTTTCTATAACCCGAAAAACAATGACCTGCAAAGCTGGACAGTTGACGGTATCCAGGGATCGCAGCTTCATTTCCGGAGAACCATGATCGATCGCCACGGAGATGCTTTCGGTTATGCAACCCTCAGAATACCGTCGGATGCTGTGAGGGAATTTGAAGGAAAACCCTTACTGTTCTCGGTTCATTCGGAGGAAGCCGGCAGCAATGTGTGGGTTATGACTTTCATGAGCGAAATTCATGAGAGGTTCGAGATCAGACAAGAACAAGTGGTCCATAAAGAAAAGGGCAACCTTTTTTTTGATGTGAAGCTGGAAGCCTTTTATCTCGGGGAAAAAACAACAGGAAATATTTCAATAGCTGGTATTGTTAATCAGAATTTCGATCTGTTTACAGGCTTTAATTCGGTGAAAATCAAACTACCGGTCGTGACAAAACCTTCTGAATTCACTGCAATGATAACGGTTGGCGATGAAATCTCCGAACGCAAATTCACCGTCGGACCGGTGAGGGACTGGAAGATTTACCTTGTGCAACACACCCATACCGACATCGGATACACCCGACCTCAAACCGAAATCCTGCCCGAACATCTCCGGTTCATCGATTACGCTCTCGATTACTGCGACCTCACCGATACTTTTCCGGATGATGCAAAATTCCGCTGGACATGCGAAGCAGCATGGGCAGTAAAGGAATATCTGAACACGAGACCGGCAACGCAAATTGAGCGGCTCAAAAAAAGGATCGCTGAAGGAAGGATAGAAGTGACCGGAATGTACTTTAATATGTCGGAGATCATTGATGAAACAACGCTGGCAGCTTTAACTCAGACGCTGTCACTTTTCGATAAAAACGGCATCCCTGTTCAAACTGCCATGCAGGACGACGTGAACGGCATCGGCTGGTGCATGGCGGATTATTTTCCGGATGCAGGTGTAAAATACCTCATCATGGGTGAACATGGGCACAGAGCCCGTATTCCTTTTGACATACCTACTGTCTTCTGGTGGGAATCGCCCTCCGGTAGCCGGATGCTTGCTTTTCGCGGTGAGCATTATATGTTCGGGAATTCTCTCGGCGTTCACACCGGCAACATCGAAACCTTCGGCAACAACGTGATGAAATACCTGACATCCCTCGAAAGCAAAGGTTATCCGTTCAGGGAGATCGGGCTTCAGTATTCAGGTTATGTCACAGATAATTCTCCGCCTGCTTTGTCGGCTTGCGAGCTTGTGAAGCAATGGAATGATCTTTATGAAACACCCAGGCTGAGAATGGCTGCAGCCGGCGAATTCATGAAATATGCAGAGGCAAATTATGGAAATGAAATCCCGGTTTACCGGAAAGCCTGGCCCGACTGGTGGACTGACGGAACGGGAACGGCGGCGCGGGAAACGGATGCAGTACGGCAATCGCAGAACGACATGATTGCCAATGAGGGCTTGTCTGTGCTGGCATCCCTTTCGGGTGAAAAAATGAAACCCGAAACCCGTGAAAAAATAACGGAAGCGCAGGAAGCAATTGCTTTCTATGATGAACATACCTTCGGCGCGGCGGAAAGCATTTATGATCCCTGGTCCGAAAACTCGATGGTGCAATGGGGCGAAAAAGGTTCGTATGCCTGGGAAGCCGTGAAGAAAACTAAGATGCTCCGCGAGGAGGGAATGGGAATGATCCAGGATCACATTCCACGATCGGAATACCCGACAATAGCGGTTCTCAACACCTTAAACTGGCAGCGCTCAGGACTCATTACCGTTTATATCGATCATGAAATGCTCAGTGGCACCAGAAATTTTCAAATCATGGATGAACAGGGAAATCTGGCAGAAGCCCAGCAGGTGGGCAGCCGTGAAGACGGCTCTTACTGGGGAATATGGGTTGAAAATGTGCCCGCAGCCGGATTTAAAACTTACCGGGTAATAGAAAGCTCTGAAAGCCGGACCTTGCCGAAAAAGATAGATTTCAAAGGTATTTTTGAAAATGAATTTTACAGGATCGCCGTCAACACTGAAAAGGGAACCGTTCAAAGCTTGTTTGACAAAAAACTTAACCGGGAACTAATAGATGAGAATTGTCCCTGGCAACTGGCAGAAGTGATTTATGAGCAGCTCGACAACCGGACCCAGCTCGAAAGATTTACCAATTCCCGGATGGACACGACATTTAAAGGGCTTGCCGGGTCGCGAACCACCATGAAGAACATCCGCGTCGAAAGCGGTGTTGACGGTCCGGTTTGGAAAAGCATCCTCATCCATGGCGAATTGCCGGTGTGCGCCGATGAAAGAGGCATCACCTGCGAGATCAGGTTGTATAAAAAAGAGAAGCGGATTGAATTTATTTATGAACTGGTCAAATTACCTGTCACGACTGCCGAAGCGGTCTATGTGGCTTTCCCCTTTTCCCTGCCGGGTTCGAACCTTCTTTTTGAAGCACAGGGAGGCATTGTGGTTCCCGGAAAAGATCAGCTTGAGGGCACATCTTCCGACTGGAATACGATCCAAAGCTTTGCTGCAGTAAAGGGTAAAGACGCACAAATCGTATTTTGCTCTCCCGACATGCCGCTGGTTCAGTTTGGCGACATAAACACCGGAAAATTCGAATATATCTCCGATCCCAAACATCCCTGGATATTTTCATGGCCTTTCAATAATTTCTGGACGACCAACTTCAGGGCTTCGCAGGAGGGCGAGCACAAATGGACGTATAGGATCACCTCAGGCGAAGATACAACCCGTTCCTTTGCGACCCGCTTCGGGTGGAGCAACCAGGTGCCTATGCTTACGAGAGTTCAGCCTGCTGGTAAATCCGGAATTCCGATGAAGCCGGTTTCTTATCTGAACCTTGACATTCCGGGGTTGATGCTTGTGAGTATGAAATCCGCGGAGGACGATAACAGCATCATTCTTCATCTCCGCGAGGTAAACGGGAAAGCGCTTTCTATACAAGCCGATTCCATTATAAATAACGTGAAAGCAAAATCGATCTCCGAAGTCAGCATAACTGGAAAGGAAATCCAGCCCATTGAAAAGGAAATTACATTCAACCCCTGCGAGGTCAAATTTTTAAGGATACGGTTCTGATCACTTTTGGATTTTCAGCCTCTTCCTTGCCATCTCAACCGCCTCGATATGATCGAATGCCAGAGACGGCAATTTATCCATCTGAAACCACTGCGCATCAGCAGCGTCATCCCCGCCATTCACCAAAGAGTTCGCAAACTCCCTCATCCCCCAGAAAGTCACCGACACTGTCCTTCCCCTTGGATCCCTTCCAGGGGCGCTGAACACGTGCATTTGTTCCAGAACTACATCCCTAAGCCCGGTTTCTTCCTCCAGCTCCCGTGCAACGGCTTCCTCTACTGTTTCGTCCATGTCCACAAAACCGCCGGGCAATGCCCATAAGCCCTCGAAAGGATAATGCTTCCGCTTAATCAGAAGGACTTCATGCTTCCCATCGTGCTCGCGGAAAACAACCGCATCAACAGTCAGAGCCGGGCGGGGATAATCGTATGTAAAAGGCATAATGTTTTCATCTTATCAGGTGCAAATATACCGAGAACTATTTCATGATGGTCGTTTGGCTTTTTTTAATAAAACCGTAATCTCTCAATTATAAGGTTGAGACTACGTGAGGACACTGAGGGCAAAAGTCAACTGCGTTTTTTACCATCGCACAAGATTTGCGCCGGTGAGAGGTAGTATCCTCTTTCCTCATCGAAGCTTCATGGATAATTCAATAAGTTAATATGATGGTCTTTAACTTTCTGATCACCCTGTTACTAAATTTATTTGAGATACCGATGTCTTGCATTCCAAATTGGTTTGGAGAATCATTCAGATGAAAAGGGAAAATCAATATCTTTGCACTAATGAAGACAAAAGGGGAATATATTGATTATTGGGTTGAACAAGCAAATGACGATTGGACGGCTGTAAATACCTTATTCGGTGGAAAGAACTATTTGCAATCCCTATTCTTTGCTCATTTGGTGATCGAAAAACTGTGTAAATCTGTTTGGATAAAGTACAATGAAGAGAATGTGCCGCCACGCACCCACAACCTGATACACCTTCTTTCTGCTACTCCAATCCAATTGACGGATGATTGGAGTCAGTTTATTTTAAGTCTGAACAGATTCCAACTGGAGGGTCGGTATCCTGATTGTCTTACCAAAATGCATAACATCTGCAATGAGCAATTTACGAGGTCAATGTTAGAAACAACAAATCAACTAAGGTTATGGTTACTAGAGAAATTGCAATAAACATGGCTAAGTCATTTATTAATGATTGTAAATCTAATGGCTTGACTTTTTACAAGGTGCTTTTGTTTGGTTCAACTGCAAAAAATAAAGCCCATGAATGGTCAGATATTGATTTGTTGCTTATTTCGGACCAGTTTGGTGACAATGTCTTTGAAAATTTGAAATTGTATTCGGGAATAAATATTAAATATCCGATAATTGAGACTCACCCATACCCGACGAAATATTATATAGAAGGTGATGATTTTATAAATGCGGTTAGCAAAGAAAGTATTGAAATCGTTGCTTAATTATCGGATTTTAACCTGATTTACATTGATGTGTAAAACTATGTGTCCTATGTGCCTATGTGGCAAAAGCAAACTTCTCAACAATCTGCAGCAACTTTATTTTATCTCGCTCCCGTTATGAAAATCCTCCGAGGGAATGATCAGGCATAGCTCTCCGCTGGCATTTTCAGCCGAAAGGATCATCCCCTTCGATTCGGTTCCGCGGATACTTCTCGGCGCAAGGTTCACGATCATGCAAACCTTCTTGCCGACCATATCTTCAGGCTTGTACTTTCCGGCAATGCCCGAAATCACTGTTCTTTGGTCAAAGCCTGTGTCAATTTTCAGCTTCAGCAGCTTGTCGGTTTTCGGAACCCTTTCGGCTTCCAGCACGGTGGCTACCCGAAGGTCAAGCTTCGAGAAATCATCATAAGTCACATTTTCCTTAGCCGGTTTCACTTGAATGTTTTTTTGAAGATTATTCTTTTTTGTTTCGAGCAGTTTCTGAATCTGTGCCTCTATCACATCATCCTCTATCTTATCGAAAAGCAGTTCAGGATTGTTCAGTTGTTGACCGTCTTTCAGAAGTCCGGCATTTCCGGCATCTTTCCACTTGTAATCCGGAAGGTTCAGCATGGCTGAAAGTTTCGCTGCTGTAAAAGGAAGAAACGGCTCCGACAGCACTGCCAGGTTCGCACAGATTTGTAATGAAATGTTGAGGATGGTACTTACCCTTGACTCATCCGTTTTGAAAACCTTCCAGGGCTCCGTGTCGGTAAGGTATTTGTTTCCCAACCGCGCCAGGTTCATCAGCTCATTCAGCGCCTCCCTGAAGCGGAAGTTATCGAGGCTCACGCCGATCTTCACCTGGTATTCTTTGATTTCTGCCAGAACCGACTTGTCGTAGTCATCCAGATCTTCTGCTGCCGGCACTTTGCCATTAAAATACTTGTGGGTCAGAACCAGAGTCCGGTTTACAAGATTACCGAAAATGGCAAGCAGCTCGCTGTTATTCCGGGTCTGAAAGTCTTTCCAGGTAAAATCGTTGTCTTTGGTCTCGGGTCCGTTTGCGCACAAAACATACCGCAAAACATCTTGTTTTCCCGGAAAATCTTCGAGGTATTCATGCAACCAGACAGCCCAGTTTCGCGAAGTGGAAATCTTGTCGCTTTCGAGGTTCATGAACTCGAACGCCGGTACATTGTCCGGAAGAATATACGATCCTTCGTGCTTCAGCATTGCCGGGAAAATAATACAATGAAAAACGATGTTGTCCTTGCCGATAAAATGGATCAGCCGGGTTTCCTTATCTTTCCAGTAAAGCTTCCAGTCCTTGCCGGTTTTTTCTGCCCATTCGCGGGTTGCTGAAATATAACCGATTGGCGCATCGAACCAGACATACAGCACTTTATCCTGCGCTTCGGGCAGCGGCACCTTGACGCCCCAGTCGAGGTCGCGGGTGACGGCACGCGGCTGCAAGCCCTGGTCGATCCATGACTTGCATTGCCCGTAAACATTCGTTTTCCAGTCATCCTTATGTCCTTCAAGTATCCACTCTCTCAGCCAAAGTTCGTATTTATCGAGTGGTAAGTACCAGTGTTTTGTCTCCTTTTTCACCGGAATATTTCCGCTCAAAACGCTAACGGGGTTGATCAGGTCATCGGGGCTCAGCGAAGTGCCGCAGTTTTCGCACTGATCGCCGTAAGCCTTGTCGAAATGGCAATGCGGGCAGGTGCCGGTGATGTAGCGGTCGGCGAGGAAATGGTTCGTAGCTACATCAAAGTATTGAAGCGAAGTCTTCTCGACAAATTCACCTTTGTTATAAAGGATTGTGAAAAAATCCGATGCCGTTTCGTGATGGATTTTATTGGAAGTCCTGGAATAAATATCGAAGGATACTCCGAATTTTTCAAACGATTCCTTAATCATCGTGTGGTATTTGTCCACGATCTGTTGAGGTGTGACACCCTGCTGCCTTGCTTTTATGGTAATGGGAACACCATGTTCATCCGAGCCGCCGATGAAAACCACATCTTCACCTTTCGAACGCAAATATCTCACAAAAATATCCGCCGGCACATACACACCAGCCAGATGACCGATGTGGAGAGGTCCGTTAGCATAAGGCAAAGCCGAAGTAATAGTATATCGCTTAAAACTCTTTTTTTCTGTCATTTTGATCGCTTGAATTCTTTATTTGCCGCAAAGGTAAGCATAATTGAAGTCAGCCATTGTGTGCAAAAAGGAACACGGTAATAAATGATAGTAGCCGCGAATCAAACAGAGCCTGACGTGTGCACGAATGGTTTTATTCGCGCATTCGCGGCTAAAAAATCTTCCCGATCTTTGATATGCTTTAAGATAAATTAGAATTTCCTCCCGACTTCATACTTTTTTCTGACCATAAGTTTGAGAACATTTGTTTTTTGCCTTTCTTTGATAAAATTTACCTTAAGATGAAAAACAGAAAATACTTTTTACTCACATTTATATCAATATTTATCGCTTTAATTTCCTGTACTAAAGATGTAGCTGAACTCAGGCTTCCTTTCAACTCAGTTCCTGTTATTACCGGTATATTATTCAAGGACGAACTTGGCAGCTCAATCAGAATAATAGGCGAACCCAATTCAAATTTGATTTACATTTCAGACATTGAAGAGATTCGGATTACCATTTTTCCAAATATCGGGAAACCGGGTAAATACTCCCCATATATTAATGTGGAAACAAATTTTCAAAGTTTCTCTGCTAATATTTGGATGGTATGTGCTCGGTTCGAACCTTCTATAGCCGGAAGATATTTTAGTCCTGATGTTGTCAACGTCTGCAATTCTGCCGCATTAGTTGCCGGTGGCGAACCTCTGATATATGGCCGCGTAGAAATTCCGAGCTCCACAGGTATTATAAGACTTGAAGCAGGAGACCTGGTTGAAGGATTTTACAGGATCTATGTCGAAATAGATAACAAGCTTCTATGGGATGATTTAATGATTTCCCATGAATTCGAATTTTAATATCAATTCACTAATCATGAAAAAAATCGTCGTTTTTATCGTCTTCCTGCCTATGATATCAGGAATAATCAATGCCCAGGAAAGTAAGTCAAACAGAAAAGCCGGGTTAAGTGCATCAGTCCAGGGAAACCAATTAGGGATCATGGTTCCATTGTTTGTCAATCAGAAATTCAGTATTGCCCCAGCGTTTGATGTGGCGTATGTAGAAAAGGTCGGTACAGATTTTAGTATCGGATTGGTACCAAAATTTTATTTTAAAACACATGGACTTGCTCCGTTTTTCGATTTAAGGCTGGCTTCCATTCTCTATTTTCCATCGAAGGATAATTCAGATGATGATAAGACTCTTGACTGGCTGTCCGGTATTGGGTTTGGAGCAGAATATTTTTTAAGTGAACACTTTAGTTTTAGTGTAGAGGCTCAGGGTAATATGACAATGTCCGACGAAAGTTCCTGGCGATTTGGGAATCCTGATGGTATAAATTTTAATACGGCAACTGCAGTTACTGCAAATATTTATTTCTGAGTTCAGAATGCCCTGTATGACTGTCGTATGAAACCGATTATATGAATGCACCCCTCAATTTGACCTCAGGTGATATCCTTGCCATTGTCGCCCCTGCCGGCAGGATCGCTCCCGAAAAGGTGCAAAATGCTCAAAGCATATTGCAGAGCTGGGGATTGCAAGTGGTTTTAGGTGCAAACCTTTTCAAAGAT